>Ga0206118_100365_pt1 | contig 25158 bp, 19 predicted proteins | sample 3A20Ametagenome_FD_177999 | JGI IMG/M metagenome (GOLD analysis project Ga0206118, IMG submission 177999) | Enriched microbial communities from leaf-cutter ant dump, University of Wisconsin, Madison, United States - 3A20A | ecosystem: Environmental > Terrestrial > Nest > Insects nest > Nest dump... | reverse complement strand
TCCCGCAGATGGTGATGCTGACGTTGACCGCGAAGTCGCGGTCGTAGCCGCGCTGCACCATCTGCGGGATCATCGTGCCGCCGACCGCCGAGACATCGGCGATGGCCGAGCCGGAGACGCCGCCGAAGAACAGCGAGGACAGGATCGACACCTGCCCCAGGCCGCCGCGCAGGCGCCCGACCAGCGAGGCGGCCAGCGCGATCAGGCGCTCGGAGATGCCGCCGCGCATCATGATCTCGCCGGCGAAGATGAACAGCGGGATGGCGATCAGCGAGGCGGTGCCGGTGCCGGCGGAAACCTGCTGCACCAGCACCACCGCCGGCAGGTCGAGGTAGAGCAGGGTGGCCAGCGCGGCGGCGGCCAGCGCGTAGGCCACCGGCACGCCGATCAGCAGCAGCACGGCGAACACCAGGAACAGGATTGCGATACCCATGATTCAACGGTCTCCTTCGCCGGCGGCCGGGCGCAGCGCCAGCCACAGCCGGTTCAATGCAAACAGCGCCATCAGCGCGCCGCCGATGCTCAACGGCAGGTAGTTCACGCTCTGCGGCAGGTCGGCGCCGGCCGCCTTGATGTGCAGGCCATCCATCCACAGCAGCCAGCCCCACCAGGCCAGCACCGCGCCGATGGCGGCCACCACCAGCTGCACCAGCGCATCGACCAGCATCCTCAAGCGCGGGCCGAAGTGGTCGTGCAGCAGGTAGAAGCCGAAGTGGCGGTTGGTGTGCACGCCGGCGGCCGCGCCCAGGCTCATCGCCGTGCTCAGCAGCAGCAGCGTGACCGGCTCGGTCCAGCTCGGCGAATCGTTGATGACGTAGCGGGCGAACACCTGCCAGCCCTGCACCACTACCAGCCCGAGCAGGGCAAATGCGGCGACGTAGATGACGAGGTTGGCCAGCTTTTCCAACAGGCGCTGGGCACCGGCCGGCGTGGGGGTTGCGTTAGTGTCAGACATGCGCGGCGGGCCTCAGGCGAATTCGCGGATGCGGCGGTGCAGGGCGGCGATCTCCGGCTGGCGCAGGTAGTCGCGCAGCAGCGGGGCGGCGGCGGCGGCGAACGCGGCGACGTCGACCTCGTTGGCCTTCACCCCGTGGGCCAGCACTTCCTGCCGCGCCTTGTCCTCGGAGGCGTCCCACTCGCGGCGCATCACCTGCACCGACTCGCGCGCCAGCTCCAGCAGCAGGCGGCGATCGTCCGCGGCCAGCGCGTCGAAGCTGCGCCGCGACATCAGCAGGATGTCCGGTGCATACGAATGGCGGCTCTCCGACCAGTAGTGCGCGGCCTCGAAATGGCGGCTGGAATGGAAGCTGCGCATGTTGTTCTCGGCGCCGTCGATCATGTGCGTCTCCATGCCGGAGAACGTCTCGCCCAGCGACATCGGCGTCGGGTTGGCCCCGAACAGGCGCATCAGCTGCAGGAAGATGTCCGAGCTGGCCACGCGCAGCTTCAGGCCGTGCAGGTCGTGCGGCTCCACGATCGGGTGCTTGGTGTTGTAGAAGCAGCGCGCGCCGGAGTCGTAGATCGCCAGGCCGACCAGGTCGCGGCTCTCGAAGCCGGCCAGCACCGCGTCGGCAATGCCGCCATCGAGCGCGGCGCGCATGTGCGCGACCGAGTCGAACACGTAGGGCAGGCACAGCGCCCGGGTCAGCGGGAAAGCGTTGTTCAGCGCGCCGGAATAGACCCGGGTGATGTCGATGGCGCCGAAGCGCGCCATGTCGATCGCCTCCGATTCGCGGCCAAGCTGGCCGGAGTGGTACTGCGCCAGCCGCAGGCGGCCGCCGCTGCGGCGCTCCAGCTCCTGCCCGATCCACTTGACCGCGGTGACCGTGGGGTAGTCGGCCACGTGCACGTCGGTGGCGGTCAGCAGGCGGCCGCCCACGGCCGTGCCGTTGCCGCTGCCGGAACAGCCGGCCAGCGCCGACGCGCCGAGCGCGCCCAGGCCGGTGGCGAGAAAACCTCTGCGAGTGATCATTGCGCCCTCCACGCTCGTTCGCCGCGGGCGCCGCTCAGGCGGCCACGGCCCTGCAGGAAATTTCACCGTAACCTTCAAAGCGGATCACCGCTTGCTGGCCGACGGCAATGTCGTGGATGCCGGTGGCGTTGCCGGTGGCGATCAATTCACCCTTCTTCAACGGCCGCCCACGCTTTGCCGAGCGCGACAACGCGAACGCGTAGGCCGCGCGCAGGCCACCGGGCAGGTTGTTGGCGCCGCCGATGCCGACCACGTTGCCGTCGATCTCGGTGCGCGCCAGCAACCGCGCTTCGTCCAGCCGCGTCCAGTCCACGATCTCCGTCCCCAGCACCAGCCCATTGTTGTTGCCGAAATCGGAGACCACCACCCGCGGCCCCAACACGTTGATCGTCGCCAGCGGGCTGCTCGCCACTTCCACCCCGGTAAACAACCGCGCGGGCAGCGCGGCGGCGGCTTCCGGGGTCCAGTCGAGCTTGTCGGCGGGCGCATCGGCTTCCAGTTGCAGCACGTATTCGGCCTCGACCGCGGCGAAGCCGCCGGCGCCGGAAAACACCGGGACATCCAAGATGCTACCGGTAGCATTCCAGAGATTGCGCGAGAACACCGGCCCCAGCAGCCGCTCGTCGCCGGAACCATCGCGGCGCTCGGCGGCGATGTAGCCGACCTTCCAGCCGACCACCGCATCGTCCCAGCGCGCGATGGCCAGGTCCTGCACGCGGTAGGCGGTGACCAGATCCGGCGGGATCGCGCCGGGGAAATCCGCGAGCGAACGGCCGGCGCGGCGCGCCTCCACGAATTGGCGGGCGATGTCGTCCAGCACGGAAACGGCCGGGTCCTGGCTGCCTGGGTCGTTGCTCAAGTGATTCTCCTGGTGGCGTTGCTGCACCGCCCATCGACAGTGCTGTGGATGCTGTATATGGTAAACCGGTGTCATATGGCAATGTGCAACGCACCACGTTGCCCCCCGGCACCGTCCCGCGAGGTTTCCCATGTCGCCATCGAATCTCTTCAAACCCTTGTTGTTACTGGCTCTTGCCGCGGTTTCCGGGCTTGGCGGCGGACCGGCACGGGCCGCCGGCGAAGCCGGGGCGGAGGCCGGCTCGCCGGACCGCGTGGCCCTGTGGCCGGATGGATTGGCACCGGGGGACAAACTGTTGCCGGAACCGATGCGGCTGGTCGAGCGCAGCGCCGACCCGGCGCTGCCCGATCGCTACGTCACCCATGTCAGCGAGCCCTGGCTGGTGGTGTACCGCCCGCACCGGCCCAACGGCACCGCGCTGCTGGTCATCCCCGGCGGCGGCTACCAGCGGGTGGTACTGGACAAGGAAGGCAGCGCGCTGGTGCCGGCCTTCGTCGAACAGGGCGGGGTGACCCTGTTCGTGCTGCGCTACCGGCTGCCGGGCGAGGGCCGCGACGACCGCGAGGCGGCGCTGGCCGACGCGCAGCGCGCGTTGCGCCTGATCCGCCACCGCGCTGGCGAATGGGGCGTGGACCCACGGCGTGTCGGCACGATCGGCTTTTCCGCGGGCGGGCACCTGGCCGCGCGGCTGGGCAATGGTTTCGACCAGATCGTCCATCCGGCCACCGACGCCATCGACGGCGAAAGCGCACGCCCGGATTTCCAGCTGCTGGTCTACCCGGTGATCGACATGGCCGGGCCGGATGCCCACCCAGGCTCGCGCGACCGCCTGCTCGGCCCGCATCCCGCGCCGGAACTGCAGCGACGCTATTCGATGCAGGCGCAAGTACGCGCCGACACCCCGCCCACCTTCCTGCTGCATGCCGCCGACGATGACGCGGTGCCGGTCGGCAACAGCCTGATGATGTTCGACCGCCTGCGCCGCGCCGGCGTGGACGCCGAGCTGCACGTGTTCCCGCACGGCGGCCACGGCTTCGGCATACGCGGCACCGCCGGCCTGACCACGGCCGCGTGGCCGCGACTGGCGCTGGACTGGATCGCCGCGCAGGCCGTGGAGGCCACGCCATGAGCGCCATGCCCGACGACCCGCAGCGCCGCCATTTCCTGCGTAGCGGCGCGTTCTGCACGCTCGCCGCCGGCTTGGCGAGCGCCTTGCCGGCCGCCGCCGCACGCGGCCAGCCCAGCCCGATCGCACGCCTGCGCAGTGGCCGTGTCGCCGGGCAGACCGAACACGGCATCCATGTCTTCCGCGGCGTTCCCTATGGCGGCGACACCGCGCCACGGCGCTTCCGGCAGGCATTGCCCGAAACCCCGTGGCGCGGCGTGCGCGACGCGCTGGACTACGGTCCTTCGGCACCGCAGAACGGCGGCGAAGGGCCGGGCAGCGAGGATTGCCTGTACCTCAACGTGTGGACGCCGGCCCTGCGCGACGGCGGCAGGCGCCCGGTGCTGGTCTACATCCACGGCGGCGGCTTCAACAACGGCTCTGGCAGCGATGCGCTGTACGACGGCGGCAACCTGTGCCGGCGCGGCGACGCGGTGGTGGTCAGCGTCAACCACCGGCTCAACCTGTTCGGCTACCTGTATCTGGCGCAGCCGGGCGGGGAGGCCTTCGCCGATTCCGGCAACGCCGGCCAGCTCGACCTGGTCCAGGCCTTGCAGTGGGTGCGCCAACACGCGGCCGAGTTCGGTGGCGACGCCGGCAACGTCACCGTGTTCGGCCAGTCCGGCGGCGGCGCCAAGATCGCCACGCTGATGGCGATGCCGGCGGCCAGCGGACTGTTCCACCGCGCCTGGACCATGAGCGGCCAGCAGGTCACCGCCGCCGGCCCGCGCGCGGCCACGCAGCGCGCGCAACGGGTGCTCGACCATTTCAGGGCCGATCCCGAAGCGCTGCGCACGCTGCCGATGGAGACGCTGCTGGAGGCATTGAAGCTCCGCGACCCTTCGCGGGTGGAGGACACCGCGCTCTACTTCGGCCCGGTGCTGGACGAACGGCACCTGCCGGCGCACCCGTTCTGGCCCGAGGCCCCGGCGCAGTCGGTCGGCGTGCCGATGGTGATCGGCAATACCCACGACGAAACCCGTGCCTTCCTCGGCGGCGACCCGGCCAATTTCGCGCTGGACTGGGATGCGCTGCCGGCCAGGCTGGAAGCGCAGCAGTACGTGGACCTGCCGCCTTCGCAGGTGATCGCCGAATACCGCCGGCTGTACCCGCATTACACGCCATCGGAGGTGTTCTTCGCCGCCACCACCGCCGGCCGCTCGTGGCGCGGTGCGGTGGAGGAACTGGAAGCCCGTGCGCGGCAGGGTGCGCCGACGTGGGCCTACCAGCTGGACTGGTACGACCGCGGCGGCGCAGCGGATCGGCTGCGCGCGCACCACACGCTCGACATCCCGTTGGCGTTCGACAACACCGGCCAACCCGGTTCGCGCACCGGCACGGGCGAAAGCGCCACGCACATGGCCGCGGCAATCAGCGATGCCCTGCTCGCCTTCGCCCGCCACGGCGATCCCAACCATCCCGGCCTGCCACGCTGGGAGCCGTACACATTGCCGCGCCGGCAGACGCTGGTGTTCGACGACGAAAGCCGGCTGGCCGACGACCCGCGCGGCGGCGAGCGCCGGCTCTACCGGCAGGCGCCCTTCATCCAGCGCGGCACGTTCTGATGCAAGTAGGTCGGGGCTACGCCCCCGACGCTCCATGTGCATTTGGCATGCCGCGCTGGAGCTTGATGCGCAAAGCGTCGGGGGCGTAGCCCCGACCCGCGGCGAACGGAATGTTCACCGGCCTGCCCTAGACTGGCGGCATGATTTCAGATGCAACCGATGCCCGGCTTCCCGACTTCGCCGGTCGCCAGCGGCTGGTGGACGCGCTCGACGCGGCGATCGGCGCCACGGACACCGCCACGGTGGTGGCGCGGGTCGAGCGCGCGCTGCTGGCCGCCATCGCCGATCCGCTGATCGTGCTGCCGGACTGCGTGCACGCACCGATCACCGGGCACTACGCGCGTCGCGAGCTGTACCGCAGCGCGCATTACGGCTACAGCATCATCGCCATGACCTGGGGACCGGGGCAGGGCACGCCGCTGCACGACCACGACGGCCTGTGGTGCGTGGAAGGCGTGTGGCAGGGCGCCCTGCGCTTCACCCCGCACCGCCTGCTGGAAAGCCGCAGCGAGCGCTGCCGCCTCGAACCCCTGCCCGCCCGGGCCGGCGAACGCGGCAGCACCGGCAACCTGATCCCGCCGGACGAATACCACGTGCTGCGCAACGCCAGCGACGAGGAAACCGCGATCTCGGTGCACGTCTACCAGCGGCCGCTTGAGCATTGCACGGTGTTCGTGCCGGAGGCTGGGCGCGAGGGGTGGTACCGGCGTGAGAGCCGGTTGATGCAGACAGATACGCCATGATGCAGAGCCCCTCTCCCTGCGGGAGAGGGATTGGGGTGAGGGGCAACGGAGTCACGATGGTTCAATCATCATGGACTACGTTCGCCCCTCATCCGCCCTTCGGGCACCTTCTCCCGCAGGGAGAAGGGAACAGCCTCCTTCACCGTAGCGGCAAACGGTTGTTGAGCAGCGTCACTTCCTCCGCATCGCCGTCCTGCGCCACCCGCACGCTGGCGTTCTTGCGGTCGAAACCCGCCGGCAACGCCACTTCCACCGTCACCGTGCGCGGCCGCAGGTCGAGTGGCGCTTCCAATGCGGGAATCGCAACGCGCGCCACCTCACGGCCACGTGCATCCTCGATCACGGCATGACCGGGCAACGTGGCGACGTGGCCGAGGCTGTGCACGGTCAAGCGCACGCGTCCTTCCTCGATCTTCAAATCGCCGCGGCCGATGCCGAAATCGGCACGGGTTTCCACCGGCGTACCCGCTTCGACCAACTCGAACTCGAACACCTGCGCCTGCTTCGGCGCGAAGCGCAACGGTGTGCCGACGCTGCGCTCCAGCACCACCTCGCGTACCTGCGGCCTGCCGTCGATGGCGTCGTCGCCATCGCGGTCGATGCCGCTGCGGATGCGCCACGTGCCCGCGGCGACGTTCCAGCCGGTCATCACCGCGTCCACCGGCGTGTCGCCGAGGTTCCAGGCGATGACCTTGAAGCGTTCGCGCGAGGGTGCGTGCACCAGCAGCGCCACCTGCCCGGCGGCATCGGGGCGGGCGAAGCGCCAGCTCACCGTGTGGCCGGGCCAGCTCTGGTTGCGCTTGAGCGCGATGCCGCCCAGGCGCAGCCGTTGCAGCAACTCGCTGGGCGCCTCGACGCGGTCGCTCCACCAGTGGCCCTCGGTGTTCATGTACTCACGCTGCGCCTTGGCCTGGATGCCCTCGGCATGCAGAGTTTCCAGATAGCGCTTGTCGCCACTGGTCTGCCATGCCACGACGTTGGCGAAACCGCCGCCGCCCTTGTCGGCGTCGGCCCGCAGCTGCCGGCCCCAATCCTGCTGGCGGCCGAGCGCGTCGATGAAGTTCTCGCCGAGGTTGGACAAGGCGTTCGGCCCGCCGCGCACCACGCGGTAATCCAGCGCCTTCAGGTACTTGTCGTTGCCCGTCCAGCGCCACGCCGCCCAGAAGGTGTGCATGACGTCGCCGCCGCCCGAGCCCTGGTTCAGCTCGCCGCCGCGGGTGGCGCCAGTGGCCCAGTTGATCTCGTTCGGCAGCGCCCAGCGGCCCTTGTCGTCGGTATAGACGTGGGCGAGGTAGCCGTCGGCCAGGCCGGTGACCAGCTTGCGGCCAGTCGGGTCGGCGTTGTACTCGCCGACCAGGAACGCCGGGTGCAGCGCCGGGAACGAGTACGGCTTCTGCCATTGCCAGTTCGGCTCGCGGTAGACCTTGTTGCCGCCGTACCAGTTGCTGGAGAACAGCAGGTGGCCCTGCGGATTGGGCAGGACGATGCGCTCGTCGAACGCCTTGACCGTCTCCATCAAGCGCTCGACGGTCAGCGGGTCGCCCCAGTTGAGGTAGAGCATCGCGCTGTTGGCGTTGATGCCTTCCTCGTAGGCATGCAGCTCGTCGGTCTCGATGGTGCTCAGGCCATTGGAGAACATGCCGTTCCTGTACACCGCATCGGACAGCGCGGTCAGCGAGGCGTTGAGGCGCTCGGGCTCCACGCCCATCAGCGCCAGCCCCGGCCATTGCTGGGTGAGGTCGGTGTCGTCGGAAATGCCACCACCGAAATCGCCGTAGCCGACCTGGCGGTTGTCGATCCACCAGTCGACGAAGCGGCGCACGTACTTCAGTTCCTCCACCTGCCGGAACGCCCACAGCGGCACGCCCTTCGGCGGCTGCGGCTGCGTGAACGGCGGCCGGCCCTGGCTGTTGTAGCTGATGTAGTTCCAGTACAGACGGCCCAGCCCGTGCTCCGGATCGACGCGCAGCAGGTCGCTGAGGTCGGCATACACGCGCGCATACAGGCGCTGGCGCTTGGAGGTGGTGTGTTCCTCGACCAGGAAACCCCAGTTGTCGCGCACCTGGTTGAAGCGGTCGGCGACGTGTTCCTTCATCGCCTCCTTGCGGTCCTTGAACACCAGCCGCACTTCGGCGCCGTCCAGCGAGGCGGCGTTGAAGCCGGGCGCAGCCGAGGCGATGGCGATCCACAGGCTGTCGGCGGTGAGGATGCGGTCGCGCAGGTCCAGCCACAGCGTGCGCGCCTGCCCCGGCTTCACCGATACCGACACGTCGATCATGTCGCGCGCCGGCCAGATCGGGTCCTTGATGCGGATGTCCAGCGGAATGACGCCGTCATGCGTGGCCGGCAGGTCCAACGCGGGGAGGTCGATGGCCACGCCGTCGAGGCCGTCGTGCATGTTCTCCCAGCTGTAGGCCCAGCTGCGGATCAGCGGCTGCGCCGCCGGCGCATCGCCGACACCGGACGGTACCAGCACGTGCACGATGGGTTGCGGGTGCGCCGGCAGCGTATCGGCCGCGCGCATGCGCGAGCCGGCGCCCTTGGGCAGCGCCATCACCGTGCTGCGCTCGTCCGGGGCGAAACGGCCGTCGATGTAGTTGCGCAGCGCGGCGACGTTGGTGTAGTCCGGCAACACCCTGCTGTCGATGACGTAGCGCTGCTTGACCGTGCCCTGCGGCTCGGCGGCATCGCTGACGTGATAGCCCCAGATTTCCTGTATCGGTGTTTCCTGTTCGGCGTTGGCGAAGCGCAGCGTGCCGCCGGCCTGCGCGGCGAATTCGTCGACGCTGCGCACCACGCCCTTTGGGCGGGTGAACAGGGTACCGGCGCTGCCCTGCAGTTCACCGAACGCCGCGCCGCGGATCTCGATGCGGTTGACGGTTTCGCCATCGGGCACGGTCAGGTCGAGGTTCTGCCCGCCTTCGACGTAGGTGTTCCAGTCCGGCAGCTGGAAGTAGTCGTTGCGGCCGGGCAGGCGCGAGCGGTTGTAGACGCCGGGCCAGGTGGTTTCGGCAATGCCGTCGGTGCCCTTCCACATCCACTGCTTCTTGTCCTTGACGTCGGCGAACTCGACCTTGCGGATCGTCGTCACCGGCGTGGCCAGCAAGGGTGGCGGCGCGCCATCCCAGCCGTAGCGATGCCACCACGCACGCTGCGACGCGCTGGCGGGCTCGCCGCTACGCGGCGCGGCATTGCGCGCCAGCGCGGCCACGCCCTCGGCGTCGAGCATGCGGTCGTAGACGCGGATCTCGTCGACGTCGCTGCCGCGCAGGAAGTTGTAGCGGCTCTGCACCTGGTACGGGGCCATCACCCGCCCGGCCAAGCCGAGCTGGTCGAGCGCGGCATCGTAGTCGCCGGTGGCGTCGGCGCGCGCCACCTCCTTGCCGTCGAGGAACAGGCGCACGCCCTTGTCCTCGTCCCAAGCGAAGGCGATGTGCTGCCATTGTTGAGGTGACGGGTTCTTTTCCAACCGGAAGGAAACGCGGGTACGGGCGAGGTTGGCGTCGGTGACGAAGGCGTCGAAGCCGTGACCGTTCCAGTCGATGCGCAGCCACGCCATGTCCCAGCTGCTGTGGTCGGCGTAACCGACGCGGAAGATCACGAACGGCGCTTCGCCCACCGCGTAGCGCGAGCGCCAGAAGAACGACAGGGTGCCGCGCTCGGCGCGGACGTTGCCCGGTGCATTCCACGACAGCACGCCGTCGTCCTGCCACTGGATCGCGCGGCCGTGCGCGCCGTCGTCGACCAGCGCCACCTTGTCCTGGAAGTTGGGGACGGCGTCGCCCCGCGCGGTATCGGCGGTGAAACCGTTGTCGGCCGAAACGCGGAACAGCAGCTCCGGCGGCGAAGAGTGCGCCGCCGCCGGGAGAGCGGCGGACAGCGCGGAAACCAGCAACGGCAGGCCGAGGGTACGGCGGGTCGGGTGGGGTGACATCGTGCGTCTCTTGGAAGCGTGCGGGCGGCGTACCGGTTCCGCGCGCGGTGGGCCAAGTTAGCGACGCGCCTGCGCCATCACATCCTGCGTCGCACCATCGGAGGCCCTTCCCGGCATTGCGCCGGGAAGGGTTTGCAGCATCAGAACTTGTAGCGCAGGCCCACCGTGTAGGTACGGCCGGTCTGGCTGTACTCCAGCGGCAGCGACACCGACGGGTTGGCCACCCACGACTCCTGCGCCTCGTTGGTCAGGTTGGCGCCTTCCAGGCTGACTTCCAGCCGGTCGTTGATGCGGTAGTGCAGCGAGGCATCGACGATGGTTGTGCCGCTCTGCCCGTGCACGCCGTTGGCCTCGCTGTTGAAGCCGGCCTCGGTGCCCGGCACCTGGATCAGGTAGTCGTTGCGGTTGGTGGCCGACACGCGCCCGGAGAAACGCTCGCCTTCGTAGAACAGCGTGGCGTTCCACGAGTTCTTCGACTGCCCGGTCATCGCCGCCTTCTGCGCGGCCGCGCCGGAGGACAGCAGGTACTGGATGTCCGAATCGACGTAGGTGTAGTTCAGCTGCGCGCCGAGGTTGGACCACTTGCCCGGCAGGAAGGTGAACGGCTGCACGTAGTTGAACTCCGCGCCCTGCAGCTTGCCGCCGGGGGTATTGATCGGCACGGTGAACACGAACTCGTCGCTTGGGCTGGCGTTGAGGCCTTCCAGCAGGCTCGCCGGCAGGCCGCTGTCGGCATAGGTGCGGCTCTCGCGGGTGTTCTGGATGAAGCTGTCGATGTCCTTGTAGAACAGCGTCGCGCCGAGCATCGCGCCTTCGTCGAAGTACCACTCGAAGCCCAGGTCGTAGCTCTTGGCGCGCACCGGGTCGAGGAACGGGTTGCCGCCGCTGACGGTTTTCGCGCTGCCGCTGACGTTGACCGTCACGCCCGGGGTCAGGCTGCCCAGGCCCGGGCGCGACATCACCTTGGCCGCGGCGAAGCGCACCAGGAAGTCCGGGGTGATCTCGGCCACCAGGTTCAGCGACGGCAGGGTGTCGTTGTATTCACGGCCGACCGTGGTCGCCACCGGGGTGCCGCTGGCGGTGGCGATGCCCGAGGAAACCTGCTTGGTGCGTACGTGGCGCACGCCGATGTTGCCCGACAGCGGGATCGAGCCGATCTCGGTGGAGAACTGGCCCATCAACCAGCCGCTGCGGTCCTGTTCCTCCACGCTGCGCATGCTGGCGGCGTAGTCGACCAGGGCGAACATGCCCTCGTTGCTGAAGATGTCGAACATGCTGGCGATGGCGCCGAAGTCCGGCACCACCCACTTGCCGGGCGCGCCGCTCAGGCCGTTGAGGCTGGCCAGATCGGTCAGGTTGGCCGGGACCGTCGTGGTGCCATCGTCGAAGGTCGGCACCAGCGCCTCGTTGCCGGTGCGGCGGCGCTCCAGCGAGTCGAAGCTGTAGTTCTTGGCCTGCACGCCGCCGGCCAGGGTGAACGACGGGCCGGCGACCCAGTTGAACTCCAGCTGGCCGTTGTGGAACTCGTTGGTCACCTCGTTCTGGCGCAGGCGGATGGTGGACAGGGTCCAGCCATTCGGGTCGGTCGGGTCCACGCCATAGTTGAACGTCGGCTTGGTCAGGCTGTTGCGATAGTCGTAGCTGTAGCCCTGCACGTTCAGCTTGTCCATCATGATGGTGGCCTGGACCGGGTTCTCGTGCTTGGACTTCGAGGTACCGATCTTGCCGGTGATGGTGAAGCTGTCGGTCAGCCTGTGCTCGCCGTCGAGGCTGAGCTGGTAGAAATCCGTGCTCCATTCGTCATGGCGGTTCTCGGCGCGGATGTCGACGTTGTCCATCTGCGCGTAGACCAGCGCGCCGTTGCGCACCTCGCCATCGTTGACCAGGACTTGCGGCTTGCCGTCGGCGCTGCTCTTGCTCAGGCCGTTGGCCTCGATGTATTTCTCGTCGCGCTTGGCGTCGATCTTCGAGTACAGCGCGTCGAGGTTGAAGCTGGTGCGGTCGCTGGGCTTGAACTGCAATGCGCCGGTCACGCCCAGGCGCTTCTGGTCGTGCTCCATCAGCGTGTAGCGCGGGAAGCGCGGTGCATAGACGTCCGGGCGCAATGCGTCGGTGAACGTCGAAGCCGGGTTGAAGCCGCCGTTCTTGTCACCGCCGGCCCAGCGCACGGTGCCGGTGCCTTCTTCCACGGTCTTGCGCTCGGAATAGGCCACCGACAGCAGCGCACCGACCTTGCCGTCGGCCCAGCTGTTGGCGATCAGGCCGGCGAAGCGCGGCATCGCCGACTCCGAGGCGTCGTTGTAGGCGGCCTGCACGTTGCCGACGACGGTCAGGCCGTCGTAGTCGAACGGGCGCGCGGTGCGCAGGTCGACGGTGGCGCCCAGCGAGCCCTCGTCCACGTCGGCCGAGGCGGTCTTGCGCGCGACCAGTTGCGAGAACAGGTCCGAGGCGAACACGTTGAAGTCGAAGCCGCGGCTGCGGTTGGTGCCGCCCTGGCCGTCGCTGCTGCCGACGGTGCTCAGCGCCTCCATGCCGTTGATGCGCACGCGGGTGAAGTCCGGGCCGAGGCCGCGCACGGTGATCTGCCGGCCCTCGCCGCCGTCGCGGGTGATGACCACGCCCGGGATGCGCTGCAGCGATTCGGCCAGGTTGCTGTCCGGGAACTTGCCGATGTCCTCGGCGACGATGGCGTCGACCATGCCGGCCTCGCCACGCTTGATGTCCAGCGCCTTCTCGACGCTGGCGCGGTAGCCGGTGACGGTCACGGTGTCCAGTTCGGTCGCGGCGGTGCCGGCGTCCTGGGCGGTGGCGGTACCGGCCAGCGCCAGGCTGATCGACAGCGCGAGCAAGGTAACCGGTGTCTTGTTCTGCTTGCGGCAGGAATACATGTGCTTCCCCTCTCCAAAGGCCAACATGCGGTATGAATTCGTTATGCCCGCGGTCAATGACACCGCTGGTCAAAACCGAAACTAGCAGGACTTCCAGAGGCGGGCATCTTGCACCGCAACAGAGGGGTGGAGCGTCGCAACCCATTGTCTTTGGGACATTCCGGGACTGTATCCGGGTGCCATGAAGGGACATCCGGGCAACATGACACCGATGGTCAAATTATCATGCCATCATGCCGGCGAGCCCCCGGCCTGCGACAGGAGTCCCGATGAATCCCCCGCGTGTTGTCTGTTTCGGCGAGCTGCTGCTGCGGCTCGGCGCCCCCGGCCACCAACTGCTGCTGCAGAGCCCGTCGCTGGACGTGCACTGCGGCGGCGCCGAAGCCAACGTCGGCGTATCGCTGGCGCATTTCGGCCACGCCGTGGCGATGGTCGGCGTGGTCGCTGACAACCCGCTGGGCGCGGCGGCGGCCGGGCAACTGCGCCTGCACGGCGTGGATACCTCGCGGGTGCGCCGCGCCGAGGGCCGCATGGGCCTGTATTTCCTGACCACCGGCGCCGGCCACCGGCCCAGCGAGGTGGTCTACGACCGCGCCGACTCGGCCTTCGCCAACGCGCGCGCGGACGGCTACGACTGGCCGGCATTGCTGCACGGCGCGCAATGGCTGCACCTGTCCGGGATCAGCCCGGCGCTCGGCGCGGAAGCGGCGCGCGCCACGCTGGACGCCGCGCGCGCGGCCTGCGCGCAGGGCATCAAGGTGTCCTTCGACGGCAACTTCCGACCGAAGCTGTGGGAGCGCTGGGGGGGCGACGCCAGGGCGATCCTGCGCGACCTGTTCGACTGCGCGCACATCGTCTTCGCCGACCACCGCGACATCGGCGTGGTGCTGGGCGGGCAGTTCCCGCAGGCCGACGCGCAGGCGCGCGTGGATGCGGCCGCGGCGGTGGCGTTCGCCGCGTTCCCGCGCCTGCAGTACCTGGCCTGCACCCAGCGCACGGCGCACAGCGTCGGCCACCATTCGCTGGGCGCGATGCTGCTCGGCCGCGACGGCACCCGCGCGGTGGCCCCGGCCGAGGAGCTGACCGACATCGTCGACCGCATCGGCGGCGGCGACGCCTTCGCCGCCGGCGTGCTGCACGGCCTGATCGAGGGCTTCGACGCCGAGGCGACGATCCGCTTCGGGCTGGCCGCCGGCTGCCTGAAGCATTCCATCCCCGGCGACTTCAACCCGGTCGGCGTGGCCGAGGTGATGGCGCTGGTGGGCGAGGGCAGGTTCGATGTCCGGCGCTGACCCGCGCGTGCGCGCCGTGCTCAGGCTGGCGCCGGTGATCCCGGTGTTCACCCCTGAAGACGTGGATGACGCGGTGCAGGTGGCGCAGGCGCTGTTCCGCGGCGGCCTGCCGGTGATCGAGGTGACGCTGCGCACCGCCACCGCGATGGCGGCGATCAAGGCGATGGCCGAGGCGGTGCCGGATGCGGTGATCGGCGCCGGCACCGTGCTGACCGCCGCGCAGATGGAGCAGGTGAAGGCCGCCGGTGGCCGCTTTGCGGTGTCGCCGGGCGCCACCGACCGGTTGTACGCCGCCGCGCGCGATACCGACCTGCCGCTGTTGCCGGGCGTGGCGACGTCCTCGGAACTGATGCGCGGGCTCGAGCACGGGCTGGACACCTTCAAGTTCTTTCCGGCGGTGCAGGCCGGCGGCGCGGCGATGCTGTCGGCCTGGAACGGCCCGTTCGGCGACGTGCGCTTCTGCCCGACCGGCGGCATCAGCGCGCAGACCGCGGCGCAGTTCCTGCACCTGCCCAACGTGCTGTGCGTGGGCGGCTCGTGGCTGACCACGCGCGAGCTGTTGCAGGCGCGCGACTGGGCCGGCATCGAGCGGCTGGCACGCGAAGCGGCGGTATTGCCCGGCTGAGGCAGCGGCAACTGTGGATGCGGGACTCGCCCCGCATGGGGCTTTCCCGGTACGGCCCCGTGCCGGGCAAGCCCGGCACCTGCGGGAATGCTTGAATCTCGCAGGTCGGGGCTACGCCCCCGACGTGCCATGTCCCCCCTGCGCCGTGCATCGGGGATGTAACCCCGACCTGCAGCTGTGCTTTCACTCGTTCCTCGTTCCTCTCCATTCGTTCCTGGCTCTTACCGCGTCCACTGCCATTGCAGGCCCAGCGTCCAGCCGCGCTCCGGCCCGGGTTCGTAATAACGCCGGTTGCCGTCGTTGACGATGACCGAGCCGATGTAGTGCCGGTCCAGCAGGTTGTCCACGCGCGCGAACAGGCGTAGCGGGCCGCGCGCGGTCGGCCATTGCCGGGCGGCTTCCAGGTTCAGCAGCCCGTAGCCGGGCGCGCGGGCATCGCCGAGGTCGCTGGCGGAGGTGGCGGCGGCGGCCACGGTTTCGATCGCCAGCTGCCACGGCCCCGGTTGCCAGCGCCAGCGCGCGAACAGTTGCTGGCGCGGTACGCCCGCCAGCGCGGTGCCGGCCGCCACCGGGTTGCGCGGCTCGGTGCATGGCGCGGGCAGGCCGGTGCAGGTCAGGTAACCCTCGCGCACCGTGGCCTGCAGCCAGGTCCAGGCCAGCTGCAGTTGTTGGGTTTCGCCGATGGGCTGCAGCCAGCCCAGTTCCACGCCTTGGCGGCGGGTGGCGCCGATGTTGCGGTAGCTGCTGCGGCCGCCACTGTTGCTGGCCACCGCCAGTTCATCGTCGGTGTCGGCGCGGAACAGCGCCAGGTCCAGCCGCGCACCGGCCCGGGTACGCCACTTGGCGCCGAGTTCGTGATTGCGGCTGGCCGCCGGGGACAGGTCCAGCGCCAGCCCGGCGCCGCCGTCGGCGCGATACCCCAGCTCGTTGAGGGTCGGTGTCTCGAAGCCGCGCCCGGCCGAGGCATACAGGCGCAGGTCGTCGCCGGCACGGAACACCAGCCCGGCCACCGGCGTGGTGGCCGCATAGTCGCGGCGGCCGCTGTCGTCGGGATTGTTGGCGGTGACGTAGTGGTCATCGGACTCGAAGCGCACCCGACTGTGGCGCGCGCCGGCCAGCAGCGACCAGCGCGGCGCGAACCGCCACCAGGCCTGCGCGAACTGGTCCACGTTGCCGACCCGGTCGCGCTGGTCGCGGCGCAGCCGGCCCTTTACGCCCAATGCATCGCCGACGAAGTTCTCGTAACCACTGCGGTGCTGCCGCTGGCGGTCGGCGTTGGCGCCAAGCACCAGTTCCAGCGGTTTTCCGGCCAGTTCGCCATGCCAGGCCCAACGCGCGTCCACGCCGCCGTAGCCACCCTCCAGGTCGATCACCCCGCCCGCATGCAGCGGGCTGGCCTGCGCCGCCGGCGGAATGGCGAGGAACTGCTCGACCGTGCGCTGCCCGGCATAGGCCATCAGCCGCCAGGTCCGGCGCTCGCGGTCCAGTGTGTAGACCGCGCCTGCCTGCGCCTGTCGCACCGATTTGCGGGTGCCGTACTGCGCGGCCACCGCGGTGGCCTGGCGTGGATCGGCGCGCACCTGTTCGCGGGTCAGGCCCAGCGGGTCCTGCGCGTGCGGGGCGTCGAGGACGTTGAACAGCAGGTCCAGCCGCTGCCCCGGCGCGAGGTCGAAACCCAGCCGTGCGTTGAGCGATTCCCGCCGCGCCGCGCCGTGTTCGCGCCAGCCGTCGGTGCGGTAGTGGCTGGCGGCGACGTTGTAGTGCATGGCCGCCACCTGGCCCTTGAGCTGCAGGCCGAGGCTGCTGCTGGCATCGCTGCCCCAGGTGGCGCGCAGCCGCCACGGATCGCCCGGCTGGCCGTCGCCGCTCCACAACTGCACCACGCCGCCGGAGGAATTGCCGTACAGCGCCGAGAACGGCCCGCGCAGCACCTCGATGCGTTCGGCGCCAAGCAGGTTGAAGTGCGACAGCTGGCCCTGGCCGTCGGGCATGCTCGCCGGCACGCCATCGGCCAGCAGGCGCACGCCGCGCACGCCGAAGGTGGAGCGCGCGCCGAAGCCGCGGATCGACAACTGGGTGTCCTGCGCCAGGTTCTGCCGCTCGCGCGCCAGCAGGCCCGGCACGCCGTTCATGGCCTCGGACACCAGCGCGCCACGGCCGTTGCCGGCCTCGTCCACGTCGATGACGGTCATCGACGCGGGCAGGTCGAAGTCATCGACGGCGCGCACCCGCGCCGCCTGCACCTGCACGGTGTCCAGCACGGCGGGCGCCGGGCCGGCCTGCGCCGCCGCCGGCAACGCCATCGCCCATCCGGCCACCGGGAAATACCGCTTGCTCCGCTTCATGCCGGCATCATCCCCGATCGCGGGCATGCCCGCGCCGGCGCGGGACGGTTCCGCCTGAAACCCTGCCGCCAACCGCCGGCCCTGTTAGGATGAACCGGTTTGACCGCGCCGTGCGGTCGTGCCGAATTCCTCCCCTCCCACCACCGCTACGAGTACCGCCGTGTCCTTCTTTGCAAACGTGGAACAGGTGCCCGGTGACCCGATCCTGGGTCTGACCGAGGCCTACAACGCCGACAGCCGCGCCACCAAGGTCAACCTTGGCGTCGGCATCTACTACGACGAAAGCGGCCGCATCCCGCTGCTGCGCGCGGTCAAGCAGATCGAAGAGCAACTCGCCGCCGAGGCCAAGCCGCGCGGCTACCTGCCGATCGACGGCCTGCCGGCCTACACCCGGGCCACGCAGGAGCTGGTGTTCGGCGCGGGTTCGGAACTGCTGGCCGCCGGCCGTGTCGCCACCACCCAGACCATCGGCGGCAGCGGTGCGCTGCGCGTCGGCGCCGACCTGCTGAAGAAGCTGCTGCCGCACGCCACCGTGGCGATCAGCAACCCGAGCTGGGAGAACCACCGCGCGGTGTTCGGCGCCGCCGGCTTCGAGGTGGTCGAGTACGCCTACTTCGACAACGCCAGCCACGGCCTGGACTTCGCCGGCATGGTCGCCGACCTGCAGAAGCTGCAGCCGGGCACCGTGGTGCTGCTGCACGCCTGCTGCCACAACCCGACCGGCGCCGACCTGAGCACCGAGCAGTGGCAGCAGGTCGCCGCGCTGCTGAAGGACCGCCAGCTGTTCCCGTTCATCGACATGGCCTACCAGGGCTTCGACAAGGGCATCGAGGCCGACGGCCAGGCAGTGCGCATCGTCGCCGAGGCCGGCATCGACAGCTTCATCGTCGCCAACTCGTACTCCAAGTCGTTCTCGCTGTACGGCGAGCGCGTTGGCGCGCTGTCGGTGGTGGGCCCGAACGCCACCGCGACCAAGGCCGTGCAGTCGCAGGTCAAGCGCATCGTCCGCACCATCTACTCCAGCCCGTCCACCCACGGCGCGGCGCTGGTTGCCGGCGTGCTGGGCAGCACCGAGCTGCGCGGCCTGTGGGAAGCGGAACTGACCGGGATGCGCGAGCGCATCCACGCCCTGCGCGCCGGCATGGTGCAGAAGCTGGCGGCGCTGGGCGCGCCGGAGTTCGGCTTCATCCAGCAGCAGGCCGGCATGTTCTCGTACTCGGGCCTGAGCAAGGCGCAGGTGGACCGGCTGCGCGACGACTACGGCATCTACGCCGTCGGCACCGGCCGCATCTGCGTGGCCGCGCTGAGCCAGAACAACCTGGACTACGTGGCCAAGGCGGTCTACGAGGTCAGCCGCGGCTGATCCTTCGCCGCAACACCACAGTGAAAAGCCCGGGAGCGATCCCGGGCTTTTCGTTTCTGCCTCTCTACCTGTAGGAGCGCAACAAGCTGCGCTCCTACCCGGGCCCTGTCCCTTCGGGACATTTCCTGTCCCGCGTTCGCAAAAATCCGGGCAACCCGCGACAATGGCGCCCCTTTCCCGAAGGCAGCCACCGTCCATGTCGCGCACCTCGTTGACCCGCTTCCTGATCGAAGAACAGCACGCCGGCCGCATCAACGCCGACCTGCGGCAACTGGTGGCGGTGGTGGCCCGCGCCTGCACCAGCATCTCGATCGCGGTGAGCAAGGGCGCGCTGGGCGGCGTGCTCGGCGACGCCGGCACCGGCAACGTGCAGGGCGAGGCGCAGAAGAAGCTGGACGTGATCTCCAACGAGATCCTGCTCGAAGCCAACGCCTGGGGCGGCCACCTGGCCGCCTGCGCCTCGGAGGAGATGGACCACAGCCAGCCGGTGCCGTCCGAATACCCGCACGGCGACTTCCTGCTGCTGTTCGACCCGCTGGACGGCAGCTCCAACATCGACGTCAACGTCTCGGTCGGCACCATCTTCTCGGTGCTGCGCGCCCCGGCCGGCGTGGACAAGCCCGGCGACGAGCACTTCCTGCAGCCCGGCACCCGCCAGGTGGCGGCCGGCTACTGCATCTATGGCCCGAGCACGATGCTGGTGCTGACCGTTGGCCACGGTACCCACGCCTTCACCCTGGACCGCGAGACCGGCGAGTTCGTGCTGACCCAGCGCGGCATGCAGGTGCCGGCGGACACGCAGGAGTTCGCCATCAACATGTCCAACCAGCGCCACTGGGAAGCGCCGATGCAGGGCTACGTGGGCGACCTGCTGGCCGGCCGCGAAGGCCCGCGCGGCAAGGACTTCAACATGCGCTGGATCGCCTCGATGGTGGCCGACGTGCATCGCATCCTCACCCGCGGCGGCATCTTCATCTACCCGTGGGACCGCAAGGACCCGTCCAAGCCCGGCAAGCTGCGGCTGATGTACGAGGCCAACCCGATGGCGATGCTGATCGAACAGGCCGGCGGCGCGGCCACCGATGGCCGCCAGCGCATCCTCGACATCGAGCCCGGCCAGCTGCACCAGCGGGTGCCGGTGTTCCTCGGCTCGCGCAACGAAGTGGCCGAAGCCACCCGCTACCACCGCGAGCACGACGCGCGCAGTTGAATTGCCACGTTGCCGTAGATGCGGGGCTTGCCCCGCATGGAGCCCTCCCGGTGAATCCCCGTGCCGGGCAAGCCCGGCACCTACGTGGGCATGCCAACCTCCGCCCTGCACGATTCAGCCGCGTAGGTCGGGGCTACGCCCCCGACGCTTGATGCACGGATGCACGGAGCGTCGGGGCGTAGCCCCGACCTACGTGAACAACTCGCCCTGCGGCGAAGGCTGGCGCGGCGGCACTGGCGCCACGAAGCGGCTGCAATCCAGCCACGGCCACTGCTCGCGCGAGGCATTGAAACCCAATCGCTTGCGGGCCAGTGCGAAGCGCCGCGACAGCAGCTGCGCATACACGCCTTCGCCGCGCATGCGCTTGCCGAAGCCGCCGTCGTAGTCCTTGCCGCCACGCAGCTGGTTGATCGTGCTCATCACGTGCTCGGCACGCTGCGGGTGGTGCGCCTGCAGCCATTCGCGGAACAGCGGCGCGACTTCGTACGGCAAGCGCAGCAGCACGTAGCCGGCGCTGCGCGCACCGGCCTCACGCGCGGCCTCCAGCACCGCTTCCAGCTCGGCGTCGTTGATCCACGGGATCACCGGCGCCACCATCACCCCGACCGGGATGCCGGCCTCGTGCAGCCGCCGCATCGCCCGCAGCCGCGCATGCGGGGCCGAGGCGCGCGGTTCGAGCTTGGCCGACAGGTGCGGGTCCAGCGAAGTCACCGAGAAGTGCACGCTGACCAGACGCTGCTCGGCCAGCGGTGCCAGCAGGTCGATGTCGCGCTCGACCAGCGCGTTCTTGGTGATCAGCGAGAACGGGTGCCGGGTTTCCAGCATCACCTCGATCAGCTGGCGGGTGATGCCGAGCTTGCGCTCGATCGGCTGGTAGGCGTCGGTGTTGATGCCCAGCGCGATCGGCTTGACCACGTAGCCGGGCCTGGCCAGTTCCTTGCGCAGCAGTTCGGCGGCGTTGGTCTTGGCGAAGATCTTCGTCTCGAAATCCAGTCCCGGCGACAGGTTCAGGTAGGCATGGGTCGGCCGCGCGAAGCAGTACGAGCAGCCGTGCTCGCAGCCGCGGTACGGGTTCACCGACTGGTCGAAGCCCACGTCCGGCGAGGCGTTGCGGCTGATGATGCTGCGCGCGATCTCGGCGCGCACGTCGGTACGCAGGCGCGGGGCGGCGAATTCCTCGCCCTCCTCGGCCATCCAGCCGTCATCGACCGCTTCGCTGGTGCGGGTTTCGAAACGGCCGGGCAGGTGGCTGCTGGCTCCGCGGCCCTTGATCGGAATGGGTGTCGGCATCGCTCCACGCTAACGCGGCGCCGTCGCAGATGCAGCGACGCGGCGTTCAGGCTGGCCCGCACGGCATCCGCAAACCGGTGGCGGAGCTGGCTAGAATCGCCGGCATGCGCGACTTCCTGCACACTCTGTGGGCCACCGTGTCGGCCATTCCGCACCTGGCGCAGATACTGGCGGCCACCTACGTGGCCTATCTGCTGTTGCTGGCCTGCTACATCGTGCTGCAGAAGCGCGAGCCGGTGGCGACGCTGAGCTGGATCCTGTCGCTGGCGGCGCTGCCTTACCTGGGCCTGTTCGTGTTCTACCTGTTCGGGCCGCAGCGCATCGTCCGCCAGCGGCTGCGGCGCGGGCGCTCGCGCGAGGGCATGGAGGCCTACAGCGCGGTCTGCCCGCCGGACGCCGAATGCACCGAGCTGGCGCGCGTCGGCCAGGCCACCACCGGGCTGCCGCCCAGCAGCGCCACCGCGGTCGAATGGCTGGTCGACGGCGCGGCCACCTATGCCGCCATCCTCGATGCGGTGGCCGGCGCGCGGCGCCACGTCAACCTGGAGTACTACATCTTCGAGCCGGACCATGCCGGCACCGCGCTGCGCGACGCGCTGGCCGAGCGCGCCCGGGCCGGGGTGAAGGTGCGCCTGCTGCTGGACGCGGTGGGGTCCTCGCGGATCCGGCGCCGCTTCCTGCAGCCGCTGCTCGATGCCGGCGGCGAAGTGGTGTGGTTCCACCCGCGGCAGCTGCTCAAACCGTTCAAGCGGCCGTGGCTGAACCTGCGCACCCACCGCAAGCTGGTACTGGTGGACGGCACCCTGGCATTCACCGGCGGCATCAACATCACCGACACCGAGGACGAAAGCCGCCGCGCCGACGCCTACCGCGACCTGCACATGCGCATCACCGGCCACGTCGTGCGCAGCCTGCAGCTGGTGTTCCTGGAGGACTGGATCTACGCCAGCGGGCAGGGCAGGGCGCATTTCGACCGCGAGGACCTGTTCCCGTCGGACATGCCCGGCCGCGAGGACGGCATAATCCAGGCACAGGTGCTGGTCTCCGGGCCGGACTCGTCGTGGGAGGCGATCCACCGCATGCACGTGGCGGCGATCCAGGAAGCCAGCCGCCGGGTGTGGCTGGTGACGCCGTACTTCGTGCCCGGCGAGGCCGCGCGCATGGCCTTGACCTCGGCCGCGCTGGCCGGGCTGGACACGCGCCTGCTGGTGCCGCGGCGCAGCGATTCGCTGTTCGTCACCCTGGCCGCGCGCTCGTATTTCGACGAACTGCTGCAAGCGGGCGTGAAGATCTACGAATACGGCCCGCGCATGCTGCACACCAAGGCCTTCGTCGCCGACGACGACACCTGCATCGTCGGCAGCGCCAACTTCGACCACCGCAGCTTCCGCCTGAACTTCGAGCTGTCGATGCTGTACCACGACCGCGGCCTGACCGCCGCGCTGGAAACCCTGCTGGAACAGGAATTCGCCCGTGCCACCCCGGTGCAGCCGGAGCGCCAGCGCCCGCTCTGGCGCCACCGCCTGCCGGAAGCCTTCGCCCGGCTGGCCTCGCCGCTGCTCTGAACCACGCCAGTCGCAACGCATGCAGCACGGCGGCCGGCGCCGCTAAACTGGCAGCCTTGCCGGGAGGTACCCATGTACTGGTTGTTCCTGCTGTTCGCCATCGGCGCCTTTTTCTTCGCCCTGACCACCACCCACGCCGGCTTGCTGTGGCTGGCGCTGCTGGCGGCGCTGGCCTGCCTGCTGCTGTGGGTCCGCGGCCTCTACCGCGCCCGTACCGGCGACGCCTTCACCGCCACGCCGCGCGCCCTGCACCCGGCGGAACTGCAGGCGATCCGCGAGCAGCTGCGCGCGAGCGCCGCCCCACCTTCCTCCAACCCGCCGTCCGAAGGACAGCCGCAGCCATGACCCGCCTGAGCGTCAACGTCAACAAGATCGCGGTCCTGCGCAATTCCCGCGGCGGCGGCGATCCGGACGTGGTGCGCGCGGCAATGACCTGCCTGCGCGCCGGCGCGCACGGCATCACCGTGCACCCGCGTCCCGACCAGCGCCACATCCGCGCCGACGACGTGCTGATGCTGTCCGAGCTGACCCGCCAGCACGACGTCGAGTTCAACATCGAGGGCAACCCGTTCGCACCGCCGCGCCCCGGCTATCCCGGCCTGCTGCCGCTGTGCGACCAGGCCCGCCCGGCGCAGGCCACACTGGTGCCCGACGGCGATGGCCAGCTGACCTCCGACCACGGCTTCGATTTCCAGCGCGACGGCGCACGCCTGCTGCCGCTGATCGCGGCGCTGAAGGACTATGGCTGCCGCGTCAGCCTGTTCGTCGACGCCGGCAACCCGCACATCGCCCGCGCCGCCGAACTCGGCGCCGACCGCATCGAGCTCTACACCGGCCCCTATGCCGAGGCCTTCGCCGCCGGCAAGACCGATGCGGCGGCGGTGTTCGCCGCCGCGGCACGCCGCGCGCAGGCCGCCGGGCTGGGCGTCAACGCCGGCCACGACCTGTCGCAGGCCAACCTCGGCCATTTCCTCGCCGAAGTGCCGGATGTGCTGGAAGTCTCCATCGGCCACGCGCTGGTCGGCGAAGCCCTGTACGACGGCCTGGAAACCACCGTGGAACGCTACCTCGGCATCATCGAGTCCGGCACCTGAACCCGCAGCAGCGGCAGGAATGGCCCTGTAGGAGCGACGCCAGTCGCGATCGGGCTCTACCCCAAAAGCTCCGGTCGCGACTGGCGTCGCTCCTACGAAAGCAGTGTCACCGACAGGCCCCACCGTCCGGCGCCATATTGGTGACGAACTACCCGCAAATCCGGTCATCCGAATAAAAAACGCCCCCGGCAAGCGGGGGCGTTTCCAGTCGCGTCATGACTTGGTGTTGCGTTACTGCACGAAGCCGATCTTCTTCATCTGGGCGTTCTTGGCCTGGGCCAGGATCTTGGCCATGACCTCGTACTCCGAATCCGGATTGGCGTCGATGCGAAGTTCCGGCTGGTTGGTCGGATCCTTCTGTACTTCTTCTTCCATCTTCTGCTGCAGGTCGGCCACGTTCACCGGACTGTTGTTCCAGTAAACCTGGTTGCTCGCGTCCACCCGCAGGTCGATCGGCGGCGGCGGCTCGCGCGTCACCGGCGGCGGGTTGAGCACGCGCTGCGGCAGGTCCACGGCGATCGGGTAGGTCATGATCGGCGCGGTCACGATGAAGATGATCAACAGCACCAGCATCACGTCCACGAGGGGCGTGACGTTGATGTCGGCCATCGGGCCCCTGCTTCCACCACTACTGAATGCCATCGCTTATTGCCCCTTTTCTTTGGTGGCAACGAAACCGACGTCCAGCATGCCCTGGCCCTGCGCGATCTTGGTCACTTCGTTGATCACGCTCATCTTGGTGGTCTTGTCACCACGCAGGTTCAGCGGCGGCTGCGGCGTCTGCTGGGCCGCCGTGGCGAAGCGCGACTCCAGGGTCTCCTTGGAAACCTCTTCGTCGTTCCAGTAGAGCGTGCCGTCTTCCTTGACCGCCACCGTGATCGGGCCGGCACGCTTTTCGGCGTCGTCCGGATCGATGTTCAGGTTGGCCTCGGGAAGCTCCACCTTGACCTTGTGCGACATCAGCGGCGCCGTGATGATGAAGATGATCAGCAGCACCAACATCACGTCCACGAGGGGCGTGACGTTGATCTCGGACATCGGGCCGCTGCTGTTACCACTACTGAAAGCCATAACGGGCTCCGTCTATATCTCGTTGCTAGGACTGCTCTGCCTGCGGCTCAGCGGACGCGCGAGCCGGTGGCGAAGAAGTCGTGCAGATCGTGCGCGAAGGTATCGAACTTGCTGACGGTCGCGCTGTTGATCTTGCTGAAGAAGTTGAAGGCGAACACGGCCGGGATCGCGACGAAC
>Ga0206118_100364_pt1 | contig 25199 bp, 22 predicted proteins | sample 3A20Ametagenome_FD_177999 | JGI IMG/M metagenome (GOLD analysis project Ga0206118, IMG submission 177999) | Enriched microbial communities from leaf-cutter ant dump, University of Wisconsin, Madison, United States - 3A20A | ecosystem: Environmental > Terrestrial > Nest > Insects nest > Nest dump... | reverse complement strand
CTCTTCCTTGACGCCAAGCTGTTCGACGACGATTTTCTTGACGCGTTCTTCGATGGTGCTCATTGGATATCGCTCCAGATGGAGTAGTGGTTCAAAAGGCGCCATCGGATTGATGGCCGTGGGATAGTGTAGTGGAAACCGCCGGACCCATGCATTCTGGCAAAAAGCCACGGCGATCAACCACTTGGGCGCAGTCCCTGCGCCACACGCTTACGGCATGTACATGCCGCCGTTCACGTGGAGGGTTTCGCCGGTGATGTAGTTGGCCGATGGACCGGCCAGGAACGCCACCGCGCGGGCGATGTCCGCCGGCTCGCCGAGGCGGCCCAGCGCGATCTGGCCGAGCATCGCGGTCTTGGCGTCCTCGGGCAGATCCTTGGTCATGTCGGTGTCGATGAAGCCCGGCGCGACCACATTGACGGTCACGCCGCGGCTGCCGATTTCCTTGGCCAGCGACTTGGAGAAGGCGATGATGCCGGCCTTGGCCGCGGCGTAGTTGGCCTGGCCGGCGTTGCCGGTGACACCAATGACCGAGGCGATGTTGACGATACGGCCCTTGCGCGCCTTCATCATGCCGCGCATCACCGCCTTGGAGGTGCGGTAGACGCTGGTCAGGTTGGTGTCGAGGATGGCCTGCCAGTCCTCGTCCTTCATCCGCATCAGCAGGTTGTCGCGGGTGATGCCGGCGTTGTTGACGAGAATGGTGATGGCGCCGAACTCCTTGCCCACCGCGTCGATCAGCGCCTCCACCGCGCCCGGCTCGGTCACGTTCAGCGCGCGGCCGTGGCCGCCCTGCGCGGCCAGGCGCCCGCCGATGGCGGCAGCACCGGATTCGGTGGTGGCGGTGCCGATCACGGTCGCGCCCTGCGCGGCCAGTTCGTCGGCGATGGCCGCACCGATGCCGCGGCTGGCGCCGGTGACGAGCGCGATTTCACCCTGCAATGGCTTGCTCATGCATTTTCCTCGATGGCGGGCGGCCGAACGGCCACCGGAGGCGATGCGGCACGCGCAGTGCCCCATCGCGGCTCGCATTGTTTAGTGGGTCCACTCGTCCAGCGCGGCGTCGAAATCGGCGGGTGTGCCCAGCGGACGGGCTTCCAGCGACTTGTCGATGCGCTTGACCAGCCCGGTCAATACCTTGCCGGGGCCGCATTCGACCACGCTGGTGACGCCGCGCGCGGCCAGCGCCTGCACGCACCCGGTCCAGCGCACCGGCAGGTACAGCTGGCGCACCAGCGCGTCGCGGATGGCCTCGACGCTTTCGTGCACCTGCGCATCGACGTTCTGCACCACCGGCAGCGCCGGCAGGCGCCAGTCCAGCCCGGCCATCGCCTCGGCCAGGCGATTGGCGGCCTCGCGCATCAGCGGTGTGTGCGAGGGCACGCTGACAGCCAGCTTGACCGCCTTGCGCACGCCCTTTTCGGCCAGCAGCGCCAGTGCGCGATCAATCGCGGCGGCATCGCCACCGATGACGATCTGGCCGGGCGAGTTGTAGTTGGCCGGCACCACCACCTGGCTGCCCGAGGCCTGCCCGCAGACCTCCTGCACCAGCGCATCCTCGGCGCCAAGCACGGCCGCCATCGCACCGACACCGGCCGGTGCGGCTTCCTGCATCAGTTGCCCGCGCAGGCGCACCAGGTGTGCGCCCTCGCGCAGCGACAATGCGCCAGCCGCGACCAACGCGGTGTATTCGCCCAAGCTGTGCCCAGCCAGTACCAGCGGGCGCTGCACGCGCTGCCCGGCCCACAGCCGCCACACCGCGACACCGGCGGCCAGCAGCGCCGGCTGGGTGTATTCGGTGCGATTGAGTTGCTCTTCCGGGCCGCCCTGCGACAGCGCCCACAGGTCGACGCCGGCACCGTCGGAAGCCTCGGCGAACGTCTCGCGGACCTGCGGGTGCAGTTCGGCCAGTTCGGCCAGCATGCCCAGCGATTGGGAGCCCTGGCCGGGGAATACGAAAGCGAGTCGGGAATCGGTCACGCGGTCATTCACTGCATGAATCAAGACCGCCCATGATAATCGCGAATGTCGCCACCCGTCTGTACTGCCGCGTATGCAGGTGCGGCGGCACGGCTCAGCCGATGAGGTCGAACAGATCCAGTTCGCCGTCGCCCAGCAGGTCCAGGCACAGCACCGCCAGCACCACGAAACCGAAGGTGCTGGCCCCGTGCACGACCAGGATGGCATGGGCCAGCGCGCGCCCCGACTTGCCGGCGCGGCGCAGCATGCGGGCCAGCCGCCGCAGGCGCCCGGTCACCGCATGCGCATGCTCGACCACCGGCTTGCCGGCCTGTTCCATCGCCGCGGCCAGCATCGCTTCCAGCGCCTGCGGCCGGTCGTCGTAATACCTGGCCACGCCGTAGCCGAACATCAGCCAGTCACGGGCCTGCGCCTGCGCCTGGTCCATCACTTCCAGCGGGTCTTCCTCGAAGTCGATGAAACCCACGCGCTGCCCGTCCCAGGTCATGTTGCGCGGCAGCGGCTGGCCGAAATAGGCACCGTTGCGGTGCGCCTCGGCGATCGCGGCGATGGCCGCACCCACCAGGCGGTCGCGTCCGGCCATGTCGGCCTTGCGCAGGCAGGCGTTGAACGAATCACCGGTGTGCTCGAGCACCAGCACGGTATCGCCCTGGCCGATCACTTCCGGCACGTGCACGCCTTGCGCCTTCAACTCGAGCAGGCGCCGCGCCTCGATCCCGCACGCACCGGCACCACCGCGATGTGGCGGCGGCCGCAGGGCATCGAGATGGAAACGGCGCGCGACGAAGTTGAGCAGCCCGAGGGCCACGGCCCGGCTGCCTTCACCGTAATGCTTGAGCCATGCGCGCTGCCCTTCGATGACGATGGGTTCAGCCATGACGATATCTCCCGGAATCGACGGCCTTGCGGCCACGCCGGGAGCCTCGTGCCCCCGGCCATATCCGGTGGATCAATAGCGCAGCAACGCCGAACCCCAGGTGAAGCCGCCACCGAAGGCTTCCAGCAGCAGCAGCTGGCCGCGCCCGACGCGCCCGGAGCGGATCGCCGCGTCCAGCGCCAGCGGCACCGAGCCGGACGAGGTATTGCCATGCTTGTCGACGGTGACGATCACCTGTTCCATCGGCATGTCCAGCCGCCTGGCGGTGGCTTCGATGATGCGCAGGTTGGCCTGGTGCGGGATCAGCCAGTCCAGGTCGGACTTGTCCAGGCCATTGGCGTGCAGGGCCTCGTCGACGACCGAGTCCAGCGCCTTGACGGCGTACTTGAACACGTCGTTGCCCTTCATCAGGATCTTGCCGGGCTGGTCAAGGCCGGTGGACACGCCGATCGGGTTCCACAGCAATTCCTTCTTGCTGCCGTCGGCATGCAGGTGGGTGCTGAGGATGCCGGTTTCCTCGTCGGCCTTGAGCACGACGGCGCCGGCGCCATCGCCGAACAACACGCAGGTGGTGCGGTCGCTCCAGTCGACGATGCGGGTCAGGGTTTCCGCCCCGATCACCAGCACGTGCCTGGCGTCACCGGAGCGGATGAATTTGTCGGCCGTGCTCAGCGCGAACAGGAAGCCCGAGCATGCCGCGTTGACGTCGAACGCTGCCGCGCCGGCCGCGCCGAGGCGCGCCTGGATCAGGCAGGCGGTGGACGGGAAGATCAGATCCGGCGTGGTGGTGCCCACGATGATCATGTCCAGCTGCGACGGCTCGATGCCAGCCGCTTCCAGCGCGCGCAGAGCGGCGTTGTAGCCGAGGTCGCCGGTGGTCTCGCCTTCGGCGGCGATGTGCCGCTCGCGGATGCCGGTGCGCGACTGGATCCACTCGTCGCTGGTGTCGACGATCTTGGTCAGATCATCATTGGTCAACACCTTCTCGGGCAAATAGCTGCCGGTGCCCGCGATCCTCGAGTAGATCCGCTTGCTCATGCTGGTTCCTGTTGCGCGGGCCGCCGCAGGCGGCCCTGAAGAAACGAGTGAAGCCGCCACCCTTGCGGATGGCGGCTTTCACCGATCAATCTTCTTCGACGACCGAGGACTTGGTCGTGATCACCTTCTTGCCGCGGTAGAAGCCGTCGGCGGTGATGTGGTGGCGCAGGTGCACTTCACCGGTGGTCGGATCGGTGGACAGCTGCTTGGCGCTCAGCGAATCGTGCGAACGGCGCTGGCCGCGGCGGGACGGGGTGACACGGGATTTCTGCACAGCCATTGGGGTTGCTCCAAACTTCGGTTCGTTTGCTTCGTCGTTGCAGTGCATGCGGACGCCAATGTCCGGCACTGTTTTTTCGCTTTCGCCGCAGCCGCCGACGACAACCGGCCGCTATTGTTTCTTCAACGCCGCCAATGCCGCGAACGGATTGACCTTGTCCAACTCTTCACTGGTCGCGGAGAAGTCGCGCTCGACTGCCTCGCTTCCCGGCGCCAGCGGCACCACGGGCACCGCCAGCACCAACTCGTCCTCCACCAGATCCAGCGGCCGCAGGTTGCCGTCCTCGGGCACCAGCAGCGCTTCGTAATCCGGCGGAAGCGCCTGTTCCTCGTCTTCGTCGCGGATCAGGCCCAACCGCTGCACCAGCGACACCGGCAGCAGGAAACGCTGCATGCTGCGCTGGCAGGTCAACGGCAGCGCGGTTTCGATGGTCAGTTCGACATAGGGTACCTGCAAAGCCTCGTCGCGACCGAATTCCAGTGCATACGCGCACTCCCCTTCGGTATCGGCGACCAGCCCCTGCAGGCGCTCCAGCCCGGACAACGGCACCCGGCCGTCAAAGCGCCTGTGCGCTGCGACCATCCGCCAGGCATCCAGCAATTCGGGCACGTTCGCGGACATAAGCCGCCGAATGTTAGGGCCCGCCCCGGCCGCTGTCAAACCCGCCCCGGCCGCCGTTGCCATGCCGGCAACCGCGCCGCAGACTCGGCCACGCCTTCACGCCGGGATTTTCGCATGTCCACCCTCGTCCTCGCCTCCACCTCCCGCTACCGGGCCGAACTCCTGGCACGGCTGCGGCTGGCGTTCGACTGCGCCAAGCCCGAGGTGGACGAGACGCCACTGCGAGGCGAGGCACCCCGCGCACTGGCCGTCCGCCTGGCCCGCGCCAAGGCAATGGCGGTGGCCGCGCAACATCCCGGCGCCTGGGTGATCGGCTCGGACCAGGTCGCCGAACTGGACGGCCAACCCCTCGGCAAACCCGGTAGTCGCAATGCCGCCTGCGCGCAGCTGGCGGCGATGTCCGGCCGCGAAGTGGCGTTCCATACCGCCGTGTGCGTGGCCGGCGCGGGCGTGCAACGGGAAGCCTGCGACCTGACCCGGGTGGCGTTCCGCCGGTTGCGGCCGGAGGAGATCGAACGCTACGTCGATGCCGAGCTGCCGCTGGACTGCGCCGGCAGCTTCAAGTGCGAAGGGCTGGGCATCACCCTGTTCGAGGCGATCCATAGCCAGGACCCCACCGCGCTGGTCGGCCTGCCGCTGATCGCCACCGCCGGGCTGTTGCGCGAAGTAGGTTTCGCCCTGCCCTGATCCAGCATATTTATGCGGTCACCGCCCGCACCCATAGATATCATTATCCGCCCCCTGCGGCATGTCGTTGCGGGCGACGTTGCACTCTCGCGAAAACCCCATCGTGGAAACACCCATTTTCACAACCGCCGTGCCTTCGGTACCCTGCTAGCCAGCCTCGCACTGAACGTGGCCTTCACCACCGGCGCATCCGCCGTCGGCGCAACCAGCGTCAACTTGTGTATGCCGAATTGGCGAACCGGTGAAGACCGAAATCGTCCGCCAGATCCTCGACATCGCCAGCTATCGCAGCCCGACCACTCACACCAGCTGGATCATCCGCCTCAAGAACGTCGCCGAAGTGGACGTCGATGTGGTGCTGTGGCGGCCCACCCAAAACTACGTGCTGAACCCGATGCTGGAATCGAACAAGGTCAAGTTGCCGATTATCAACGTCGAGGATGCGATCCATGATAACCAGTACGGTCTCGGCGACTTTTATCTGTTCGAATCCAGCGAGGCAAAGATGCTGTCCCTGGCCGACGATGCCATCAAGCATGGAGACGGGGTGGCATTCCTCGGCTGGAAGCCGCACTGGATGAATGCCATCTACAAGCTCAAGCACCCGGGGAACCCCAAGCTGATATGGGACGGTACCAGCACGGTCAACACCGTCGTATGCCTGGACCACGTCAACCCATAACCCCCCAACGCCATCCACCTCTTCCGGCAGACGTCGATTCCCTCCGAAGCACGAAGCAGTCTGAGCTACGACAACGGCCACAAGGAGGAGCCGGTCGAAAAGGTGGCTGCCCGATGGATCAAGGCCGACCCCGGACTCCCCGGCCAGTGGTTGGGGGCATGACCAGCATCGACGGCAAGCGCAATGCAATGGGTATGTTGACCGTGGCCGGCCGCATCAACGCCGCCAGGCGATGCACCGTCCCTAGCCAGTCATGCGAAGCCAGCCACGCCCGCTCCTGTTGTCATCATCACCGCCGCACCCGGCACCACTGGTAAGGGTAATTCTTCCGGCCGATATACGAGGACAGCGTCACGCACGAAGACTTGTCCAGCTTCAGGCCATAGCGCGCCAGATGCTTACTGGCCGCATCACGTTCCTGCCGGTAAAGGTCGTCCACATTGGACGACTCATCCAAACGGGGGACCAGCCGGCAGCGTCCGTCATCCTCCTCCACTTCCGAGCGCAGCCCCTTGATCCGCCTTGCCAGCCAGCGCAGGCGTTCGCAGCCACGCCCTCGCGACAATTGCAGCCGTTCCACCCAATCGTTCAATCGCTCGAAACGCTGCGTCGACCGGTCCGAAGGTGCATTGATCATTGCATATCGTCGATCTCGTTCATCCAGCATGACCGCCAGATGCGCTCCATAGCCTTCTGATTCCGGAAAGTTCGTGGCAACTCCGACATATCGGGCCTGCGCTGGCAGCAGCGGCACGCGCCATGCCTGCGGCTCGCCTCCCACCAGCAGCACGATGCTGCGCTCAGGCTCCGGCATCGGTGGAGCCGTCACGGTGAATCCTTCACGCGCCCAACGCTCATGCCCCCAGGTGTTCCACCCCAGCAAGGACGCCAGCGTACACAACCCAATCGCCCATCCTCCCCATTTCGCCGCTCTGCTCATGGGCAATAGCTGCCGGCAGAAATACCACAGCAGCAACGGTGCCAGCAGCTCCAGCACGACCAAATAGCGGTGGATGCTGAACATGCCCTGCCACATCACATAACCCATACCGAAGAACACAAGCACGACCCGCATTGCAGGCACGAAAACCGACGATGCCGATGCACCGCGCATACGCAATGCGATCAATGCCAATGTCGACAAGTACAGCAATGGCCAGATGTACTGCACCAGCTTCTTTTCACTGATCCGTAGCGGTTGGGCAGTGAACTGCACCGGCCAGGTCAGTTGCTCCCATGCACCGTGGGGCAGCCAACGGGTATCGCCGACCGAAACAGGCGCAGCCAACGCCCCTTGGAAGAAGGCATTGAACTGCGGGAACAATGGGTTGCCGAAATGCTGCCACATCTGCAGGTACCACCATCCAGCAAGTACCGCCGTAAGCGCAAGCGCACTCAGCGTCAGGACCGCCGTACCCAGCAGGCGTCGCCGAGCCGGACCGCCCGCGCACAACGCAGCCAAGCCCAACGCCACCGCATAGACCGCATTGGTCAACTTGAACGCCACGGCAATTCCGAGCAATGCGCCAGCCAGCATCCAGATACCCAATGCACTGCAGTTCATCTGCTGTTGACGCTGTTGCGCCCGCAGCACGAAGCAAAGGCTGCCCAACACGAACAATGCGGTGGTGTTGTCGGCCATGCTGCTTCCGAACTCGGACAGGAAGCTGCTGGCGCACAGCCCCGCCATGGCAAGCAGCGGGGCCAGCCTCGCCTGCTGCGGCTGTCCTTGCAGCACCAGCATGGCGATCCCCGCCACCGGCAGGAATACCAGCCCATGCAGAGTGCCCAGCACGAATCCAGCCACCGGTGCCGGCAGATGCACCATCAGCAGGTAATGGAATACGTCCAATACGGGGCTGAAGTAACTCTGCATCTGCGCTGGTGCAAGATCCAGCGTCAGCCGGCCATGCAGCAACGCATAGCCGTTGTAGAGGTGGTAGTTACGCAAGTCCCAATTGGCATCCTGCCCCAGCAGCAACGCCACCATGCCACCAAGCAACATCACTGCCAATGTTGCCCGTACGACATTGGCACGCGAGCGAAATGCAAACCACCGATCCATCCATGTCAGGAAGCGAAACGGGAACGCAAGGCTGAAACCACGCCATCTGGCAAGGAATACTCCACTCATCGAATCCCATCCATGCTGTTATCCGCATTTCCATACCACAGCGGCACGCTCAGGTAAGCCACATGCTTGCCCTCGATACGACCCCGTGTCACCGTATCCAGTATCAGCCCACAGGCCAGCAGCAGAAAACCCACCAGCGCTAATGCCGCGCAAAGGATCGCCGTCGGGAAACGTGGCACCAATCCGGTTTCCAGCCAAGTCAGCAGCAAGGGCAACGCCAATACCAGAGAAAATGCAATGCTGGCGATGCTGCCAATGGAGAAAAACAGCAACGGACGTTCACTCTTGAACAACTTGGCTATGGTGCACAGGATCCGCCAACCATCATACCAGGTGCTCAACTTGCTTTCCGAGCCATCGGGACGCACGCCGTAGGCAGTCTCCACTTCGGCCACTGGCATGCGCAGCTGCAATGCATGCACCGCCAATTCGGTTTCAATCTCGAAACCATGTGCATGGGCGGCAAACGACTTGACATAGCGGCGCGAGAACACCCGATACCCTGAGAGCATGTCGTTGAAACTATTGCCAAACAACAACCCGGCACACCGCGTCAGCAACACGTTCCCAAAGCGATGCCCACGGCGATAAGCCGCCTTTTCGCTGTCGCGGCGAGCTCCGACCACCATATCCAACCCGTCATCGAGCAGACGCCGCACCAATCGTGGCGCAGCCGCAGCATCGTAGGTATCGTCGCCATCGACCAGCACATAGACATCTGCCTCGATATCGGCGAAACCACGCCTCACCACGTTGCCTTTTCCCTGCAACGTCACTTCACGCACCCAAGCACCTGTCGCACGTGCAACCTGGGCGGTGCCATCGTTGGAATTGTTGTCGAGCACCACAACCTGTGCCCCCGGCAGGCACGCAGTAAAATCCGTGATCACCTTGGCGATGGTCGCCACTTCGTTGTAACAGGGAATCAATATGGCGATATGCATGTCGTGAAAGATCCATTCCCGTGTCGGGCAATCAATATTCATATGCGGAAGAAACAATTTATCTGCAGGAAAGTCAGCGAACGATCTGTAACGATTGCTCCTGCCATTCCTCCATGCTGCCGTCGCCGCCATGCAGCCGCAGCCCCAGCCAATGGCGGCCAGGTGTCAATGCACGAGTATCCAGCTTGGCATTGAAACCCACCCTCGGATGATTTGGATCGGAGGAGATTTTCCAGTAGCTCGCGACATCAAGATGGGTCCCGTATTCGGCCTTGGCCAAAGGCTGGCCATCCACCAGTACCTCGACATCCACCAGGCCCACACCATCCTTGAAGGCCCATCCTTTCACATCGAAAACATCCTTCATCGTTTCATTGGGCGACGGCGTGTCGATCCACGCCATCGCCGGCGTCACACAGGGGCCGGGCTGCTTTTCGGCCGGCAGCCGGAACAGCAGAAAACGCTGGTTGCCGTGGTCGAGCGCCACCACCCGCGGTGGCGGCAGCGGCCCGACCAGGTCGCAGACCTGGTGATAGCGCTGGAGCAGGTCGCGATAGCGCTGGTCGCCCGGCGCGAGCACCAGCAGCCGCGGCGTCGAACGGCCGCCGTCGCTGATCAGCCCCCACAGTGCCAGCTGCGCAGTGCGCCCATGCTTGTCGTTCAGTGCATGCGGCAACACCTTGATGGAGGCATCGCCCAGCCGGAAACCGAGCTCCGCGCCGATCTTGAAATTGCCGGCCAGCACCTTGGTATCAGCCGGCATGTCCGCCAGTTCCTCGCGCACCGCCACCGCCAGTGGCCGCCAGCCGGCGAAATTGCGCGGATAGAACTTGTTGCCGGCCAGTTCCTCGCGCAGCGACGGTGTCGCCGCCATCACGTAATAGGCAAGCGCCAGCAGCAGGCCGGCCGAGGTCAGGCCCCAGGTGATGCGGCGCCAGTGCCGCGGCCAGCGGCTCAGCACCACCGGTGCGGCCACCAGCAGGGCGAAGTAGCCCGGCAGCGGCCAGTGGAAGCTGATGCGCTCCACGTCGGTGAAGAAACCGAACAGGAAGATCGCCAGCGTGGAAACGCCGCCCACCAGCGCGAAATAGCGCCATTGCACCCGGTAGGTGTCGCCATGATTCGGGCGGAACCCGGCAACGCCCACCTGCCACATCGCCAGGCACAGCAACGGCGTCACCAGCAGCGGCTGGATCACCAGGAACCACAGCCCGGTGGCCTGGAAGGACCACGGGTGGCGCTCGACCAGTTGGAAACGCAGGCCGGCATCCTGGTTGCCCAGATTCCACGCAAGCAGCGGCAGCCAGGCGACGATGCCGACCGTCAGCGCCATCCACACCCGCGCGTCGCGCAGCATCCGCCGTCCTTCCGGCAACAGCAGCAACGCGATGAAACCGAAGCCGATCACGCCGATGAAGCGGTAATGGCTCAGCGCCCCGACCAGCAGCCCGGCGGCCAGCAGCAGCGCGCCACCGGCATCGACGTCGCGCAGCAGCTTCGCCCCGGCCCCCAGGCACAGCACCGAGGCGAATGCCATCGGTACGTCCGGCACCGCGAGGATGCCCAGCGTCGCCGACAGCGGCATCAGCAGGGTCAGCGAGCCGGCCAGCCAGCCGATCCTGCCGCCGAACCAGCGCGCGGAAATCCGCGCCACCATCCACGGCAACAGCGCGCCCAGCAGCAGGAACGGCAGGCGCAGGCCCAGCCGGTGGCCGCCGCCGATTTCCACGCCCAGCCGCGTCAGCCACGCGGTCAGCCCCGGCAGGTCCGAATAGGCCGCGGCCAGGTGCTGCCCTTCCTGCCAGTAAAACGCCTCGTCGACGAACAACGGCAGCCGCCAGGCCACGAATGTCTTGATCGCCGTGACAATCACCCACAACGACAGGAAGATCGCCCGCGCCCGCTGTTCGCCCTGCATTGCCACTTACACTCCTTCCGGATATCCCCTGCGAGACACCACATGTCCCCGGCATCCACCGAAATGCTACCCGAAGTCACGTTGCAGGCCTTGCAGCGCGCGCAGGCGCAGGTCAACGCCCTGCTGCTGGGCAAGGCCGACGAGGTGCGGCTGGCCTTCGTCGCCCTGCTCTGCGGCGGCCACCTGCTGATCGAGGACCTGCCGGGGCTGGGCAAGACCACCCTCGCCCATGCGATGGCCTCCGCGCTGGGGTTGCAGTTCCAGCGCGTGCAGTTCACCTCCGACCTGCTGCCGGCCGACGTGCTGGGCGTGTCCATCTACGAAGCGGACAGCCGCAGTTTCCGCTTCCACCCCGGCCCGGTGTTCAGCAACGTGCTGCTGGCCGACGAGATCAACCGCGCGCCGCCGCGCACGCAGAGCGCGCTGCTCGAGGCGATGGCCGAACAGCAGGTCACCCTGGACGGCACCACCCACGCCCTGCCCGACCCGTTCTTCGTCATCGCCACGCAGAACCCGGTGGACCTGTCGGGCACCTTCCCGCTGCCCGACTCGCAGCTGGACCGCTTTCTGCTGCGGCTCACCCTCGGCTACCCCGACGCCGCCACCGAACGCACCCTGCTGGCCGGCAGCAGCCGCCGCGAGCTGATCGCGCAGACGTTGCCGTGCCTGTCCGAGCAGGACATCCGCGTACTGCGCGTGGCGGTGGAACAGGTGCATGCCAGCGACGCCCTGGTCGATTACGTGCAGCGCCTGCTCGCGCGCAGCCGCCAGCATCCGGGCATACGCGTGGGCCTGTCGCCCCGGGCCGGCATCGCGCTGCTGCGCGCGGCGCGGGCGCATGCGCTGTTGGCGGGCCGCAACCATGTGTTACCGGACGACGTGCAGGCATTGTTCGTCGCCGTCGCCGCGCACCGGTTGGTGGCCGAGGCCGAGGCCACCGCCGCACCGGCGCTGGCCCAGGCCATCCTGCACGGCGTGCAGGTCGATTGAGATGCCCGGTTGGCTGCATATCCAATCGCGGAGGCTGCAGTTGCTGGCGCGCCCGCGGCGGCCCGAAGTGCTGCCGGTCACGCTCGACCGCCACCGCATCTACGTGCTGCCCACCGGCTTCGGCCTGTTCCTCGGCACCCTGCTGGCGGTGATGCTGCTCGGCGCCCTGAACTACAACAACAACCCGGCGCTGCTGCTGGCGCTGGTCTTGGCGACCAGCGCACTGGCCAGTGCACTGCATGCGCACCTGCAGTTGTCCGGCTTTCGCCTGCGTGCGCTGTCCGCCGAACCGGTGGCCGCCGGCCAACCGCTGCGGCTGCGGCTGGCCCTCGCCCGCGACGACCACCGCCCGCGCCGCGGCCTGCAGCTGTCCTACGGGACGGCCAGCGCCTGCGTGGACCTGCTGCAGGGCGAGCAGGTGGAAGCCGACCTGTGGCTGCCCACCGAGCGGCGCGGCTGGTTGCCGTTGCAGCGCATCCGCCTGTCCACCCTGCAACCGCTGGGGCTGGTGCGCGCCTGGGGCTGGGTCTGGCCGGCCACGCCGGTGCTGGTCTATCCCGCTCCCGAGCGCAATGCCCCGCCGCTGCCCGATACCGGCGACCGCGGCACCCGCACCCGCCCCGATCCGCTCGGCGACGACCTGCAACAACTGCGTCCATACCGCCACGGCGACGCCCGCCGCGCCATTGCGTGGAAGCACTCCGCCCGCCGCGACAGCCTGCTGGTGCGCGAGCACGAACGCGCCACCGGCAATGAACTGCTGCTGGACTGGCACGCCCTCGGCCCGTTGCCGCACGAACACCGCATCGCGCGGCTGGCGCGCTGGGTCGACGACGCCGAACGCGAGGGCCGCCGCTACCGCCTGCTGTTGCCGGGGCAGCCGGCGCTCGGCCCGTCCAGCGGCGACGCCCACCGCCACCAGTGCCTGCGCGCGCTGGCACTGATGCCCGCCGCATGAAAAAACGACAGGACAGTCGTTTTTCACGGCGAAGCCGCCCGAAGGGTGGCGCGCATGGATGTGCGCCATGAAAAAACGACAGGACAGGCATTTCCCACGGCGAAGCCGCCCGAAAGGTGGCGCACGGGGATGTGCGTCATGAACAGGTCCACCACCCTGCCAACGACCGCACGCGGCTGGCTGCTGCTGACCACCGCGCTGGCCCTGCTGCCGCTGCTGCTGCAACTGCCCCGCGTGCTGGCCGCCATATTCGCCACCAGCGCGCTCGCGGTCGGGGCGCTGGCGTGGCGGCGCGTGCTGCCTGCGCCATTGCGGCTGCTGCTGGTCGTCGCGCTGCTGGCGGTCATCTACTGGCAGATGGGCGCCACGCCCGGCCGTGACAGCGGCTGCGCGTTGCTGGCGGCGATGCTCGCGCTCAAGCCTGGCGAGCTGCGCACGCTGCGCGACGCCCGCAGTCTGCTCGGCTTCGCCCTGTTCGCCCCGTTCGCCGCCTTCCTGCTCGACCAGGGGCCCGGCTCCCTGTTGCTGGCCGTGGCCGCGGTGGTCGCCGCCCTGCTCGCCCTGCAACGGCTGGCCGATGCCGACACCGGTACCGCGCCACTGCCGGCACCGCGCCAGCTGCACACGGTCGGCCGGTTGATGCTGGTGGCGTTGCCGCTGGCGTTGTCGGCCTTCTGGCTGGTGCCGCGCCTGCCCACGCCGCTGTGGGGCATCCCGCAGCGGGCCGTGGCGCTGCCGGGGTTGTCGGACACGATGCAGCCGGGGCAGTGGCTGGACCTGATGACCGACGACAGCCCGGCGCTGCGCGTGCAGTTCTCCGGCGCCGCACCGGCACCGGAGCAGCGCTACTGGCGTGGTCCGGTGCTGACCCGTTTCGACGGCCGCCGCTGGAGCCGCCTGGACTACCAGCGTGGCGCACCACCACCGCCGATCAGCACCGGCGCGGCGCAGTGGGATTACCAGGTCGAATACGAAGCCAGCGAACGCCGCGAGCTGGTCGCGCTGGACCTGCCGCTGGCCGCCCCGGACCAAACCCGGCTGGACGCCGACTACACCCTGACCAGCAACCGCCCACTGACCACGCTGACCCGCCTGCAACTGCGCTCGGCGGCCCCGGCCCGGTTCCAGCCGGAACTGCCTGCCCTGCTGCGGCGGCAGGCCCTGCAACTGCCGCCCGGCTACAACCCGCGCACGCTGGCGCTGGCCCAGCAGTGGCGCCATGACGCGGGCGACGACGATGCCGCCATCGTCGAGCGCGCGCTGCAATGGATCAGGCGCGACTTCAGCTACACCCTGAGCACGCCGCTGCCGGGCCGGCATGGCGCCGACGAATTCCTGTTCGACTGGAAGGCCGGCTTCTGCGAGCACTTCAGTTCGGCCTTCGTGGTGCTGATGCGCAGCGCCGGCATCCCCGCGCGCGTGGTCACCGGTTATGCCGGCGGCACCCGCAACCCCTATGGCGACTACTGGCTGGTGCGCAAGATGGACGCGCACGCCTGGGCCGAAGTGTGGCTGCCCGAGCGCGGCTGGACCCGCGTCGATCCCACCGCCGCGGTGGCGCCCGAGCGCATCCGCGACACGCTGGAGGACCGGCTGGCGCAGGCTCGCGCCGGCGGCGGCACGCTCGACCTCGGCACGCGCTGGCTGCAGGTGGCGCAGGTGGGCGACTGGCTGCGCCGCAACTGGAACGGCATGGTGCTGTCCTTCGACGCCCGCCGCCAGCAGCAGTTGCTGCGCGCGTTCGGCGTCGAGCGGTTGCAGCCGGCGCAACTGGTCGGCCTGTTCGCCACCTTCGCGCTGCTCGCCATCGGCATGATGGCTTGGCTGCTGGCGCGCGGGGAACGCGAGCGCGATCCGCTGCTGCGTGCCTGGCGCCAGCTGGACCGCCGCTATGCCCGCCTCGGCCTGGGCCGCCTGCTGCACGAAACCGCCGGCCGCTGGGCCGTGCGTGTGGAGGCAGCGCGACCCGGCAGCAGCCTGCCGGCGCTCAGCCGCCGTTTCACCGATGCACGCTACGCTGGCGCCGGTCTGGACAGCACATTATTGTCGGACCTGCGCAGGCATCGCCCCCAACGCGGAGCACGAACCGGAGCATGACCATGAACATCCGCATTTTCCTGACCCTCGGCGCCAGCCTCGCACTGGCTGCCTGTGCCACCGCCCCCAAGCCGTTGCAGGGGCAGTTCAGCACCGTTTCGCCGCGTGATTCCGTCGCGCAGCAACAGACCGGCACGCCGGTGCGCTGGGGTGGCCGCATCATCGAGACCCTGCCCGGCCAGGGCGAGACCTGCTTCCAGATGATCGCCCGCCCGCTCAATGGCACCGGCCGCCCGAGCACGACATCCGCCGATGCCAGCGACGGCCGTTTCCTGGCCTGCCGCGCCGGCTTCTACGACCCGGCGGTATTCGAACCAGGCCGCGACGTGACCTTCATCGGCCGCATCGACGGCTACCAGTCGACCAAGATCGGCGACTACGACTACCCATTGCCGAAGATCGCCGCCGACGTGGTCTACCTGTGGCCGGTGCAGCGCGAGGTGGAAGTGGTGCCGGCCTACCCTTATGGCCCGTGGGCCCCGGGCTGGGGCCGCTGGGGTTATTACGGCTGGTGGTAAGCCTGCGCAGCGCCTGATGCAAAACGCCGCCCGATGGGCGGCGTTTTCGTTTGCACCCACATTGGCGAAAAGGCTCCACGTCGGGCACGCCATGAAGGCCCCGTGCCGGGCAAGCCCGGTACCTGCGGATGCAGCGCCGCAGATGCGGGGCTTGCCCCGCATGCAGCAGCAGTCAAGCCGCGCCGAACTGCCCCAGCGGTGCACCGGCCAGCAGGTGCAGGTGGATGTGGAACACGGTCTGCCCGGCATCCTCGCGGCAGTTCATCACGATGCGGTAGCCATCCTGCGCAAAGCCTTCCCGGCGCGCGTACCCGGCCGCAGCCAGCGCCAGCTTGCCGATCAGGTGCGCCTGCGCCGGCTGCAGGTCGTCCAGGGTCGGGATCAGCTCGTTCTTCGGGATGAACAGCACGTGCACCGGCGCCTGCGGGGCGATGTCCTTGAAGCCCAGCACTTCCTCGTCCTCGTAGACGATGGTGGCGGGGATCTCGCGGCGGATGATCTTGCCGAAAAGGGTGTCGTTGCGCATGGTCTGCCTCGGCGGAATGTCCAAGGCATTGTATGCAATGCCGATACCCACCCGACCGTTTCCCGGTAGCGCCCGACCGTTGGTCGTGGCGGCGGTGCGCAGCACCGTGCGGTTCGATGGATGGCGAACAGCCGTACCGACCAATGGTCAGCACCCATCGGCATCCGATGACCTCGGCCACCGGCAATGAACCGTCAGTCGCGGATTTCGCTGCGGCTGCCGAAGGCGTGCGACAGCGTGCCGCGGTCCACGTATTCCAGCTCGCCGCCCAGCGGCAGGCCCTGCGCCAGCCGGCTCGGGCGCACGCCGTGGCGGCGCGCCAGCTGCGCCAGGTAGTGCGCGGTGGCCTCGCCTTCGACGGTGGAATTGGTGGCGATGATCAACTCGTTGACCTCGCCCTGCGCCAACCTTGCTTCCAGTTGGTCGAGGCCGAGCTCGCGCGGGCCGATGCCATCCAGTGGCGACAACCGCCCCTGCAGCACGTAGTAGAGGCCACGGTAGCTGGTGGCATGCTCGATCGCCAGACGGTCGGCCGGCGACTCCACCACGCACAGGGTCTGCCGCTCGCGGCTGGTGCTGGCGCACACCGGGCACACCTCGGTCTCGCTGAAATCGCGGCACTGCGTGCAATGCCCGATCTTCTCGATCGCATCGGCCAGCGCCACCGACAGGCGCTGGCCGCCCTCGCGTGCGCGTTCGAGCACGTGGTAGGCCATGCGTTGCGCGGTCTTCTGGCCGACGCCGGGCAGTACCCGGAAGGCGTCGATCAGTTGTTCGAGAAGTGAGGACACGGGGAGTCGGGAAGGCTTGGCTGGACGTGATCGGCGTCGAATGCCGGCTGTTTCCTTCTCCCTCCGGGAGAAGGTGCCCCGCAGGGGCGGATGAGGGTACGGGCGAAGCCGCGCCGCAGGGAACTGACGGTGGTCCTGACGATGAACGCGTCGCCACGCGCCCGTGGAGAAAACAATCGAGATACCGCTGTTTGCATACACAGGGTGCGCAAGGCTTCGCCCCCGAACCCTCACCCCAACCCCTCTCCCGGCGGGAGAGGGGCTTGATGGCTGGCGTCCGCTGCCGTCAGAACGGCAGCTTCATGCCCGGCGGCAGCTTCATGCCGGCGGTGGCCGAGCCCATGCGCGCCTGCGATTCGGCGTCGATCTTGTTGGAGGCGTCGTTGAACGCCGCCGCGATCAGGTCCTCGACCATTTCCTGGTCGGACAGGATGCTAGGATCGATGCGCACCTTGCGGCACTCCTTGGTGCCGGTGAGGGTGATGTTGACCATGCCGCCGCCGGCGCTGCCGGTGACTTCCAGCTTGGCGATTTCTTCCTGGGCCTTCTGCAGGTTTTCCTGCATTTTCTGGGCCTGTTGCATCATCTGGGCGATATTGCCGCGCATGCTTGCTTACTCTTCAAAGGGACGGATGGAATCGGCCACGACCCGTGCGCCCTGCGCGAGCAGGTGCTGTACCTGCGGGTCGGCCATGAAGGCGGCCTCGGCCGCGGTCTGTCGTTCGCCACGCTGGCGGTCGGTGCGGGCGTGCAGGGTCTCGGCCTGCGCCTCCTGCCCGGCCTCGACCACGATCTTCGGCGCGCTGCCCAGCGCCTGCGCCAGGGTCTGCGCCAGCGCCGCCAGCGAGCGCTCGGACTGCAGGTATTCGAAGCCCGGCGGCAGCGCCAGGCGCAGCACGCCATTGCGGTAGCTGACGAAAGCGGCGTTGGCCGCCAGTTCGCGCGACGGCCCGGACAGGCCGCTGGCCGCAACCAGGTCCAGCCATTGCCCGGCGCTTTCCAGCGCGCGCGTGCTGGCGGCGCCGCGCTCGACGGCGGGCGGCGGCGGGGCAATCGCGATGCCTTCGGCGCGGAACGGCGAAGGCGGCGCCTGGCGAACCGGGGCCGGCAGGGCGTCGGCCGCGTCGTCGCGCGCCTGCGCGGCGGCGGTTTCCTCCATCCACGGCGGCAGATCGTCGTCGCGGTGGGCCGTTGCCGGCGACGGGGAGGCAGCCGGCTCGGACCGGGGTTCGCGCACGCGCAAAGGCTCGGGCGCGGCGGCCACCGGGTTCGCTGCCGCATAAGCCCCCGGGGAAGGATCTGCGGGCGTGGCATTCGCCCGCCGCACCGGCGCGGCCATGGCCGCGGCCGACGCCACAGGCGCGGAACCGCTTGCCGACGACGCTCCAGCGCCCGCCTCCGGGCCGGCGCCTTCCGGCACCGCCGGCACGCTGCCGGCCGGGCGGAAGGCCAGCATGCGCAGCACGGTCATCTCGAACCCGGCACGCGGGCTCGGCGCCAGGTGCAGGTCGCGGCGGCCGCCCAAGGCCATCTGGTACCACAGCTGCACCACTTCCGGGCGCAGGCGCGGCGCGAACGCCGCCGCGTCGATGCCGTCGCCGGGCAGCGCCGCGCCCGGCACCAGTTGCTGCACCTGGATGCGGTGCAGCGCCTCGGCCAGCGCATCGAGCACGCCGCTCCAGTCCGGCGAGAAATCGGCCAGCGCGGCCACCACCTGCAACAGCCGCGCGCCATCACCCGCGGCCAGCGCATCGAGCATCGCCGCCACCTGGGTACGGTCCACGGTGCCCAGCATCGCCCGCACCACCTCGTCGCCCAGCACGCCGCCGGCATAGGCGATGGCCTGGTCCAGCAGCGACAGGCCGTCGCGCAGCGAGCCATCGGCGCCGCGCGCCAACTGCGCAATGGCACCGTCCTCGAATTCGATCTGCTCGGCGCCGAGGATGCGGGTCATCTGCCCGCGGATCTGTTCCTCGTCCAGCCGCTTCAGGTTGAACTGCAGGCAGCGCGACAGCACGGTCACCGGCAGCTTCTGCGGGTCGGTGGTGGCCAGCAGGAACTTCACGTGCTCCGGCGGCTCCTCCAGCGTCTTCAGCAGCGCGTTGAACGCCGCCTTGGACAGCATGTGCACCTCGTCGATCAGGTACACCTTGTACTTGCCGCGCGAGGGCATGTACTGGGCGTTCTCGATCACCTCGCGCACGTCGTCCACGCCGGTGTTGGAGGCCGCGTCGATCTCCAGCAGGTCGATGTAGCGGCCGGCATCGATGTCCAGGCAGGCCGCGCACTGGCCGCAGGGGTCGGCGCTGGTGCCGTGCTCGCAGTTCAGCGACTTGGCGAAGATGCGGGCGATGGTGGTCTTGCCGACGCCGCGGGTACCAGTGAACAGGAAGGCATGGTGGACGCGGCCGCTGTCCAGCGCGTTGCTCAGCGCGCGGACCACGTGTTCCTGCCCCACCAGCTCGGCGAAACGCTTGGGGCGCCACTTGCGGGCGAGGACGAGGTAGGACATCAGGCAACCGTCTTCATCTGGACCGTCATTGTGCCGGTGCCGGCCGGCCGGTGCCACACCCGCGCCGCCGGCCCGGTTAAAGATCCGGCCGCCGGGGGCGATATCTCCAGCAACGGGGCCGGCATTGCCGCCCAGCCTTGTGCTGACTGCGCTCCGGCAACATTCCAGAGGTTGGACCAATGCAAGTTCGCCGAACGGGTTTGAAATCGGTGGTGGCGCGTACCGCGCTGGTGCTGGGACTGGTGGCCGCGGCCTGCTTCGCCGGCGCGGCGTGGCTGATCCAGCAGAAGGCGGCGGCGGTGCAGGAGGCGGCCGCCCTGAACGAGCTGGAGCACCTGGCCCAGGCCGAGGCCGCCAAGGTCCGCGGCGACGCCACCGAGACCCTGTCGCGCGTGCGCGGCCTGGCCGACGCCACCGAGGCGCTGATGGCCCGCGGCGACGCCAGCCGCGGCGAGGTGTCCGCACTCACCCGGCGCTTCACCGCCGCGGACGCGGCGGTGCTGGGCTACTGGCTGGAATTCGAGCCCAATGGCTACGACGGCCGCGACGCCGAGTTCGCCCGCAGTTGGCCCGAGGGCGAACCCGAGGGCGACGAACTGCAGGCCTTCATCGCCGGACTGGACCCCGACCAGCAGGTCAGCAGCGACGCCGGCCGCATCTCCATCTACTGGACCCGCCAGGGCGACGCCGAACCGGCGTTGCAAGACACCGTCGGCAGCAGCAACGAGATCAAGATCGACGGCCCCGACGCCGAGAAGTACTACGTGGCGGTGAAGGAGCGCGGCGACGAGCTGATGTTCGAGCCGTACCTGGACGACGTGGGTACCACCAAGGTGCTGATGACCAGCCTGATGGTGCCGATCAAGCTGGACGGCCAGTTCCACGGCGTGGCCGGCGCCGACATCGCCCTGTCCGCCATCCAGGCCAACCTCGCCAAGGTGCGCCCCTACCAGCGCGGCGTGGTGCGCCTGCTCTCGCCCACCGGCGCCGTGCTCGCCGCGCCGGAGCAGCAGAGCCTGGGCAAACCGTTCGCCCCGGACCTGGCGCCGCTGCTGGCGCGGCTGGCCAAGGGCGAAATCGTCCACCAGCGCACCGTCGACGCCAGCGTCGGCGGCGAGGTCTTCCGCGTCTACGTGCCGATCACCGTCGGCCATGCCCCCGACGCCTTCGCGCTGATGGTCTCGGCCCCGGTCGATGCGGTGATGGCCGGCGTGGTGCAGATCCGCAACCGGGTAATCTGGGTCGGCGTGGCCAGCGTGCTGGCGCTGGTGACGGTGGTCGTGCTGCTGCTGCGGCAGTTGGTCGGCACCCCGCTGCGCGGCATCGTGCAGGGCGTGGACGCGGTGGCCGCCGGGCAGTTGGACTACCCCATCGCCGCCGGTGGCGACGACGAAGTGGGACAAGTCTCGCGCGCCCTGCGCAAGATGCAGGCCGACCTGAAGGCGCGGCTGGACGCCGAGCGCCGCATCGCCGCGGAGAACCTGCGCGTGCGCATCGCCCTGGACAACGCCGGCACCGCCATGCTGATCGCCGATGCCGGCGGCCTCGTCGCCTATGCCAACCCGGCGATGCGGCAACTGCTGGCACAGCACCGCGCCGAACTGGCCCGGCACCTGCCCGATGCCGATCTCGAGCATCTCGAGGAACAACCGCTGGCACAGCTGCAGCCCGACGATGGCGACGCGCTGGCCCACATCGAAGGCATCGTGCAGCGCGAACTGGCCTTCGGCAGCGCCGTGTTCGCGCAGACCGCCGCGCCGGTGGTTGCCGGCGACGGGCAACGGCTGGGCGTGGTGGTGGAATGGCGCGACCGCAGCCAGGAAGTGGCGGTGGAGGCCGAAGTGGGCAGCGTCATCGACGCCGCCGCCGACGGCGACCTGTCCCGGCGCATCGGCCGCGACGGCAAGACCGGCTTCTTCCGCCGCCTGGCCGACGGCGTCAACGGCATGCTCGACGCCAACGCCGGCACCATCGGCGACGTGCAGCGCGTGCTCGGCGCGCTGGCGCAGGGCGACCTCACCCAGCGCATCACCGCCGACTACCGCGGCGTGTTCGGGCAGATGCGCGACGACACCAACGCCACAGTGGAGCGCCTGACCGGCATCATGCAGGGCGTGCGCGGCGCGGTGGACGCCATCGGCACCGCCGCCCACGACATCACCGCCGGCAACAACGACCTGGCGGCCCGCTCCGAGCAGCAGGCCGCCAGCCTCGAGGAAACCGCCGCGTCGATGGAGGAGCTCACCTCCACCGTGCGCAACAACGCCACCACCTCGCAGCAGGCTCGGCAGCTGGCCACCGGCGCGGCCGACATCGCCGGCCGCGGCGGCGCGCTGGTCGGGCAGGTGGTCGAGCAGATGGACGGCATCAGCCACGCCTCGCGGCAGATCGAAAGCATCATCGGCGTGATCGACGGCATCGCCTTCCAGACCAACATCCTTGCACTCAATGCCGCGGTGGAAGCCGCCCGCGCCGGCGAACAGGGCCGCGGCTTCGCCGTGGTCGCCAGCGAAGTACGCCTGCTGGCGCAGCGCTCGGGCGAGGCCGCGCGGCAGATCAAGGGCCTGATCGGCGACTCGGTGCAGCGCGTGGGCCAGGGCGCGGCGCTGGTCGGCGACGCCGGCGACACCATGCGCGAGATCATCGCCTCGGTGCAGCGCGTCAGCGACCTGATGGCCGAGATCGCCGCCGCCTCGCAGGAACAGAGCGCCGGCATCGAGCAGGTCAACCAGACCATCGTGCAGATGGACGGCGCCACCCAGCAGAACGCGGCGATGGTGGAGGAAGCCAGCGCCGCGGCCCGCTCGCTGCAGGAGCAGGCCGACGAACTGGCGCAGATGGTGGCGGTGTTCCGGCTGGCCTGAACAGGCCGTCGCCACCGGGCGGCGCACGGCGGCGGACTGCCGCCCGACTCCGCGTTCCCGACTTGTGGCCGCCGCCCCGCCCCTATAGAATTCCCGCCCTTGCCACCGCCCAAAGTGGCGGCAAGTCCCGGAGAGGTGTCCGAGTGGTTGAAGGAGCACGCCTGGAAAGTGTGTAAGCGTCTAAACCGCGCTTCGGGGGTTCGAATCCCCCTCTCTCCGCCAGATTACGCAAACCCCTGTTTACGCAGGGGTTTTTTGTTGGCGTAAGGATTGGGCTACAGAGACGCAAGGCGGGACACATGACGCCTATGCGCATCCCTCATCATCTCTCCCGTGCACCAACCGGTCTCTGGTCGTTTCGGCAACGGGTGCCCGTCGATCTCCAGTCAGTCGTGGGCCGGCAGACCTTCAAGCGCACCCTGCAAACCTGCGACATGCAAAGACGCGCGGATGCGCGCGTTGGTGTTGGCGGCCGGTTAACCATCCAATTCTATAAAGCAAGCTTCATCGGCCAGCGCTTTCATAGGCCGCCCATGGTCATCCGCGGCCCTTGCTCCTGCTGGACGGTTTGCTGCTGCGTCTGCTCCAGTGCTTGCTGACGGACCTGGTCCTGCTTGATGAACTCGGCCTGCTGCAGGTTCTGCTGCGCAGGCTCCTGCGCGGCCTGATGGCCATCGACATGCGCATGGAAGAGCGGCCCCTTGTCCATCCCGTACGGGGCGTAAACCGCAAACACGTTGTGCGCCCCGTCCTTCCCCAAGCCGCCGGTGACCGCATCTACTCGTCTGATGAGGGGGTCGTTCACTTGCTGCTTGTAGAGCGACGCCGCCACGTTCTTGGACTCCTCCTCGGTCCAGTTGCCGGTGCCCTTCACCCAACCATGGATCGCCTGATAGGTGGAGTGGTCCGGGTGCGCGGGGTTGTCGGCCAGAACGGCTTGGCTGCGGGAGACGGCTTGGGGTGCGAGGTCCGGTTGACCGGCGTCCCCTCTCCCAACCTGCCGCACCTCGAAAGGCCGCAGCTGTCCGCTAGAGGTATCGGTGAACCCAAATGCCTTGCCTTGCCCACCCAAGGACACTCCAGCCGCCTGGATTTCTTCCTCTGAAGCACCAAGCTCCTTCAGGTTCAGGCCGAGACTTGGGATCGACTGGCTGGAAGCCCGGTCCAGATCGCGGGACACGGTCGCACCAGCGGACACGACGTAGGACAGGTAGAAGGCGTTGTAGTCGGACCGGCCCAACGCACCCAAGCTGTTGCCGGAACGGTCGAACTGGCAGATGGCAACGGCTTCCACCGCAGAACTGCTGATACGGTTGTCGGTGTGCTGCAAGCCACGGACATCCATCTGGATGCCCGGAGCCAGGCGCCCGTTCGTAACGCAGGGCGTGGTCGGGTCCAAGCGCCGGAGCAGTTCTGCTTCGCTAACCTCGCTGTCTTGGTGCTTGACCCGGCTGGCCACCGCGTTCATCGACACCAGCTCGGCCAGCGCCTCGTTCTGACGGGAAGCGCTGACGTATTCCTTTGCCAGGGGAGTGATGTCCACCGTTGCATCGCCGTAGCGCGTGCCCTCTTTCAGCGCCTCGTCGACTCGGTAGGACAGCTTGTAGATGCTGATTTCGTTGGAGCGGGCCATCAAGGCGTGCCCAGTTTCATGCCCCAGGACACCGGTGAGTTGGTCTATCCGCTCTGACCGATTGGGCCGCTGCAACACGTCGGCATTGACGCTGATTGCCTTTTCGACTGCGCTGTAGTGCCCGCCTTCGTTGGGCGTATGAGCGAACCGGATGTGCTTGAGGTCGCCGTTGTCGATGGCCTTGGTCATCACCCCAACCAGGTAAGGGGACGACTCCACCGCCTCGCGAAGATCCCTGACAGCCCCCGGGGACAGAGACGATTGGCGTTCGGTCTCCTGAAGCATGCGCTCGATGCGGGGGTCAAGCATCGCTGCGCTCCATCTCGAAGCTCACGACCGTCACGCAGGTCGGCGTGTCCCGTCGGTTAGGGGTCATGGCAATGTAGAGCCCAAGCGAGGGGCCGACGATCTTGTCGAACGCAATTCGCTGGTCGTCGCCAAACGTCGGCACATACACCCGGAAGCCATCAGCCTCCATCCGTTTCTTCAGCGCATCGTAGGCAAGGCAAGCGTTGGCGGTCAGGGTCAGTTCCACCCGGTGGCCGGGAAGGCTGGGCGCCCCCTTCCACACCGCCCAACCGTAAGTGCCTTGCCCCACCTTACCGGTCACCCCTCTCCGCTCACCCTTGGCGTCAGAAGGCAGCCCGACTCCCAAGACCCGCTCGACATTGGCAGGGTCGGAGTCGGCTTGCGCATGCAGGGTCTGGGCGAGCGCTTCAACCTGCTTCAGAATCTGGTCCGGTGTGAGTTCGGGCCCTGGCTGCAATGCAGGGTAACCGTCCCAGGTCATCATCGGCGCCGACCCAGGGGGCAGTGCTGCGTCCGAGATGGCGGCAGCACGGTCCTGCTCGCGCTGAAGGTCAGCGGAGGTGGCTTCCTGCATGGGTCTCTCCTGATGGGCGCTGGACGGCTCCAAGCACGCAGCCAATCCCGACATCAAAGCGCCTGCCAACAGGGCTTTTGCAAGGCAGCGTCCCTGGTCAAAGCAATCCATGGCCCACACCCAAGTGCTGGGGGTGAGAAGTCTACCTCTAGGCCGAATCGACATTCAGCCGATATCTTTGGCAGATGTCGAAGATCAAGCAATCGCGGCCCAGCCGCTACGAGTTGACTCATACCCAGTGGGAGCGGATCGAAGACCAGCTCCCC
>Ga0206118_100359_pt1 | contig 25453 bp, 26 predicted proteins | sample 3A20Ametagenome_FD_177999 | JGI IMG/M metagenome (GOLD analysis project Ga0206118, IMG submission 177999) | Enriched microbial communities from leaf-cutter ant dump, University of Wisconsin, Madison, United States - 3A20A | ecosystem: Environmental > Terrestrial > Nest > Insects nest > Nest dump... | reverse complement strand
TGGAAGGCACCAACGTGGAAGAAGGCAAGCAGCTGCTGCGCGACAGCGGCATGGCCATCATCCCGGCCGACAACATCAACGACGGCGCCAAGAAGGTCGTTGAAGCGGTCAAGAACGCCGCCGCCTGATCATTCCCTGTTTCGGGACACCGGGCTGCGCTTCTCCAGCCCCCTTGAGTCAAGGGGGCGATATCGCCGCGAAGCGGCGATGTGGGGGATATGGAGGCATGCCTGAGTGATGTTTCGCATGGCGGAACACCACGTGGTTCCGAAGCCGATAAACAGCAAGAGATTCAGAGGACTCAAACGAATGTCCGTTTTGATCAACAAGAACACCAAGGTGATCGTGCAGGGCTTCACCGGCCAGCAGGGCACCTTCCATGCCACCCAGATGATCGAGTACGGCACCCAGGTCGTGGGCGGCGTCACCCCGGGCAAGGGCGGCACCACCCATCTCGAGCTGCCGGTGTTCAACACCGTGGCCGACGCGGTGCAGGACACCGGCGCCGACGCCTCGGTGATCTATGTGCCGCCGCCGTTCGCGGCCGACGCGATCCTGGAAGCCGCCGCTGCCGGCATCAAGGTCATCGTCTGCATCACCGAGGGCATCCCGGTGCTGGACATGCTGCGTGTCAAGAACGTGCTGACCCGCACCTACCCGGACACCGTGCTGATCGGGCCGAACTGCCCCGGCGTGATCACCCCGGGCGAGTGCAAGATCGGCATCATGCCGGGCCACATCCACAAGCCGGGCAAGATCGGCATCGTGTCGCGTTCGGGCACGCTGACCTATGAAGCCGTGAAGCAGACCACCGAGGTCGGTCTGGGCCAGTCCACCTGCATCGGCATCGGCGGCGACCCGATCAATGGCCTGAACTTCGTCGACTGCCTGAAGCTGTTCAACGAAGACCCGCAGACCGAGGGCATCATCATGGTTGGCGAAATCGGCGGCGATGCCGAGGAAGCCGGTGCCGAGTACATCAAGAACCACGTGAAGAAGCCGGTCGTCGGTTTCATCGCCGGTGCCTCGGCCCCGGCCGGCAAGCGCATGGGCCATGCCGGTGCGATCGCCTCGGGCGGCAAGGGCACGGCCGAAGGCAAGTTCGCGGCGATGGAAGCTGCGGGCGTCGTCACCGTGCGCTCGCCGGGCGACCTGGGTGCGGCGATTGCCAAGCTGGTCAAGTAAGATAGGACCGGCTGCGTTGCAATGAAAAGGCCGCCCGGAAGGGTGGCCTTTTCGTTTTTCCTTCTCCCTTCGGGAGAAGGTGCCCGAAGGGCGGATGAGGGTACGGGCGAAGCCCCGTGAAGTTTGGCATCAAGAGGGCTTCGCCCCCGAACCCTCACCCCAACCCCTCTCCCGGAGGGAGAGGGGCTTTTGAGCCTCAATTCAACGACTGGATGGTCAAGTCCAGCGCATCCTTGCCGCCCTCGCGCTGCAACAGGCGTACCGGTACCGGCATGTCCGCGGCGATCCAGGCGATCTGCTCCTTGTCGCCATCCACGCGCGACACCTTGGTCGTCTCCACGGTCTTGCCGTCGACGGTCATGTTTTCCTTGCCGACCACGCGGTAGGACAGGGCCTTGGTGCGGCCATCGTCGACCATGCGGTAGTTCAGCGGCTGGCCGGCGGCGACGTCGCGGGCGATCGCCAGGTTGATCAGCAGCGCGTCCATGTCGCCGTTCTGCAGGCGCACCGGGCCGCGCCGTTCCGGCTTGACGTCGCCGCTCCAGGTGGCCTGTTTGCGGTTCCAGTCGTAGCTCGCGTCGACCTGCTTGCGCTTTATCAGCAGCACCGAGCGGTCGTGGCTGCTGAGCGGGCGCAGCGCGTCGCCATGCTCCTCGAACACGGTGCTCTGGCTCAGGTCGGCCATCGGGTTCTTGATCTGCAGGCTGTAGCGCCAGCGGTTGCCGGCCTCGCTGGCCAGGGTCATCGTGCCGCTGGCCTGCATGCCCATGTAGCTGGCCCGGTAGTTGGCGGTGAACGGCTGCATGGCCAGCGCCGGCAGGCTGGCGAAGGCGGCGAGGGCAATGGCGGCCACGGAAAGGTTGCGGAAGATGGGCTTCATGCTCAGGCTCCTTGGTATTCGATCAGGTGCAGGTCGATGGCGTCCTCGCCGTCTTCCCGCTGGAGGATGCGCACCGGGGTCGGCACGCCGTTGGCGATCCACAGGATGGTCTCGTCGTTGCCGCCGTTGGTGCGATGGATGCGCAGGGCGTCGTAGCTGAGGTCGCCGACCTGCACGGTCTCGGTGGCCGCTGCCGCCATGTATTCGTACTGGCGTACCCGGCCCACGTCCACGTAGCGGTAGCTCAATGGCTGGCCGGGGCGGGCGTCGCGCATCAGCGACAGGTTCAGCAGCAGCGCGCTCTGGTCGCCGCGCTGCAGCGGGATCGGGCGCTGGCGCTCCTTCTTCAGGTCGCCCTGCCATTGTGCGCTGCCGTGCCGCCAGTCGTAGACGCCGGTGACCTTCTTGCCGAAGAACAGCGCCTTTTTCACCGTGCTCTGGCTCAGCGGCACGTACACCGTGCCCTGGTTGTCGAACACCGTGCTCTGTTCCAGGTTCAGCCCGAGCACGCCGGCGAAGCCGCGCTTGCCGTGCACGGCCATGTCCACGCGCCACTGCCCGTTGTCGCCGTGGACCACCTGCATCGTCGCGTCGCCGGCTTCCTTGCCCTTGTAGAAGGCCTGGTAGGTGGCGACGAACGGTTCCAGCGGCGGCGGGTTCCATTCGGCAGGCGGCAGCAGGGGGTTGTCGGCCGGTGGCGGCTCCTGCGCCAGCGCCGGCGCGGCCACCAGCAGGGCCGTCAGCAACAGGGAGTTGAGGGAGGCGAGGTTCATGCTCGGAAAGGGCGGGGAAGGGAGAGGGTGCGCTGCCGGCCCGTGCATCCGTGGCGGGGGCCGGTCAGGGTTGCAGGTTCCCGGCGGAATCTAGGCGCAACGGATTAAACAGGGACTGACCATCGAGCCGGACCCTGCCATCCTGTTCAGCTACGCGTCCGGCGACCAGCAACCGCACCGTCGCCAGCAGCAGCGGATGTTCTACCGCAAGCACGCGTGCAGCCAGCGTGTCGGTGTCGTCGCCGGGCAGCACCGGCACCCGTGCCTGGGCGATCACCGTGCCGGCATCCAGCTCGGGCACGACGAAGTGCACGCTGGCACCGTGTTCGGTGTCGCCGGCCTCGATCGCACGGGCATGGGTGTGCAGGCCCTTGTGCCGCGGCAACAGCGAGGGGTGGATGTTGACCAGCCGGCCGGCGAAGCGCTGCACGAAGCCGGCGCCGAGGATGCGCATGTAGCCGGCGCAGACGATCCAGTCCGGCATGCTGGCGGCCACCGCGTCGGCGAGGGCGGCATCGAAGGCATCGCGGCTGCCGAACTCCCTGGGAGTACGCGCCCAGCGGCGTTCCGGTGCGACCTTGTCCAGCGCGGCGGCGGCGGGTTTGTCGGAGAACACCCCGACGACGTCGGCATCCAACTGCCCGGCGGCGATGCCGTCCAGCAGGCATTGCAGGTTGCTGCCGCGACCGGAGGCGAGCACGGCGAGACGGGCGCTCATCGGGCGATCTTCCGCAGCAGCGGCCACGACAGCAGGCTGCCAAGCGTGGCCAGCAGCATGTCGGCGTGCGCGTCCCAGATGTCGCCCTGCTGGCCGTTGTAGGCCTCGGCCGCCTCTGGTGACATCAGCAGGGCGATGCCCCATTCCAGCCATTCGTAGACCAGGCTGGAGCACATGATCGCCATCAATGCCAGCACGAAGGCCTGCCCGCCGCGCAGTGCCGGCCAGACGTGGCGCGCTAACTGCACTAGCGCCGGGGTCAGGCAGGCGCCGTAGAGGAAGTGGATCAGCCGGTCGAAATGGTTGCGCTGCCAGCCGAACGTCGCGGCCGGCGACCAGCCGAGGCTGGCCTGCAGCCACTGCTCGTAGGGCACGTTGGAATACAGCCAGCGCGCGGCGATGCAGTGGACGGCGATGAAGCCGCAGATGGCCGCGAACGCGCCGTTGCCCAGCGGCCAGCGCCGGTCCACCCACCACAGGCCGGCCAGGCCGAGTACGGTCAGCGAGCTGTGCAGTGCCTGCTCGACCGGCCACAGCGGCTTGATCCACGTGAGCGCGAATACCGCGAGCACGCCGATGAACGCAGCCTTCTTGGCAGGGGACATGGGCGCGGGCGGTCAGCCGATGCGCACGCGCTCGCCGTCGCCGGCGGCCACCACTTCGCCGATTTGCCAGTGCGCCAGTTGCAGCGCGTCCAGCGAGGCGTCGATGGCGGCCACGTGCTCGGCCGGCACCAGCAGCACGAAGCCGATGCCGCAGTTGAAGGTGCGCCACATTTCGCTGTCAGCGACATTGCCTTCGCGTTGTAGCCACTGGAACACCGGCGGCAGCGTCCAGCTGGAGGCGTCGATCGACAGGCCCAGCCCGTCGGGCACGACGCGGATGATGTTCTCGGTCAGGCCGCCGCCGGTGATGTGGGCCATGCCGTGGATCGCTTCGCCATGTTCCTTGAGCAGCGACAGGACCGGCTTGACGTACAGCCGGGTCGGCGCCATCAGCGCATCGACCAGCTTCGTGCCGTCTTCCAGCACCAGCTCGGCCGGGCGACCGGCGCGGTCGTAGATGCGGCGCACCAGTGAATAGCCGTTGGAATGCGGGCCGGAGGAGGCGATGCCGATCAGCACGTCGCCCTGCCGCACACCGGAGCCGTCCTTCAGCTCGCTCTTTTCCACCGCGGCCACGGTGAAGCCGGCCAGGTCGTATTCGCCCGGCGCGTACATGTCCGGCATCTCGGCGGTTTCGCCGCCGATCAGCGCGCAGCCGGCCTCGGTGCAGCCATTGGCGATGCCGCCGACCACCGCCGCGGCGGTGTCGATGTCGAGCTTGCCGGTGGCGAAATAGTCGAGGAAGAACAGCGGCTCGGCACCCTGTACCAGCACGTCGTTGACGCACATGGCGACCAGGTCGATGCCGATGCTGTCGTGGCGGCCCAGTTGCTGGGCCAGCTTGAGCTTGGTGCCGACGCCGTCGGTGCCGGACACCAGCACCGGCTCGCGGTACTTGCCCGACAGGTCGAACAGCGCGCCGAAGCCGCCCAGCCCGCCCATCACCTCGGGGCGGAAGCTGCGCTTGACCAGCGGCTTGATGCGTTCGACCAGTTCATTGCCTGCGTCGATGTCCACGCCGGCGTCACGGTAGGTCAGGGGAGAGTGGGCGGGAGTCGGGGTGCTGGTCACGGTCGGCTGCGCTGGCGGGGTGAACGGGCGATTTTAACAGGCCACGTTGGCGCCAAGGCCGCATTCGGGCAACAATTCCCGCCGGAACCGTCGAGCAATGGAATCCTCAATGCGTCGCAGCCTGGTCTTCACCCTGTTTCTGGCGTTTTGCCTGTCCGCCCCGGCGGCGCTGGCGCAGTCCGGCCTGCGCACCGAAGGTGACGTGGCCAGCGCGCAGAGCGCCTATGAGGCCGAAGTGCCGGTCAACAGCCAGAGCGATGCCGACCGCAGCGGGGCACTGGCGCGCGCGCTGGGCGCGGTGCTGGGCAAGCTGTCCGGCGACCGCAGTGCGATGACCCGCCCCGGCGTGGCGCAGGCGTTGCGCGGCGCGGTGAACATGGTCGAAAGCTACGACTATCGCCAGGACCAGAGCGTCTCGGCCAGCGGCGCGCCGAGTTTCCGCACCCTGCTGGTGGCGCGTTTCCGCCCGGACGACGTGGACGGGCTGGTCGCCGCGCTGGGCCTGCCGGTGTGGCCGCAACCGCGGCCGAAGCCGGTGGTGTGGCTGGCCATCGACGATGGCAGCGGCCCGCGGCTGGTCGGCGTGCAGCAGTCGAACGCGGCGCGGCCGTTGCTGGACCGCGCGGTCGAACGTGGTTTCCGCCTCGGCCTGCCGGGCGGGGGCGCGGCCGAGCAGGCGCTGGTCGGGGCGATCTGGCGGCAGGACAGTGGCGCCGTTGCCCGCGCCTCGTCGCGCTATTCGCCGCCGATGCAGTTGATCGGCAAGCTCTATCGCGCCAGCGGCGGCGGCTGGATGGCCGACTGGGTGTTCGTCGATGGCGGCCGCGAGCTGGCCAAGTGGAGCACCCGCGACGGCGATGCGCGCCGGGCGATGGCCGGCGGCGCCGATGGCGCGGCCGATGCGCTGGTCAAGCGTTACGCCAAGGCCGCGGTGGCCGGGGCCGCCGGTACCTATCGCATCCGCATCACCGGCATCCGCAGCGCCGCCGATTACCTGCGGGTGGCGGCGGCATTGCAGGCGGTGCCGGTGGTCAGGGCCATCGTGCCGGTGCAGGCCAGCGGCGAGCAGCTGGAGCTGGACCTGGAACTGTTGAGCGGCGTGGAGGGGCTGAACCGCATGCTCGGCGCCGATTCCGTGCTGCAACCGCTGGCGCCGCCCGGCGAGGATGAACCGCCGGTCAGCACCGGCCCGGCCGAGTACCGCGTCCAATGACCAGTGCCGCCGAAGACGAGATCGCGCTGTTCCTGCGGCGCCTCAGGTGGCTGGTGCTCGGCGCCCTCGGGTTGTGGGTGGTGTGGCTGCTGGCGCCGATCCTGACCCCGTTCGTGGTCGCGCTGATGCTGGCGTGGCTGGGCGACCCGCTGGTGGACCGGTTGGAGGCGCGCGGGCGCTCGCGCAACACCGCGGTGGTGCTGGTGTTCGTGCTGATGATCCTGCTGCTGGCGCTGGCGCTGCTGATCCTGGTTCCGATGATCCAGCGCCAGATCGTCACCCTGGTGGCGGTGCTGCCGCAGGGGCAGGAGTGGCTGCTGGGCAAGGCACTGCCGTGGATCGAGCAGAAGACCGGCGTGGAAATCCTGGCGTGGCTGGAGCCGGAACGGCTGTTCGAATGGATGCGCAGCCACTGGCAGCAGGCCGGCGGCGTGGCCAGCACGTTCTTCGGCTACCTGTCGCGCTCGGGCTTCGCGATGGTGGCGTGGGTGGTCAACCTGGCGCTGCTGCCGATCCTGGCTTACTACTTCCTGCGCGACTGGGACCGGCTGGTCGAGCGGGTGGCGTCGATGATCCCGCGCAACCATATCGAGACGGTGTCGCGGCTGGCGCGCGAATCCGACGAGGTGCTGGGGGCATTCATCCGCGGGCAGATCGTGGTGATGATCGCGCTGGGCCTGGTCTATGCGCTGGGCCTGTCGCTGGTCGGGCTCAAGCTCGGCCTGCTGATCGGGCTGGTGGCCGGGCTGATCAGCTTCATCCCGTACCTGGGCGCCACCACCGGCGTGGTGCTGGCGGTGCTGGCCGCGCTGGTGCAGGCGCAGGGCTTCGACCTGAAGCTGCTGGTGCTGGTGGGCGTGGTGTTCACCGTCGGCCAGTTGCTGGAAAGCTACGTGCTGACCCCGCGCATCGTCGGCGACAAGATCGGCCTGCACCCGGTGGCGGTGATCTTCGCGGTGATGGCCGGTGGCCAGTTGTTCGGTTTCCTCGGCATGCTGCTGGCGCTGCCGGCGGCGGCGGTGATCAACGTGCTGCTGCGCTATGCGCATGAACGCTACCGCCAGAGCGAGCTGTACGCCGGCCACGGCCCGACCATCGTGCTGCCGCCTTCGCACGAAGAGCCGGCGGCGGACATGGGCATCGTGCCCAAGGATGCCGACCCGCAGTGAGCGTGCCGCAGTTGCCGCTGGCCCTGCGCTACCCGCCGGACCAGCGCTTGGAAAGCTACATCGGCGCCCCGGACGGGGCGCTGGCGCAGTTGCGCGCGATCGCAGTGGGCGAGGCGCAGGACTGGGTCTACCTGTTGGGTCCGGCCGGCACCGGCAAGACCCATCTAGCGCTGGCCCTGTGCGCGGCCGCCGAGCAGGCCGGGCGCGGCTCGGCTTATTTGCCGCTGGCCGCGGCCGCCGGCCGCCTGCGCGACGCGCTGGAAGCGCTGGAAGGGCGTGACGTCATCGCCCTCGACGGGCTGGACGCCATCGCCGGCCAGCGTGACGACGAGGTGGCGCTGTTCGACTTCCACAACCGCGCACGCGCGGCCGGCGTGGCCCTGCTTTATACCGCCTCCGCCGCCCCCGACGGGTTGGGACTGGTGCTGCCGGACCTGCGCTCGCGGCTGGCGCAATGCGGCCGCATCGTGTTGTCGCCGTTGGACGACGAAGGTCGCAGCGCGGTGCTGCGCACCCGTGCGCTGCGCCGCGGGCTGGTGCTGGACGAAGCCGCCATCGACTGGCTGTTGGCCCGTACCGGCCGCGACCTGGCCGGGCTGGTGCGGCTGCTCGACCGCCTCGACCGCGAATCGCTGGCGGCCAAGCGGCGCATCACCGTGCCGTTCCTGCGCCAGGTACTGGACGCTTCGGACCTGTAGCGGCGCCGGCGCGAGCGCGCCGGGATCACCGCCGGCCCGGCCTGTTTCGTGCCGGTGGCGCGCAGTAGATGCCATGCAGGGTCTGCATGACCGACAGCGCCGGGCCCGGCGCCAGCGCGTAGTAGATCGTCTGCGCCTCGCGCCGGGTCCGTACCAGCCCTTCCTCGCGCAGCACCGCCAGGTGCTGCGACAGCGCCGACTGGCTCAGGTCGAGCAGGGCGTTGATGTCACCCACCGAGCGTTCGCCCTCGGCAAGCAGGCACAGCACCTGAAGGCGGTTCTCGTTGGCCAGCGCCTTGAGCAACTGCGCCGCGTCGCCGGCGTGGGCGCGCATCGCGGTCACGTCGAAGCCGCTGCCGCTGTTCTTGGCCATCGTCATTCCACTGGAGCGGTAATCGTGCATTGCGCCACGCATCGGCGCCGCCGGCAAGCGGATGCGTGGACGCGGGGGGCCGCGGGTTGCCTTGCATTCAATATATAAGTTGATTCTAATATTAGTTGTTGCTAATTTTATGGCGCCGCGGCCAGCGTGGCCGCCCGGCGAACCGACTGGAGATGCCGCAATGAACCTCGATCGTGCCGTACTCGCCTTTGCCGGCGTGATGATCCTTGCCAGTGTCGCGCTGGCGCACTTCGTTTCCCCTTCGTGGCTGTGGCTCACCGCATTCGTCGGCCTGAACCTGCTGCAGGCCAGCTTCACCGGTTTCTGCCCGGCCGCGCTGGTATTCCGCAGACTGGGTGTTCCCGGCGGTTGCGCGTTCAAGTGAGGGCGATGCCGTGAGCCTGCGCACGACACGCTGGTTGCTGCCGACGCTGCTGGCCGTCGCGCTGGTGGCCTGCGGCGGTGGCGGGAAGGTACAGGCGCCGGCTGCGGTCGACGGCCTGCAGACCCTCGTGGTGCCGGCCGCCGATGCGGCCGAAGGCCGTGGCTGGGACGGCGTGGTCGAGGCGGTGCATCAGGCCACGTTGTCGGCGCAGACCAGCGGCCGGGTCGGCGAGGTGCTGGCCGACGTCAACGACCGCGTCAGCGCCGGGCAGGTGCTGCTGCGGCTCAGTGCGGTCGAGCAGCAGGCCGGCGTCGATGCGGCGCGCGCACAGCTGCGTGCGGCCGAGGCCAGCGCCAACGAAGCCGAGTTGAACTACCGGCGGCATGCCGATCTCGTGCAGGGCCGGTACGTGTCGCGCGCACAGTTCGACCAGACGCGTGCCAGCCGCGACGCCGCCGTCGCCGCACGCGATGCGGCACGCGCGCAGCTGGCCCATGCCGGTCAGCAGAGCGCCTACACGACGATCCGTGCACCGTATGCGGGCATCGTCAGCATGCGCGAGGTGGAGCCGGGCGAAAGCGTCGGTGCAGGCCGCGTGCTGATGACGGTGTTCGCGCCCGATGCGCTGCGCATCGAGGTCAGCGTGCCGCAGTCCGACGCCGAGGCCATCCGCGCCCATCCGCAGGCGCGGGTGCGTTTCGACGATGGCCGCGGCATCGATGCGGCGCAGGTGACGGTATTCCCCGCCGCCGATGCCGCCACCCATGCGGTGAAGGTGCGCGTGCAACTGCCTGCGCTGGAGCCCGCGCCGTGGCCGGGCAGCACCGCCCGCGTCGCGTTCCCGGCACTGAAAGGCGACGCCGGTGTGCGCGTACCGGCATCGGCGCTGCTGCGCCGGGGCGAGGTCAATGCGGTCTACGTGTTGGCCGACGGGCGCGTGGCGTTGCGCCAGTTGCGCCTGGGCGAACGCGTGGGCAACGAGGTCGAGGTGATCGCCGGCCTGCGGCCGGGCGAGCGCATCGCCGCCGATCCGCTCGCGGCGATGCAGGCGCTGGCCGCCGCGCGCGGGGAGCAGTGACATGGCCGTGCACGATGCGCCGCGGCTGGGTATCTCCGGCCGCCTTGCCCGCACCTTCCAGGACAACCCGCTGACGCCGATCCTCGCGTTGCTGGGGCTGCTGCTGGGCCTGGTCGCGGTGGCCATCACCCCGCGCGAGGAAGAGCCGCAGATCGACGTGACGATGGCCAACGTCATCGTGCCGTTCCCCGGTGCCGACGCGCGGCAGGTCGAGCAGATGGTGGCATACCCGCTGGAACAGAAGCTGGCCGGGATCGAGCAGGTGCGGCACACCTATTCGGTCAGCCGCCCCGGCATGGCGGTGCTGACGGTGGAGTTCGAGGTCGGCGTGCCGCGGCAGCCGGCGCTGGTGCGGCTGTACGACAAGGTATTTTCCAACCGGGACTGGGTGCCGCCGGATCTTGGCGTCGGCCAGCCCATCGTCAAGCCCAGGGGCATCGACGACGTGCCGGTGATGACGCTGACGCTGTGGACCGACGATGCGCAGCGCAGTGCGCTCGACCTGGCAGAAGTGGCGCACACGCTGGAAACCGAACTCAAGCACATCCCCGGCACCCGCGACATCCACACCCTCGGCGCGCCGGAGCGGGCAATGCGGGTGACGCTGGACCCGGCGCGGCTGGCCACGCACGGCCTGACGGTGGCCGATCTGGCCGGCGCCTTGCAGGCCGCCAACCTCGCCCGGCAGGCCGGCGAGCGCATCGGTGGCGATGGCGTGGTGCAGGTCAGCGCCGGGCAGTTCCTTGCCGACCGCGCAGACGTCGCCGGGCTGGTGCTGGGCGTTGCCGGCGGGCAGCCGGTACGCCTTGCCGACGTCGCCACGGTCGACGATGCCGCCGATCTGCCGTCGAACTACGTCTGGCATGGCGCACCGGCCGGCCGCGCCGGCCCGCGCACCGGCATGGCGCCGGCGGTCACGCTGGTCATCGCCAAGCAGCCGGGCAGCAACGCCACCGACATCACCCGCAGGGTGTCGGAGCGGGTCGAGGCACTGCGCGGGCAGGTCATCCCCCAGGGCGTGGAAGTCACCGTCACCCGCGACTACGGTGCCACCGCCGGCGACAAGGCGCGCACGCTGATCAAGAAGCTGGTGTTCGCCACCGGCTCGGTGGTGTTGCTGGTGCTGTTCGCATTGGGCCGGCGCGAGGCGGTGGTCATCGGCAGCGCGGTGGTGCTGACGTTGGCGGTGACGCTGTTCGCGTCCTGGGCGATGGGCTTCACCCTCAACCGGGTGTCGCTGTTCGCGCTGATCTTCTCGATCGGCATCCTCGTCGATGACGCCATCGTGGTGGTGGAGAACATCCACCGGCACATGGCGCAGGGCGGGAAAACGCTGCGCGAGGCGATCCCGCCGGCGGTCGATGAAGTAGGTGGGCCGACGATTCTGGCCACGTTCACCGTGATCGCCGCGCTGATGCCGATGGCCTTCGTCAGCGGCCTGATGGGGCCGTACATGCGGCCGATTCCGGTCAACGCCTCGGTCGGCATGTTGTTGTCGCTGACGATCGCGCTGGTGGTGACGCCGTGGCTGTCGCTGAAACTGCTGCGCCGTCATGCTTTGTCCCCCTCTTCCTGTGGGGCGAGAAGGCACGGCTTGCGCGCCATTGGCGCGCGTGCCTTGGAGCGCCTGCGCCGCTGGCGCAGGCCGGGGCGCGGAGCGGGGGATGGGGGAGAGGGTTCGGTTGCCGATGTTGTAGCCGGAGCTGCCACTGCCTCCGTCGTACCCTCACCCCACCCCCTCTCCCGCAGGGAGAGGGGCTCGAAGCGGTACCTGCACGATTTCTTCGAGCGGGTAATGCCCCCCTTCCTCGTCGCCGATGGCGGTGCGCGCCGGCGCCGCCTGCTGTTCATGGCGATGGCCGCGCTGGTGGCGTTGGCCGCGAGCTTGGTGGCGTTCAAGCTGGTGGTGCTGAAGATGCTGCCGTTCGACAACAAGTCCGAATTGCAGCTGGTGGTGGACATGCCCGAAGGCCGCACGCTGGAGGACACCAACGCGTTGCTCGCCGAACTGGCCGGGGTGCTCGACCGCATCCCGGAAGTACGGGATTACCAAGGCCATGCCGGCACCGCCGCGCCGATCAATTTCAACGGTCTGGTGCGCCAGTACTATCTGCGCGAAGGCGCCAACGTCGGCGATCTGCAGGTCAATCTGGTCGACCGCCACGAGCGCGGCCGCAAGAGCCACGACATCGCGGTGGCGTTGCGTCCGCAGGTGGCCGGGATCGGCCGCCGTCATGGCGCGTCGGTCAAGGTGGTGGAGGTGCCGCCCGGCCCGCCGGTGCTGTCGCCGATCGTGGCCGAACTGTACGGCCCGGATCATGCGCGCCTGCGCGGCATCGGCCGTGCGCTGGAACAACGCTTCCTCGATACCGACGGCATCGTCGATGTCGATACCAGCGTCGAAGCCGACGCCACGCGCGAAGTGCTGGCCATCGACCGCGTGCGCGCGGCGCGGCTGGGCGTGTCGCAGGCCGATATCGCCCGGACCATCGCCGCCGGTTTGTCCGGCATGGACGCCAGCCACGTCATCGACGGCAGTTCCAGATACCCGCGTCCGATCCGGCTGCGTCTGCCGGCCGCCGGGCAGGCCACGCTCGACGGCATGCTGGCGCTGCGCGTGCGCGGCGGCGACGGCCAGTTGCTGCCGCTGTCGGAACTGGTGCAGGTACGGCGCACGCAGTGGGATGGTGCCATCCACCACAAGGACCTGCTGCCGGTGGTCTACGTGACGGGTGACGAGGGCGGCAGCTTCGACAGCCCGCTGTACGGCATGTTCGATCTGGTCGGGCAGGTCGGCGACAACGCCATCGGCGGCCAGCGGTTGTCGCAGTTTTTCATGCGCCAGCCAGCGGATACCGCGGGCTTCGGCCTGAAGTGGGACGGCGAATGGCAGATCACCTGGGAAACCTTCCGCGACATGGGCATCGCCTATGCCGCCGGCATGGTGCTGATCTACCTGCTGGTGGTGGCGTATTTCCGCAGCTACGTGGTGCCGCTGGTGATCATGGCGCCGATCCCGCTGACCGTGATCGGGGTGATGCCCGGCCATGCCCTGCTCGGCGCGCAGTTCACCGCCACCAGCATGATCGGCATGATCGCGCTGGCCGGCATCATCGTGCGCAACTCGATCCTGCTGGTGGATTTCATCAACCACCTGGTCGAACGCGGGTACGCGCTGGAGCGCGCGGTGGTCGAGGCCTGCGCGGTGCGTGCGCAGCCGATCGCGCTGACCGCGATCGCGGCGATGGCCGGCGCGTTCTTCATCTTCGACGACCCGATCTTCAACGGACTGGCGATCGCGTTGATCTTCGGCATCCTCGTCTCCACCGTGCTGACGCTGGTGGTGATCCCGCTGCTGTACTACGCGCTGCTGCGGCGTCCGTCGCGTGGCGTATCGTGAACCCGAATCCCGACCGCAGGAGCTGGCAATGAGCATCGACCAACCCATCCGCATCAGCCTCGAACAGGACGGCGACTACGCCTTCCGCATCAGCTTCGACGACACCACGCTGGCGCCGTTGCTGGGCGACGAACCGGCGCCGCTCGGCCACGACCGGGGGCCCAACCCGTCCCGCCTGCTGCTGGCCGCGGTGGCCAACTGCATGGCCGCCAGCCTGCTGTTCGCCCTGCGCAAGTTCAGGAACGCACCGGGGCCGCTGAAGGCGAGCATCCGCGCCCAGCCCGAGCGCAACGCCGATGGCCGCTGGCGCCTCACCGGCGCGCAGGTCGAGCTGCAACTGGCCGACCCGGCCGCCGACTACCAGCAACTGCCGCGCATCCTCGAACAGTTCGAGGAGTTCTGCGTGGTCACCCAGAGCGTGCGCGCCGGCATCGACGTGCAGGTGGTGGTGAAGGACGGCAGCGGTGCGCTGGTCCACGACGGCCGCGCGGGAGCGGGTGCGTGACTGCGCCGTTGCGGGTGGCCTGCCCGCACTGCAACGCGCTCAACCGCGTCCCAGGCGCTGTTCGACGCGCATCCGCTGGCGCTGGACGTAGCGGGTTTCCAGGCTCATGCGATCGACAGCGAGCTGCCGCTGCTGGTCGATTTCTGGGCGCCGTGGTGCGGCCCGTGCCGGATGATGGCGCCGCATTTCGAGGCTGCCGCCGCGCAGTTGGAGCCACGGCTGCGGCTGGGCAAGGTCGACACCCAGGCACAGCCGGAGCTGGGTGCGCGCTTCGGCATCCGCAGCATTCCAACGCTGGTGCTGTTCAAGGGCGGCCGCGAATTGGCGCGCCAGCCGGGCGCGATGGGGCAGGCCGACATCGTGCGCTGGGCGCAGGCGCACGCCTGAGCTTTCCGTAGGTGCGGGGCTTGCCCCGCACGGGGTATTCCCGGCAAAGCCCCATGCGGGGCAAGCCCCGCATCCACGAGGCGGTTCTGCCGCTCACTCGATCTGCCGCGCCGGGTCGCTCAGTTCCAGTTCGCGCAGGACCACGCTGGCCTGGGTGCGGTTGCGCACGCCCAGCCGCTCGAAGATCGCCGACAGGTGCGCCTTGACCGTGCGTTCCTGCACGTCCAGGCGGTCGGCGATCTGCTTGTTGAGCAGGCCCTCGGCGACCAGCGCCAGCACCCGGAACTGCTGCGGCGACAGGCTTGCCAGCCGCGCGGCCAGTTCGCTGTCGTGGCTGGACGACTGCGCCCGCGCCACCGCCGCACGCAGCGAGGCCGGCAGCCATTGCTCGCAGGCCATCACGCTGCGGATCGCTTCGCGCAGTTCGTTCAGGCCCGAGCTCTTGGGCAGGTAGCCGGCCGCGCCGTGGTCGAGCGCGCGCCGCACCACGCGCGGGTCGTCGTTGGCCGACACCACGATCACCGCCACGCCCGGGTGCTGGGCGCGGATCGCCGCCAGCCCGGCCAGGCCGTGGTTGCCGGGCATGTGCAGGTCGAGCAGGATCAGGTCGGTGTCCGGCGCGGCGTCCAGCGCCGCCAGCACGCCTTCCAGTGATTCGGCTTCATGCACCTGCAGATCGGCCATCGCCTCGCCGGCCGCCTGGCGCAGGGCGGCGCGGAACAGCGGGTGGTCGTCGGCGATCAGCAGGTTGGGCATGGGGCTAGGAACGAGTGGGGAGGAACGAGGAACGAGTAGAGGCAAAGGCAAGGGCGAAAAGCAAGCGCGGCACTGCTCTCACTCGTTCCTCTTCACTCGTTCCTGCTTCACTGCGCCGTCCAGGCGCCATCCATCGGCAGCGCCGCGCCGGTGAGGTTGTGCGCCTCGCGGCGGCACAGCCACACCACCATCGCGGCGATGTCTTCGGGCAGCGACATGCGCTGGCTGGGCTGCTTTTCCTCCAGCAACGCGCGCACGCCGTCGTCGCGGCTGCCGCCGTTGCGGTGGGCCTGGACCTGTGGCTCGATCAACGGCGTCTCCACCCAGCCCGGGCACACGCAGTTGACGGTGACGCCGCCGCTGTCGCGGTTGCCGGTGGCCGCGTATTCCAGCGCCGCCACCTTGCTCAGGCCGACGATGCCGAACTTGCTGGCCACGTAGGGCGCCTTGTTCTTCGACGCCACCAGCCCGTGCACCGAGGCGATGTTGACCACCCGGCCATAGCCGCGCTCGGCCATGCCCGGCAATGCCTGCTGCATGGTGTGGAAGGCGGCGCTGAGGTTGATGGCGATGATGTCGTCCCATTTGGATGTGGGCTGTTCGGCCAGCGGCGCGGCGTGCTGGATGCCGGCGCAGTTGACCAGCACGTCGAGCGTACCCCAGTCCTGCACCTGCGCCATCAGCGTCGCGATCTCTTCGGGCCTGCGCAGGTCGGCGCCGAAATGGCAGGCCTCGGCGCCGGCCTCGCGCACGCTGGCCAGCGCGGCGTCGATCTGCTCGGGGCTGCCGAGGCCGTTGATCGCCACGCGCGCGCCGGCCGCGGCCAGCGCGCGGGCGATGGCCAGGCCGATGCCGGAGGTACTGCCGGTCACCAGCGCGGTGCGGCCTTGCAGGAAGCGGTCCATTGGGAACTCCATGAAACGGGTGCGGGGATGCCGCAGAACGTAACAGCCGCGGCGCCGTCGCGCGTGGTACCAAAGTACGATGGGCTGGGTGGAGGGCTCTGTTAACGTGCCGCCATGACCATTTCCCTCCTGCGCGCCGCTTGCGGCCTCCTCGTCGGGTTCGGCCTGGCGTCCTGTGCCAGCGGGCCCGCCCGCCCGTCCGTGGAGCCTTCCATGTTCAGCAACGAATTGCGCAGCGAACACCGTGGCGACGACGACCTGCTGACCGCCGGCCTGGGCCTGGCCGGGCTGCGCAGCATGGCGCCGCCGGCGTTCGCCGACGCCGCCGCGCCGACCGTGGACGAATTGCGCCGGCGCGCGCTGTGGGGCAGCTGGCGCGGCATCGCCGACCTGCTCCCGGGCGGCGGCTACGGCGAACTGTTCGGCACGCTGGCGCCGGTGCCGGGCCGCGAATACTCGGCCTATGCGCGCCTGCCCGGTGCCAGCCAGCCGCACCGGGTACTGGCGCAGGTGCCGGACAACTTCGACACCGGCAAGCGCTGTGTACTGGTGGCGCCGGCCTCCGGCTCACGTGGCATCTACGGCGCGGTGTCGGTGGCGGCGGCCTGGGGCCTGCCCAGGGGCTGCGCGGTGGTCTACACCGACAAGGGTGCCGGCAGCGACTATTTCGACCTGGACGCGCAGGTGGGCGTACGCGCCAACGGCATGGTCGGCAAGCTGGGCGAGGCCGCCGACCTGGCCTTCGTGCCGGATGCGCCGGTCAATGCCACCGGCGTGGCCTTCAAGCACGCCCATTCGCAGGACAACCCGGAGGCTGACTGGGGCCGCCACGTGAAGCAGGCCGCCGAGTACGCGCTGCTGGCGTTGGACCAGGCTTACCCGCAGGCGGCGCCGTTCACCTTCGACAACACCCGCATCATCGCGGTGGGCATCTCCAACGGCGGCGGCGCGGTGTTGCGCGCGGCCGAACTGGAGGGCGACTGGCTCGACGCGGTGGTCGCCGGCGAGCCCAGCGTGCTGTCCGATGGCCCCGGCAACCGCGCGCTGTACGACTACGCCACCGAGGCGGCGCTGCTGATGCCGTGCGCGCAGCTGCACATGGCCGACCTGCCGCAACCGCCGTTGACCGCCGCCTTGCAGGCCGGCGCGGCCGTGCGCTGCGCGACGCTGGCGGCCGAGGGCGTCATCAGCGGAGCAACGCCTGCCGCGCAGGCCAGATCCGCCTACGAGCTGATGTTGAGCAAGGGCTGGACCGATGCCGGCCTGCGTGCCGGCGCGCTGTCCACCGGCTTCGACCTATGGCGCGCCATCGCCGCCACCTACGCCTCGGCCTATGGCCGCTATGGCGTGGGCGAACATCCGTGCGGCTTCGGTTTCGCCGCGCAGAACCCGGACTTCTCGCCGCGCGCGGCCAGTGCCATCGAGCGCGCCGCGTGGATCGCCGATGGCGGCGGCATTCCGCCCGGTGCCGGCGTCGGCTTGCTGGACAGCAAGGTGCAATTGCCCGACCTGACTTACCCCGGCCTGAAATGCCTGCGTGCGCTGTGGGACGGGCAGGGCGAGGACGCACGCCGGGTGCAGGCCGGCATCGAGCAGACCCGCGCCGGCCTGCCGCGCGCCGGCCTGCCGGTGATGGTGGTGCACGGTACCGACGACGGCCTGATCCCGCCGGCCTTCAGCAGCGCGCCGTACGTGGCCGCGGCCAAGGCCGCCGGACGCGAGGTGAATTACTGGCAGGTGCGCCACGTGCAGCACTTCGATGCGTTCCTCGGCCTGCCGGACTACGGCGTGCGCTACCTGCCGCTGCTGCCCTATGTCTACGCCGCGCTGGACCGCGTGCAGGAACGGCTGGACAAGGGCACCCCGCTGCCGGCCGATGCGGTGATCGAGACCGTGCCGCGCGCGGGCAAGCCGCTGACGATGGAAAATCTCGCGATGCCGAAGTAGTCCGTAGGAGCGACGCGAGTCGCGACGGGCTTTCCCGATAAAGCCCGTCGCGACTCGCGTCGCTCCTACAAGAGTGCCGGGGCAATGGCATCATGCCGCGATGGAAATCCTGAGCTTTCCCTCCCGCGTCATTCCCGCTGCCGACTATCGCCGAGAGCGTTGGCGCAACGGGCTGGGCTGGACCCGCGAGATATTGCGCCTGCCCGTAGAGGGCGAGTGGCAACTGCGCCTGTCCATCGCCGAGATCGAGCAGGACGCGGCGTTCTCGGCCTTCCCCGGCGTCGAACGCGAGCTGGTGCTGCTGCACGGCGAAGGCCTGCGCCTGCGTTTTGCCGACGGCCGCTGCGAAACCCTGTTGCCGCCGCATCAGCGGCTGCGCTTCGCCGGCGAGGACGAATTGACCGGCGAACTGGTCGATGGCGCCACCCAGGACTTCAACCTGATGTGGCGGCGCGCGGACCTGCAGGCCGAGCTGCTGCACCGGCCGCTGGTCGGCAACATGCTGTTCTTCACCGAACCGCAGGCGGCATGGGCGATCCACCTGCTGGCCGGGCAGGCGGCCTTTGTCGATGGCGCATTGCCGCCGTTGCAGGCCGGCGATACCGCGTGGCTGGGGGCAGGCGAGCGCCGCCGCTACTCGCTGGATGGCGGTGGCGAATTGCTGGTGATACGCGTCAAGCCGGCGTAGGTCGGGGTTACACCCCCGACGCCTCGGGATTGCTCCAAAAGCATGTCGGGGGTGTAACCCCGACCTACGGTGCGCTCAATACACGTCGCGGCGGTAGCGGCGTTCGAGGGTGAGCTGTTCCTTGCGCTCGCTGCCCAGTGCCTGCGCGATCACCGCGTCCACCGCCGGGGCCATGCCCTGCAGGCTGCCGCAGACCAGCACGGTGGCGCCGTCCTCGACCCATTGCCGCAGCTCGTCGGCGTGGGCGGCCAGGGCGTCCTGCACGTAGCGGTGCGCCTGCCCGTCGCGGCTGAACACCGTGTCCAGCCGTTCGATCCAGCCGTCGCGCTGCCACTGCCGCAGTTCGTCGTCGAAATGGAAGTCGTGGGCATGGTTGCGTTCGCCGAACAGCAGCCAGTTGCGGCGCGCGCCGGCGTCGATGCGCGCGCGCAGGTGCGCGCGCAGGCCGGCGATGCCGGTGCCGTTGCCGATCAGCAGCAGCGGCGCGTCACCTGCCGGTGGATGGAAGTTGCGGTTCTCGCGCAGGCGCAGGTCGATGCGCGCGCCGATATCGGCGTGGTCGCAGAGCCAGCCGCTGGCCAGCCCGGGCGTGCCATCGGCATGCGCCTGCCGGCGCAGCAGCAATTGCAGGCTGCCTTCGGCGGGCAGCGAGGCGATGGAGTATTCGCGGTGCGGCAGCGGATGCAGGCTGGCGGCCAGTGCGTCGGCATCGCTGGCGGTGATGGCATCGGGCAGCCGCGAGGCGGCCAGCAGGTCGCGCAGTGCGCGGCCATTGGCCAAGGTCGTGCCGGGGTCGAAGCCGTGCGCCTGCATCCAGCGTTCGACGGTGGCCGGCGCATGGCGCGGGCCGATCTCGGCGATGTCGCCGGCCTGCCACTGCGGCAGCGGGCCGTCGGCCGGTTGCAGATGCAGGTGGAACACCGGGCCGCCGGCGCTGCCGGGGTTCAGCAGCTTCCGGTCGCGCAGCTGCCAGTGCTGGTAGTCGGGCGCGCTCCAGTCGGCCTGCGAGGTGCCGTCGCCGAGCTGGCCGAGCAGCTGCTGCCAGTGGCGCAGTGCGGCCGGGTCGGCGTTGTCCACTTCGATGGTGTCGAACAAAGGTTGCGCGCCGTGCCGGCGCAGCCAGTCGTCGAGCTGGTGGCCGAAGGCGCAGTAGTAGTCGTAGCTGCGGTCGCCCAGCGCGAGCACCGCGTACTGCAGGTGCGGCAGCGCCGCGGGCTGCTTCATCACCCGGCTGAGGAAGGCCAGGGCATGGTCCGGCGGGTCGCCCTCGCCGGTGGTGCTGGCGACGAACAGCGCCTTGCGCGTGGTCGCCAGCAGCGCGGTATCGACTTCGTCCAATGCCCGCAGGCGCACCTTGCAGCCGCCTTCGCGCAGGCTTTGCGCGCTGCGCTCGGCCAACTGCCGGGCAAAACCGGTCTGGCTTGCCCAGACCACCAGCAAGGGCGGTTCACCGTCGCTGCCGGCCTCGTCCCTGCGCGGCCGCGCGCGCCACCACAGCGCGAGGCACCATGCCAAGTAGGCGCACAGTGCGGCCAGTGCACCGGTGCGTCGTGCAGGCAGGGGCGCAGCCAGCCACCAGTCCTCGCCCATGTGCAGCCGCAGCAGCAGGCCGGCGGCGACCAGCAGCAAGGCGATGACGGCAAGGTTGCCGGCCAAGGCACGGAGCGGGCGCGAAGGGTTCATGCGGCGCTGGCGTCCAGATGCTGGCGGAAGGCGGGCGACAGGGTTTCGGCCAGCCCTTCGTCGCCACGCTGGACGAAGCGCGCGGCCAGACCCTGCGCTTCGGCGAAGGCCGGCCCCACGGTGGCACCCATCACCGTCAATGCGGTGGCCCAGGCATCGGCGAGCATCGCCTCGCGGTGGATCACGGTGACCGCGGCGGCGGCCGCCGCCACCGGCGCGTGCCGGCGCGGGTCCAGGGTGTGGCTGTAGCGCGTGCCGTCCTGTTCGTAGCGGTGCCAGCGGTCGCCAGAGGTGGCCACCGCCAGGTCGTCCAGCGCCAGCACCCGGGGCGGGTAGTCGGCACTGGCGTCTTCCTCCGGTGCCGATTCGACCAGCACGCGCCACGGCTGGCCATCGGGCTTGCGGCCGTAGCCGTGCAGCTCGCCGCCCACCTCGACCAGCGCGGCGGCGACGTCCTGCGTGCGCAGCCAGCGGCCGACCAGGTCGACGCCATAGCCCTTGGCGATGGCCGACAGGTCGAGGCACAGGCCGCCGGGTTGCACTACCGCTTGCCGTTGCGCGTCCAGTTGCAGCCGTTGCCAGCCGCAGCGCGTGGCGGCTTCCCGCACGAGCGCGGCCTCGGGCACGCGCTGCCGCCCGGCATCGGCGCCGAAGCCCCACAGCGCGAGCAGCGGGCCGAGGGTGGGATCGAAGGCGCCGTCGCTGCGCTGCGCGACGCCGTGCGCGGCCTGCAGCACCCGCCAGAAATCGTCCGGCAGCACCTGCCAGCTGCCGGCGTCGGCACGGTTGTAGCGGCTGATGTCCGAGCCGGCTTCCCATGTGCTCATCTGCGCGACGACGCGGTCGAGCTGCTGCTGGATGCCGGCGTGCAGCGGATGCAGGTCGCGGTTGCGCGGCGCCACCAGCTTCACGCTCCAGGAGGTGCCCATGCTGTGGCCGCCGAGGGTGGCGATGTCGGAATGGGAAGGCATGGGGATGGGCGGAAACGAGGCTCGGGAATGAATGCGTTGGTTGGGTTGGGCGTGGCCAAGCCCAGCGTCGGGGGGAACGAGCATGGAGGCGCCGGGAGTCCCTTCGTCGGCGCAATCTGCTTGCCGGGATGCGGATTTTGGGGGGCGGGCTCCCGGTGGTTCAGGTGATCGGGCTCCGTTCGCCCCTCACCCCAACCCCTCTCCCGTTGGGAGAGGGGCTCAAGTCCGTGCTGCTGGTCATGGGGTCGGGCGGAGAGGGAGCCGCGGGTGCTGCTTCCTCTCCATTTCCCCGCCTTACTGCGGCAGCACTTCCAGCGTGGCGACGTAGCTCAGGCGGCGCACGTTGGCCTGCGGGATCGCGACCTTGTCGTCCTCGGTGCCGGTTTCCAGCCAGTACATGCCGGCTTCCGGCCAGGTCACGCTGAACTCGCCATTGGCATCGCTGGTGGCCTTGATCTCCTCCTGCGCGTTGCGATAGCGGGTACCGCCGCGGACGATCTCCACTTCCAGCCCGGCCTGCGGCTTGCCATCCACCAGCAGGCGGAACCTGGCCGCCTCGCCGGCGAACAGGTCGTTCGGGTGGCCCAGCACCACCAGCTCCAGGCCCTGCCCGCTGGGCTTGAGCGCGGTGTCGTTCGGGGTGCCGTTGGTGACGAAGGTCTCCACGCGGCCCAGGCTCTGGGAAACCTTCAGGTCGGTGGCGTTCTTCGGTACTTCGCTGGCGAATTTGGCGGCATCCCCGCGCCAGCGCTTGGGCTTGCCGTCTTCCTTCCAGCTGGCCATCAGGCCGGCGTTGACGTTGGACAGGCGGTAGGTGCCCTGCTGGTTGAGTTCCAGGTCGAACACGCTGCGGTACTTGCCGGTGGCCAGGTTCTGCGGCTGCGCGGTGCTGCCGTCGGGCGCGGTGACCATCAGCCCGTCCAGCCGCAGCGGCACGTGGTTGAAGTAGAACAGGTCGTTGGAGACCGCCGCGTCCACGGTGATCCACGGGTTCTGCCCGGCGATGACCGTCTGCGACGGCAGCAGCCATGCCTTGTGCGCGGCGGCGGTGAACGGAAGGGCGGCGGCAAGCGCGGCGGCGAGGAGCAGGGAACGTTTCATCTGCGGACTCCGGTTCGGGTGGGCAATCAGGGTTTGATGGCGAGGGTGACGGCACCAAGCTCGGTGCTGCCTTGGGCGCGGCCGTTCTGGGCCGTGCGCGCCGGCCAGGTGAAGGGGATCTTCAGCAGCTCGCGGCCGCCGACTTCGCGCACCGCTTCCACCACCAGCGCGTACTGGCCGGCGGGCAGGTCGCGCAGCTGCGGCTGGCTGTCGCCGAAGCTCAGCGCGTGGGTGCCGGCCGGGCGGGTCGGGCCGGTCACGCCGTCCACCGGCACCTGCAGGTTGCGGCCGCTCTTGCGCCACCACTGGCGCAGGTCCGGCAGCCACTTGGTGCCGTGCCCTTCGTTGTTGGAGGTCTGCTGGTACCACACCGACAGGTTGGCGGCGGCCTTCTGCTCGGCGTTCTCGATCCACACGGCCACATACGGGCGGTGGTATTCGGCCACGTTGAGCTTGGGGACTTCGACGTTGACGTCGATGCTGGCGGCGTAGGCGGCCGGGGCGGTGGCGAGCAGGCCGCTGAGGGCGATGGTCAGGGTGACGCGCATGGTGCGACTCCGTGGAGGGAATGGGTCAGTGGATCAGGAGCAGGGCGATCAGCAGCGGCACCAGCAGGCCCAGGCCGACCAGCGGCCAGGTCATGCGCCGCTGCCGCGCATGCAGGTGCAGCAGGAAAAGGCCGGTGATGCAGAACACCAGGCAGGCGATGGCGAACACGTCGATGAACCAGCCCCAGCCGGGGCCGGCGTTACGGCCCTTGTGCAGGTCGTTGAAATAGGACACCCAGCCGCGCCGGGTCTGTTCGTATTCCACCGCGCCGGTTTCGCGGTCGATGCTCAGCCATGCATCGCTGCCGGGGCCGGGCATGGAGAGGTAGATTTCCTCGGGCGACCACTCACCGCTGCGCCTGCCGATGGATACGCCCAGCTCGCGTGACAGCCAATCGGCGACCTTGGCCGGCAGCGGTGCATTGCCTTCTTCGCGCGTGCCCAAGGCTTCCAGCATCGGCGCGGGCAGCTCCAGCTGGCGGTTGCTCACCTGCGGCGTGGCTTCGATTTTCGCCGCGTGGTTGAGGGTGATGCCGGTGGCCGCGAACAGCAGCATGCCGACCAGGCACACCGCCGAGCTGATCCAGTGCCACTGGTGCAGCGTGCGCAGCCAGAAACCACGGCTGGCCTGCTGCTGGACGAGATGGGCGGTGGAGCGTTTGGCGGGCACGTGCGCGGAGGGGAATCAAAGAAACGGGATTAGAGCATTGATTGAGAATGATTCGCAATTTGTGTCGATCTGTATCCGTAGTGGGAGCGGCATTCCCCTGCGGGCAATACTCAACTTTGCAGGCTGAGGTGGTATCGCTTCGAGCTGCTTGATTTCATTAATTAATGTGCATACATTAATTGCATGGAGATCAGCCATGACCCGGCCAAGGAGGCCCGCAACATCGCCGAGCGCGGTTTGTCTTTCGAGTGGGTCGCCCGATTCGATTTCCGGACAGCCCTCTTCTGGATCGATGAGCGCAGGGATTACGGCGAAGTCCGTTACAGCGGCTTGGGTCGAGTGGATGGCCGGGTCCATGCGCTGGTATTCACCGAAACGCCGGTTGGCATCCGTGTCATCAGCTTCCGCAAGGCGAACAAACGCGAGGTACAGCACTATGAACAAGCGTCCGGATCCTGAGCGGACCGATACCGAAAACCCGGAATGGACGAGCGAAAGGGTCGAGCGCGCCGTTCCGTTTTCCTCGCTTCCCGGATCGTTGCAGGCAAAATTGCGCAGTCCGGGCCGTCCGAAGGCGGAAGTGGTGAAGGAGCGCATCACCATCCGCTTGTCCCCCGACGTGCTGGCGTCGTTCCGTGCCACCGGCAGCGGCTGGCAGACGCGCATGGACGCCGCGCTGCGCGATTGGCTCAGGGAACACCCGCATGCATCGGCATGAGGCTGCATCGCCTCCGCACCCGGCATGGGCCGGGTGCGGGGGCAGCTCCCTGTTGCGTCAGAAGCGGAAATTCAGGCTTACCCAGAAATTGCGGGCCTTGTCCTTGTTGTTGTAGTGATCTTGCGGACTCAACGTCCAGGTGCCGTCGCCGTTGTCGGTGAAGTTGGCATCGTAGGTGGTGAAATCCCGGTCCAGCAGGTTGTTGATACGGGCATTGACGGTCAGCCATTGCGTAGCCTCGAACGAGGCGCCCAGGTGCAGTACGGTGTAGTCCTTGTAGTGCAGGTGCTCGCCGGTGCTGCTGACGCCGCGGTAGCGCTTGGAGCGCGCTTCGCCGGTGAGGAACATGCTGAAGCGATCCGTTGCATGCCAGTCCAGTGAGGCATTGGCCATGTGCTTGGCGCTGTTGGTCAGCGGGAGGCCCTTCTGGCTGCCGCTCTTCTGCTCGCTGTCGGTGTAGGTGTAGTTGGCGCGGAAGGCGAAGGCTTCGCTGATCTTCCAGCGGCCCGCCACCTCGGCACCCTGCACCACGGCCTCGTCGATGTTCACCGTCTTGCTGCTGCTGGCATAGCCCAGGTCGAGGTATTCGCCGGAGCTGATGCAGCTCAGGGCCAGGCCGGCACCGCAGGGCTGGCTGGCGATCTTGTCGTCGAACTTGTTGTGGAACAAGGTGGCGTTGAAGCCGTGCCCGGCCGGGTGTTGCCAGTACAACGCCAGCTCGGTGCTGGTGCTGGTTTCCGGCTTCAGGTCAGGGTTGCCGAACATCGGCGAGGTACCCTGGCCGCCGAAGCCGGTGACGCCGTCATACAGTTGGGTGGTCTTGGGGGTCTTGAAGCCGGTGCTGACACCGCCCTTGACCGTCCACTGCTTGCTGACCGCATAGACGCCATACAGGCGCGGGCTGACCTGGCTGCCAAAGACTTCGTGGTCGTCGTAGCGCAGGCCGGCAGTGAGGGTCAGCGGTTCGGTCACCTTCCAGTTGTCCTCGACGAACAGCGAGTACATGTTGTGGTCCTG
>Ga0206118_100358_pt1 | contig 25936 bp, 30 predicted proteins | sample 3A20Ametagenome_FD_177999 | JGI IMG/M metagenome (GOLD analysis project Ga0206118, IMG submission 177999) | Enriched microbial communities from leaf-cutter ant dump, University of Wisconsin, Madison, United States - 3A20A | ecosystem: Environmental > Terrestrial > Nest > Insects nest > Nest dump... | reverse complement strand
GGCGACCCATCGCCTCGTAGATGAACACGCGGGTGGAAGTTTCGGCCATCGCCGCCACGTCCATCGCCGCCTCGCGCACCGACACCGCGGTGTACTTGGCCGCCGAGCCGAAGCCGGGGCAGGTGTCGGTGACGGCCAGGTCGTTGTCGATGGTCTTGGGCACGCCCACGCAGGTCAGCGGGTAGCCGAATTCCTTCGCCAGCTGAGACACCTTCAGCGCGGTGTCGGCCGAATCGTTGCCGCCGTTGTAGAGGAACCAGTGCACGTCGTGCGCCCTGAGCACCTCCAGCAGCCGCTCGTACTTCGCCCGGTCCGCCTCCAGCGACTTGAGCTTGTAGCGGCACGAACCGAACGCCCCGCCCGGGGTATGGGCGAGCGCGGCGATGCTGGCGGCCGCTTCCTTCGAGGTGTCGATCAGCTCCTCGCGCAGCACGCCCAGGATGCCGTTGCGCGCGGCCAACACCTTGATTTTCTTCGCCCTGGCCTCGGTGATCACGGCAGAAGCGGTGGCGTTGATGACGGCGGTGACGCCACCGGACTGGGCGTAGAGCAAGGTGCCTTGGGACATGGGGAGACTCTCCGGGCGGGGGACATTTCCGGGACATTGGCCGGATGCGGTAAGCTGCGATATTGCGGTGCAGCGTGAATGAGCTCACAGGGGGCCCCTGAGTCTAACGCCGCTGTCCGTCCCGTTTCCTCAACATATTGGGAGTCAGGAATGCGATTGGTTCTGTTGGGACCGCCCGGTTCGGGCAAGGGCACGCAGGCAACCCGCCTGAAGGAAGAACTGCGGATTCCGCACATTTCCACCGGCGACCTGCTGCGCGCCGAAGTGGCCGCAGGCACCGAGCTGGGCAAGCAGGCCAAGGCGGTGATGGACGCCGGCAACCTGGTGTCCGACGACATCCTGCTGGGCATGCTCGAAGCGCGCCTGGCCCAGGCCGACGTCGCCAACGGCTTCATCCTCGATGGTTACCCGCGCAACGTCGCCCAGGCCAACGCGCTGGGTGAACTGTTGGGCCGGCTGGACCAGCCGCTGGACGCCATCGTGCAGTTGGACGTGCCGACCGAACTGCTGGTCGAGCGCATCGCCGGCCGTGCCAAGGAACAGGGCCGCGCCGACGACAACCCGGAGTCGGTGCGCCAGCGCCTGCAGGTCTACAACGATTCCACCGCGCCGGTGATCGACTTCTACGCCGGCAAGGGCACGTTGGCCCGGGTCGATGGCGTGGGCGCGCTGGACGAAGTGCTGGCCCGCATCCTGGTCGCGATCAAGCGCTGATGCCGTCGCCGCTCCGGCCCGGTCGGAGCGGTCCGGGTTGGGCCCGGGCACGAAAACGAACGCCCCGGACCAGTGCATGGTCCGGGGCGTTCGTCTTGTAGGGGCCAGCAGGTGGGCGTGCTCAATGCCCCGCAGCATGAGCTCCCTGGGGATGGGCCTCTTGGGGAGTAGGACCTGAGGGATGCTGCGGCTGGCCGGGCCATTGTCCGGATCGGACACCGCGACGGGTATAGGAATTTTCCCTACACGACAGTGGGGAAAAGCGGACGCCGGGGCGCCGCATCGGTGACAATCGCCGCATGAGCAAGATCCACATCCTCGGCATTGCCGGTACTTTCATGGGGGGCGTGGCCGCACTGGCGCGTGAACTGGGGCATCAGGTCGAAGGCAGCGACCAGGCGGTCTACCCGCCGATGTCCACCCAGCTGGAGACGCTGGGCATCGCCCTGTCGCAGGGCTACCTGCCCGGCAATATCGGCGACGATTGCGACGAGGTCGTCATCGGCAATGCGCTCTCGCGCGGCAATGCCGCCGTGGAGGCGGTGCTGGACGCGGGCCGCCGCTACACCAGCGGTGCGCAATGGCTGGCCGAGAACGTGCTGCCCGGCCGCGACACGCTGGCGGTGGCAGGCACCCACGGCAAGACCACCACCACCACGATTCTGGCGTATTTGCTGGAAGCCGCCGGGCGCGAACCGGGGTTCCTGATTGGCGGTGTGGCGGAGGATTTCGGCGTGTCGGCGCGGTTGGGCACTCCCCTTCTCCCTGCGGGAGAAGGTGCCCGCAGGGCGGATGAGGGGCGAACGCAGTCCATGATGGTGAATCATCTGGACTCCATTGCCCCTCACCCCAACCCCCGCTCCGCGCCCCGGCCCACGCCAGCGGCGCGGACGCTCCAAGGCACGCGCGCCAGTGGCGCGCAAGCCGTGCCTTCTCGCCCCGAAGGGAGAGGGGCTTCGAGCCGACCGCTTTTCGTGGTCGAGGCCGACGAATACGACACCGCGTTCTTCGACAAGCGCAGCAAGTTCGTGCATTACCGGCCGCTGGTGGCCATCCTCAACAACCTGGAATACGACCACGCCGACATCTTCCCGGACGTGGCCGCGATCCAGCGCCAGTTCCACCATCTGGTGCGCACCGTGCCCGGCCGCGGCCGGCTGGTCGTCAACGGCCATGACGCGCACCTGGCCGAAGTGCTGGCGATGGGCTGCTGGACGCCGGTGGAGCGTTTCGGCTTCGACGCCTCGTTCGAGTGGAGCGCGCGCAAGCTGGCCGACGACGGCAGCCGGTTCACGGTGCTGCGCGGTGGCGAGCCGCTCGGCGTCGTGCAGTGGCCGCTGTTGGGCGACCACAACGTGCTCAACGGCCTGGCGGCGCTGGCGGCGTGCGCGGCGGTGGGGGTGGATGTCGCGGCGGTGATCCCGGCGTTGGCCGGGTTCCGCAGTGTCAAGCGCCGGCTGGAAGTGATCGGCGAACACGGCGGCATCACCGTCTACGACGACTTCGCCCACCACCCGACCGCGATCGCGACCACGCTCGCCGGCCTGCGCGCGAAGGTGGACGGGGCGCGCATCGTGGTGGCGATGGAACCGCGCAGCAACTCGATGCGCCTTGGCGCGCACGCCGATGCGCTGGCGCCGTCGCTGGATGTCGCCGACGCGGTGGTGTTCCTCGCGCGGCCGGAACTGCCGTGGGAGGCGGCCAAGGTGATCGCCGCGGTGCGTGGCGATGCGCAGGCGGTGGCCGATACCGATGCCCTGCTGGCGCGGCTGGGCGAGGTGGCACACGCCGGCGACCACGTGGTGTTCATGTCCAACGGCGGCTTCGATGGCGCGCCGCGGCGCTTCCTGGCGCAGTTGCAGGGCGGTCGATGACGGTGCAGGCGCTGCCGCTGTTTCCGCTGCATGCCACCTTGCTGCCCGGCGCCGCGCTCGGCCTGCGCGTGTTCGAGGCGCGTTACCTCGACCTGGTGCGCGAATGCGGGCGGCAGGGCAGCACCTTCGGCGTGTGCCTGATCCTGGAGGGCGAGGAAGTCGGCGCGCCGGCCACGCCGGCGGCGTGGGGCGTGGAGGCGCGCATCGAGGATTTCGACATGGGCGCCGACGGCGTGCTGCAGCTGAAGCTGCGCGGTGCGCGGCGCTTCCACGTGCTGAAGACGCACGTGCGCGACAACGGCCTGGTCATCGGCGAGGTCGAGTGGCGCCTGCCGGACGATGACGGCGAACTGCAACCCGAGCACGCGCTGCTGGCGGTCCTGCTGGAACACATCCTCGAACAGGCCGGCAGCGAACTTGCCGGCGCCGGACAAGCGCAGATGGACCAGGCCGCATGGGTCGGCTGGCGGCTGGCCGAACTGCTGCCGCTGGAAGAAGAACAGCGCCTGCTGCTGTTGCAGGAGGACGACCCGTGCCGGCGGCTGGACCACCTGCTGGCATGGATTCCCGAATTCGACCCGCCCCCGGAAACCGATTTGTAGGGCTGGGGCTTGCACCACCGCATCACGCGGTGCCGGGCTTCATCGGGAAGGCTCCATGCGGGGCGAGCCCCGCATCTACGGAAGGCAACGGCCGCATCTCGTAGGTGCCGGGTTTGCCCGGCACGGGGCTTCACCGGGAAGGCTTCATGCGGGGCAAGCCCCGCATCTACGGTTCGCTGCGGATCATCAACAGCGGCACCCCGCTTTCCGGCAGCACCTGCTCGCGTGTTTCCACGCCGTCCAGCGCCTGCCGCAGCGCCGCCAGCGCCGGCTCGGTGCCGGGCAGCGGACGCCACAGGCCGAACAGCCTGAAATGGCGCTTGTAGTGCAGGGTCTGCGCGCTGCCCAGCCACAGCGGTGCCTGCCCGGGTTGCAACTGCGCCGGGGCCGGCCACAGGCGCAGCGCATACAACTCGTCGGCCCGGCTGCCGGGGCGCAGCATCAGCAGCGATTCGACGTGGGTGTCCAGCGTGGCCGGCAGCACCGGCACCTGTCCGGGCGCGGCCTTGCTGTCGAGCATCGCCAGGGCCTCCTGCCAACCGGCTTGGGCCTGCAGCTTCCAGCCGTGGCGTTCCAGTTGATGCTGCAGCGGCGCCAGCGGGCCGGCCACCTGCACGTCCAGCGGCCAGCGCAGGTCGTCGTCGAACTCGTTGCGGCGCGCCGGCAGTTCGCGCCAGCCGTCCTGCCACCAGTGCGCGGCGTCCATCATCCGCGGCGCCTCGGCCACCGGCTCGAACTTGGCCAGCTTGCTCGGCACGTTGCGCGGCGCGTACCAGACCCCGGCGAGCAGGAAGGCGCCATAGAACAGCCACGCCACCGGCTTGACCCAGAACGAGCGGTTGAAGCGGCGGCGGTAGGCGATGCCCAGCACCAGCAGCCAGAAGATGCCGAACAGCATGCCGCCGATGACGTCGCTGACCCAGTGCGCGCCCAGGTAGATGCGGGCAAAGCCAATCACGGTGGCGACGATGCCCGACAGCAGGTAGGGCCACACGCGGGTGCGGCCGGGCAGTTCACGGCCGATCAGCACCGCGAAGAAGCCGAAGGTGATGGTCGCCATCGTCACCGACACCGACGGGAAGCCGAAGCCGCTGCTGGCCGCCGGCGGCCGCACCACGTCCACGGTGGCGCCGAGCAGCTTGGTCAGCGCCAGGCCGAAGGCCAGCGCCGCCAGCCAGTGCGCGGCGGCCATCCAGCGCCGGCGCCACATCAGGTAGCCCATGCCGGCGGCGATGGCCGGCAGCAGCACCTGCCAGTCGCCCAGCGCGGCCAGCGCCGCCATCGGGTAGTCGGCCAGCGGGTTGCGCAGGGTCAGCATGAAGCGGTGCACGGCCAGGTCCAGCGCCAGCGGCTCGCCGTGGCCGACCACCACCATCAGCAGCGCGAACCAACCCCAGCCCAGCAGCAGCAACATCAGCGCCAGCATCGCCAGCGGCACCGACTCGCGCCGGCGCGGGTCGAACAGGTCGTTCCACCAGCGCCCGAGCAGGTGCGGGTGGCGCTGAGACCAGTGCAGCAGGCGCGCCAGCCAACCGTCCATGCGCGCGGCCGACCAGCGGTAGCCGTACAGCACGGTGGCCCATACCAGCGCCAGTACCGCGCCGAGCAGGCCCACTACCAGGAACAGCCGCCCGGCCACCGCCGCCACCGCGTCGTAGGCCTGTCCCAGCGCCCAGCCCGGCAGCAGGAACAGCACCGCCCACGACAGGCAGGCGATGCCGCTGGCCTGCGCATAGCGCGCCAGCGGCATGTGCGCCATGCCGGCGATGGCCGGCACGAACGGGCGGATCGCGCCGACGTAGCGGGCCACGAGGATGCTCTTGAAGGCATTGCGCCGGAACAGCAGTTCGCCGCGTTCCAGCAACTGCGGGTAGCGGCTGAACGGCCACACCCCGCGCAGCCGTTCGCCCCAGCGCCGGCCGACCCAGTAGCTCAAGCCGTCGCCGGCGAACGCACCGAGCGTGGCGCAGGCCACCGCATAGGGGCCGGACAGCTCGCCCATGCCGATCAGCACGCCCACCGCGATCATCAGCGGCAATGCCGGCACGATCGCGCCGAGGATGATGACCGCGTCGCTGAAGGCGATGGCGAAGACGACCACGCCGGCCAGCGCGGGGTGTGCGGCGATCCAGGCCAGCAGGGAGTCGATCCAGGAATTCATCGCCGGATTATAAAAGGGCGGCGGTGTCGATCCGGTGGCAGGCGGCGATGATCCAGTCAGCGCACGTCTAATAAAATGCCGGGGTGATGAACCGCGACGACGACACCCGCATCCTCAAGTCCGACAGCTTCGGCCGCATCCTGCTGGTGCGCGACGGCGAGCGCCGTTTCGTGCGCCGCGACCTCGGCGCCACGCCGTGGTGGCTGCGCCTGCCGGCATGGTGGCTGGCCCGGCGCGAGGCGCGCGCGCTGCGCAGGCTCGATGGCATGGCGGCGACCCCGCGGCTGCTCGGCTGGGACGGGCGCTGGCTGGACCGCAGCTACATGGAGGGCGCGGCCATGCACCAGCGCCCGCCGCGCGGCGACGTGGTGTGGTTCCGTGCCGCCCGGCGCCTGCTGCAGCAGGTGCACCGCAAGGGCATCGCCCACAACGACCTGGCCAAGGAAGCCAACTGGCTGGTGCGTGCCGATGGCTCGCCGGCGCTGATCGACTTCCAGCTCGCCGTTTGCGGCAACCCGCGCTCGCGCTGGATGCGCCTGCTCGCCCGCGAGGACCTGCGCCACCTGCTCAAGCACAAGCGCATGTATTGCCGCGACGCGCTGACGCCGGTGGAGCTGCGCCTGCTCAAGCGCCACTCGTGGGTGCGCGAGCTGTGGTTCGCCACTGGCAAGCCGGTGTACCGCTTCGTCACCCGCCGCATCCTGCATTGGGAAGACAACGAGGGACAGGGGCCGAAGGCGTGATGGCTCCCGCAAGGCGGGAGCCATCACCCCAAAGTTGCTTCGCAACTTCGGGCCCCGGCCTTTGCCTTGCCTATCCCCGCGCCTTCGGCGCGCCCCCTTAACAAAGGGGGCTCCACACCAGGAAGTAGGTCGGGACTACGCCCCCGACGCTCCGGGCACCGCGGGGAAAGCACGTCGGGGGCGTGGCCCCGACCTACGGTTGCTACTCTTCGCATTCCCTGTTGCCACGGTTCCCATGCCCATGTCCCTCGCCGGCAAAACCCTGTTCATCACCGGTGCCTCGCGCGGCATCGGCCTGGCCATCGCGCTGCGCGCCGCGCGCGATGGCGCCAACGTCGCCATTGCCGCCAAGTCGGCGGTACCCAATCCCAAGCTGCCCGGCACCATCCACAGCGCGGCCGAGGCGGTGACCGCGGCCGGCGGCACCGGGCTGGCGCTGAAATGCGACATCCGCGACGAGGACCAGGTGCGCGCGGCGGTGGCGGCCACGGTCGATGCCTTCGGCGGCATCGACATCCTGGTCAACAACGCCAGCGCGATCTGGCTGCGCGGCGCGCTGGACACGCCGATGAAGCGCTTCGACCTGATGCAGCAAGTCAACGCGCGCGGCAGCTTCCTGTGCGCGCAGGCCTGCCTGCCGCACCTGCTGCGCAGCGCCAACCCGCACATCCTCACCCTGGCGCCGCCGCCGTCGCTGGACCCGAAGTGGTGGGCGCCGCACACCGGCTACACCCTGGCCAAGATGGGCATGAGCTTCGTCACTCTGGGGCTGGCCGCCGAGTTCGGCCCGCAGGGCGTGGCGGTCAACGCGCTGTGGCCGCGAACGGTGATCGCCACCGATGCGATCAACATGATCCCCGGCGTCGATGCCGCCGGCTGCCGCCGCCCGGAGATCATGGCCGATGCCGCCCACGCGGTGCTGACGCGCCCGGCCGCCGGCTTCGGCGGGCAGTTCCTGATCGACGACGAGGTGCTGGCGCAGGCCGGTGTCACCGACCTGTCCGGCTACGCGGTCGATCCGTCGCGGCCGCTGCTGCCGGACCTGTTCCTCGACTGAGCCGGGTTGCCCGCCGCGGGTTATGGATCCATCGGCTCGGGCAGCCCGTGCCCGCAGCGGTTGCAGAAGCGTGCAGCCGGCTCGTGGCCCTCGTGGCCGCAGGCGGGGCAGCCGCGGTTGTCATGGCGGTGCCGTTCCGCCTCGGCCTCGGCCCTGCGCATGCCGCTGGCCAGTTCGGCGGTGTAGATGCCGGTGGGCACGGCGATGATGCTGTAGCCGATCAGGATCAGCACCGAAGTGATGAAGCGGCCCAGCGTGGTCTGCGGCACGATGTCGCCGAAGCCCACCGTCGCCATCGTCACCACCGCCCAGTACATGCTGGCCGGGATGCTGTTGAAGCCGTGGCCGGGCCCCTCGACCACGTACATCAGCGCACCGGCGATGATGGCGATGGTGACCACCATCGACAGGAACAGCAGCACCTTGCGGCGGCTGCGCCACAAGGCCTGCAGCAGCAACCCGCTTTCCTCGATGTAGCGGGTGAGCTTGAGGATGCGGAACACGCGCAGGATGCGCAGCGCCCGCACCACCAGCAGGCTCTGCGCGCCGGGGACGAAGACCGACAGGTAGGTCGGCAGGATGGACAGCAGGTCGATGATTCCCCAGATGCTGAGCGCATAGCGCAACGGCCGCCGCACCACCGCCAGCCGCAATGCATATTCGGCGGTGAACAGCACGGTGAAGGCCCATTCGACTATGTAGAACCACGTGGCCCAGGCCTGGTGGATCCGTTGCACGCTGTCCAGCATCACCACCGCCACGCTGGTGACGATGGCGTAGACCAGCAGCAGGTCGAAATTGCGCGAGGGGCGGGTGTCGTGGCGGTGGATGATGTCGAACCAACGCTTGCGCCAGCCGGTTTCGCTGGCGGGGTTCAGCTGGGGGGCGGAGAACAGGCGCATGCCCGGCATTGTGCCGCAGCCGTCGCAATGGGGGACAATGCCGGCTTCGCCCGCAACCACCCACTCGAACGCCATGACCGCCGTCGCCGAACCGTTGCTGTCCCTGTCCCGGTACTACCTGCCGGTGTACCGGCCCCGCCAGCTGGTGCTGGAGCGCGGGCAGGGCGCCCGCCTGTGGGACACGCAGGGCCGCGAGTTCATCGACCTGGCCGCCGGCATCGCCGTGTGCAGCCTCGGCCACGGCAACGCCGAACTGAAGGCGGCGCTGGTCGAGCAGGCCGGCAAGCTCTGGCACACCAGCAACATGTTCTACAGCGAGCCGCCGCTGCACCTGGCGCAGGAGCTGGTGGCGGCCTCGCGCTTCGCCGAGCGCGTGTTCCTGTGCAATTCCGGCGCCGAGGCCAACGAGGTGGCGATCAAGCTGGTGCGCAAGTGGGCCGCCGCACAGGGCCGGCCGCCGGAGCGGCGCGTCATCGTCACCTTCCGCGGCAGCTTCCACGGCCGCACGCTGGCCACCGTCACCGCCACCGCGCAGCCGAAGTACCAGGAGGGCTACGAGCCGTTGCCGGGTGGTTTCCGTTACGCCGACTTCAACGACGTGGCGCAGCTGGAAGCGGCGATGGCCGGCGGCGACGTGGCCGCGGTGATGTTCGAGCCGGTGCAGGGCGAGGGCGGGGTGATGCCGGCCACGCCGGAGTTCATGCGCCGCGCCCGCGAGCTGTGCGACCAGCACGAGGCGCTGCTGGTGCTGGACGAAATCCAGGTCGGCATGGGCCGCACCGGCGAGCTGTTCGCGCACTGGCACTGGGGCGTGACCCCGGACATCGTCACCCTCGCCAAGGCGCTGGGCTGCGGCTTCCCGATTGGCGCCATGCTCGCCGGACCCAAGGTGGCCGAGGTCATGGGCGTGGGCGCGCACGGCAGCACCTTCGGCGGCAACCCGCTGGCCGCGGCGGTGGCGCGGGTGGCGCTGCGCAGGCTGGCCTCGGATGAAATCCGCGCCAACGTCGCCCGCCAGTCGGCCGCGCTCCGCGCCGGGCTGGAAGCCATCGGCGCCGAGTTCGGCGTGTTCGAGCAGGTACGCGGCATGGGCCTGATGATCGGCGCGGTGCTCAGGCCGGAGTACGCCGCGGACATCGGTACCCTGCTGGACCTGGCCGCCGACAAGCAGGTGCTGATCCTGCAGGCCGGCAGCAGCGTGCTGCGCTTCGTGCCGCCGCTGAACATCACCGACGAAGAGCTGGCCGAAGGCCTCAAGCGCGTGCGCGAGGCGATCGCCGCGTTCGTCGCCGCGCGCTGATCGCAGGAGCAGGAGCCCTGTAGGAGCGACGCAAGTCGCGACGGGGTTTTCATGCAGACTCTTCCGCAACGGCCTCCCGTGCGGGTAGTTCGTGCAAAAGCCCTGTCGCGACTTGCGTCGCTCCTACAGGAGTTTCTGTGATCGTTCCGGGGGGTTAGAACATCCGGTAACGCCGCAGCACGCGTTGCAGCGACTGCGCGTGGAAGGCGGTATCCGCGTGCAGCCCGGCGTTGCGGGCGCCGCGCACGTTGCGGAACAGGTGGTCGATGAACAGCGTGCGTGCAGGCTCGCAGCCGAGCCGGGCGGTGGCGGCGAGATAGGCCTGCGGGTCGGGTTTGCGCACGCCGAGCGTGGCGCTGTCGAGAAGGACGAAACCGGGCAGCAGCGCGGCGATCGCGGCCATGCTCAGCGGGCCGTTGTTGGTCAGCACGGCGGTGCGGACGTCGGGGCGGACCTGCTTCAGCACCGCCAGCGCATCGCGGCGCAGCTTGCTGGCGGCAGTGCGTGCGGCGAACCAATGCCGTGCATGCAGCTGGCTGCCGAGGCGGATGTTCAGTTCATGCAGCAGCGCGGCGCCGTCGAGTTCGCCGCGGGCATGGGCCAGTTCCAGCCCGTCGCCACGCAGTGCCGCATCCACCTGTGCCGGGGTGCAGCCGGCGGCATCGGCCAGATGCCGCAGGTGGATGCGGTGATCGTAGTCGGCGAGCAGACCGTCGAAATCGAGCAGCAGTGCGTGCAGGCTGGAATGCATCGTGGTGTTTCTGTAGGAGCGACGCGAGTCGCGACCGGGGCTTTATCGATAAGGCCCCGTGTGGGGCAAGCCCCACACCTGCAAGAGCGCCTAGGCGGCGGCCTTGAACGCCTCGCGCGCGGCCGCCAGCGTGGCTTCGATCACCGCATCGTCATGCGCGCTGGACAGGAAGCCGGCTTCATACGCCGACGGTGCCAGGAACACGCCGCGTTCCAGCATCGCGTGGAAGAAGCGGTTGAACGCGGCGGTGTCGCAGGCGGTGGCCTGCGCATACGTCTCCACCTTCTCGTCGGTGAAGAACAGCCCGAACATGGCGCCGACGCGGTTGGTGGTAACGGCCACGCCGGCCTCGCGCGCGGCCGCTTCCAGTCCTTCGCACAGGCGCGCGGTGGCGGCAGTCAGGCGTTCGTGGAAACCGGGCTGCTGGATCAGCTCCAGCATCGCCAGTCCGGCCGCCATCGCCACCGGGTTGCCGCTCAGGGTGCCGGCCTGGTAGATCGGGCCGGCCGGGGCGATCTGCTGCATCAACTCGCGGCGGCCGCCGTAGGCGCCCACCGGCATGCCACCGCCGATGATCTTGCCGAAGGTGGTCAGGTCCGGGGTGATGCCGTAATGCGCCTGCGCGCCGCCCAGCGCCACGCGGAAGCCGGTCATCACTTCGTCGAAGATCAGCAGCGCGCCGTGCCGCGTGCACAGTTCGCGCAGGTGTTGCAGGTAGCCCTCGCGCGGCGGGATGCAGTTGGCGTTGCCGACCACCGGTTCGATGATCAGGCCGGCGATCTCGCTGCCTTGTTGCTCGAACAATGCAGTGGCCGCGTCGAAGTCGTTGTAGGGCAGGGTCAGGGTGAGTTCGCTCAGGCCGGCCGGCACGCCCGGCGAGGTCGGCACGCCGAGGGTCAGCATGCCGCTGCCGGCCTTGACCAGGAACGAGTCGCCGTGGCCGTGGTAGCAGCCTTCGAATTTGACGATCTTCATGCGCCCGGTGGCGCCGCGCGCCAGCCGGATCGCCGACAGCGTGGCCTCGGTGCCGGAGTTGACCATGCGCACCATCTCGCACGAGGGCACCAGCCGGGTGATGGTTTCGGCCATCGTCACCTCGGCCGCGCACGGTGCGCCGAACGACAGGCCGTTGCCGATCGCCCGCGCCACCGCTTCACGCACCGCCGGGTGGTTGTGGCCGACGATCATCGGGCCCCACGAACCCACGTAGTCGATGTAGCGGTTGCCGTCCACGTCGAACAGGTAGGCACCGTCGGCGCGCTGCACGAAGAACGGCTCGCCGCCGACCGACTTGAACGCGCGCACCGGCGAGTTGACGCCGCCGGGCAGCAGCTGCTGCGCGCGGGTGAACAAGGCGTGGGACTGGTCATGGTTCAGGGACATGGCATCGGTGCGTGCGGGGAATTGCGCCCATTGTCCGCTTTCGCGCCGGGGCCTGCCACGCGCACCGGAATCCATGACCTATGGCCTGCATGGCGCGTCCGCACCGCGTGCCAGAATGCCGGAGCCATCCATCCCGAAGGGAGAGCCATGAAGTTCGTTGCGACGTTCAAGACCGGTGCACTGGCGAGCGCGCTGCTGCTGGCCGTTGCCGCCGGCGCACAGGCCGGCACCGGCCCGGCGGAGATCTCCGCGCATGCCCGCGCGCTGCAGGCGCAGGCGATCAACCTCGACACCCACCTCGACACGCCGGCACTGTTCTCGCAGCCGGGCTGGAAGATCAGCGACCGCCATGCGTTCAAGGACGACGGTTCGCAGATCGACTACCCGCGCATGGTCGAGGGCGGGCTGGATGGCGGTTTCTGGGTGATCTACACCGGGCAGGGCGCGCGCGACGAAGCCGGCAACCTGAAGGCGCGCGACGCCGGCCTGGCGCGGCTGGCCGAGATCCGCGAGATGGTCGCGGCCAATGCCGGCACCTTCGAGCTGGCCACCACCGCCGCCGACGCGGCGCGGATCAAGGCGGCGGGGAAGAAGTCGGTCTACATCAGCATGGAGAACGCCTACCCGCTGGAGCACGACCCCAGCCTGTTGAGTTTCTACTACAGGCAGGGGCTGCGGATGATCTCGCTGGCGCACATCGGCCACAATGATTTCGCCGACTCGGCCGGCATGGGCGTGGCGCCGGAAGGCGAGCACGGCGGCCTGAGCGAGAAGGGCCGCGCGCTGGTCGCGCAGGCCAACCGGCTGGGCATCGTCCTCGACCAGTCGCACGCCTCCAACGCGGTGTTCGACCAGATGCTGGAACTGAGCAAGGCGCCGATCATCCTCTCGCATAGCGGCGCGTACGATGTGTTCGCGCACTCGCGCAACATCGACGACGCGCGCATCCGCGCACTGGCGAAGAAGGGCGGGGTGATCCAGGTCAACTCGCTGGGCGGCTACCTGATCGACACCGGCGCCACGCCGGAGTACCGCGCCGAGCGGCGCAAGGTCTACGCGTCCTTCGGCGACCGCCACGAACTGACGGCCGAGGAACGCGAGCAGGCCAAGGCGAAGCTCGCCGAACTGGATGCGAAGTACGGCATCCGCAAGGCCGATTTCGACGACTACATGCGCCACCTGCTGCACATCATCGAGGTGGCCGGCTGGGAGCACGTCGGCCTCGGCGCCGACTGGGACGGCGGCGGTGGCGTGGACGGCTACGAGGACATCACCGCGCTGCCGAAGGTGGTGCAGGCGCTTCTGGACGCCGGCTACGACGACCGCCAGGTCAGCGCGATCCTCGGCGGCAACACCGTGCGCCTGATCCGCCAGGTGCAGGCACTGGCTGACCCGGAAGCGGTCAAGGCGGCACTGGAGTAACCCATGCGCTCCTGCGGGAAGCATGGGTAGGTCGGGGCTACGTCCCCGACGTGCGGAACCGGCGATGTGCGTCGGGGGCGTAGCCCCGACCTACGCAAAACAAGCCTGGTAGGCGCGCAGCGCAGCCACCGGGTCCTCGGCCGCGAACACGCCGCTGATGACCGCCACCAGATCCGCGCCGGCCTCGACCAGCGGCGCGATGTTGTCCACCGCCAACCCGCCTATCGCCACGCGCGGCACGCCCAGCGCGGCGGCATCGCGCAGCAGCTGCGGCTGCGCCCGCCGCGGGGTGGCCTTGCTGCGGCTGGGGAAGAACGCGCCGAAGGCGACGTAGCTGGCGCCGGCGGCCACCGCGCGCTGCGCCAGTTCCAGCTGGTCATAGCAGGAGGCGCCGATGATCGCGCCGGGCCCGAGCAGCGCGCGCGCGGCGGCGATGTCGCCGTCGTCCTCGCCCAGGTGCGCGCCGGCCGCGCCGACCTCGGCGGCCAGCGCGGCATCGTCGTTGACGATCAGCGGCACCCCGGCTTCGGCGCACAGGGCCTGCAACGCATGCGCCTGTTCGCGGGCGGTGGCGGCATCGACCGCCTTGTTGCGGTATTGCAGCCAGGTGGCGCCGGCCAGCAGCGGGCGCACGCGGGCGAGCAGGCGTGCGGTGTCGGGTTCGTCCGGGGTGATCAGGTAGACGCCGCGGGGCGCGTGGAAAGCGTGGGGCATGCAATGGCTACCTGTGCGGCGGCGGGAGTGGGACAATCGGCAACCGTCCCGTATTGCCGTGATTATCCGATGTCCGATGCCTCCGCCTCCACCTTCCGCACCTGGATGTGCGTCGTCTGCGGCTTCATCTACAGCGAGGCCGACGGCCTGCCCGAAGAGGGTATCGCGGCGGGCACGCGTTGGGCCGACGTGCCGGATACGTGGACGTGCCCGGATTGCGGCGCGACCAAGGACGATTTCGAGATGGTGGAGCTGGATTGAGTACGTAGATGCGGGGCTTGCCCCGCATGAAGCCTTCCCGGTGAAGCCCCTGTGCCGGGCAAGCCCGGCACCCACGGTCGTTGCGCCGCGAATTTCGTGAGTACGTAGGTCGGGGCTACGCCCCCGACGGCGGTACGCACGAAGCGTCGGGGGCGTGGCCCCGACCTACGGTTGGCTGTTGTGGATGCGGGGCTTGCCCCGCATGCAGCCTTCCCGGCGAAGCTCCCGTGCCGGGCAAGCCCGGCACCCACGGTCATTGCGCCGCGAAGTGGCGGTAGCCGGCGGCGTGCCCGGTATCCGCATCGCCTTCGCAGGAGACGCCCCGGCCTTCGACGACGTGGCCGATGCGGGTCAACGGCAGCGCCAGCCGCGATGACAGCGCCTGCAGCGCATCGCGCCGTTCCGGTGCGGCGGTGAAGCACAGTTCGTAGTCGTCGCCGCCGCGCAGGGCGCAGTCGCGCGCGGCATCGGCGCCGAGCGCGTCGCGCAGCGCCGACGACAATGGCACGCGCCCGGCCTGCACCACCGCGCCGACGCCGCTGCGCGCGGCGATGTGGCCGAGGTCGGCGAGCAGCCCGTCGGACACGTCGGCCGCGGCACTGGCCACGCCGTGCAGTGCCTGCCCCAGTTGCAGCCGCGGCGTCGGCCGTTGCAGGCGCTGGCGCAGGATTTCGTGGCCGGCATCGGCCGCGGGCGCGCGCACGTCCAGCGCCCCGCGTTGCCACAGGCGCAGCGCACCGGCTGCCTCGCCGGGCATGCCGCTGATCCAGATGTCGTCGCCGACGCGGGCGCCGTCGCGGCGCAGCGCCTGCCCGGCCGGCACCGCGCCCATCGCGGTGATCGACAGCGACAGCGGCCCGCGCGTGGTGTCGCCGCCGACCAGGGCGATGCCGCTGGCGTCGGCCAGCGCGAAGAAGCCGTCGACGAAGCCCTCCAGCCAGCCGGCGTCGGCCTGCGGCAGGGACAGCGACAACGTGCACCACAGCGGCGCGGCGCCCATCGCGGCGAGGTCGGAGAGGTTCACCGCCAGCGCCTTCCAGCCGATGTCGGCTGGCAGGGTTTCGGCGGGGAAGTGCACGCCGGCATTGAGCGTGTCGGCGGTGACCGCCAGTTGCCGGCCCGGCGGCGGTTGCAGCAGGGCGGCGTCGTCGCCGATGCCCAGCACCACGTCGGCGCGCAGGCGCGCGCGGCGGGCGATGTGGTCGATCAGGCCGAACTCATCCATGGGGGAGTGAAGCGAGGGAAGGCCGGAGCGGCTTGCGCTCGGGCCGCGCTCCTCACTCCTTGGCCTCGACCTTGCGCCATTCCAGCGCGGCGCGGTCCAGCACGCCGTTGACGTAGGTGTGGCCGTGCTCGGAGCCGAAGCGCTTGGCGGTTTCGATGGCCTCGTTGATGACCACGCGGTACGGCACGTCCGGGCGGTGGTGCAGTTCGTAGGCGGCCACGCGCAGCACCGCGCGTTCGATGGCGTCGACGTCCTCGACCGGGCGGTCGACGAACGGGGCCAGCGCCTCGTCCAGTGCGCGGCGGTGGTCGAGCACGCCGCGCAGCAGGTTCTCGAAATAGGCCAGGTCGGCCACTTCGTGCGCCTGTTCGTGGGCGAACTGGGCCAGCAGCGATTCGGCGCTGCCGCCGGAAATCTGCCATGCATAGACCGCCTGCAGGGCGCGGCGGCGCGCGCGCGAGCGCAGCACCGGGTCGATGCCGTCGTGGCGGCGGGGCTTTCCGGCAGGCTTGCCGTGGTGCTTGTTGTTCATGGCAGCTGCTCCAGGAGGTTGACCATTTCCAGCGCCGTCAATGCGGCTTCCTCGCCCTTGTTGCCGTGGCTGCCGCCGGCGCGGGCCTCGGCGTCCTCCACGCGTTCCACTGCCAGCACGCCGTTGAGCACCGGCACGCCGAAATCCAGCTGCACGCGCATCAGGCCCTCGGCGCAGCGGTCGGCCACGTGTTCGTAGTGGCGGGTGTCGCCGCGGATCACGCAGCCCAGGGCGATGACGGCCGCGTGCTTGCCGGTGGCGGCCAGGCGCGCGGCGACCAGCGGGATTTCCCATGCGCCGGGCACGCGCACCACGTCGATGGCGTCCTCGCCGATGCCGTTGCCGGCCAGGCTCTGCCGCGCGCCGGTGACCAGCACGTCGGTGATACGGGCGTTCCAGCGGCTGGCGATGATGACGAAACGGGCCGATTCGGCCGGGCGGAGGTCGCCTTCGTAGTGGCTCATGGGGTGTGGCGGGGCAAAGGGTGCGCCAGTTTAACGCGTGGGCGCGCCAGCGGCTTTTGCTTTCCTTCTCCCGCCGGGAGAAGGTGCCCCGAAGGGGCGGATGAGGGTATGGGCGAAGCCTCGTGCCGTCAGATGTTGAGAGGCTTCGCCCGTACCCTCACCCCAACCCCTCTCCCGGAGGGAGAGGGGCTCAAGTGGGAGCTGTCCATTCAGTGCAGCCGCGGGCGCCCGCTGCCCAGTCCGACCAGCCTGTCGCGCACCTGGGTGGCGTCGTCGGCGTCGGGTTCGCGCTGGAGGTAGCCGGCCAGGTCACTGCGCGCGCCGGCGTCGTGGCCCAGGTGCAGGTAGGCCATGCCGCGGTCGCGCAGGGCGTCGTTCTGCCCGGGGGCGAGGGTGAGGATGCGGTCGGCGCTGCGCGCGGCGCGGTCCCATTGCCCGGCCTCGGCATAGACGCCATGCAGGTTGCGCAGGATGCGGACCAGGATGGCGCGGTGCGGGGCGGGGTCGAGTATCCGCGCCAGTATCTGGTCGTCGGGGGTGCGCCCGCCGAGGTTGCTGCGCGCGCGTTCGCGCAGTTCGTCCACGCCCAGCGGGCGGCCGCCGTTGAACGGGTCCATGACCAGCACGCCTTCGTCCACCGGCAGCCGCACGAGGAAATGGCCGGGGAAGGAAATGCCTTCCAGCGGCAGGCCGAGCCGGCGCGAGACTTCCATCTGCACCAGCGCCAGCGAGATCGGGTTGCCGAGCCGGCGCGCCACCACTTCGTTGAGGTAGCTGTTGCGCGGGTCGTAGTAGGCGTCATGGTCGCCGCTGTAGCCCAGTTCGTTGAACAGGTGGTGGTTGATGGCGGCCACCTTCAGCGGCCATTCGCCGATGGCCGAGACTTCGGTGCGCAGATGGTCGGCGTGGGCCTGCAGCAGGCGGTTGCAGCGCGCCGGGTCCAGCTCCGGGTATTCGTCGCGGGCGATCAGCAGCGCGGTGGCGAATAGGGGCAGGTCGGCGTCGGCCAGGCCGGCAAGGGTGTTCCAGCTCGGCAGGGTGAAACGGGTGTCGGGCATGGCCCAAGACTGGCGACAAAGCGCGGCCTATTCAAGGCACGGCCAAGGCTTGGCGTGCCGCGGGGTCATTCGCCCTTGGGAATGCCGGGGCCGAAGGTCAGCTCGGTGCCGTCCTCCAGCTTCAGTTTCGCGGCCTGCCCGGCGTTGAGTTCCAGCACGTAGCGCGCCGGCTTGAAGCTGGGGTAGGGCGGGCAGGCGTCGCCGGCCGAGCAGGGCGGCACGTCGCGCTGCTGGCTGACCAGCCGGCGGGCATCGTCGAAATAGAGGATGTCCAGCGGGATCTTGGTGTTCTTCATCCAGTACGCCTGCGGTTCCAGGCGGTCGTGGACGAACAGCATGCCGCGGTCGGCGTCCATGTGCTCGCGGAACATCAGCCCGCGCGCGCGGGTGGCGTCGTCCTGCGCCAGTTCCACCTGGTAGCGGGTGCCGGCCAGTTCCACCCAGTGGCCACCGGCGCTGGCGCAGCCGGCGAGCAGCAGGAGCAGGGCAAGGCAGGCGGCGCGGCGCGGCAGGGACATTGGTGGTATCCGGAAGAAGGGAACGGCGCTGCGCACCTTCGGGGATGCGCCGGATGGCGTCAAGCCGGGGAGGACGCCGGCGTGGCGCAGGCGGCGAGCATCCGCGCGAACAGGTGGCGGGTTTCGGCCTGCAGGTAGGCGCGTGCGATCGGCGGCGCCTGCACGAACAACTGGCAGGAAAGCGCCAGCGCCGCGGCGTCCAGCCCCTGCGGGTCGGCGGCGTTGTGGCCGAGCAGGACGAAGCGGTCGTACAGCTGCAGCCGGCTTTCCAGCAGCGGCACCAGGCCGCGGCCGAGCATGCGCTCGACGTCGAACCCGGAGGCATGGCGCGGCAGCGGCCAGCCCGCCGGCGGCCGCAGCGGCGTCGGCGTATCGGCATTGCCGGCATGGGCGTGGTGGTGCGCGCGGCAGGCCAGCCAGAAGCGGAACAGGCACAGCTCGGCGATGGCCTCCGGCGGCGCGGCGACCATGCGCAGCAGTTCGGCGTAGTGGTGGCGGTAGTTCACCCGCATGTAACCGTCCACCGGGTTCAGTGGCGGCAAGGCTGCGGTGTCCTGTGTTGTTTCCATGCGGGTCCTTTGTCGGGAGGCCGGCGGGCGCCGGCCTGCGAAATCCTTTCGCCAATGAAAGCAATAAGTTGTCTCGAATGGAAGTGAGTGGTGAATCGGCCGCGGACACGGTCCGTAACGTTGCCGGCCATGAGCGAAGAACGCTTCGAATTTTCCCGGCGCCTGGCGCAGGCGATGAGCATGGCCGGCTACGAGCCGCGCCCGGCGGTGCTGTTCCGCCTGTTCAACGCCCGCTACCAGGGGCGTTCGGTGAGCTTTCAGAGTGCTTCGCGCTGGCTCGGTGGGCGTTCGATACCCGAGCAGGACAAGCTGCAGGTGCTGGCCGAGCTGTTCGGCGTGGAACCGCACCAGCTGCGTTTCGGCGGCGGCCAGCGGGTGGCCGAGCCGCGGCAGCCGTGGCAGGTGGTGGGAGTGCGCGAACGCGAGGTGATCGATGCGTTCCTCGCCTTGCCGCAGCGCAAGCGCGAGTTGGTCGGCGCGCTGGTGGAAGCGCTGGGCGAAGAGGAAGAGGAAGAGCGCAAGCCGTAGGCGGGCTTGCCGTGCCGGATGACGAAATCCCCGCCATTGGCGGGGATTCGCGTGTCCTGCAGGTTTACAGCACCTGCGGCGGTTGCCCGCCGACGATCACCACGTCGGCCGGGCGCCGTGCGAACAGGCCCACGGTGACCACGCCGGGGATCTGGTTCAGTTCCTGCTCCAGCTTCACCGGATCGGTGATGGACAGGTTGTGCACGTCGAGGATCAGGTTGCCGTTGTCGGTGACCACGCCGTCGCGCCATACCGGCTGGCCGCCGGTGAGCGCGAGGATCCTGCGGGCGACCAGGCTGCGTGCCATCGGGATCACTTCCACCGGCAGCGGGAACCTGCCCAGCACCGGCACCTGCTTGCTCGGGTCGACGATGCAGACGAAGGTCTCGCTGGCCTCGGCAATGATCTTCTCGCGGGTCAGCGCGGCGCCGCCGCCCTTGATCAGGTTCTTGTTGCCGTCGCATTCGTCGGCGCCGTCCACGTACAGCGACAGCCCGCCGGTGTGGTTCAGGTCCAGCACCTCGATGCCGTGGCCCTTGAGCAGGGCGGTGCTCTGCTCGGAGCTGGAGACGGCGCCCTCGATCCGGTCCTTGATGCGCGCCAAGGCTTCAATGAAGTAGGCCACGGTGGAGCCGGTGCCGACCCCGACGATCATTCCCTTCTCGACGTATTCGATGGCTTTTTCGGCGGCCAGGCGCTTGGCTTCGGACATGGTGGGCTCGGAGTTGGAGGAATGGGAGGTGCAGGAGCGACGCAAGTCGCGACCGGAGGCTTCCCCGGTAAAGCTTCATCGCGACTTGCGTCGCTCCTACAGGAAAGCGGGTATCAGGCCGGCTTCTTTTCCAGCGACAGCAGCAGCTTCCACTGCGCAGCGGTCACCGGGAACACCGACAGCCGGCTGCCGCGCGCGGTCAGCGCGAAACCTTCGCCCAGCTCGTCGGTGTGCTGCTTGATCTCCTCCAGCGGGATCACCTGCGCCAGCTTGCGCTCGAACGCCACGTCCACCAGATACCAGCGCGGCTGCTCGCGGGTGGCCTTGGGGTCGAAGTAGGGCGTCTTCGGGTCGAACTGGGTGTCGTCCGGATAGGCTTCGCTGGCCACGGTGGCGGTGCCGACGATGCCCGGCACCTTGGTGTTGGAGTGGTAGAACAGGATGCCGTCGCCGACCTTCATGCCGTCGCGCATGAAGTTGCGCGCCTGGTAGTTGCGCACGCCGTTCCACGGCTCGGTGCCTACGCGTTGCAGATCGTCGATGGAAAAAGCGTCCGGTTCGGACTTCATCAGCCAGTAGCGCTTGCGGGCGGTCATGCGTGCAACGGTTCCGGTTGGAGGGTGGCCTGCTCGGTGCAGATCGCATCCACCGCCACGTCCCAGTCCTCGACCGGCAGCGCCGGCACCTGCTGGGCGGCGAAACCGACGCCGACCAGCCACGGCGGCGCGCTGCGCCGCTGGCGGAAAGCGAAGCTTCGATCATACCAGCCGCCTCCCATGCCGAGCCGCCGGCAGCGCGCGTCGAAGCCGGTCAAGGGCGCGACGACCAGCGCCATTTCCTCGGGCCGCAGGGCCTGCGCGGGGGCCACGTCCGGCTCGGGTATGCCGTAGCGGTTGGCTACCAGTGGCTGCCCCGGCCGCCACGGCGCGAAGCGCAGCAGCTTGCCGTGCAGCACCGGCAGGCAATAGGTCTGCTGCGGCGGCAACTGCATCTGCCAGCGGTGCAGCGCGATCTCGCCGTCCATCGCCCAGTAGCCGGCGACCGGGCCGGTGACGTCGGCGAAGGGCAGCGCCAACAGGTTCGCGGCCAGCGCCTCGGCGGCGGCGATGCGCGCGGCGGCGGGGATTTCGCGGCGGCGCTGGCGCAGGTTCTGGCGCAGGGCGTGGCGGTGGTCGGAAGTCATGGACGGGAAGTATGCCCCTCTCCCTCTGGGAGAGGGGCTGGGGAGAGGGTTGGGGGCGAAGCCCTCGCAATGTTTGGCTGCATGAGGCTTCGCCCGTACCCTCATCCACCCCTGCGGGGCACCTGCATGCGGCACATCCCTGTGCCGCCCCCTTCGGGCGGCTTCGCCGTGCAATTCGGCAGTCCTGCCGAATTGTCTCCCAGCGGGAGAAGGAAAAGAGTCGAACCCCCGCACATGGATGTGCGGGCCGTTGCGAGGGACTCGCACAAAGAAACGGCGCCTTGCGGCGCCGTTCCGGAATGATTGCATTCTCCGCCATGACGATGCGTGCGAAACGACCTTGAACCCGGGGTTCAAGTGGGGACGTTGGGGAACCATCGGGCTTCCCGCTGCAAGGCGGACCTGCACACCCGGTACCGTCGCGCCCCCGTGGTCGTCATTAAGGGACAAGGCGAATGTTTGCACACGCCGTCGTTCACGGCAGAGAACGCGCCGCCAGTATAGCCATGTTGGGTGCGCTTGCCAGCCTGTTTTCCACGGTTCCGGATGAATGCGGCGAATGCCCGTTCATGCACCGCCGCCGGCCGTGTCAGTGGCCGTCGTCGAGGGCGCCGTCGAGGCGCCGGTTGAGGCCGTCCAGGGTGGACTGGAAGCGCTGCTGCTGCCGCGCCAGTTCGTCGCGCACCAGCTGCAGTTCGTGCGCCAGGTTCAGCGCCGCCAGCACCGCCACCCGGTCCACCGCGGCCATGCGGTTGCTGCCGCGGATCTCGCGCATCCGTGCGTCGAGCATGCGTGCGGCGGCGGTGAGGCTGTCGCGCTCGGCCGGCTCCACGCCGACGGTGTACTCGCGGTCGAGGATGTGGACGCTGACCGGTTCGTTCTGGCTCACGTGTGCTGCTCCAGCGACTTGAGGCGGGTGATCATCGCTTCCACCCGCGAGCGCGCCTGCTCGTTCTTGGCCAGCAGCTGCGCGCGCTCGCCGACCAGTTGCTCCTGCTGCTGGCGCAGGCTGCGGTTCTCCTCGGCCAGCCGCCGGTTGCGTTCGAACAGGGCGTCGAGGCGGGTGGCCAGGGCCTGCAACTGGGTGGCGGGGTCGAAGGAATCCATTGCGGCACGATAGGCATGGGGATCGGGGGTGGTCAAGATGGGCGCACGCGCGTGGTTGCTACACTGTGCGGCCGTTGCCACGCGTTGTGCGGGCGCGGGTTTTCCCCGTTGCAAAGGCCAGTGACATGACCGAACTCCCCGCCGTCCACGACATCCTCCAGGCCAGCCGCTCGCTGGGCCTGGCCGCCTCCGCGGCCGAACTGCACGGCGGGCTGTGCGGCTGGCTGGCGGCCGGTGGTGCCGACCTGCCGGAATGGCCGGCCAGGGTGCTGGCTGACGATGGCCTGCCGGCGCCCGAGCCGGGCAGCGCGCTGGACCAGCTGCGCCAGGCCGTGGTGGCGCAGCTGGAGGACCGCGACTTCGCCTTCGAGCTGCTGTTGGCCGAACCCGGCGCGCCGCTGCAGGCGCGGACCGATGCCCTGTTCGACTGGTGCCGCGCCTTCCTCGGCGGTTTCGGGCTGGCCGCGGACAAGCGGCCAGTGCTGAGCGAGGAGGGCGAGGAGGCGTTGCAGGACCTGGCGCGGCTGGCGCAGGCCTCCAGCGACCAGTTCGACAGCGCCGACGAGGACGAGGACGCGCTGGCCGAGATCGAGGAGTTCGTGCGCGTGGCGGTGCTGCTGCTGCACGGCGACTGCGTGATGGGCGCGCGCCACCGCCAACGCCTGAACTGAGGGTGGCGATGAAGCACCTGACCGGCATCGCCCCCGCCGAATACGCACAGCGCCGCCGCCAGTTGATGGAAGCGGCCGGCGAAGACGCCATCCTGGTGTTGCCGGCCGCACCCGAGCGGGTGCGCAGCCACGACACCTTCCATCCCTACCGGCAGGATTCGGACTTCTGGTACCTGTGCGGCTTCCCCGAGCCGGAGGCGGTGCTGGTGCTGGTCCCCGGCCGCCGCCACGGCGAGGCGATCCTGTTCTGCCGCGAGCGCGACGCCGAGCGCGAGGCGTGGGACGGCCCGCGCGAAGGGCAGGAAGGCGCGGTGTCGCGCTACGGCATGGACGACGCCTATCCGATCGAGGACCTCGACGACATCCTGCCGGGCCTGCTCGAAGGCCGCTCGCGGGTCTATTACCACTTCGGCCGCGACGCCGACTTCGACCTCAAGCTGATCGGCTGGGTCAACCGCGTGCGCTCGCAGGTGCGCCACGGCGCGCAGCCGCCGCACGAATTCCTCGAACTGGGCCACCTGCTGCACGAGCAGCGCCTGTTCAAGTCGCCGGCCGAGATCGCGCTGATGCAGCAGGCCGCCGACATCAGCGTGCGCGCCCACCGCGCGGCGATGCGTGCGGCGCGGCCGGGCGTCTTCGAATACGAACTCCAGGCCGAGCTGGAGCGCGAGTTCCGCCGCGGCGACGCGTGGCCGGCCTACAACAGCATCGTCGGCGCCGGCAGCAATGCCTGCGTGCTGCATTACCGGGCCAACAACGGCGGCAGCCGCGACGGCGAGCTGGTGCTGATCGACGCCGGTGCCGAGTTCCGCGGCTATGCCAGCGACATCACCCGCACCTTCCCGGTGGGCGGCCGTTTCAGCGCCGAGCAGCGCGCGCTGCACGACCTGGTGCTGGCCGCGCAGGTGGCAGCGCTGGAACAGGCGCGGCCCGGCGTCGCCTACGAGGAAGGGCATCTGGCTGCAGTCGAAGTGCTGACCGAAGGCCTGCTGCGGCTGGGGCTGCTGGAAGGCGACCTCGAGGAAAACATCATCGAAGGTCATTACAAACGTTTCTACCGGCACAAGACTGGGCATTGGCTGGGGCTGGACGTGCACGACGTCGGTGACTACAAGCTCGCCGGCGAATCGCGGTTGCTGGAGCCGGGCATGGTGTTCACCATCGAGCCGGGGCTGTACGTGTCGCCGGACGACGCCAGCGTGGAGCCGCGCTGGCGCGGCATCGGCATCCGCATCGAGGACGACGTGCTGATCACCGGCGATGGCCATCGGGTGTTGACCGGCGAGCTGGCACGCAGCGCCGAGGAGATCGAGGCGTTCATGGCTGCGCAGGGTGGGGCGCGGGGTTAACGCGCCCCTGTAGGTTGGGCTGACGAAGGAGGCCCAACATTGCAGTGCCTGATACACCGGGACGCTGGGTTTCGCTGCGCTCAACCCAGCCTACGTACTACGGCTGTCGCGCAGCGCAGCAATGACCGGCGCGAGGACGATGGTGGGATCAGCATCGAGCGCGATGCAGACCTCGGCAAACTCGATCACGTCCAGTCGCCGACTGCCGTTTTCCATCAGGCTGACCCATTGCTGGTTGCGGCCCAGACGCAACGCAAGCGCCGTCTGCGACAGGCCCAGCACTTCACGGACCTCCCGCAGCTGGTTCACCGCGTGCCGGTATTCCGAACGATGGATCGTTTTCGCCATGACCGCCTTGCCACAGGGCGGTCTGGATAGTGGGCAGGGTTACGCAGTTACATGAAATTCGTGTATGTGAATTTGCACGCTGATCATTCCCGTTCGATTCGATTCCCGAGGAGAACTGATGTATGGCGTATCGGCATGATGCTGATCTCGAATTTCTTGGTCAGATGAAATCGGAAGATCTGGGCGACCTGGTCTATTGCCTCACGCACGACAAGGATGGTTCGGTCCGGCTTACCGAAGAGCTGACAACGGCCAGCGCCTACAAGGCGAATTACCCGGACCATCACGCCTACTGGGAGCTGATCGCGGCTGAAATCCAAGGAAGTGTTGATGGATGTCTGCGGGAAGATGAAGGTCAATTTCAACAAGGATTCAAGCGTCGAGACGATTGAAGGCAACCTGTTGATGAAGATCCTCACTGATGCAGTGGAAAAGATGAGCCCGGATGAACTGCGGCAGCTTGCCGAGGCGACGGGGATCAAAAACACCAATGGGATCACGCCGGAGGCAATGGTCGGCGTCTTCCAGACAATTTTCCGGATGGGCGGATTCAAGTCCTACCAACTCACACTCGTTGTGGTGAACGCCGTGTTGAAGGCGTTGATTGGTCGTGGCCTCACGATCGTGGGCAATCAGACTCTGATGCGCGTGATGTCGATCCTCACCGGCCCCATCGGTTGGGTCATCACCGGACTGTGGACTGCCATTGATATTGCCGGCGCGGCGTACCGGGTGACGATTCCTGCCGTGATTCAGATTGCGGCGCTCCGCCAGAAGCACCTCTACGGGGCGCAGGCCGAGGGCATGTCTTTCAGCTGAGGCATCGTAGGAGCGCACCTTGGTGCGCTCCTACGAGGTCACGTCCCTTCCGCCAACCACGCCAGTTCGTCCACCTGGTGCTCGTGCTGCAAGCGCCCGACCAGCGCATCGAGATCGCCCTCGATGATGTTCGGCAGGTCGTACAGGGTCAGGCCCTCGACGCGATGGTCGGTGATGCGGCCCTGCGGGAAGTTGTAGGTGCGGATGCGCTGGCTGCGGTCGCCGCTGCCTACCTGCAGTTTGCGGGTCTGCGCCTCGGCCGCCGCCTGCCTGCTGCGTTCGGCGTCCAGCAACTGCGCCTTCAGCCGCTTCATCGCCTTGTCGCGGTTGGCGTGCTGGCTGCGCTCGGTCTGGCACTCGACCACCACGCCGCTGGGTACGTGGGTGATGCGGATCGCCGA
>Ga0206118_100356_pt1 | contig 26027 bp, 17 predicted proteins | sample 3A20Ametagenome_FD_177999 | JGI IMG/M metagenome (GOLD analysis project Ga0206118, IMG submission 177999) | Enriched microbial communities from leaf-cutter ant dump, University of Wisconsin, Madison, United States - 3A20A | ecosystem: Environmental > Terrestrial > Nest > Insects nest > Nest dump... | reverse complement strand
TAGGTGATTCGGCTTTTTATAAAACGATCATGACCATAATCGATAAGGAAGGCTTAACAGATTCATCAGCATTAATGATATACCAGGGCGTGGACAGCCGGTGCGTGATAAAGCGGTACGCCTATATCGTGGATAAGCTATACGAGTTGGGGCTGGACTTGCACAGCAGGCTTATTGAAAATAGATGGAGAGATAATAGTATAATAATATATGGACCGAATGAAAAGCCGCCGCCGCCCAAACCGGTAGTAAAGACCTATCATAAAATAGATCTTTTTACCGACTTCATGTATCATAAGGAAATTTTTGAATACCGGTTTTATCACAGGCGGGATGACACGCTGTACCTCGCCTACGTGGATGAGCTGGTGCGCTATGGCAGCTTCACACACCCGCAGCAGGTGCGCGAAGTGCTGCTGTTTAAGTACAGGGCGCTGAGTAGAGAAAAATTAAATGATGACTACCGGGATTATTTAAGAGAGAAGAACAGGAGGAAGAAGGCGGAGCGGTGAGGATGAGTGTGGTTGCAGCAAACGGGAGGTTTGCCATCACACGAACGGAGGTAAAACCTCCGCTCAACAGGGATGACGGGAAGATGAGGATGACATTAGACATACTTAATTGACAATGCCAAAAAAGTAGTATTTATGATTCGAAATATTATTCTATGGTTGTTACTATTTTCTGCCAGCTTTCTAAAAGCACAGGAATATTCCTGTCCCGGAGATTCATTATTTTCTGCCAAAATAATTTCTATAATTGACAAAGAGGGTTTGTCGGATTCATTGACAACAGCAATATATCAGTGGAATGCCAACCCGTGTGTGATAAAACGGTACGCCTATATGGTGGATAAGCTGTACGAGCTGGGGCTGGATCTGCACAGCAGGCTGATAGAAAATCGTGCTAATAACAGTGATATACTTATGTATGGGCCGAATGAACAGCCGCCGCCGCCCAAGCCGGTAGTGAAGACCTATCACAAAATAGATCTTTTTTTTACGTTTATCACTCATAAGAAGGCTTATGAGTACCGCTATTATCATAAGCGGGAGGACTCGCTATACCTCGCCTGCGTGGATGACCTGGTGCGCTACGGCAGCTTCACACATCCTCAGCAGGTGCGCGATGTGCTGCTGTTTAAGTACAGGGCGCTGACTGAAGAAAAGTTCTATCAGGATATGCGTGAACAGGAGAGACAGGCGAGGAAGAACAGGAAGAAGGCGGAGCGGTGAGGATGGAAGCTGCAAACGGGAGGTTTGCCGTCACACGAACGGAGGTAAAACCTCCGCTCAACAGGGAGAACAATGAATACCTTTGCAGGAAGAAGAGCCTGCGTCGTTGTTACGAAGATTTCAGGCATTATTTCAGCCAATTTTACGACTGGAACTACAGGAGCGACGGATGCCGGTTTAGTGACGTTCTGGCGATCCTGGATACGTATTATGAGAATAGGGAAAAAGGAACCCGGCCCCAGGTTTTAAAAATGCTCAAAGAAAGCAGGAGGAAGGCTTATTTGCGTTGAAGCCATGGAATGGTATTGGTAAATAAATGCAAACGGCGGTACGCCTCCCAAGTGACCTTTAGATAGGATCTGGCATCTGTCAGCTTTTCTCATCGTCTGCCGGTGGAGACATATAATCGTCCGGACAACGTTCGCTATTGCGCCGTATGCCTGCTATTAAAATCTGATTTGCCTTGCTAAAAAGAACCGGAAAAGGCCCTGATTTTAATCATATTGAAATTTCCCTGGCGGGTTGTTTTTGTCCTGTATTCAACTTTGTATTAAAACGATACAAAACGGAAAGTCCGAGATTGGGCGCGACCTGTTGGTGAATGGGATCCAGGCTGGCGCCGAAAAATAATTCTCCTCCCACTTTTTTCATTCCAAAGCTGAAGAGCATAAACGGATTGAGCGTCAGCACCGTATTAGACAGGTTGTAGTCGTTTTTCTCTTCATTCAACCCGCCGATAGGTATGTTTTTATTTAACAGGTGATATTGAAGCTTTATGCCTCCCGCAAAAGCCGTATTTTTCTTTCTCCCTCCTATACCGTATTGCAAATAAAGTGAAGTCGCATTGTAGTCAAATCGCTGGTCAGGCAGCTTAACGTTAATACCGGGTCTTCGGTAGGTTGTGAGCGTATTGGACCCTGCCCCGATACCTAACCTGAACTCGCTGTACTTATTGCTCATAACACCGGAATTTTTGTAATGCCCGACAAAGGCCGAGAATTTTCTTCCTTTAAAGAGCGCTTCCTTACCCCTGAAATAAAAGCTTCCGGACTCAGAATCATTAAACATTGAATTGGAATAGCTGTGAACCGAACCGCCGATCATAATACCCTCAACCAGGGCATAGCTGGCAGACAGGCTTGCCGCGAGGATATTTTCCGTTACTGATGCGCTGAGATGAATATTTCCGGTTCCGGCTTTTTCAAAAAAGCCTATTTCTGCCTTTTCGTTAAAGACATTTTTAATGGAATAGCAGGAGCTGAAAACAAGGGGAATAAACAGATAGAACAACCTGGAACGGGTGGAGAATTGGTTTTTCATAACAAAATGGGTTTTTGATTTTCTTTTCCAAAGTTAGAAAGAATTTTTTGTTGGATCCTGTCGGGCACACATATTTTTTTCTTATATATTTGATTCTTTCATTACTTTCGTCACTCCATCTTCCTTTCGCCGTATCTTTTTACTAAATTAAAAGTTCCTGCATGCGCAAGCTGATCTTTTCCGGCCTCTTTTCCCTTTTTCTCTTCACCCTGCCCGCCCAGGTGGGCAAAGACCCGGTCGACTATGTCAATCCTCTCATGGGTACCCTGTCAACCTATGCCCTTTCTTCCGGCAATACTTATCCGAGTGTGTCCATGCCCTGGGGGATGAACAGCTGGACTCCCCAGACCGCCAAAATGGGGGACGGATGGCAATATTACTACAACGCCGAGAAGATACGCGGCTTCAAGCAGACCCACCAGCCCTCTCCATGGATCAACGATTACGGGCAGTTCTCCATCATGCCGGTGACCGGAGGGCCTAAATTCCGGGAAAAAGACCGCATGTCGTGGTTCTCCCACAAGGCGGAGACCGCTACTCCTTATTATTACAGCGTGTACCTGGCGGATCATGATGTGACGGCAGAGCTGGCGCCTACCGAGCGGGCATGTATCTTCCGGTTTACCTTCCCACAGAACAATGAATCCTATATCGTCATCGATGCCTTCAATAAAGGCTCTTATGTCAGGATCAACCAAAAGGAGCGCAGGATCATAGGCTACACAACCCGTAACAGCGGCGGTGTTCCGGCCAATTTCAAAAACTACTTCGTTATACAGTTCGACAAACCGTTTGAGGTCGCCTACACTTTCCAGGACAGCGTCCTGGTCAGGGACAAACAGGAAATGACCGCCGACCATGCAGGAGCCGTTATAGGCTTTAAGACCCGGCGCGGCGAACAGGTGCATGCGCGTGTGGCGTCGTCCTTTATCAGCTTTGAGCAGGCACAGCTCAACCTGTCGAGAGAGCTGGCCGATGACGACTTCAATACGGTCAAAAACAAAGGCAGGGCTATCTGGAACAAAGAGCTGAGCCGTATCCTGGTAGAAGGCGGTAGCGAAGAGCAGACACGAACCTTTTACTCCTGCCTCTACAGGACGATGCTCTTCCCGCGCAAGCTGCACGAAGTCGATGCCAATAACCAGGTCATGCACTACAGCCCTTACAACGGCCAGGTGCTGCCGGGTGTCATGTACACCGATAATGGCTTCTGGGATACCTTCCGGGCGGTATTCCCGTTCTTCAACCTGATGTATCCCGACCTCAACAGCGAGATCATGCAGGCCATGGTCAATGTGTATAAGGAGAGCGGCTGGCTGCCCGAGTGGCAGAGCCCCGGTCACAGGGATTGCATGGTAGGCAGCAATTCGGCGTCGATCATCTCCGATGCCTATATCAAAGGAGTTCGTGGATTTGACGTCAATACGCTGTACGAAGCCATGGTCAAGAACAGCAACAACGAAGGACCGCTGGAGTCTGTCGGCCGTGCCGGCGTCAAAGACTACAATGAGCTCGGTTATGTGCCGTATGACGGCGGGGTCAATGAGAATGTGGCCCGCACGCTGGAATATGCCTATGATGATTTTACCATCGCGCAGCTGGCCCGGGCGCTGAAAAAACCGGAAGAAGAAATATCCCTGTACGCCATGCGGTCACAGAACTATAAAAATGTTTTCGATCCGTCGACCAGGCTTATGCGCGGCCGCAACAAGGACGGCAGCTTCCAGAGCCCCTTCAACCCGTTTAAATGGGGCGACGCCTTTACCGAAGGCAATAGCTGGCACTATACCTGGAGCGTATTCCACGATATCAACGGTCTTGCACTGGCTATGGGCGGACGGGATACCTTCGCCCTGATGCTCGACAGCGTATTTAAGATGCCTCCGGTCTTCGATGAGAGCTATTACAAAGGCGTCATCCATGAGATCCGCGAGATGCAGATCATGAACATGGGCCAGTATGCACACGGCAACCAGCCCATCCAGCACATGATCTACCTGTACAACTACGCCGGCCAGCCCTGGAAGGCGCAATACTGGCTTCACCAGGTGATGAACAGGCTCTATCATTCCGGCCCCGACGGCTATTGCGGGGATGAGGACAATGGCCAGACCAGCGCCTGGTATGTATTTTCAGCGATGGGATTCTACCCCGTCTGCCCCGGCACGACCCAGTATGTCATCGGATCTCCCCTGTTCAAGCGCATCACGCTCAGCCTCAGCAACGGTAAAAAGGTCCAGATCAACGCTCCGGCCGTCAATGCCGAAAATGTGTACATCGACAACATTACGCTCGATGGCCGCCCGTATGACCGGCTATACCTGGAGCATTCCGAGCTGCTGAAAGGCGGCAAGCTTGATTTTATTATGACCGGTGTGCCTGATAAAACAAAGGTGTATAAGGAATCCATGCTGCCGTATTCTATGACCAAATGGCCGGAGCCAAAGAAGAAAAAATAAGACGGAATTAAATTTCTTTACTGAATTTAAAAACAGGCAGCTGTTTTAGACTATAATTCAGTTTTTGTAAATAGATGACTGTACCGGCTTTATAGAAATAATTCTCCTTCTGCAAATAAAGCGAAATCAATATCGAGATTTAGGTCAGACATCTGGCGGATTATCTCTTTATCCAGATGGAAGCCCTGTAATATTGTATTGCCATTATGAAATACAATATGCGCCCGGATAAAGCAGTCGACCTGATGTGTCAGCCGGAGGATGCCCTCCCGGTCCTGGCATAGATAGGCAAGGAGCTTTTTCAGCTTGATCTCAAAAGGAGCCGGCTCGCGGTTGGGTTCGATGACAATGGCATTGAATCTGTATAAGGCCTTTATTCCCGGCCTTTGATCTCCTTTGGCAATCCTTTCAGTGACGGGAAGCTTTGTCATTGACTCCATTTCTTCAGCACTCAGGCTTTCGGATGTGGCAAATAAATAAAGGCTTACTCCGTTTTCAATATCAACAGAAGATATCTCGCCATTATCTTCTACCTCGATTGTAAAATAAAAACTCTGCCCTTTTACCTTAAAATAAACAATGGTAGCCAGATCCTGCCTATCAACATGGGCAACCTTCAAGTCACCGTTATGTTCTTCTATCTGATGGACCTCAAGAAATTGCTGTGTCACACCCCATTCAGGATCTTTGATCTCTGATTTTGCAATTCGAACGGCTTCATTTAATTTATTTTCCTTTTCCATTGATTTCTTTTAGCCGGGGAATCTAAAAACCAAAAATTCCAATTGGTTCACCATTTTGGATTGCAGTAGAGAAATCATCCGGATCATATACATTCAAAAGGCGGGAAACCCCGCCTTTTATTTATATTTTTTGTGCAAACCCGCTTACCGGCTTCCGCGTCCGGGGCAGCAGCTCTCTTTCGTCATAAGGGGGAGGCAGGTCGTCCGCCTTGCCGGCGTAGCCAAAGGCGATCATACATACCGGAGTGATATCGTCGTCGAGCGAAAGCGTCCGTATGACAGCCTCTTTATCAAAACCCGCCATCGGATGGCAAAAGATGCCCAGCTCCGTTCCCTGCAGGAAGAGGTTGAGATTGGCCATGCCGGCGTCGTGCTCTGCCCAGTCGTTGGCCTTACCGTTTTTTTCGAAGGTCTTACGGGTAGCGGAAACAAGGAGGCCGGCGGCATCCTTGCACCAGGCCTTATTACCTTCGGACAGGCAACTGAGCAGCTTTTCAAAGCCGTCGCTGCCCTTCAGCGCATAATAGTATTTCCAGGGTTGCTCATTACTGCAGCTTGGCGCCCACCGGGCAGCTTCCAGCATGGTATTGAGGTCAAATTCACTGACAGGACGATCGCTGAAAGCACGCGGGCTCCAGCGGCGGCGGATCAGGTTATGGACCGGGTAGTCACTCGGAGCTGGTTTTTCCATTTTATTCTCTTTTGGTTGAAGATATAAAGATAAAAAATGTGCAGAGTCTTGCATCTCTGCACATTTTTACAATTTTATTGCTGTTTAACCAGCTGGATCTCTCCAAGGATCTTCACATCTTCACTTACCATGACACCTCCTGCCTCGAGCGGCGCATTCCAGGTCAGGCCGAAGTCCTTGCGGTTGATCTTGCCCTGTACGGTAAACCCAGCCTTGGTATTGCCATAAGGATCCTTTGTAACACCGCCTAATTCTACCTGGAGCTTGACCGGTTTGGTGACGTCGCGGATGGTCAGATCTCCCACGAGCTCAAATCCGTCCTTTTCCACATTGTTGGCGTTGCTGGCTTCGAAACTGATCCTGGGGAAGTTGGCTGCGTCAAAAAAGTCCGGGCTTTTCAGGTGGCCGTCGCGTTGGTCGTTGTTGGTATCGATGCTGTCCACGTCGGCCGAAAAAGATACTTTGCCGTTGGAAAAATTGTCCTCGACCGTTTCGGCGGTAATGTCAAATTTGTTGAAATTGCCCGTTACATTGGTTATCATGAGGTGTTTGATCTTGAATTGGATCTCGCTGTGTGTCGGATCCAGAGTCCATTTAGTTGTTGCCATTTTATTTATTTTTATTAATTAAAGATTCAGTCATACAGCCATGGGCACGTCCATGATGAGGAATTCGGCCGGGCTGGCGGCACTGATCGTGATCCGGTCTGTATTCCGGATGCCAATGCCGTCGCGGGTGTTTACTTCCTGGCCATTGACCAGGAGCTCACCCTTCAGGCTAAACAGATAAATACCATTGCCGGTTTTAGGATCAGGTATGTTTCTTTCCCTGCATCAAAATCAAAGAGACGGAGCCATGTAGCCTGATTTTCCGGAAGGCCGGAAAATCATTCAGTACGATTCGTTTTTTTTAATGAGGTTTCTCAGGTGGAGATCTTAGAATTTATGCCTTATAAGCTCTTTACAGTATTTTTTGGAAAAGTACCATTTCAGCAAAAAATATGATTTAGAGCGGGTTACATTTTGTAATTCTGCTACACATAGTATGTATATTCTATTCGTTCATGCACCTGCAAAAAGATCCTGTCATCCGGAAAGACAATATCAATGAGCAAAACGGTTCATTTGATACAGGTTCTGATGCTCATTTAGCTCAGCCAGGCAGATCTGTAGCCCAGCCACCCTCTTTTTCATTGCAGAGTAGATCCAACGCCGCTCCGGCCCAAAAGAAAAGCAGCCCGGAAGAGGAAATCAACCCCTTAGAGTCCTTACAGGCAGATAGATCAATGGATACAGGAGATGCAGAACCACCACCTGCGCAGAACAATGGTTCATCCAATGAAGAGCTTGCTTTTACGCCCCCTCCTTTTCAGCTGAAAACATCCAGTACGGAAGCTTCCGGCCTTCCGGCAGCCCAGCTCAGAAGCAATAGCGTGTTTTCTTCCGGCAATGATACTACATCAGCTGTACCACCCAAACAGGCTACACCACCACCTTTCAGGCTAAATACCGTACAGGCAAAGCATGCCGCCCAAAGGGCCCCGGGCGGTGTAGAACAGAACACAGCACTTGACACCCAGAATTCTGACAAGGAGATAGACACCGGCAGCCAGGATCCGCCGCCGGTTCAAAAGAAAGGCAGCGAGACGGTGTCAGAAAGATCACCGCCTTTTGAGCTTAAGATAAACCCCTCATTTAATGACCATACAAATGAGATCGCACCTAAGGCGGATATACAATCAAATAACCAGCCCATTCAGCGAACCAGTAAAGATTGGGCATCTATTGATGGGAAATTATTGGCTGGCAAACAAAAGAAAGATCAGGAAAAAAAGCAACCGGTAAAAGCAAGCCCTTCGACAAGAGCTGATACATCTTCTGATAAAAAGACCGAAAACAAAGAAGTTGACTTATCCAATGGAGGGACTGTTGATCTGGAGGAGCAAGCAAATAAAATGTTTAATGAGCTTAATTCAGGCAGCAATTCAATAGGTATTGACCCAGAAGCAATGAGTTGGTCGTATTCTTATAATGAATATATGATGGGTGCTGAAAATAGAATTTCAAGTGGAGATTTTCAAGGCGCTATTGAAGATATGACAGAAGCGATTAATATTCAAAAAGACTATGTGGCACATTTATCAGCAAAACTGGATAAACTTATGAAGGCGGCAGACGCTATTTATGATGCGGCACCTTGTGATAAAGTTAAAGAAGAATACGATTATATCCGAGGTATGATAGGAGTACGAAAAAAGAAATTAAGTAATATTGATATTGGAGATGATGTGTTTGGTGTTGAAATCAAGGATATTGCAGAAGCCTTAGGAAAGGCTAATAATGTGGCTGCTGAAAACTTACCCAGAGTTATACAGATGTATCAAACAGCCATGCAACTTGGGTTTGTTTCGGGAGCGGCACAAGCCCCTGCCGGGTTACTAGATACAATTGGCTCCTTTTTTGGAGCTGACATTGGAGCACAAAAATGGATAAAAGAACGTTGGGATAAGATATATAAAGGTGTTTTTGAATATGGTTTTTTAGAACGTGCAAAAATTAAAATCCCTGGATTGGATGTTAGCTTTAAGCCAACCAGAGTCGGAGAAGCTGCGGGTAGTATTACTTTTGATGCAGCATCTGCAGGTGCGACAGGAGGGTCAGGGACTATTGCAAAAGGTGCACAGGCTAAGAACTATATTGATGGGGCAGGTGCTGTAGTCAGTTTTGGTAAAGATATTGCTAACAGAATCGAGAAAGGGCAAGGTCTGACTATGTTAACCGATAAGACCTTTTGGTTTGGATTTTTGGGTGCAGCAGGGGGTACTTTGAGTACTGCTAACAGTCTGAAATCATTGACAAAATCGAAAATGATTGATACAATAGCTGATATTAGCAATAAACTGGATCAACCATTGAACGGTGCTCAGATTGTACTTCAAGCATCAATTGCTCATGATATTATGAATGATGATACTCTTTCCGATGAAGAAAAGTCGGAAAAAATAGCGGAATCATTTTCCGGAATAGCAGGAACTGCCGTCGGCATGGCTCAGTCTGCACATGCTAAAAAAAGCGGCGAAAATCAGAACGATGCTGATTCGAACCGTGGAATGAGCGATGATACCACAACTGACACCACCAACCCAAAACCTGACGCCCCCCCTGCAGCGGACACTACACTTCCTACTAATACCACCCCTACAGATGGCAGCGCTGGTCATCCACCCACTAGTACTGATACCGGCTATCCTGTCATCCCTGCCGGAACATCTGACACCGGCACTCATGGAAAACCTCAGCCAGGCGATAGTAGCACCCAGGTGCCTACACCGCTTACTGATGTGAATAGCGCTAAGCAAGCGATTAATGATACCGGTGACATTAAAACCGTGCGGACAGACATAACGGCAGGCAAATATGGCGACCCTGCCAAAGCTCAGGAAATGCTTCAGACAGCCCGTACCAAAATTGTCCGGGATTTGAAAAAACAAGTTGTTCAAGCCATGGGAAAAGATCATCCGGATGTTATATTCGATTTTCCTGCACCGGGCACACCGAAATTTACGAGCGATTTAGACGTAACCGTAGAGGCCAAAAGTAAAAAACGTCTTAAAGCCGAGAAGCTCACCGGAAAAGGGAAGCTTAGTCAGGATGCGGCCACACGGGAGCTCACTAAAATGGGTATTGCCGAAGGCCACCCGAAACATGCTGAGCTAATGGCGCTGCTGACCTCAGGTACGCTGACAGCTGACAAGACGCACCTGTTTCTAACGGAAGCCGATATAAAAGCCGAAATGTTGGCAAGCATAGATGCATCGCGTAAGTTCTATGAGATCAGACCCGACTGTAATGAATCGCTGGATACCAATTTTTATGTCAATCTAAGGCAGGACGACATGATCAGGATGGCTTCCCCGCTAGGGCAGGCTAAAATATTGCAGGATCAAAGCACCGTTAGCAAGGCCGAGGCAAGACGCAATATGTCTGATGATGAGTGGGCAGAATACAAGGAAAAAGCCTTAAAAAAGTTTGAAGACAATGACTTAGATAGCACCAAACTGATGGAAGAGTTTCGCCAGGCCGAACTTATCGCATCAGATCTTGCCGGTAAATCATTAGATGAAGTAAAACAGGAATTGGCCGATAAAATAAAAGCAGGCGCATCTTCCAGTGAAATAAGAGAATTGGCTTCAAGGGTCAAACTTATAGAACATGATTCTTATGGCAGTATGGCGGCTGTGCAGGAGGTTGTTGGGCATCAGCAACCCGCTGCCAGAATGACTGATGAAGTGAGAAAATACTATGAAGTAGAATATAAGAAGATGGGTATAGATGAATCCAGGCTAAATGATCCGGAATATAGCAAATCTGTTGAGGATAAATTAAAAACTATTGACGAAAAGCTAAGACAAGAAACCGAGCTTAGAGAGTATAACGAATATACTCAACATTTAAGTGATGTATCCGGCTTAGAAAAGGGAAGTCCTGAATATATCCAGCACATAACGACGGCTGTCACATCAAATATGGGAAAACTGTTTCATGTTGTTGGTAACAAGCCGGAAGCAAAAGCAAAATATTTAAACCGAATGCTTGAAGAGGCCGGAATGGTAATGGGAGAGGTCCCATGCGAAGCATTTACCCAATCTCAAATTCAAGCCATGATTTCAGCTAAGGGAAATGAAGGTAGCATCAAAAAAGTATTGACTGAATGGAGCAACTCTGAAAAAAATCCTGAGTTAAAAGGAATGAGTATCGATGACCTTAAAGCAGAATGGAATAAGAGAATGAATGAAGCTGCTCAAGCTATTGCAACAGAGATGGAAGTATATGCAACAGAGAGAGAAGTATATACTCCAAATTCACATAATATTAATGACGATGATACAGTAATGGATGGTGATTAGGAGCCTGAACAAAGGATAATAAGCGGTGGACATTATGTAGTTTTCTTCATTCGAACCTTCATGCTTTAAATTAATGAGAATAACTAATCGGATTAGGTCACCAGAATATTTTAGCACGAATATCGCCGTCGTTGAGCAGAATAAGATATTTTGCAGAAATGAAACTGAATGAAGAAGGGTTTATTGAGCCTGATTTTATCTTGCAGGAGGGAAACGATCGTCTATTCGAGGTAAAGAAGCTTATAAGGCAGGAATAGGACATTTTACTTCTCTTGGAAAAGAAATAAAAGGAGTTAAAACATCCTGGACAGGGATAATTTAGGCAAGTTTAATGAAACATACGACAGTGTGGTAGGATCATTGGGTCATGAAAAAGCCATACAAGTGGCTGCAGAATCGACCCATTCTTCAAGATGGGCAAAAGAAAGTGGATTCGATAAAATAGAAATTCTTTCGATAAGCCAAGAGCCTCCTTTTACAGAAATTACTGTTAAGATTTCCAGGTAATTTCAAATGGGCCTTATCCCTTAGATTTACTTTTATCTTGGAGCTTTTTACGGTTTTATTCTTTTCTGATAGACGGTATTGTTCTTTGGAGGAAGGAAATGCGTGGATATTTATACCCTTGATAGGTGTCTTTCGGACAGCATAATGCGGGCCTGCTATTTCAATGAACGGAAATACTCGCTCCGCATCTTGCTCAGGAATTCGGGTGTGACACCTATATAGGCTGCCACCTGCTTTTGTGGAATGACATTGATCAGGTTGGGGTAGGTCTTGCAGAAGTTGGCAAACCGCTGTGTCGCCGTCAGGCTGAGATTGTCGATGATACGCTGGCGATTGGCTACGAGGCTGTTTTCCATCAGGATGCGGAAATAGCGTTCGAGCTTGGGGATCTCGTCAAAGGCCCTTTCCTGATCTTCCCTGGTGATCATGAGTACTGTGCTGTCCTCTACGGCATCGATATTGAGCGTGGCCGGCTTACCGGTGACATAGCTGTACATATCGGCGATCCACCAGTCGGCCGGAGCAAACTGCAGGATATGCTCAAACCCATTGGCGTTGACCGAATAGGCGCGCAGGCAACCGCTGACGACAAAGGTCGACTGCTGGTTGACCTGGCCTTCGTGCAGGAGGAACTGTTTTTTCTTCAGCTTCTTTTCCTGGAATAATGATGCGAAAAGATCCTCTTCCTGGGCGGTCAGTACGACGTGCTTCCGGATATTGCTTAAAAGAGATTCGTATATCATACTGTAAAAATCCAAAAAATCCCTGTTTATTGCAACATATGTCCGGTATACCGGTCCGGTCATGCGCTTCCGGCGCACTTTTATCTATTAGGCAGGCCCTTCTTTCCTGTTTTGCGTTAATTTTGAAAGAAAATAAGCATATGCAACCACGAGCCGTCATAGAGCGCTGGGTAGAATTGTTTAACCGGAAAGACGCTGCCGGGCTGGCTGCGTTGTATCACGATGACGCGGTCAACCACCAGGTCAATACCGATCCGTTGTATGGGCGGCAGGCCATATATGACATGTTTGTCGGAGAGTTTGACCTCGCAGAGATGGTCTGTATCGTTGAAAATATATTCGAAGACGGCGAGTGGGCCATCCTCGAGTGGAAGGATCCGCTGGGATTGCGTGGATGCGGATTTTTTCATGTTTTAGACGGCAGGATTCTTTTTCAGCGCGGGTACTGGGACCGGCTTAGCTTCCTGCGTATGCACAAGCTTCCTCTCCCTACGGAATGATCGGTACTTATTTTTCCCTGATGGCTGATATCGTATTACGTCATATCAGGTCCTGGGGCCTCAGGCCGTGGGTGTTTTTTATTATTGTCGGTCCGGCTTTTGTGGTTTTTTCGGCATTGCTTTTCGACAGGACGGACTATGCGCCCTCTCTTTATGCCGGCCTGGCCTTATATGTTGTATTTCACTTAAATGGCGCATCCCGGCTTGTTTTTCTCAGGAACCACTTCGGACTGCAAAAATCGAGGATCGTTCGCCTTATAGAAAATGCGCTGTGTGTCCTGCCCTTTCTGGTCTTTCTCTTGTATATGCGCGATTATTACATCGCTGCCGGTCTTATGACCCTGATCTGTGCATTGGTATTTTTTCCCTCACAGCGTATCATTCCATGGGTTGTTCCTACACCGTTCGGCCGCAGGCCCTATGAGTTCCTTACCGGATTCAGGAAGACCTTTCCTTTGCTCCTGTTGTTAGCGGTATTGATGTATCAGGCTGTTGCTGCCGGCAATTTTAACTTCGCAGCGGGTATAACAGGCTTTGTTTTTCTGATCATGATCTCTTACTATTCTGAAGTCGAAGAAGCTTATTTTGTTTGGATCCATGCCTATACTCCCGGGCGTTTTCTTCAGTATAAAATAAAATATGCTCTCCTGCATGGCGTGATCCTGGCCTCTCCGTTTGTCCTGACCTGCCTGCTCATCGATCCCGGTCAATGGTACGTGATCGCTCTGGTAGTGATATATGGGCTGGTGTATCTGGTTGCTGTTGTGCTGGCCAGGTATGCCGCCTTTCCACACCAGATCGATCTTATACAGGGCATTTTACTTGGAATCGCTTTTGTCTTGCCCCCGGTTCTATTGTATGTGATCTTTCTTTTCTACAGGCGGTCGATCCGTTCACTCAATCAGATTTTGCTATGATTACCATCCGTGGTTTAAGGAAAAGTTATTTTGGAAATGAGGTTTTAAAAGGCGTCGACCTCACCCTGAGTCCCGGTCATGTATATGGAATTATGGGACATAACGGCGCGGGCAAAACAACATTGTTCAACTGTATAGCCGGTATTGAGCCATATGAAGGCAGGATAGAAAGCCCGTTCAGCCTGCTGAAGAACCACTTGGGCTACCTGATGACCGATCTTTATTTCTTCCCGATGATGACCGGCAGGGAGTACCTTATCTTGTGCTGTGCGGCCAGAGGCCGGTCGGGTATTGATTTTGATGCGCGCAATATCTTCCATCTGCCCCTGGATCAATATGCCCGTACCTACTCCACAGGTATGAAGAAAAAGCTGGCTTTACTCGCTATCCTGCTGCAGGACAATGATGTCTTTATACTCGATGAAGCGTTCAACGGCCTTGATCTTCAAAGCACCCTGATCGTGACTGAGATCGTTCTTGAGCTGAAAAGGCTCAAAAAGACCGTTCTTCTTTCGTCACATATTTTTTCGACATTGCAGGAGACCTGCGATCTATTGTATATCCTGGAAGATGGCCGTTGCCAGAGAAGCTATAACAAGGATGCATTCAGCGATCTGGACCGGCAGCTCCGGGTTTTTGGGAATGAGGGGATAGGTATGTTGGGCCTTAAATAAAAAAAATACACACCGGCAATATTACCGGTGTGTATAAATAAGTGATGCTTGGTTTTACCTGATCTTTACAAACGTATTTTGATTCCAGGATTGAAGGTCCTGTGGTTTCCATCGGATGAGGTAGACACCGGAAGGCATCTGACCTGTGCTGATGTAGCTGTTCTGAGCGGTACCCTGTGTGTGTATTCTGCCCGTCATGTCATAGATGGTATATTCAATGCTCTGAGTGGACGGTGTCTCAAAATAGAGATAATCATTGGTAGGATTGGGATAAACCCTGCCAGTCTCCTCGCTTCTGATATTGAGGCCGTCGTCTTCAGAGAAGCTACCATTGCCGCCGTTATTCTTGTAGGATACCTTGAGCACAACCCTGACGACGGTAGGACAACCATTCTCATTGGTGATGGTGACAATATATACACCGGCCATGGCTCGGGATACACGGGTTATGATGGGGTTCTGTGCCATGCTGGACCAGCCGTTGGGTCCGCTCCACTGGTATGCCACACCGTCAGAGGCAAAGAACTGAACATTCTGACCCTCGTTGACAGGGTTCGGGGAAGCATAGGCAAAACCCCTGGCAGAAGGCCGCACCGTTATTCTGACCTCAGCATAACCGAAACACCCCCCTTCATTGTAGATATAGACATAGTAAGTACCCTCATGCTGTAAGGTCACATTGTCGATACGCGGATCGGGATCCGTGCTGAAAAAGCCGTTGGGTCCGTTCCACAGGTAGGTGGAACCACCCTGAGCATGGAGCTGAACGCTCTGTCCCTCACAGACGGTATCCGGTGTAGCTGTTGCGACAGCGTAGATGTGATCATATACCCTCACCTCTGCCTGACCGGAGCTGATACAACCGTTTTCATCGATCATGCGAACGGTATATATACCGGAGAGGTAGATGGGAATGTTGTGGATGACAGGGTTCTGCTGTGTGGAGTAATAGGTAGCGGGTCCGGACCATTGGAAGGAAGTACCGCTGCCTTGTGCAAAGAGCTGGACGGTATTGCCTTCACAGGCATGGGTGACAGCCGGAGAGGCCGTTACGGGCTGAGGGACATGGATAGTGATGTCGACACTTGCCGTAGCGGAGCATCCGTTGGCAGCAGTCACCGTGAGGGTATAGGTACCGCTGTGAGCGGTAGTGACATCCTCTATGAGGGGATCACGCTCTGTACTGCTCCATCCGTTGGGGCCACTCCATGCATAGGTACCTGCCCCCGAGCCATAAAGCCGCAGATCGCTGCCTGCACAGGCCGCTCCTTCCTTGTATGTGATGCTTACCACAGGTGGATAGAATACTTCGAGCGTATCAAAGAGGATGGATTGACATCCGCCATTGGCAGTGATGGTGACGGTATAGATCCCAGCCCACAGGTGATCATCGATATACACAGACGGGCTCTGCAGCACAGAGCTCCATCCATGTGGTCCGCTCCATGCGTAGGAGGTACCGCCACTGGCGCTGAGAGAGACGGTAGAGCCGACACAGGCAGGGTTAGGATCGATGGACAGGATCCCCTGAGGAGCTGGATTGACCAGCACGGTCGCTGTGACAGGTGTACCTGTACAGCCATTGGCGCTTGGGGTAATGGTAAAGGTCACCGTCACAGGCGATGAAGTATTATTGGTCAGCCAACCAGATATATTGCCGGACCCTGCAGCAGGGATACCTGTCACAGATGCCGTATTGTTACGTGTCCACGTATATGCCGTACCCGATACTACTCCGCTCAGCACGATGGTCGTGATCGCATCGCCCGAACAGATGGTCTGGGAAGCGGGAGTAGCTACCGCATTCGGTACAGGATTGACGACAACAGTTGCTGTGACAGAAGCTCCGGTACAACCATTGGCTGTAGGGGTGATGGTGAAAGTTACTGTCACGGGAGCAGATGTTGTATTGGTCAGCGTACCGCTGATATTACCACTACCGGAGGCAGGAATACCTGTGACGGAAGCCGTATTGTCGCGCGTCCACGTATACGTCGTACCGGACACAGCACCGCTCAATGCGATCGTCGTGATAGCGCTTCCCGTACAGATCGACTGCGAAGCCGGTGTCGCCACCGCTGTTGGGGTAGGATTGACCAGGACGGTCGCCGTGACAGGAGTTCCCGAACAACCGTTGGCTGTAGGGGTGATGGTGAAAGTTACCGTCACGGGGGAACTGGTTGTATTGGTCAACGTACCGCTGATATTACCGGAACCCGAGGCAGCAATACCTGTTACAGAAGCGGTGTTGTTACGTGTCCACGTATAGGTCGTGCCGGACACAGCACCGCTCAATGCGATCGTCGTAATAGCATTACTGCTGCAAATCGTCTGCGAAGCCGGTGTCGCCACCGCCGTTGGGGTAGGATTGACCAGGACGGTCGCTGTGATAGGATCCCCTGTACAGCTGTTGGCTGACGGAGTGATGGTAAAGGTTACCGTCACGGGAGCATTGGTCGTATTGGTCAGGGAGCCGCTGATATCTCCGGATCCGGAGGCAGCGATACCTGTTACGGAAGCCGTATTGTCTCGGGTCCAGGAGAAGGAAGTACCGGCTACATTACCGGTAAGCGCGATAGTAGAGATAGCTGCTCCGCTGCAGATGGTCTGTGATGATGGTGTCGCTATCGCATCAGGTGTTGGATTGACCGTGATGGAGAAAGTGTCTTCACTGGAACAAGTGCCGGCATATGTTCTGAAAGTATAGTCGTAAGTTGGAAATGATTCATATCCGCTGTTGGCATATACCTGCCCGTCAGGATAGGGATTGTTGGTATTACCTGCTATCCCGCTGCTCGAATTCGTATTTTCGAATACCAGGTAATAGGTAGTGCCCGGTGTGACTGCCAATGGAGTCCAGTATACATCTACCCAACTGCCTGGAGAGGAAGGAGCGGAAGCGCTGGCCAGTAACATCCCACCTGCATTGGGCAGAGCGGTCCATAGCGATATGGTGGCTGTTCCGTTACCGCCAATATTGGATCGCATTTTGATGCCGGCACCACTTATCGTGTGCGCCTGCGGTTTAAATGACTGGGCAAGGTCTCCCTGCCAAAAAATGGCCATTGAACTGAGGTCGGTCGGCTGATTCTGGTCTGTTATATAGCTATTTTCCACAACTGAAATATTGGCTATAGCCGGCGTGTTACCATTATTTACTGCAGTAAAAGCAGGGATATTACCGGATCCGCTTGCAGGCAGACCGATCGACGGATTATCATTGCTCCAGGTATAGACAGTACCGGATCCTGAAAAATTGACCGGAGCTGTTTGTAGACCATTGCAGACAGTCTGGTCGTCGACAGGATCTATATTCGATGAGGGATAGACCGTAATGGTAAATGATTGACTAACGGGACAATCATAGCTGATCTCAATACTTCCGTCGCCCGAATTGGACCCGCTTGTATTACTCTGGTTGGTTCCCATATTGATCGAGCCACCACCGCTACCGGCTGTGAAGCCTGAAGTGCCACCCGCGCCGGAATAGCCACCACCACTGCCGCCTACCCTATACCCGGAACCGGCTCCGCCTGCTCCGAAACCGCCGTCACCGAAGCCGCCGCTATTACCTCCGAAGCCACCATTTATAAATGCTATGCCGCCACCATGAGAAAGATCTCCATTAGCGCCATTGGTCAGAAGTCCTCCGCCGGCACCGCCGGAAATATAGGCACCCTTACTACCGCCCTGGCCGTTTATACCACCGGCACCCCCACCGGAATAGCCGTCTGCACCGCTGGTAGTTATCTGTCCATTTTTGTTAGGGTTGTCATTCTCTCCTGATCCACCTCCGCCGCCTGCAATGATAAGCGGATTATTGCCTATATCAGTGACAAAGGTGCCGCCACCACCGCCATTTCTGATGCCTTGCTGACCGACCAGCAGCTTTAAAACCGTTCCGGGAGTGACGGTAAAGTCTCCTGCCATATCCGCTCCCAACCCCGGGCCATAATTACTTGTAGCATCATGCCCGCCCTGTGCTCCCTGTGCGCTTATTCTTATATTCGTAACCCCGGAAGGAACCGTCCATGTCGTAATATTTCCCGTATAGCTGAAGGTAATTGTTTGGCGGGCAGTCACAGTTATAGTTGCACTAACCGGAAGAGCGCCCGGATTGACGGGGATAAATGACGGAATATTTCCCATACCGTTTGCCGGCAGGCCTATCGACGGATCAGAGTTGGTCCAGATGTAATTTGTTCCCGGGATATTTGCAAACTCTATAGGCACCGTAGGAACGTTGCCGCACACTGCCTGATCGGATAGCTCCAGCTCAGGGCATTGAGCATATGCATCCTTCAAAAGGCACATAAACAATATAAGTAAAGGAATAAAATATTTTTTCATACAAATTATATTGAAGAGTAAACTAATGTTCTTAATCAAGTGTATCCGGGATTTGAGGACTAACCTCGTGGGAGTCGGGTTTTCCTGAATGAATATTGCTTTGTCCATTTTTTCTTATTGTTGCATCAGAGCCATCCTAAGTTCAAAGTAGAACCAGATACAGATGATCAGCGATATGGTTTGAAATAATATCAGCAGATAGATCAACCGTCTCCGTTTTTTCTCTGTAGTCATTATATAAAGATGTAACCATGCGCCTCAAAAAGTCAAAAAACAGAGGCGGACAAAAGACGGACAATTAATGTTTGATACCGTAGAATGAAGTAGGACAAGGGTTTGGCCAAAGGCGGCCCGAAAGGCGGATAACCTTTTAAAAAGAGAGCAGATATTGCTCCAGATCAGTTGAAGTATCCAATTCCAACTTTTGTTTCAATCTGCGTTTGCTCCTTGCTACGCTGTCCTTGCTGATGCCAAGGGTATTGGAGATCTGCAGGTTATTGAGATGAAGACAGATCATCGTGGCCAGCCGCTCCTCAGCAGGACTGATGTTGGGATGCAGCTTGTACAGCTTTGGGAGAAAGGCCGGGTTGGCCCTGGAAAATTCCAGCCGGAATCTTTCCCATTCTCCTTCTGAGATAAAGGTATATTCTGATAATTTGTCTATTATTTCCTGCTGATTGCGGCTTTGTTCATTGGCCGTAAGCTCTTTCTTGAGTTCTGCGATCAGACTGTTTTTTTCAATAACAGAATTAATAAAGCTTCCCAGCTGCTTTCTGGCCTGTGTGACCTCAAACATTGCCTGTTGCTGTTGTTGGGCCAGGATCTGCACGGATAGCTTTTCTTTCAGTCTGTTCCTGTTGATGAGCAGGATCACAATGGCCGATACCAGCAATATGAAGCCAATGACAAAATTGCGAAGCAGTTTTTCCCTTTCGAGTTTCTGTGTCGTTTCATTCATAGATGCCTGCAGGTCGTCGAACGCTACCCGGACATGCGTATAGTCAAGCAGCCTTCCATTGATCTCTGTATTCAGAGAGTCTTTGTAGGCAGTATACAGGCGGGCATAGAATAATGCACTGTCGATGCGGTTACTTTTTTGGTAAGCTTCTGAAATACCCAGCGCCGCTTCGTTCAGGTATTTGTAAGCGTTCTTGCCGGTTGCCCAGGACATCACATTTTTCCAGCCAGACAGTGCTTCTGCAGCAGCCCCATTCCTGAAATAAATGGCCGAAAGAAGATTCTGCGCCATGGAAGCATCTAGCAGTTGGTTGTGTTTAAGACTTGTATGTATATTTTTTTTGAGAAGTGGAATAGCCTCCCCGTCTTTGTTCTCAAGAAAATATCCCTGTGCGATTCCGCCATCGATAACACCATACCATATTTCCCGGTAGGCAGCTTCTTCCGGATCCCTGTTCCGGTCGAGCACCTCTTTGGCCAGCCTGTAATAAAAATAGACGCTATCGACCACCCCCAGCTCCCTGTAGCAGGACGCGATCAGATCATACTGTTGTACCCTGGTTATGTCGTTGATCGCAAACTTATCTCTCAGGCGAAGGCTTTTCAGACCGACATTGATCGAAAATCTGAACTCATTGATCCTGTACAGGGCATCACTTAAGGTGATGTATCGCAGGTACAGCTTTGGAAAATACTGTGAGCCGATCTTATCCTGTATCTCTACTGCCTTGAAGGTATAAAGGAGGAGCTCGCCGGTGGTATATTGCGTTACATTGGGAAACAATGTATACAGCTCGGAGAGCAACTGGGTGTCTCCCAGGAGATTTACTCTTTTTATTGTTTGTATTATTCCTTTATAAACAATAGGGGGTTTTTCTGTGGTAAGAAGAGATTGGCTTTTCAGTTCGTTGTAAGCCAGGCTTTCATACATCAACAACCTGATCTTCAGCCGCTCACTTGCAGATCTGTCTATACGCCTGTGAAGTTCGGCCAATAAGGGCTTAAGCAATAGCGGGTTTACGTTATTGTGCAGATCGTCATAACTTGTTTCTGCCTCAATAGTTTGCCGGCGGCCGCTCACCTCCCACAACCTGATCAACTGATCAGCATTCATCTCCTGTGCACTAGACGGAGTCTGGACAGCCAGGCTTAATAAGAGGAGAAAGATCGCTCTCACACTTTAAATCATCTGATTTTTATTGAATACCCTATTCATCTGTATTATACATGGCCGAAACAGGATAATTATCTAGGATTAACATCAGATAATAACTCTGTCTGGCGGATCGAATAATAACAATATTAAGTAAAAAGTTGAAAATACGAAGTTGATGTTCCTGGCAGGATGATTCGTTCGTCACTTTATAATAACAAATCCGGCGTGGCAAAAAATCTGCCCGGATTTGTTATTGTGATCTATGAGTATTTGAGGTCTGCCCTATCTGATCTTAACGAAATTTGATTGGCTCCGGGCTTGATGGCCCTGCTGTTTCCAGCGTATGAGGTAGAGGCCGGCAGCCAAAAGAGTTGAACGCATTGCCCTCACAGGCACGGGTGACATCAGGAGATGCCGTTACGGGTTGTGTGGGACATGAATGGTGATGTCGACGCTGGCCGTTGTCGATACTTAGTTATCAGAAATAATACTCCGGCTGCCGGCCGGGATCGAGAGAGGAAATTTAAGAGACCCGTACACTATATTACGTTCATTTATTATGATCACCCGATAGATCTATAAAGGCCCTGTTATCCTGCTCCTGACCGGCGGGCAGAAAATAATTATCCTGTGTTTAATAATTTTTACTTATCTTTGCATCACCACTTGGAAGAGTGGTATATCAAGTTCGTTGCAAATTGCAATCGGTGGTTTTTGTTTAATTTGGCTTTTCAAAGAATTTCCTTTTAATATTTTCCCCCTGTAATCAAACTTACTTCACCGGACAGTCTTGTTTAGAATGTTTTACCTGATCTGCCGGATAACCATCTGCTCATCATAATTAATAGTAATTCCCATTAAAAAAGTATCCTTTTCGAAACCGGCATCCCCGGGCTTTGAAAAACTCATAAAACAACGTGTATCTGACTACCTGGGCAGCAACAACAAAAGCAGGTTTGGAGATAATGACCTGGTCTTTAAGACCGTATTCATGCTATTGTTGTATCTGGCCCCCCTTACGGCTATTATCTTAGGCTCGTTTTCGAGTGTTGCCCTGTTATTTACTCTTTTCATACTCAGTGGCTTGGGTATGGCCGGGGTCGGTATGGGTATCATGCATGACGCGCTCCATGGCTCTTATTCGAGGCATCCTGCGCTTAATAAGCTGATGGGCTACACGATGAATCTCATAGGGGCCAGTGATGAAGTGTGGAAGCTTCAGCATAACGTGCTGCACCACAGCTTTACCAATATCGACGACCACGATGACGATATCAATGCGCCGTTCTTTCTGAGGTTTTGTCCGCATGCGGAAAGTAATTTTTTCCACCGCTTCCAGCATTATCATGCCTGGATCTTTTACGGGCTGTCAACTCTTTCGTGGATCACTGTCAAAGATTTTATAAGGCTGAGAAGATACTACCGGGCGGGTCTGCTCCGGGACAGGAAAGAATACAGGAAGTATCTTGTCAGGATCATTCTCTGGAAGGTTTTTTACTTTTCCTATGCGCTTGTGCTGCCCCTGGTGATGTCACCGTTCTCACCGTGGACCGTTCTTCTGGGCTTTCTGATCATGCATTTTGTCACCGGGCTATGTATCACTGTTGTTTTCCAGGCAGCGCACGTTGTACCGGATGCCGCTTTTCCTGTGCCTGACGAGGCCGGTAAGATCGGAAATGCGAGGATGGAGCATCAGCTGGCTACCACCTGTAACTTCTCACCGCAAAGCAAGGTGCTCTCGTGGTTGATCGGAGGATTGAACTACCAGATCGAACATCATCTGTTTCCGCATATTTCCCATGTGCATTATAAAAAAATATCTCCAATTGTAAAACAGACGGCCGCAGAATTCGGAATATCCTACCATTGTTATCCGACATTCTTTTCTGCCATCAGTGGGCATTTTATCATGTTGCGTGCTTTAAGTCGCCCCTCAATTGTATAGCCGGATCTTCCGGACTATTATTCAATCAAATCTTAAAAATAAACAATGAATTATACCATAAAAAATTCACGAAGAGCCCAGTCTCAGAAGAAGCCGGCAGTATCCCCCCTGGATCCGCGGTCATTGATCAAAAAGCCGACAGCATCCATGCGGGCTGATTTCCTGGCTGGCCGGCCATACAGTGAGATGACGCTGCATCCTTCCCTTAAGAAAAATATCGAAAAAAAGGGCTATATCAACCCGACCGAGATACAGGAACGTTCCCTGCCGGAGCTCCTGACCGGCCGGAACATGGTCGGCATTGCCTCGACCGGCACCGGCAAGACAGGAGCATTCCTGATCCCTTTTGTAGAGCGGCTGCTCGCTGACAGGGATCAGACCTGCCTGGTCGTGGTGCCGACAAGAGAGCTCGCCATGCAGGTTCGGGCTGAATTCGATGATCTGACCCGCGGCATGGGATTTTTCTCTTCCTGCTTCATCGGCGGGACCAATGTCGGGAAAGATATCCGCAATGCAGGACGAAAGCATCACCTTATCGTAGGCACACCCGGCCGGCTGGTAGACCTGGCTAACCGCCGGGCACTCTCTCTCCGGGGAGTCTCAGTGCTGGTGCTGGATGAGTTTGACCGTATGCTGGATATGGGATTTATACATGATGTAAAGACTATCGTGAGCCAAGCCTCAAGCCGCAGCCAGACCTTGCTTTTCTCAGCGACCATAGACCCTTCACAGGAACACCTGGTACGCCTGTTTGCACCTGATCCGGTCATGCTCACGGTGAGCAGCGGCACCCACTCCAGCGACAATGTAGAGCAGAACATTGTGGAAGTAGGCAAAAACGAAAACAAGTTTGACGTGCTTCATAAGATGCTGTCGGATGATTCCTTTGAAAAGGTCATCCTTTTTGCCGAGACCAAAAGGACAGTGGATAAAATAAATAAACAGCTTGTAAAGACGGGAATCAGGTCGGACGTGATCCATGGGAACAAATCCCAAAACTACCGGACCAGGGCGATCCATTCCTTTAAAACAGGCAGGACGCGTGTGCTGGTTGCTACGGACGTCGCTTCCAGGGGTATCGATATAGAGGGGGTCACGCATGTGATCAATTATCAGTTGCCGATGACCATGGACAGCTATATCCACCGGATAGGCAGGACGGGCAGAGCCGGTAAGACCGGTATGGCTTATACCTTTATCAATTAAAAAATCTGTATTAAATTTTTAAATAATTAAATATCATTATCATGCAAGAAGGAGTTGTAAAATTCTTTAACTACGACAAAGGATTCGGATTTATCACATCAAGCACAGGAGAGGACATCTTTGTCCACGAAAGCGGCCTGGTGGATGACATCAGAGAAAACGATAAGGTGACGTTCAAAACGGCACCGGGCAGAAAGGGCATCAATGCCGTTGATGTCAAGTTGCTTAACTAGATCACACTTATTTTTCAGGCGGGCAGGAGCGGCTTGATCTTTCTGGTTGCTGCTGTCTGCTGTTTTTTTGAATTCCTGTTTTTCCTGGGAAAGAAAGGTGTATAATAGCCGTTTACAAAACAGGCATCGTCAGTGTATCTCCCGCTGCTCCGTGTTAAAGTTGCTCTAAAAGCGCCGGCAGGGATTTTCTAACGAAATAAAAACTAATTGATTATCAAATAGTTATATTGATATCGTTTTCAAAGGGACTTTCTGATGAAATAAAAAAGGTTATGCCCAATAGGGAATATAGGAGGCAAATTTTTTAGAAGCATTTTCAGGGCTGGCCGGTTTTATTAACCCACTTTCCAAAGTTTCTGATATAATTTTCGAAGCAGTTGAAACATTATTTTTAGAAATATCAAACCTTTTTCTGACGGACTGATTGTTGACATAATGCAGGCTGATCTGCTGGTAGCACGCTCTCATTCTGTCCTCTACGCAGACTTCCAATCAATTTCATTACTCATGAGGAACAGGATTCAAGCTTTTTGTAAGTGCCTGTTTTGCAGTATCAATCCAATTATCCATCGGGCAAATATTATTGTTGACGCAATTTACAAATATTAGACATATAAGCTAATTGAATCCAGCATACATATTTTGTACCTTTTAAGTTGTATGGTTATAGAAGGGATTTTCTAATGAAATAAAAATTGTATCCACTTACAGGCTGAGCCGATGCGCTTTTCCCTGATCGTTTCAGCATGGATTTTTTCTGCCGGGAATAATAAAACCGGATCTGCAATATATGCAGGTCCGGTTTATCACAGGTTATTTTAATAAAATCTTACCTGATCTTAACGAAGGTATTTTGGTTCCAGGATTGAAGGTCCTGTGGTTTCCATCGGATGAGATAGACGCCGGAAGGCATCTGACCTGTGCTGATGTAGCTGTCCTGAGCGGTTCCCTGTGTGTGTATTCTGCCCGTCATGTCATAGATGGTATATTCAATGCTCTGAGTGGACGGTGTCTCAAAGTAGAGATAATCATTGGTAGGATTGGGATAAACCCTGCCAGTCTCTTCGCTTCTGGTATTGAGGCCGTCGTCTTCAGAGAAGCTACCATTGCCGCCGTTGTTCTTGTAGGATACCTTGAGCACAACCCTGACGACGGTAGGACAACCGTTCTCATTGGTGATGGTGACAATATATACACCGGCCATGGCTCGTGATACACGTGTTATGATGGGGTTCTGTGCTGTGCTGGACCAGCCGTTGGGCCCGCTCCACTGGTATGCCACACCGTCAGAGGCAAAGAGCTGAACATTCTGACCCTCGTTGACGGGGTTCGGGGAAGCATAGGCAAAACCCCTGGCGGAAGGCCGCACGGTTATTCTGACCTCAGCATAACCGAAACATCCTCCTTCATTGTAGATATAGACATAGTAAGTACCCTCATGCTGTAAGGTCACATTGTCGATACGCGGATCGGGATCCGTGCTGA
>Ga0206118_100352_pt1 | contig 26307 bp, 32 predicted proteins | sample 3A20Ametagenome_FD_177999 | JGI IMG/M metagenome (GOLD analysis project Ga0206118, IMG submission 177999) | Enriched microbial communities from leaf-cutter ant dump, University of Wisconsin, Madison, United States - 3A20A | ecosystem: Environmental > Terrestrial > Nest > Insects nest > Nest dump... | reverse complement strand
GCTGGAACTCAGCGTCTACCAGGGCATCCCGCACCTGCTGGCGCCGGTGGTCACCGACATGAAGGAGGCCGCCAACGGCCTGCGCTGGTGCGTGGCCGAAATGGAGCGCCGCTACAAGCTGATGAGCGCGGTGGGCGTGCGCAACCTGGCCGGCTTCAACAAGAAGGTCAAGGACGCCATCGACGCCGGCCAGCCGCTGATGGACCCGCTGTTCAAGCCGAACCCGGAAATGGGCGAGGCGCCGCGCCCGCTGGAGCCGCTGCCGTTCATCGTCATCTTCATCGACGAATTCGCCGACATGATGATGATCGTCGGCAAGAAGGTCGAGGAACTGATCGCGCGCCTGGCGCAGAAGGCGCGTGCCGCCGGCATCCACCTGATCCTGGCCACGCAGCGCCCGTCGGTGGACGTCATCACCGGCCTGATCAAGGCCAATATCCCGACCCGCATCGCCTTCCAGGTCAGCTCCAAGATCGACTCGCGCACCATCCTCGACCAGTCCGGCGCCGAGGCGCTGCTGGGCAACGGCGACATGCTGTACCTGCCGCCGGGCACGGCGATGCCGGACCGCGTGCACGGTGCCTTCGTCTCCGACGAGGAAGTGCACCGCGTGGTCGAGCACCTCAAGGCCAGCGGCCCGGCTGACTACATCGAAGGCGTGCTGGACGAAGTGCAGACCATGGGCGATGGCGTGGTGGTCGGCGCCACCGGCCTGCCCGAATCCAGTGGCGGCGGCGACGAATCCGACCCGCTGTACGACGAGGCGCTGCGCATCGTCACCGAGACCCGCCGCGCCTCGATCTCCGGCGTGCAGCGCCGGCTGAAGATCGGCTACAACCGCGCCGCGCGCCTGATCGAGGCGATGGAAGCGGCCGGTGTGGTCAGCGCGCCGGAACACAATGGCGACCGCAGCGTGCTGGCGCCGCCGCCGCCCAAGTAGGAGCAGCGCGGCGATCGGCGACGATTGCCGCCCATTCAGTTTGTTCCCGGCAGACTCTGCCCATCCTCCGTCCACCGATGACCACCGCCATGAACGTCTTCCTGCGTCCCACGTTGATCGCCGTCGCCCTGGCCGCTGCCGGCTTCGTCGCCGATGCCCACGCCGGCGCGCGCGACGACCTCAAGGCCTTCACCAATGGCCTGCGCGGCCTCGACGGGCAGTTCAGCCAGCAGGTGTTCGACGCCCGCGGCAAACTCAAGGAATCGTCCAGCGGCCGCGTCGCGCTGTCGGCGCCGCGCCTGTTCCGCTGGGAATACACCCGTCCGCATCCGCAGCTGATCGTGGCCGACGGCAGCAAGGTCTGGGTCTATGAACCCGACCTGGAGCAGGCCACCGTGCGCGACCAGGGCGAGGAAGAGCAGAACAGCCCGCTGACCGCGCTGATCAACCCCGCGCAGTTGGAACGCCAGTACGACGTCAGCGAGGAAGCGGCGCCGCGCGACGGCCTGCAGTGGCTCTCGCTGAGTCCCAAGCGCGAGACCGACGCCAGCTTCCAGTACGCCGCGCTCGGCTTCGGCCAGGGCGGGCTGGGGCGCATGGAGGTCGTCGATGCGGTGGGTCAGCGTACCGTCATCGACTTCAGCGGCTGGAAGAAGAACCCGGCCTTCGCCGCGGGTACCTTCCGCTTCACGCCGCCGAAGGACGTGGACGTCATCGGCGAGCGCTGAGGGCCATGCGGTGTCGGCCGTCGGCCGGCGCCGCGCATGTTCCGGCATGCCCGACGGAGCGCCTGCCGGCGCTACCGGATGGGACAGCCACGCTAGAATGCGGGCGTGGCCAGATCCAGAAACACGTTCTCCGAACCTCTTGCCGACCTGCTGAGCGCGGACCGGGAAGGCATGCGCCCGCTCGCCGAGCGCATGCGTCCGCGCACGCTCGACGAGATGGTCGGGCAGAAGCGCCTGCTGGCGCCCAACACCGCCCTGCGCCGCGCCATCGAATCCGGCCGCGTCCATTCCATGGTGCTGTGGGGCCCGCCCGGTTGCGGCAAGACCACCCTGGCGTTGCTGCTGGCGCGTTATGCCGATGCCGAGTTCCGCGCGATATCGGCGGTACTGTCCGGCCTGCCGGAAGTGCGGCAGGTGCTGGCCGAGGCCGCGCAGCGCTTTGCCGAAGGCCGGCGCACCGTGCTGTTCGTGGACGAGGTGCACCGCTTCAACAAGTCGCAGCAGGACGCGTTCCTGCCGCACATCGAACGCGGCACCATCATCTTCGTCGGCGCCACCACCGAAAACCCGTCCTTCGAACTGAACTCTGCGCTGCTGTCGCGCTGCCGCGTGCATGTGCTCGAGGCGGTATCGCCCGAGGACGTGGCCGAAGCGCTTAAGCGCGCACTGCACGACAGGGAACGCGGCCTGGGCGATGAGGACATCCGCGTCTCGCACGAGTCGCTGCTGGAAATCGCCCGCGCCGCCGACGGCGACGTGCGCCGCGCCCTGACCCTGCTGGAAATCGCCGCGGAACTGGCGGTGGGCGAGGGCGGCCAGATCACGCCGGAAACCCTGCTGCAGGTGCTGGCCGACCGCACCCGCCGTTTCGACAAGGGCGGGGAGCAGTTCTACGACCAGATCTCGGCGCTGCACAAGTCGGTGCGCAGTTCCAACCCGGACGGCGCGATCTACTGGCTGGCGCGCATGCTCGATGGCGGCTGCGACCCGTCCTACCTCCTGCGCCGGCTGACCATCATGGCGGTGGAAGACGTCGGCCTGGCCGACCCGCGCGCCCTGGAAATGGCGATCAATGTCTGGAACGCCTACGACCGCATCGGCGCGCCGGAAGGCAACATCGCGCTGTCCAACCTGGTCGTCTACCTGGCCAGTACCGCCAAGTCCAACGCCGCCTATGCCGCACTGAACGCCGCCCGCGCCGATGTCGCCGAGCTCGGTTCGATGCCGGTGCCGATGCACCTGCGCAATGCGCCGACGCGGCTGATGAAGACCCTCGGCTACGGCAAGGGCTACCAGTACGACCACGACGTCGAGGGCGGCATCGCCCTGGACCAGACCGCGTTCCCGGACGAGATGGGCGAACGCGTGTACTACCGGCCGGTCGAACGCGGCCTGGAAATCAAGCTCAAGGAGAAGCTCGACCGCCTGCGCACGGCGCGCGAACAGGCGAGGGCGGGGGGCAAGCCGCAGGACTGAGCAACGCAGCGCGTCCCGGAGCGCGTCCGGGGCTTCCATGACAGCAGGAGACATCGGCCCATGTGGCTTTCCTTTGTGGCGATAGGCCTTGGAGCGGCGATTGGTGCATGGCTGCGGTTCGGCCTGAGCGTCTGGTTGAACCCGATCCATCCCACCGTTCCACTGGGCACGCTGGCCGCCAATCTGCTGGGCGGCTACGTCATCGGCCTGGCGCTGGCCTGGTTCGCGGTGCGGCCGGACATCGCGCCGCAGTGGCGCTTGTTCATCGTCACCGGCCTGCTCGGTGGTCTGACCACTTTCTCCACCTTCTCCGCCGAAGTCGTGCAGTTGTTCCTGCGCCAGCAACTGGGCTGGGCGCTGGCGACGATCGGCCTGCACCTGGCCGGCTCGCTGTCGATGACCGCGCTGGGCTGGACCACCTGGCGCCTGCTGCGCCCCTTGGCGTGAGCCGGCTTCCAACGCATGATCCGCTTTCCATTTGGAACGATTGAAAGACGATGCCGGTAGAGCAGGGTGGAATGAACGAGCCGGGGGTGGCAACGACCATCATCGGCGCTGACGTCGGCGGCACCTATGCCCGCCTGGGCTGGACCACGCTGCGACCGGGCGAGCCGATCCGCGTCAACGATTTCCACCGCTACGCCTGCGCCGACCACCCCAGCCTGGCCGCGATCCTGCGCGACTATGCCGCGCGCCTGCGCGCAGACCCGGCCATCCCGCCGGTGGGCCGCGCGGTCGTGGCCATCGCCGGCCTGCTGGATGGCGACCGCGTGCTCAACACCAACCTGGCCTGGCAGGTCTCGCTGGCGGAAACCCGTCGCGAGGCAGGGCTGGGCGAGCTGGAACTGATCAACGACTTCGTGGCCGTGGCCCAGGCCATTCCCCACGTCGAACCGGGCGCGCTGCACCTGCTTTCGGGCGACGCCGATCGCCGCCCGCCGGGGCCGGCGCTGGTGCTGGGGCCGGGTACCGGCCTGGGCGTGGCACTGCGCCTGGAGAACAGCCAGCCACCGGTCCTGGCCAGCGAAGGCGGGCATGCCTCGCTGGCCGCCGGCAATACGCTGGAGCTGGACGTGCTGCGGCGGCTGCTGCAGCGCCATGGGCATGTGGACAGCGAACGCATCCTGTCCGGCCCGGGGCTGATGACGCTCTACGCCTGCCTGTGCGAGCGGGAAGGGGCGACGCCGCGCTGGGAAACGCCCGCCGCGCTGGTGGCGGCGGCGCGCAATGGCGACGACCCGCTCGCCTTGAGCAGCACCCGCGCGTTCTGCGCCTGGCTGGGCAGCGTCGCCGGCGACCTGGCGCTCACCTTCGGCGCGCGGTCGGTCTACCTCACCGGCGGCATCACCGGCCACCTTGCCGACTGGCTGCACGAAGGCGATTTCCAGGGGCGCTTCCTGGCCAAGGGGGTGCTGTCGTCCGCCCTGCACCGGGTGCCGGTGTGGCGCATCGACGACGGCGAACTCGGCGTGCTCGGCGCACTTGCCTGGCATGCGGACGACGCCTGCCGCCCCACCACCACCGGAGAACCCCGATGAGCACACGCAGGCAGTTCCTGCAGACCTCCATGCTGCTGGCCGCGGCCGGCGCCGCGCCGCGTTTGCTGGCATCGCCACCGGCGGCCAATGGCGCGCGGGTGGTATCGACCTGGGATTTCGGCGTAGGCGCCAACCAGGCCGCCTGGAAAGTGCTCGCGGCCGGCGGCAGCGCCCTGGATGCGGTGGAGGCGGGCGCCCGCTGGGCGGAAAGCGACCTGTGCAATCCCACCGTGGGCCGCTGCGGCAACCCGGACCGCGATGGCGTACTCACGCTGGACGCCAGCATCATGGACGGCGACGGCCGCTGCGGCTCGGTCGCCGCGCTCAGCGACATCCTGCATCCGGTATCGGTCGCGCGCCGGGTGATGGAACAGACCCCGCACGTGATGCTGGTGGGCGAGGGCGCGCAGCAGTTCGCCGTGCAGCAGGGCTTCGAGCGCCGCAGATTGCTTACGCCGGAAGCCGAAAACGCCTGGCGTGAGTGGCTCAAGACCGAGCATTACGCGCCGCAGATCAACGCCGAACGCCGCGGCCGTCCCGGCGACAAGGACAACCACGACACCCTCGGCATCCTGGCCATCGATGCGAAGGGCCGCATGGCCGGCGCCTGCACCACCAGCGGCATGGCCTTCAAGATGCACGGCCGGGTCGGCGACAGCCCCATCATCGGTGCCGGCCTGTACGTCGACAACGAAGTCGGCGCGGCCACCGCTTCGGGCATGGGCGAGGAAATGATCCGCAACGCCGCTTCCTTCCTGGTGGTGGAACTGATGCGCCAGGGCCGCTCGCCGGCCGATGCCTGCCGCGAAGCCATCGAGCGGGTAGTGCACAAGCGCCCCGAAGCCAGCCGCACCCTGCAGGTGTGCTTCCTGGCGATGAACAGGAACGGCGAAGTCGGTGCCTACGCGCTGCATCGCGGCTTCGTCTACGCGGTGTGCGACGCTGGCAGGCAGGACGCGCTGCTGGATTCCACCTCCGTCTACAGCAGCGAGCAGACATGAGCGGACGCCGCCTGCTGGAGATCGCCAGCAATTCCGTCGCATCGGCGCTGGCCGCGCAGGCCGGCGGCGCCGACCGCATCGAACTGTTCGACAACCTGGCGCAGGGCGGCACCACACCTTCGCGCGGCAGCGTCGCCGTGGCCCGCGACCGCCTGCACATTCCGCTGTTCGTGCTGATCCGCCCGCGCCCGGGCGATTTCCACTACGACGCCCAGGAAACCGAAATCATGCTGCGCGACATCGAGAGCTGCCGGCAGCTCGGATGCGATGGCGTGGTGATCGGCGCGCTGACCTTGGATGGCGACGTGGACGTCCCGCTATGCCGCGAACTCGTCGCAGCCGCCGGTCCGCTTGGCATCACGTTCCACCGCGCCTTCGACGCCGCACGCGATCTGCCGGCGGCCATGGAACAGGTCATCGCTCTTGGCTGCCACCGCATCCTAAGCTCCGGCGGTGCCGCCAACGCAATGGCCGGCCGCCATGTACTGCGGCAACTCGCCACGCAGGCCGGCGACCGCATCCGCCTGATGGCTGGTGCCGGCCTCGATGCAGGCAACATCGCCGATGTCGCCACCCGGAGTGGCTGCGATGAACTGCATGCATCGGCCAAGACCACCCGTACCTCGGCCATGCGCCACCACAACCCGGCGCTCATTGGCCTGGAGAACGACTGGGTGCAGTCCGACGAGGAACTGGTGAGAGGGTTGCGGCGGGCGCTGGATCAGGCCGGTTGATCCAACACGGCAAGCATCGCCTGAATTTTACATAATATACATTATGCGAAATTGCGTCCTGCGCCGGCTTCGCTGGGTGTGGCTCTGGATCACGTCTTGCCTGCCGCAGCGTCCACCCCGCAAGGACGAGATTCAGGCATGAAGCTGGACACATACGACCGCATCGAACTGACCGGCCCTTGGGCCGGTTTCGGTTTTCAGGCCCGCCACATGTGGACCCCGGAAGGATTCACCCTCTACCCGGAGCAGATGCGATGGTGGTCGCTGACCTGCAACATGGCCCGCGAGTATCAGCTGCTGCTCGAGCAAGAGCGGCTCGGCAGGAGGTCGACCGACCCGGACCCTCAATCGGTGGTCCGGATCGTCCAGGCGCTCCAGCAGCGCCGGCGCGGGTGAAGCGCAACCGTAGGGGCAATGCCCCTACACCCCGTCAAAGCCGGCGCGACGTGGGGCCGGTGTACGACTCGATCTGATACGGCGCGTTTTCCGGGAACGTGCCGAGCGCAGGCTCACCCGGGCGAGGAATGGCGACAGCGGCAGCGGGAGCGGAAGCGGAGGCGGGCGAAGCAACAGATCCACCGTTATGGCCAACTCCATCGATCGACGCCGCGGCGAACGAGGACAACGGCTGCCGATAGGGGTTATAGACGCCCTCACGTGCGACAACCCGGCAAATCTCGACCGGAACACGCGACAGCTTAGTTACCTGTTCGCTGTAGCAGTTACACCCGTCCCGACCATCCATGCCCGAGGACATGCAATAAATCTCAGGCTGTGCGACGACCTCGCGCCCCTGATACACCGGCGCAGACCACGGCATCTGGGCAATGATCGGCTCGAACTGCGTAAGGTACTCGCCTACGTTATCCGTAGGCCGAATGGACGCACCACGTGAGCCTGTAGAACGCCCCTCTTCCATCCGGCTACCCTGCCCCATGCCACCGTCACCAACGCCCGCGTGCGACGACTGAGGCACCACGGTAGCCAAGCCTTTGCCGGTAACAATGCCCCCCATGAACTTGGCGCCATTGATCCCGAAGTAGAGGATGACCGGGATCAATGCCAGGGCAGCTAAAGCGCGAAAGGGCAACCGGATTTTGAAACGATGCGCCGCCGCTGAAACATACCAGTCGTAGTATTTCTTCGGATGCCACCAATTCGTGAGAACCGCTTCCTTCCGAGCATCTTTGTTGTCAGCCGGATTGTTGACGAACCGCTCCGACCATTCATAGATGGTCGAACGATTCAAGTAGCCCTTGCGCGACAGATGCCAATGCTTGTTGCAGCGCGTTCCCTTCAAGAAATGATCGAAATCACCTGACTGCGTGAGCAGTATCCAACGCACATCACGACGCCGAGACTCCGCCATTTCCTCAATCCACTTCGGTGGACGCCCCGGACCACGCGCCGGCATCCACTTGTGGAATTCATCCACGATGATGACAGCGTTCTTCAGCTGCCCCTTGTCCGCACGTATCGCCCACTCTTCGATGGGAAACGGCAGCGCCGGAAGCTTCCGAGGATCGGGCTCATTGATGCCCAGCTGGTAGACCACATCCGCCTGTTTTGACTGGATCAGCAGGTCCGCCTGTTCAATAGCGAACAACGTCTTACCGGCACCAAGCGTGCCAGTCACGATATTAATGGGTGCAGAAATCAATGGCTTTTTCATAGCGGCGAGTTCAGATCATCAGAACGACGCTTCACAGCGACGGAATCAGCCGAAGCAATCACTATGGCCGACAGGATTACCGTGATCGCGGAATCAAGCTGCACTAGCTTCAAGAAGCTCACCCAACGCGGATCAAGACCAACGAACTTGGCAGCAAACCAAGACGTGAACTGAGGCGTCAGGTACTTGTTGATGACGAAAGAAATGCCGAGAACCTTAATAGCTTTCTCGATCAGCCCGCCCATGTAATAGAACACGTAGAAGATGATCCACTTACCGAAGCGCGATCCCTTCACCGCCTGAAAAATCTTGCGCAGCATGCCGGCAAGACGTGGAACCCAGCGGAACAACGAAAGCAGGTATTGCATATATCCTCCAATAGGCGGGCGCGCACGGCTTAAAGCCTTTCTGCGCGCCGCGCCTTACTTACGAACCTTGGCAATAATTCGATAGGCGATCCAGTACGCGAGCGCCATCACCAGAATCCCCACGTTCCGCAACAGATCGCATATCGGACTGAGGTTGAACGACAGCGACCCCCGCCCGCCTACCGACACACTCGGCAGCTGAGGGCAAGATGCAGAGCCGCCGAGGAAGCCGGAAGCGTCAAGCTTCGCCAAGTCCTCAGCGCCGCCAACCGTGCGTTCCTCCCATATACCCATGTCAGACGTTTCGCCGTTGCCTGGCATGTGGGCCGCATCCGGTTCATCGGTGCCATCACCATCGCTTGCACTCTGCGCGTCGAATGCATCACGCGATGTTCCATCGCTATCGACTTCCGACTTTCCTTCGCATCGAAATTGCCAAAGCTGATGGCTCACGAAGCAGTCAACCGAATTTCCCTCACAGACAGGCGGAGCATCGCAGTTCGCACCGCCATTGATCTGCTTGCCCTTACAGCGCAAGTACCACGTCTGAATCAGCTGGTTACACTCGACCGATGACATATCCGAGCACATGAAAGACGCCTGATCGCAACCCACCCCGGTTGAAGCAGTAGGCCCCTTATCGTCGCCCTCGCCCTCATCACCTTCGGCGCCGTCGTTCTTACCCTTCGGGCCATAGCTCGAAACGTACGTGGTCACCGTCTTGGTAGTGGTCACGCCATCCTTAGTGACCGTAATAGTCCCCTCGCCCGCTTTAACCCACTCACCACCATTTGCAGGCGGTGTCGATGGCGGCTTCGCCTCCACACCATCAGGCGTTATCACTGTCGATTCATTGCCCGAGGACTTCGCGCCGGCCTCATCACTGCCATAGCAGAACATCTTGCCCGTCGATGCTTTCGTGCAGATACGACCGTCAGGCTTCACGCACTGAGTCAACGTGCCCTGGGGAACACAGTCATCTTCCGTAACCGTCTTACCCGTACCGTCACCGAAGCCACACACCGCACCGGTAGGCGCAGCTCCCGCTGTACTGAACCACGTCTTCCCACCAAACGAATACGTCTGCCCCGTAGTGCCGGGACCGTAGAGACAACCTTCATTGCATGCACCCCCACCCGACGAAGATGCAACCCCGGAATTCAAGGCCGGTCGTGTTGAACACGTCTGCGACTGAAAGTAGTAGTAATCAAGCTGCGGCAAGCATCCAGCAGTGCCAGACAACTGGCGGAAGATCACACAACGGTAGTAGCACTTCCCGTTGTTGCACGACCCCGGTTGAGGCTTATAGCCGACATAAGTAGTACCCGGGTGCGCCGCGTTGAACTCAGCTGCATACGCATATGACCGAGACGCCGCAGCGGAATACGCGGCACCTTGATCACAAGGGGAATCAATTGTGCACGACTGCGCGTAGGCAGACGCGACGCCGCAAGCCATCAACACAACGGCGCTCAAAATGAACCTGAAAATCCAGCGCATGACGATCACCCCCGGAACATGATCGAAAGCGCCAAGTTAGTAGCCAGCACGATCAGCCAGCCCACGTAATCGATCCACATATCCAAGCCCTCCAAGAATGAAAACGGGGGCAGTCACCCCCCCCGCATGGAACAACCGCTACAACAGCAGCGGGGCTTAGATCAGGAACGCGATCACCCACTTGAACACGATGCCGGCGCCGACAGCGCCCAGCATCAGCGGGCCGATCTCTTCCACGGCCGCCTTGGTGGCCTGAAAAGCACCGGTAGCGACGGACACATCGGGACCGGTGGACTGCGCAAGCGCAGCACCGGCCGCGAGTGCCAGGGCGGAACCGATCAGGAAACGCTTGCCGTTCGAGACACGCGAAGCAGCAGCGACGGGAGCGGCCGGATTACCCAGCGACGAACTTTCCATAGTGACCTCCTTAGGTCTTTGGTGAGAGATACCGACTCAGAAACCGAAAGCACCAAGCGGTCGTGGCAATCGCAATGAAATACCCCGAGACTTCAAGGCCTTCGGCAGCCGTCATCGTCGGCAGTAACGACGGCTGTTCCACCCACGCCTGCACCGTGCAAGACGATGCCTGCGCGTCGTACTCGATGCAGGCGAGAACTTTCACTTAGCCCCCCTTCCCCGCCAGCTGATCGCGCTGGAACTGGCGGAACGAAGCGAGCAGCGCACACAGGGCCGCAACGAACGCACCGATCTGGAAGAACAGCGCGACCGCGCTACTGGCGGTCACCAGCATCACCGCGCAGAAGATGGCCAGCAGCCAGAATTCGACCGGGCGCATTAGTTAGCCCCAGCAGCCGGCTTGCCGGCCTTCTGTTCGGGCGTCAGCACGATGCGGCGGGAGAAGCCGAGCGCACCATACTCATCGGCCGTCAGCGAAGTTTCCGACAGGTCATAGGTGCCCGGCTGGTACGGCTCCTGATCCGGTTCCAGCGTGAGCTTGAACGGCAGCGGGAAATCGTTGGGACGCAGCACGGCCGCCTTCTGCTGGCGGAATGACAGCTCCGCCCTGCCCTCCCTCGCCGGGATCGTGCGGGTTTCGATTTCAGTGGAGAGAACTTGTGCCTTCATGAGTGATTACCTTCCAAGCGACTGTCCGGCCAAAGATGAAAGTGACTTTCCAAGGGGACGGCCAGAACTCCCCTGTAAGCCTGTCGAACCAACCACCCTTGCACTTGCGAATGTCCGCATCGGTGCCCAGGGCTTCGCGTGCCTCTTTCGCTGCCTTCCACCAGCGCAATTCCCGGCGGCTCTCTGCGTTCAGACCACCAACGCCGTGCGTGCGAAAGCCCTTAGGGAAAGCGCCAGCAGTGAACGGCGTGAACTTGCTCGCGTACTTGGCGAGATAGCCCACGCAATTGCGCGCCTTCTCAATCTGCGTGCTGCCATGCGGCCACCAGCCACGCTGATCGACCTTGCCGAAGTACATGCCCTTAGGCACCCACACCATCACGTGATAGTGCGGTCGGAGCCGTTGGGTAAGCTCGCCCACCCAGACGTAACGGAAGCTCTCACGCGCCCATCGAGCGGACCGAGATCGAGTTCGATTGAAGTGGCCGCGCATGCGCGTAAGTAGCTCCCTAATGTCACAAGGGCTGCTACGGCTTCCTTCTCGGTAGGTGAGCGTAAGGAAGTACCAAGCTCCCCGATATCCACCAGCTTTTGCTTCTTGATCATGTAGGCGCGCCGAAGTGATGACGGACTTGCGAAGGCGATTCGCGCGGGCTTGGAGAGGGTCAATCTCAATCGTGAGCCGGGCGGTACGCGTTGTCGTATGCGTTGTTTTGTAATTGACAAGCCCAAGGGCCGCCGCTTCGCGGCGGCCCTCTGGCGTCAGTGCAACAGGACGTGCAGAGAGGAAGGATTGAACAGATGCACCACTCGCACGCTGGGCCTTGTGCAGCTGCTGAGACGCGATTTCAGTGCGGCGGGTGGCCGCTTCCATGTCACCGACAGCGCGGTCAAATTCAACGAACGATGCAGCGCGCTTGCGTGCTTCGCGGATAGAACGCAAGCGAGAGCCGCATCCATCACAGATGCCGCTCTCAACCTTGCGGGCGTTACCACAGACCGTGCAGAACGTGCCGAAGTAGACGAAGCCTTCGACCCGGGACGCTACCTTCGCAGCTGCTATGTGCAGCGCCGAGGGATCAGACGAGCGGTCAAGCTGATGGCCGGGAGTCATGGCGCAACTGGGCCAGTGCACGGAGGAACAGGGAGACACCACCGATGAAGTGCGCAGCGCTCCAAAGCAGCTGCGGCACACCATGCATGGCCGGCATCAACGACAGACCGAGCAGCGCACATGCGCCCAGGTAGTAGAGAACGATCATCGACAGAGCTCCCGCTTCGATTCGGCCACCAGCACGAACGCGCGCCACTCAGCATCACGGCGGCGACGCTCGGCCGCGCGATGCCATGAAAGAAGCCCCGATACGCCGTAGGCGATCAGGGCGAGTGAGGCGAGAAGAAGCTCGATCACGACTTACGCTCCCGGCGAACCGTCGCGCGCAGCGAGCGTGTCTCAAACTGTGCAGCCCAACGAGACGCAGCGGCGAAGGTCGGAAGGCCAGTCTTTGCTACCAGCCATTGCTGTTCGGATTCGTCGTAGTAGTAGACGGTGAACATGCTCAGTCCCCTCCCCTGCCCCTGAAAACCCGCCCCACGGCACAGGGGGAGCCGAGGGGCGGAGCATCCACATCCGTGGATGGCAAGCAATGTATAAACACTTGTGGATTGCATGTCAACAGGCGTGGATATGAACACCCAAGATCGACTGATAGAAGCCCTACAGAAGCAGTTCCCGGAGGACTCACAGGCGGCGCTAGCGCGGCGATGCGGCCTGAGCGTGCAACGCTTCAACAACTACGTGCAGGGCATAAGGACCATGGACGTGGACGCCGTGATCGGCTGTGCCCAGGCGCTGGGGTGGGATATACGCGCAACCGTTGCCGCGCACGAAATGGAGACAGCGCCGACGCCGCGCGTAAAAGCGCTCTGGAAGGCGGTCGCAGGGGGCGCTATAGCCCTAGCACTAGGGGTCGGCCTCGCCCTTCCTACGCACGCTCAGGCCGCAGAATCAGGCAATTCGGGCCACTCTGTATACATTATGCGAAATCAAGAAGACCCGAGCGAAGGCAGCCGCGCTGCGCCAGCTGAGCCGGATCTGGCTCAGCACCCCCATCACACTATCGCGGCATTCCTGATCCGAGGACGCTTTCAGGAGCGGCTTCGTTCACATGAGCTCGGCTACATTCCGCGCCGTGGCCGCATGTTGCGGCCGGCTTGGAGGTCTCATGAAAACCAGACATTCGCTTGGTTTCGCTTTGGCCGTAACGGCGTTGCTTGCGGCTGCTCCGGCCTTGGCCGACCCGCCACACCATGCGCGCGGCAATGGACCGCCGGCCCATGCCGGCGGACCGGATAAGCGCCATGCGCCACCCCCGGGATGGCAGAAGAAGGCCTGGCGCCGTGGTGACCGGCTGCCTTGGGCTGAAGTGGATCGACGTTACTGGGTCGACGACTACGTCCGATATGACCTGCGCGATCCCGGTCCCAGGCGTCGTTGGGTCCGGCAGTCCGACACCGAGTATCTGCTGGTGGAGATCGCCACCGGCCTGATCATCGACGCCCTGCACCGCTGACGGCTTGGCTGGTTGCATTTTGCGGTCGCGGCAGCTTCCCGGCCGGCGAACCCGCGATTCGCGGAGTGCCTTTCGCGCAGGCTGTTGATTGTGCCCCAAAAAACGCCCGGACGAACGGGCGTCGGCCGGAATTCTGCTGTTGGAGTGCCGCTAGTTGCAGCGGTCGCAAGCGTCTGCGTGGCATCGGCAAGCCCCCCAAAACCGGCCCACATGCCCCGGGCACTGCCCGCAGTAACTCAGAAAAAACAATCCCTTTCGAATCTCCGCTTTCGCAGGCACTCCCTCAGCGCCGCGATTCCTTCCTTGTGCAGCTGCGACACCCTGCCCTTGGTCACCCCCATCTCCCGCGCGATATCCTGGAACTGCTTCTGATGGATGTAGTGGGCGATGAGTATTTCGCGGCGGCGTGCGGGGATGTCCAGCAACGACTCCTGCAGCAACGAACTCCAGCTTCCCGAGTCGCGCCAATCAGCGGCGGTGTCTTCGTAGCGTCCGTCCAGCATCAGGCCCAGGCCCAGTCCGACGACACTGTCGACACCGGTGGCGGAGCCCGGCGGTGCCGGCGGCATCGTCATCGCGCAGGTGTTCGCGGTGGAGAAGGACGACCTCGACGCCTTCGCCAGGCATGCCGAACGCACGTTCGCGGCCTACGACGGGCCGGGCGTGCATGGCGCCGGCGTGCTGGTGTCGCTGGACGTGCCCAACAACTTCCCGCAGCTGCCGGTCCGCGGGGACGGCCCGTGGCTGGTGTGGCTGGGCGTATGCCGCGACGAAGCGGCGTTGCGCATGCTGTCGCCGCGGCTGGAAGCGGCCGAACGCGAACTGGGCGCCAGCGGCGCGCTGCGCGGACCGGTCGAACGCATCGTCATGGACCCCACGCCGCGCTCGCGGCTGCGCTGGCTGCCGTTCGATGCCACCGCCGCGCAGGACGCGCCATGACCGGCGCCGCGCACCTGTGGCTGTTCTTCGTGATGGTGCTGGGGGTGGTGCTGCTGCCGGGCCTGGACATGGCCTGCGTGATGGCCAACGCCCTGGTCGGCGGCCGCCGCGCGGGTCTGCTGGCGACCGCCGGCGTGATCGCGGGCGGCGCCTGCCACGTGTTGATGGGCGTGCTCGGGATCATGGCGGTGCTGGCGCTGGTGCCCGCCGCCTTCAACGTCATGCTGCTGGCCGGCGCGCTCTACATCGCCTGGATCGGCGTGTCGCTGCTGCGCAGCCGCGCGGCCTTCGGCGCCCTGCCGTCGGTGCCGGCGCGCGGCGGCGGGGCGAGTTTCGGCCAGGGCCTGCTCACCTGCTTGCTCAACCCCAAGGCCTACCTCTTCATGCTGGCGGTGTTCCCGCAGTTCCTGCAGCCGGGCGACGGCGCGCTGTGGCTGCAGGCGGTGGTGCTGTGGGCGATCATCGCCGCCTGCCAGGCCGGCGTGTACGGCGCCATGGCACTGGTCGGCGAGCGCGTGCGCGCCTGGCTGGAATCGCGGCCGACGGCCAACCTGCGCGTCGCGCGCGGCGTCGGCGCGCTGCTGGTGGCGGTGGCGGCGTTCACGGCTTGGGAAGGATGGCGCCTGGCCTGAGTGCGGCAGAGCACTTCAGCGCCTTGCCACCCATGCGCGGGCGGTGCTGGACGACCCCGGGCATCGCCTGCGCGTGCGCACGGGCGCGGCAACGCACGAAGGGCCCGGAACCGGGCCCTCCATGCGGCGCATCGGCGCACCAGCCTACTCAGCGGCCACGCGAACTGCGGCGGCCGCGGTCGTCGTCATCGTCCCTGCGGCTTTCCCAGCCACGCTCGGCGGCACGGGCGTGGCCTTCCGGGTCGCCGAACCAGCCGCCGTGGCCGCCCCGGCCGCCACCGCGCGAGCCGCCGCGGTCGTCGTCATCGCGCGAAGAACGGCTGGAACCGCCCCGGTCGTCGTCATAGCGCGAGCGGCTGTAGCGGCCGCGGTCGTCATCGTCATCGCGACGGCCTTCCCAGCCGCGTTCGGCGGCACGCGCATGGCCTTCCGGATCGCCGAACCAGCCGCCATGGCCACCGCGCGAACCGCCGCGGTCGTCGTCGTAACGCGAACGGCTGGAGCCGCCGCGATCATCGTCGTAGCGCGAACGGCTGTAGCGGCCGCCGCGGTCGTCATCGTCGTTCCGGCGGCCTTCCCAACCGCGTTCGGAAGCGCGCGAATGGCCTTCCGGGTCGCCGAACCAACCGCCATGGCCGCCACGCGAACCGCCGCGGTCGTCGTCATCGCGCGAACGGCTGTAGCGGCCGCGGTCGTCATCATCGTAGTCGCGCCCGCGCGAAGAACGCTCGTCGTCGCGGGAGCGGCTGTAGCGGCGGTCGTCATCGTCCTGGCGTCCGCGGCTGGAGTAGCGGCGGTCGTCATCGCTCACGAAGCGACCCTGGTCGTCGCGTTCCTGGTTGTATCGTGCCATGTTCATATCTCCATGATCGGAATAACGCTGGTTGCCGAGCGAGCGGGAGGTCGGGGGAATCACACCTTCGGCTTCGGCCTGCAGTTCGAGTTCCTGCTTCCTGGCCTTCAGGCGTTCCCCCAGCTCTGCCATGTCCAGGCCGGATGAAACGGCCTTTGCGAAGATCCCGCTGCTCGGCTTCTCTTCTTCGCGGACATGCAGATTCACGTACTCACCAAGTACCTTGACTTTCGCGTCGTAGAACGGCGCCTCCGGGCTGTCGTCGGTCAGCTCCTGGATGAACATGCCGAGCGAGTCGTGCTCGACCTGCGCCTCGTCCATCACCGCGTCCTCGATGCCGCCCTCGCGGCATGCCGGATAGAAAATTTCCTCTTCCAGCATGGCGTGGATGACCAGCGCGTTGCCGATGTTGCGCACCAGTTCGGACTTGTCGTCGGCATCCTCGGTGGCGGCGTACTGCGCGAACATCTGCTCGACCTGGCGGTGGTCCGCCTTGAGCAGTGCGACCGCATCCTGGCCGCTGGACGATGCCTGCGTGGACGTCCTGCTGGCGGCCGTACCGACGGCCTTTGCGGCGGTTCTGCCGACGGCCCTGCTGGCACTCTTGCTGGCGGTCTTCGTCGTTGCGGCCTTGGTGGTTTTCGCCTTCATTTCCTGGACTCCGTGTGCGGGTACCAGGAAAGTCAGCACACACCATGCCAACTCCGGAATCGCCGCGGACGCGGCGTTTCATGGGATCTGATGAAGGCTGCGATGCCGGCATGCGCGAAGCAAATGCGCACCCGCTGCAAATATTGCCGGGTGCGCTCCCGGGTCATCGCGATTGCATCCGCTTCCGCCGCCGCGCATGCGCCGCGCGCGCCGCGTATCGCACGGCGCATCATCCCGATCCGGCATCCGCTTTCGTCGCCATGCATGCTGTCCGCGGAAACCCACGCGGGCCGCGGCGACCGGATCGGCCGTCAGCGGTTGTGCAGCGGAACCTCGATCACGCACTCCACGCCGTGGTCGGTCAGCTCGTAGGAGGTCCGCGCCTTGAGCTGGTAAGGCAGGGCGCGCTCGATCAGCTCGCGGCCGTAGCCGCCCTTGCGCCCGGGCTCCGGCCGCACCACGCCAGCGCAGGCCTCGCTCCACTCCACCTTCAGCACCGGCATGCCGTCCTCGCGGCGATAGCGGCGCCAGCGCACCGCCAGCCGGCCGGAGCCGGCGGCCAGCGCGCCGTACTTGGTGGCATTGGTCATCAACTCATGCAGCGCCAGCGCCAGGGTCTGCAGCGTGGCCGATTCCAGGCCGACGCCGCCGGGGCCATCCAGCACCACCTGCGCGCGGTCGGCGCCGTGCGCCTGCAGTTCCTCCAGCAGCAGCCGGTCGAAGGTGACCGTCCGCCCCTCGTCCAGGTTGGAAAGCAGGGTATGGACCCGGGCGATGGCGGTGATGCGGCTGCGGTAGCTGTCGCGGAACTCGACCAGGCTCGTGCATTCGTCCAGCGTGCGGTCGGCCACCGCGCGCACCACCGCCATCAGGTTGCGGGTGCGGTGCTGCAGTTCGGCCATCAGCACCTGGGCACGCCCGGAGGCCTCCTTCTCTTCGGTGGCGTCATGGCCGATGCCGCCGATGCGCACCACCCGTCCTTCGCAGTCGAGCAGCGGGAACTTGGTGTTGCGCATCCAGCGGATCGTGCCGTCGCCGCGGCGTATCCGGTACTCGACCACCACGCGCTCGCCGGCGCGGACCCGCTCCAGCGCTTCGCGGACCCGGTGCCGGTCCTCGCGCAGGATCAGGCTGGTCCATTTCTCAAGGGTCGGATTGGCCAGCATCGTGCCGCGGTCGCATCCGTACAGGCGGTCGAAGGCCTGGCTCAGGTATTCGAGCCGGAACGTCTGCGCATTGCGGATCCACAGCACGTCCGAAGCAGCCTCGCCGAACTGGGCGAAGCGGGCCATGCTTTCGTGCAGCTCCCTCTCCACGTCGACGTGGCCGGTGACATCGTGCAGGGTGCCCGCCACCTTGCCCGGGTCGCTGGCATCGCGCAGGCGGAACAATGTCTTCAGCAGCAGGTGGCGCTGCTGCCCGTCGGGCAGCCAGTAGCGGAACTGGCAGGTGGAGTCGCCGCGCTCCCCGTCCGCCAGCGCCAGCAGCGCGTGGATGCGTTCCCGGTCCTGTTCATGGACCCGCGACAGGAAGCCCTGCATGTCCGGAGCGATCGCGCTGGGCTGGTAGCCGTTGATGTCGAAGCCCGCATCGGACCAGGTGATCGCATCGCTGGCGACATGCCAGACCCAGCCGGCCAGGTGCGCGGGCGCGGCGACGCGTGTTCCCCTCGTCCGGCCTTCGCCGCTCGTATCAACGGATACCGTCATGCAGCAGCTCCAGCAGCAGCGCCCTGACGTCTTCGGCGCCGAACGGCTTGACGCACTGCAGGCAGTCCGCATAGCGCTCGGGAATCAGCCCGTGGTCGTAGCCGGTGGTGAACAGGAACGGCACGCCCTGCCCGCTCAGCCTGTCCGCCACCGGATACACGTTCTGCCGGCCGAGGTTGATGTCCAGCACCGCCGCGTCCGGCATCGGGTGGCGGTCCAGCAGCGCATTGGCGTCCTCCACGCAGCTCGCCGGGCCCAGGACTTCTGCGCCGTCGTCCTGCAGCAGCTCGTGCAGGCATTCGGCGAGCATGTACTCATCCTCGACGACGAGGATCCGGCGCCCGGAAAGCGTTGCGTTCATGACCGTTCACCCCTCGGCTGAATTGGTGAATATCCGAACGCGGATGTTTGAAGCATGTGAGAAGATGTCGCGTGCGCATCAAGGCGGCGGCGATGGCTCCACTGCGCAAGGCGCACCCTGCATCCTTGAGGCGATGTTGCGGGACGCCGGTGCCCGTGTGCGACGCGCGTGCGAGATGCATGCATCGATTGCGTGCGGCCACAGCGCATGCCTCGTTGTGTCCGCGCGGTTCATCCATCGACGGTGGTGTGTTGTGTCGATCAAGGACAGGCGCATGCAGATGACGAGGGAGTAACGCGCAGGCGCCTAGCGTCGTTGCCGTGCAATGGAGGAGAAGCGAGTGACTGCCCCGACCCTGGCCATCGTCGATGATGATCCCGATTTTTCCGTGTTCCTGACGAGGGTCGCCCGGAGCGAGGGCTTTCTCACCCACCAGTTCCATACCGTGTCCGAGGCCACTTTCTGGCTGTCCAGCAACGACGCCGACCTGACCATCCTGGACATGGCGCTGCCCGACGGCACCGGCCTGGACATCCTCGACCGCATTCCCGCCGACCGCCACGGCCAGATCGTGTTCGTATCCGGCACCAGCGACGCCGAGCAGATCCGCCGCGCGGTGGCCAGCCCCGCCACCGAGTTCATCGGCAAGCCGGTGGGCGCCCACGCGCTGGAGCAGCTGTTCCGCCGCGTGCAGGAAGGCCTGCAGTGCCGCTTCCACGGGCAGGAGCGTCACGATTTCGACCTGGTCGGCGAAAGCGCGCCCATGCAGCGGGTCAAGCACGACATCCTGCGCGTGGCGCCCACCGACATGAACGTCCTGGTCCTGGGCGAGACCGGCACCGGCAAGGAACTGGTCGCGCGCGCCGTGCACGCGCATAGCGGCCGCTCCGGCAAGCTGGTCTGCATGAACTGCGGGGCCGTGCCGGCCGACCTGATGGCCAGCCAGCTGTTCGGCCACGAGCGCGGCGCGTTCACCGGCGCGGCCAACCGCCATGTCGGCTTCCTGGAACAGGCCGACGGCGGCACGCTGTTCCTGGACGAGATCGGCGAAATGCCCGCCGCCCTGCAGGTCTACCTGCTGCGCGTGCTGGAGACCGGCACCGTGGTGCGGGTCGGCGGCACCGGCGAGATCCCCGTCGACGTGCGCATCGTGGCCGCCACCAACCGCCTGCCCGACGAAGGCATGCTCCGCGACGACCTGTTCTACCGCCTGGGCCACTACCTCATCGAGCTTCCGCCGCTGCGCGCGCGCGGCGACGACATCCGCCTGCTGGCCAACCGCTTCGTGGCGATGTTGAACGACAAGTACGGCGGCCCGCCGAAGCGGCTGGACCCGGCCGGCATCGCGCGGCTGCTGCGCCACCCCTGGCCGGGCAACGTGCGCGAGCTGATGGCGGCCACCGAGCGCGCCTACCTCAACGCCAGCGGGCCGATGGTGGACATCAACCCGCTGGCGCTGGCGCGGCGCACGCACGGCAGCGGCGACGTGGTGCAGTTCCGCGTCGGCACGCCGCTGCAGGACATCGAGGAGGAAATGCTCAGGCGCACGCTGGCCTTCCATGGCGGCGACAAGACCGCCACCGCGCGCAGCCTCGGGGTCAGCGTGCGTACCGTCCACAACCACCTGGCGCGGTCCCGGCTCCATGGATGAGCGGACGCTGCACCGCCTGCGCAACGACCTGAACGTGGTCGGGGTCGGCCTGTCGCTGCTGCGGCGCCAGCTCGGCGCGGTCGCATCGGCGGAAACCCGGAATACGCTGGACAGGATCGAGCGTGCCTTCGAGCGCTGCGCCCGCGCGGTCGCGCTGAAGCAGCGCGGACCGGGCCGGTGATGCCAGCCCGGGATGAAGCCGCACCGGCGTCGTCCTGCAGAATCTTCATCCCCGTGCATAAGCTGCATCCGCCGGCACGCCGCGGCGGCACTGTTTCCCGCGGTTCCGCGCTGGCATGGGTTCTGCGACCTCCCCCGCATCCGTTCTTTCCCATGAAAGACAGGTGGCGATATCCCATCGGCATGCAGGAGAACACGATGAATCGAAACGACTGGCCGGAGCGCAACCAGGGCGGGCCCCGCCCGGGCAGGGAACAGGGCGATGACGACGTGCGGCCCTACCCCGCGGGCGAGCATCGAGCGGCCACGCTGATCTTCTTGTCACCTCGGTCCACGCCCACCGAACGTGGGCGCGGCGAGCATGGATCTGCGCCGACGCCTCCCGGCATCGCGCGCGCCGTCCATCACGGAGTCCGTCCATGAAGATCCTCGATCCGGCAAAGCTGTTCCTGCTGATCTGCATCGTCTCCCTGTCCGCCTGCCGCAACGACAACATGCCCTCGCGCGGCGCCGACGCCGCCGCCTCCGATGTCTCCGCCGCGCCGCACGACGGCCCGCCAGGCCCGGTGCCCCGCGCCGGCGGAGCGGCGTCCCACGACGCCGATGGCGACGCGCTGGCCGTGCTGAACGCCATCAACGACCACGAGATCGCCATGGGCCGGCAGGCCCTGGAAAAGAACGTCACCGGTCCGGTCGCCGACTATGCGCGGCTGATGATCGACGAGCACCGCAGGAACCGGCAGCAGACCGACGCGCTGCACCCCGACCCCGACAGTGCCAATGCCCGGGCGCAGATGAAGGTGGGCGAGGAGGTGATGCGCCAGCTGGCCGCCGAGAGCGGGCAGGCCTACCGCCACGCCTACCTGCAGGCCATGGTCACCGGCCATACCGACGCGCTGGCGGCGCTGGACCAGACCCTCATTCCGGCCGCCACCCGCGCCGACGTGCAGGCCCACCTGCAACAGACCCGCACCCGCGTGGCGCAGCACCTGGAGCAGGCGCGCGCGCTGGCCGCCGCCGATACACCGGCGCAGGACACCGGGAGCACGCCATGAACGACAAACTGCCGCTCAATCCCGGCAAGGCCAGCGATCAGGACAAGGCCCACACTCCTGACAAGCTGCGCAACGACAAGGCGCAGTGGAAGCACCCGGACATGCCCGAGGCCGAACACACCGCGCACCCGCAGGATTACGAACCTCCACCGGCGCCGCGCCGGAAGGACTGAGCGGCTCTAGCTCGACCCCATGCGCGTGTAGTGCTCCAACTCGTCGAGCCAAAGGTCGCGGATGTCGCCGCCGCCCAGGTCGATCCGCACCTGGCCGTTGGTGCCCTCCCCGCCATCGGGGCCGCGGAACTGCTGGACCGTGGGGCGGTCCACCAGGGTACCCACCAGGTGCGAACCGTCGCGCATGCGCAGTTCGACCATGAGTTCGGCGTCGAGCGCCTGCTGCAGCCGCTTGAGGTGGTCGATGTGGGCCTGGTCCACGTATACACGGGGCGCTGTTCTGCTCATCGTATCGGCTCCTTTCAGTGACGTACCGGGGTTTCCGACGCGTCGCCCGCGCCGGCACATGAGGGTCGCCGGGGCTCAGTGGCGGTGCAGATCGAGTCGGCGGCGAACGCGGACGCGCTACCGCTGGCCATGTCTACCGGCCGCCGGCACCCCGGGTGCGGGCACGCCATGCCGCGGCGAATTCGGCCAGCAGCGGCAGCACGCACAGCAGCAGCGCCGGCAGCAGCACCGCGATCCACGCCGGGGCCGGCGGCAGCGGCGAGCGCCATTCCCACGTCCAGCCACGGGCCAGCGCCGCCGCGCCCTGGCCGTACGCCGCGACGCCCAGCGCCACCCACGGCGCGGCGTCGAGCACGCTGTGGAGGTGCTGTTCCAGCGGCGTCACCGGGCGCCGGCCCCAGGCGGTGCGGGTGTCCAGGTAACCGGCCAGTGCGTGCACCAGCACCAGCAGCGCCGACAGCGCCAGCAGCGGCAACGTCGGGCGCGCGGCCAGCCATGCCAGCACCAGCGTTCCCATCAGGCCCATCTGCAGCACGTGCAGCCCCGATTCGGCCAGGCCGGAGGTGTGCGGCAGATCGCTGCGGCGGTGGCAGCGGAAATCGGCGCAGCCGGCCAGCAGCCACAGCAGGTAGCCGGCATAGGCCCAGGCCGTGCCGCTCATTCGGACCTGCCGGCATCGCGCCCGACCTCCTGTTGCGGCAGCTCGAATGGCGCCAGCGGCTCGCTGGCCGGGCCATTGAGGATGGCGCCGCTGGTCGCCTTGAAGCGCGAACCATGGCAGGGGCAGTCCCAGGATTTCTCCTCGCTGCTCCAGCGCACCACGCAGCCCATGTGGGTGCAGCGTGCGTTGTGGGCGTGCAGCATGCCGTCGCCCGAGCGGTACACCGCCACCTGGTGCACGCCGCAGCGGATCACCTGGCCGCTGCCGCGCGCCAGCCCGGCCAGCGCGTCGGCCGGTACCGAGGCGAGCCAGTCGCGGTACTGCAGGGCGGCGTTGGCATTCTCGCGCAGCCAGTTGCCGGCGCTCAGCAACCGGTGCCGGCCCGGCGCGTACAGCGCGGCCCAGGGGTTGTCGCGGCCCAGCACCAGGTCGGTCAACAGCAGCGCGGCGAGCGTGCCGTGGGTGAGGCCGTTGCCGGAGTCGCCGCTCACCAGGTAGACGTTGGCGTTGTCCGGGTCGGCGCCGATGAACGCCAGGCCGTCGTCCGGCTCCAGGATCTGCCCGGACCAGGCGTGCGTGTAGCGGGTGATCGACGGGAAACGCGCGTTGGCCCATTCCTGCAGGCACGCGTAGACATCCGGGTCGTCGTCCTGCCCGGTCTTGTGATCGCCGCCGCCGACGAGCACCTCCATCTCGCCCTCGTCCATGCCGGCCGGCAGACGCAGGCGCACATAGTGGTAGGGGTCGCCATCGTCCCAGTACAGCGCGTCGGGAATGCTGTGCGCCGGCGCGCGGCCCACCACCACATAGGTGCGGTAGGCGGCCTGCTTCATCCAGGTCGCGCCGGTGTCGTGCACGGGCACGTTGGTCGCGGCCACCACCGCGCCGGCATGCAGCACGCGGCCGTCGCGGCACTGGACCCGCGGCCGCCCGCCGCCCTCGATGGCGGTCACGTCGCCACGCACCAGGCGTACCCCGGCCGCGCGCACCTGCCGCGCCAGCGCCAGCAGGTACAGACCGATGTCCACGCGCGCCTGGTCGTCGAAGCGCAGCACCGGCCCCAGCGCCGGCACGCCGTCCACGCCCGCGGTCTGCAGGGCGACCTGGAGACCGGCCGCCTCGGCGGCGTGGCATTCCCGGCGCAGGTCGTCCACGTCCTGCGTGCACGAAAACAGATACCCGGGCACGCGCTTGAAACCGCAGTCGGTGCCCGAGCGCGCCACGGTCGTGGCGATCCAGTCGATCGCCGCGGCATGGCTGGCCGCGGCCAGCCGCGCGCCGGCCTCGCCGTGGTAGCGCGCCAGCGTTGAGAAGCGGTCGTCCAGGGCCGAGGCCAGGTGCGCGCTGCTGCGCAGCGTTTCGCCGGCGCCGATGCCCTCGCGTTCCACGATCGCCACCTGCTTTCCGGCGCGGGCCAGTTCCAGCGCCACGCTCAGGCCGGCCACGCCGGCACCGACGACGATCACCTCCGCTTCCGTGCATTCGTCCTGCCACCCGTCGCCGGTGGCCGCGGTCACGTCATTCCAGACGGGCCGGGTATGTGCGGTCTTCATCGCCACCCCAGGCAGTGGATGTGCCCCGACGCTAGGTCCGCGCGGGTAAGCATTCCGTCAATGCACGAGATGGCGGCGCTCACGCCACGTGCCCTGCACATGACGTCCTCGTCATGGCGCGCGCAACACGCTGCGGCGGTCGGCCCAGGTGCCGGCGCATGCCACCGGCACGGAGGATCCATGAACAAGACCACCCGGGCGCGGCTCGTCAGTGGCTGGAGCACGCCTACGCGATGGAAAAGGAAGCCGAGACGATGCTGGCCGTGCAGGTCACGCGCCTGAAGAACTACCACGTCCTGTCCCAGCGCATGCAGGAGCATGTCGGCGAGACCCGCCAGCAGGCCGATGCGATCGCCGGCTGCCTGCAGCGGCACAACGCCGCCAGGCCGGCGATGATGGGCGCGCTGGCCAGCGCCATGGCGGCGATCCACGCCACCGAGAACGCGGTGATGTCGGATGAGGTCATCAAGGCGCTGGTGATGAGCTACGCCTTCGAGCACATGGAGATCGCCGTGTACACTTCGGTGATCCTGGCCGCGCGGCAGGCCGGGGACAACGAGACCGCGGTGGTGTGCGGCGCCATCCTGGAGCAGGAACGGGCGATGGCCGACTGGCTCGGCGAACACCTGGAACCCACCGTCCACCAGTTCCTGGAACACGAGCAGTCCGGGGACGCGGCCAAACGCTGACGCCCGCCCCTGCCCGCCGCGCACTGGCGCGCGGCAGGCAGGGGCCGCCCGGCGGGGCGTCAGACCACCAGCGCCGGCTCGCGTTCGGGATAGCGGTGCCGCGCGATGGCGGCGGCGAAGCGCTCCACGGTATCGCCCGCGTCGGGCTCGGCGAACAGCAGCAGCGGATCGTTGTCCAGCGGCGCCACCCCGGCCGCGTCCCACACCTGGCGCCCCTCGCCGACGAACAGCAGCGGCTTGCCATGGCGGTAGCCGTCGCGGATGTGTTCCAGCGCCCGTACGTCGCCGGCCAGCGCTGCCGCGCCCTCCGCCCCACCGACCACCGCCAGCGCGTCGAACAGCACCCCGGGCTCGTTCTCGAGCGAGGCGTCGGCATCGAGCACGCCACCGTCGGCGTCCTGCAGGCGGCCGACGTGCGGACCGAGCAGGCGCACCGTCGCGCCCTGCGCGGTCAGGCCCTGGTGCAGCATCGTCACGTCCATCGCGCGGCTGCCATCGGCCATCAGCACGGCGATCTTCCGCGTGCGGATGCCGCCTTCGCCCGGCCGCGCCAGCAGCGACAGCGCCGGCGACAAGGAGACTTCCGGCGTGGCCTCGGCGGTGGACGCACGTGGCATCTTCGGCGGCAGCGGCATGCCCAGCCCGCGCGCGACCTCCACGGCCAGTTCCTCGGAGGCGTTGCGCAGCATCGACACCACGCGCTGGCGCACCGCCGGCACCGTCACCTTGCTCAGCTCGAAGCGGAACGCGTCGGCGATGTGGCGGCGCTCGGCCGGGCTCTGGCTGTCGTAGAACAGCGTGGCCTGGGCGTAGTGCTCGGCGAATTTCTCCGGCTTGGCGCGCACCTCGTCGCCCTGCGCCGGCTCGGCGAAGGACACGAAACCGGCCGCGCCGGCCTGGAACGGACAGCCGCCGGCCAGCGAATTGGGCTCGTAGGACACCCGGCCGCGGTGGATCGCCTGGCGGTGCATGCCGTCGCGCTGGTTGTTGTGCGCCGGCACGACCGGCGCGTTGATCGGCAGCTCGTGGAAGTTCGGCCCGCCCAGCCGGCTGATCTGCGTATCCACGTAGGAATGGATGCGGCCGGCCAGCAGCGGGTCGTTGCTGAAGTCGATGCCGGGAATGACGTGCGCCGTGCAGAACGCCACCTGCTCGGTCTCAGCGAAGAAGTTGTCCGGGTTGCGGTTGAGCACCATGCGCCCGATCGGCCGGATCGGCACCAGTTCCTCGGGCACGATCTTGGTGGCATCGAGCACGTCGAAACTGAAGCCCTCGGCCTCTTCCTCGCTGAACACC
>Ga0206118_100351_pt1 | contig 26329 bp, 22 predicted proteins | sample 3A20Ametagenome_FD_177999 | JGI IMG/M metagenome (GOLD analysis project Ga0206118, IMG submission 177999) | Enriched microbial communities from leaf-cutter ant dump, University of Wisconsin, Madison, United States - 3A20A | ecosystem: Environmental > Terrestrial > Nest > Insects nest > Nest dump... | reverse complement strand
AGAGCAACCGCCTGCAGGGCAGCGTGACCGTCACCGTGATCCAGCGCCTGCCCAACGGCAACCTGGTGGTGCAGGGCCAGAAGAACCTGCGCCTGAACCAGGGCGACGAGCTGGTGCAGATCCAGGGCATCGTGCGCTCGGCCGACATCGCCACCGACAACACCATTCCCTCCAGCAAGGTCGCCGACGCGCGCATCGCCTATGGCGGCCGCGGCGCGGTGGCGCAGTCCAACGCAATGGGCTGGCTGGGACGCTTCTTCAATTCGCGCCTGGCGCCGTTCTGAGCATGGCCATGACGACTCCCGCCTTCCTGCGCCGCGCCGCCGCCCTGCTGCTGATGGCCGCCTGCGCCCTGCCCGCCCACGCCGAACGCATCAAGGACCTGGCCCAGGTCGGTGGCGTGCGCGGCAACGCCCTGGTCGGCTACGGCCTGGTGGTCGGCCTGGACGGCAGCGGCGACCGCACCAGCCAGGCGCCGTTCACCGTGCAGAGCCTGAAGAACATGCTCGGCGAACTGGGCGTCAACGTCCCGCCCAACGTCAATCCGCAGCTCAAGAACGTGGCCGCGGTGGCGATCCACGCCGAGCTGCCGCCGTTCGCCAAGCCCGGCCAGACCATCGACATCACCGTCTCCTCCATCGGCAATGCGATCTCGCTGCGCGGCGGTTCGCTGCTGATGGCGCCGCTCAAGGGCGCCGACGGGCAGGTCTACGCCATCGCCCAGGGCAACCTGGTGGTGGGCGGCTTCGGCGCGCAGGGCAAGGACGGCTCGCGGGTGTCGGTGAACGTGCCCAGCGTGGGCCGCATTCCCGGCGGCGCGACGGTCGAGCGCGCCCTGCCCGACGTGTTCGGGGCCAGCGGCGAGATCACCCTGAACCTGCACCAGAACAACTTCACCACCGTCGCGCGCATGGTCGCGGCGCTGAACAACGCCTTCGGCGAAGGCGCCGCGCGCGCGGTCGACGGCGTCACCGTCGCGGTGCAGGCGCCGAGCGACCAGGGCGCACGCATCGGCCTGCTGGCGCGCATCGAGAACATCGAACTGTCGCCGGGCACCGCGCCGGCGCGCGTGGTGGTCAATTCGCGCACCGGCACCGTGGTGATCGGCGCGCAGGTGCGGGTCAGCCCGGCCGCGATCGCGCACGGTTCGTTGACGGTGACCGTCAGCGAGGCCACCCAGGTCAGCCAGCCCAATGCCTTCGGCGGCGGCCAGACCGTGGCCGCGCCGCAGTCCACCATCACCGCCAGCAACGAGGGCAGCCGCATGTTCCGCTTCGACGGCGGCACCACGCTGGACGAGATCGTGCGCGCGGTGAACGAGGTCGGCGCCGCCCCCGGCGACCTGATCGCGATCCTGGAAGCCCTCAAGCAGGCCGGCGCGCTGAGCGCCGAGCTGGAGGTGATCTGAGCATGCGCATCACCGCCCCGTCGCTGGAACTGAACCCGGTCGTCGCCAACGACCCGGCGAAGATCGACAAGGTCGCGCGCCAGCTCGAAGGCCAGTTCGCGCAGATGTTGATCAAGAGCATGCGCGCGGCCAGCTTCGGCGACGCGCTGTTTCCCGGCGAGAACCAGATGTTCCGCGAGATGTACGACCAGCGCATCGCCGAGGCGATGACCAAGGGGCGCGGCCTGGGCCTGTCGGCGATGATCGCGCGCCAACTGGGCGGCGGCGAGAAAGCCGCCCAGCCGCAGGTGGACACCGCGTTGCAGCCCGCGGCGAAGGCCGCGCAGGCCTATCGGCTGCTGGCTCCTGCTCCGGCGCCGTCGGCAATGCCGGCGACGATGAGTGCCGATCCGCTGCAGGCCTTGAGCGGCGACGCACCGGTCATGCCCGAAGAACAGATGCTGGACCTGATCGCCGGCCGCGACAGCGCCAGCCTGCATGCGGCGATCGGCGGCCGTGGCACCGCGCCGCAGCCGCCGGCGGCGGACTGGGCCATGGGCAACGACCGCTGGAGCGGCGTCGGCCCGGCCACGGTGGGCAACGACGGCGTGGAAGTGGCCACCGCCAACGCCGCCGCCGACCGGCTCGGCAAGCACACCCCGGAAGGTTTCGTCGCCAGCATCTGGCCGCACGCCGAAAAGGCCGCGCGCGAACTCGGCGTGGATCCGCGCGCCCTGGTCGCGCAGGCCGCGCTGGAGACCGGCTGGGGCCGCCGCCACATCAAGCGCGACAACGGCGCCAGCAGCCACAACCTGTTCGGCATCAAGGCCAGCGGCTGGAAGGGCGAGAGCGCCACCGCCGCCACCCACGAATACATCGACGGCCAGCGCCAGAGCCAGACCGCGCGCTTCCGCGCCTACGGTTCGGCGGCCGAGAGCTTCGGCGACTACGTGCGCATGCTCAAGAACAGCCCGCGCTACCAGGCCGCGCTCAAGGCCGGCAACGACGTGCGCGGTTTTGCACAGGGCCTGCAGCGGGCCGGTTACGCCACCGATCCGGGCTACGCCGCCAAGATCGCCGCCATCGCCGCCGGTCCGACCATCGAGCGCGCCGTGGCCGCCATCGGCCAGGCCGGCGCCCGCCTCGGCCAGACCTTCGCCCAAGCCGCCGGCCTGGCCGGCATCACCCGCCGTTGAGATAGAACCCGATGTCCAGCGTCCTCTCCACCGGTAGCAGCGCCCTGATCGCCTTCCAGCGGGCGCTGGCGACCGTCAGCCACAACGTGGCCAACATCAAGACCGACGGCTACAGCCGGCAGAAGGTCGATTTCGCCACGCGCAATCCCACCGACATGGGGTATGGCGATGTCGGCAACGGCACCCGGATCACCGACATCCGCCGCGTGGCCGACCAGCTGGCGATCTCGCGCCTGCTCGACAGCAGCGGCGAACTGGCCCGCCTGAAGCAGCTCTCCGGGCTGGCCGACCGCGTCGATGCGCTGTTCTCCGACAGCGCGACCAACCTCAACGGCATCTGGTCCAATTTCTTCGACTCGGTCAGCGGCCTGTCGGCCAATGCGGCCGGCGCCGCCGACCGGCGCAGCATGCTCGACAACGCCAATGACCTGGTCAACCGCTTCAAGCAGCTGAGCGGCCACCTGGACGCGCTGGGCAACGAGGTCAACAACGGCCTGATCGCCGGCACCGGCGAGATCAACCGCCTGGCCCGGGAGATCGCGCAGATCAACAGCACCATCGGCGGCGACGCGACCCGCGCCGCGCCGGACCTGCTCGACCGCCGCGACCAGCTGATCACCCAGCTGGTGGGCTATACCGGTGGCACCGCCGTCATCCAGGACGGCGGCATCATGAACGTGTACTCGGCCGGCGGCCATGCGCTGGTGGTCGGCGGCACCGCTTCGCAGGTCACCACCGTGGCCGACCCCTACCAGCCCGAACGCCTGCAGCTGGCGCTCAAGACCCAGGGCCAGACCATCGTGCTGGACGGCAAGGCGCTGGGCGGCAGCATCGGCGGCCTGCTGGAATTCCGCGACACCGTGCTGACCCCGGCGCAGGCCGAACTCGGCCGCATCGCGGTCGGGCTGGCGCAGGCGTTCAACGAGAGCCACCGCGAGGGCATGGACCTGTACGGCGACATGGGCGTGGATTTCTTCGCCCTAGCCCCGCCCAAGGTTGCCGCGCACAGCGGCAACAGCAGCGCCAGCACGGCCAGCATCACCGCCCGCTACGGCGACGTCGCCGCGCTCGACGGCCAGAACCTGCAGCTGCGTTTCGACGGCAGCGCCTGGGTGGCCACCCGCACCGACACCGGCGCGCAGGTGCCGATGACCGGCAGCGGCACCGCCGCCGATCCGTTCGTGGTCAACGGCCTGGAACTGGTGGTCGGCGGCACGCCGGCGCTGAACGACCGCTTCCTGGTGCAGCCCACCGCGGCCGCGCCCGGCGGCCTGGCGGTGGCCATCACCGACCCGTCGCGCATCGCCGCCGCCAACCCGGTGCGGGTCAACGCCGACCTGGGCAACATCGGCAGCGGCGTGGCCGGCAGGCTGGACGTCACCGACGCCGGCAACGGCGCGCTGCTTGATCCGGTCAGCATCGACTTCATCGACGCCGACCACTACACCATCAACGGCGGCGCGCCCCTGCCCTACACGCCCGGCCAGACCATCAGCGCCAACGGCTGGAGCCTGGTGCTGGACGGCAAGCCGGCCGCCGGCGATTCCTTCACCGTGTCGCGCACGCCGGCCGGCTCCAGCGACAACGGCAACGCCTCGCGCCTGGCCGGGGTCGAGGACGCCAAGGCCTTCAACGGCGGCACCGTCACCCTCAACGGCGCGCTGGGCGGGCTGACCACGCAGATCGGTGCGGCCGCGCGCGCGGCCGACTACTCCCTGCAGGCGCAGCAGGTCATCAACGAGAACGCGCAGGCCACGCGCGACGCCGTCTCCGGCGTGAACCTGGACGAGGAAGCGGCGGACATGCTCCGCCTGCAGCAGGCCTACCAGGCCGCCTCGCAGCTGATTTCCACGGCCGACACCATGTTCCAGTCGATCCTGCGGGCGGTGGGCTGATGAACAACCGTATCTCCAGCAGCATGATGTACGACCAGTCGGTCTTCCTCATGCTTTCCAAGCAGAGCAAGCTCAACCACCTGGAACGCCAGCTGGCCACCGGCCAGAAGATGGTCACCGCCAAGGACGACCCGGTCGCCTCCGGTACCGCCGTGGGCATGGACCGCGTCCTGGCCGAGCTGGACCAGCTCGGCTCCAACGCGGCGACCGTGCAGAACCGGCTGGGCCTGCAGGAAAACGCCCTGGCCCAGGCCGGCGAACTGCTGCAGCGCGTATCCGACCTCACCATCCAGGCCAACAGCGCGGCGCTGTCGGCCGAGGACCGCAAGAGCGTCTCCGCCGAACTGCGCTCGATCCGCGAGTCGCTGCTGTCGCTGGCCAACAGCACCGACGGCAACGGCCGTTTCCTGTTCGGCGGCACCGCCGACGGCGTGGCGCCGTTCTCGGCCGACAACGGCAGCATCCTCTACAACGGCGACCAGACCCAGCGCCAGGTCGAGGTCGCACCCGGCAGCTTCGTGCAGGACGCCCTGCCGGGCAGCGAGATCTTCATGCGCATCCGTACCGGCGACGGCACCGTCGACGGCAGTGCCGCCGCCGGCAATACCGGCCAGGCCGTGCTGACCGGCGCCAGCCGCGACGGCACCGCGGCCTGGACCGGCGACAGCTACACCCTGCGCTTCACCGGCCCGGATACCTACGACATCCTCGACAGCGGCGGCACCACGGTCGGCAGCGGCAGCTATGCCGACGGCGACGACATCGTCTTCCAGGGCCTGCGCGTGCGCATGAGCGGCACGCCGGCGGCGGGCGACGAGTTCAGCGTCGGCCAGGCCGGCAACCGCGACGTGTTCTCCACCATCGACCGCCTCGCCCAGGCGCTGCAGATGGACACTTCCACCCTCGCCGGCCGGACCGCGCAGCAGAACCTGCTGCAGTCCAGCCTGCGCGACGTGGCCCGCGCCGCGGAAAAGATGATCGATTCGCGCGCATCCGGTGGCGCGCAGCTCAGCGCCATCGACAACGCCGCCTCGCTGCGCGAGGCCAACGCCATCACCCTGAAGGACTCGCTTTCGCAGCTGCGCGACCTGGACTACGCCGAGGCCATCGGCCAGTACAAGCTCGAAGGCGCCGCCCTGCAGGCCGCACAGACCATCTTCACGCAGATGCAGTCCATGTCGCTGTTCAACATGATCCGCTGATCCAGACAACCGCAAACCGCCATCCCATACACGCAAGACCCGAGCACAACGGAGAAGTCCCATGGCACAAGTCATCAATACCAACATCATGTCGCTGAACGCCCAGCGCAATCTGAACACCAGTGGCACCAGCCTGGCGACCAGCATCCAGCGCCTGTCCTCGGGCCTGCGCATCAACAGCGCCAAGGACGACGCCGCCGGCCTGGCGATTTCCGAGCGCTTCACCACCCAGATCCGCGGCCTGGACGTGGCCACCCGCAACGCCAACGACGGCATCTCGCTGGCGCAGACCGCCGAAGGCGCGATGGTCGAGATCAGCAGCAACCTGCAGCGCATCCGTGAGCTGGCGGTGCAGTCGGCCAACGCCACCAACTCCAGCAGCGACCGCGAAGCGCTGAACGCCGAAGTGCAGCAGCTGCTGAGCGAGATCGACCGCGTCGCCAACCAGACCAGCTTCAACGGCACCAAGCTGCTGGACGGCAGCTTCACCGGCGCCCTGTTCCAGGTCGGCGCCGACACCGGCCAGACCATCGCCGTCAACAGCATCGTCGACGCCAACATCGACCAGCTCGGCCGGGCCGGTTTCGCCGACACCGTCAGTGGCGCCGGCGTCGGCGGCACCGCGGCCACCGCCTCGGGAACGATCAGCGGCATCTCCGTCTCGATCCGCGCGGCCGGCGCGCCGGCCGGTGCGGCAGGCATCACCCAGATCACCCTCGACAACGTGAAGATCGAGGTCGGCGACGATGCCGCGGCCGTGCAGAAGAAGATCGCCCAGGCCTTCAACAACAAGCTCGACCAGACCGGCCTGTATGCCGAAGTGAGCGGCGGCAACATCAAGCTCACCTCGCTCAAGGCCGGCCAGGACTTCGAGGGCGTGAGCAACGGCACCCTCAGCGGCGGCACCGGCGTCACGCTGTCGCTGGCGGCCGACCTGCCCGCCACCGCGGCCTCGGCGGGCACCGCCGCGGCCGGCGGCGGCATCAATCACCTGGAGAACCTGGACATCTCCAATTTCGCCGGCGCCCAGCGCGCTCTGGAGATCGTGGACAAGTCGCTGACCGCGGTGAGCGGCTCGCGCGCGGAAATGGGCGCCATCCAGAACCGCTTCACCTCCACCATCGCCAACCTGTCCACCACCTCGGAAAACCTGTCCGCCTCGCGCAGCCGCATCCGCGACGCCGACTACGCCAAGGAAACCGCCGAGCTGACCCGCACGCAGATCCTGCAGCAGGCCGGCACCGCCATGCTGGCCCAGGCCAACCAGGTCCCGCAGAACGTGCTCAACCTGCTCAAGTAAACACGGCACCGCGCACGGCAAAGGCCCCGGTACACACCGGGGCCTTTGCTTTTCGGGGAATGCCGTGGCCACCACGAATGGCGGCAACAAAAAACACTGACCGATGACAGCAGGATTCGTGTGCTGCCGGGCAGATCAGCCGATGGCGGCCATGTGCCCGATGTAGCCGGAACGCGTCTCGCCGGCTTCCTTCGCCTTGGCGTCCAGCCGCATCAGGACGCGGCGCGGGAGCGTGATGTTCACCCGCTCGATGGTGTCGTCCAGCAATGCCGGATCGACATTGACGTAACCCACCATCCATCCGGCGAAATCCCCCTTGCCCAACGCTGCCTGGGCAGAAGAAGGTGGGGGAATCACGCGCCCGGCATCCAGGGCAGCATCGATCCATCCCGCCGCTGCCTCTTCCGCAGCGGCCATCGCCTCGTCCAGCGTATCGCCTGCCGAGAAACAGCCCGGAAGATCAGGAACGACGACGCTCCACGCGGTGTTCTCGTCACCGGCTTCGATCATGACGGGATAACGAAACATATGACCTCCTACTTCAGCCCCGCCAGCTTGCGCAGATTGCCAACCAGCCCCTTGCCGAGATCCTTTTTCGGGTGTGGGACGGTAATGATGCTGGGCTTGCCTGGGTGCACATAGACATGGTGGGAACCGCGGGCCCGGTCCAACGTCCATCCGTTGGCTTCCAGCTCCTTGATGAGGTCCGCGCTCTTCATGGGGCGGATGATACACACGGCACACACTGCGTGCAAACGCCTGCTTTTTCTCGCTCCAAGCGTTTGATCGGCCGTCCGCCAGCCGCTTGCGCCTCTTCTGTGCCTGCACAGCCAGAAGGGGCCATCGACACCCTCCTGAGTAAAGCGAAGGCAGTGCTGGAACACCCCGGAAGAACAGGGCTCGACAACACCACTACGCCTGCGGATCCCGCAAAAAACAACGGCGCTGGAACCACCGGTTCCAGCGCCGTTTCCTCATGGCGTACCGCTTCCGGAAAGCACCCCGGGACCCTGCGATTGGTTTTGCAGGCCAGCCCTAAAGCTGCCGGGAATGCTGCCGTTATTGGTATCAGCAGCGGTACTGCGGCGCCCTACGCCACTCCACTGCACTCAGTACCGGTCAGGTTGAGCTGCCGGATCAAACGCCAAACAGGGAATCCGAATCATGGCACAAGTCATCAACACCAACATCATGTCGCTGAACGCCCAGCGCAACCTGAACACCAGCGGCACCAGCCTGGCGACCAGCATCCAGCGCCTGTCCTCGGGCATGCGCATCAACAGCGCCAAGGACGACGCGGCGGGCCTGGCGATCTCCGAGCGCTTCACCACCCAGATCCGCGGCCTGGACGTGGCCACCCGCAACGCCAACGACGGCATCTCGCTGGCGCAGACCGCCGAAGGCGCGATGGTCGAGATCGGCAACAACCTGCAGCGCATCCGTGAGCTGGCCGTGCAGTCGTCCAACGCCACCAACTCCGGCACCGACCGCGACGCGCTGAACGCCGAAGTCAACCAGTTGCTGAAGGAAATCGATCGCGTCGCCAACCAGACCAGCTTCAACGGCACCAAGCTGCTGGACGGCAGCTTCTCCGGCGCGCTGTTCCAGGTCGGCGCCGACGCCGGCCAGACCATCGGCATCAACAGCATCGTCGACGCCAACGTCGACACGCTGGGCAAGATGAACTTCGCGACCGACGTCGCCGCCGGCGCCATCGCCTCCGGTGCCGCGACCGCGGCCGGCTCGATCACCGGCATGACCATCAGCGTCACCGGTACCGCCGCCGGCGCCACCGCGAAGACCATCAACATCGACGAGGTCAAGTACAACAGCGGCGACGACGCGCTGGCCATCAACAAGAAGATCGCCGCGGCGGTCAACGACAAGATGGATCAGACCGGCGTCTACGCCAAGATCGACGCCGCCAGCGGCGCGCTCACCTTCCAGTCGGTGAAGGGCGACCAGTTCGTCAGCGGCTTCACCGCCGGCACCGCGACCGCCGCCAGCGGCGTCACCACCAGCGCCGCGGGCTTCACCGCCCAGACCGCCGCCGCCGTCAGCGATTCGCAGGTGACCGGCAAGCTGGACATCTCCTCGTTCAAGGGTGCGCAGCAGGCCCTGGAGATCGTCGACCGGGCCCTGACCGCGGTGAACAGCTCGCGCGCCGACATGGGTGCGATCCAGAACCGCTTCAGCTCCACCATCTCCAACCTGGCCACCACCTCGGAAAACCTGTCGGCTTCGCGCGGCCGCATCCGCGACACCGACTACGCCAAGGAAACGGCCGAACTGACCCGCACGCAGATCCTGCAGCAGGCCGGTACCGCCATGCTGGCCCAGGCCAACAGCGCGACCCAGAACGTGCTCAGCCTGCTGCGCTGATCCGTCGGCGTCAGCCTGGACCACGATGCGAAGCCCCCGCCAGCAATGGCGGGGGCTTCGTCCGTCTGGAGACGGGAACGCCGTCCTTGTCCAGCCCGCCCGCGGAATCGGGCCGCGGCCATCGGCACGGGACTTGCAAACCTGGCCTGACCCATGCCGTCCCGGGACTAAAGAAGCCCGGGCACGTGCCGATATCCGGGATGCCTGCAAGGGTGTCCCTTTGCGCAAAAGGAATCCAAATGGCCACGTCTTCCCTCTCCGTTGTCGGCTCCGGGCTGGACATCCCCACCCTCGTCTCGCAGCTGGTCGCCAACGAGCGCAAGCCGGCCGCGGACCGCATCAACACCCAGGGATCGGCGGCCACCGCCAAACTTTCGGCGCTGGGCAGCATCAAGAGCTCGCTGAGCAGCCTGCAATCGTCGCTGGATGCGCTGATCAAGGGCGCCAGCAACCAGGCCTACAAGACCACGATTCCGGAAGGCGCCGGTTTCGGCGCGACCGTGGTGACCGATGCCTCGACCGGCGCCACCCAGGCGGTGGCGGGCACCTACAACGTGGAGGTACTGAGCCTGGCGAAGCCGCAGAAGCTCAGCTCCGGGGCGTTCGCGGCCGATGCCGCGGTCGGCGACGGGAACCTGAAGATCGCCTGGGGCGACACCTCGATCGACGTCGAGATCAAGCCCGGCAGCACCCTGTCCGACGTCGCCGCGGCCATCAACAAGGCGGCCAACGGCAAGGGCGTCAACGCCACCGTCATCACCGCCAGCGACGGCCAGCACCTGGTGCTCAACGCGGTCGACGCCGGCACCAAGGGGGCGCTGACCGTCTCGGCCAGCGGCGGCAATGGCGGGCTTTCCGCCCTGACCTGGGATGGCAGCAGCGGGGGACTGAGCCAGACCGTGGCCGCCAGCAATGCCAGGGTGCGGGTGGACGGGTTCGAGCGCGAATCCAGCAGCAACAGCATCAGCGACCTGATCCCGGGCATCACCCTGAACCTGAACAAGGCCGAGGAAGGCACCACCACGACCCTGACGGTCAGCCAGGACAACGCGCCACTGAAGATCAACCTGCAGGCCTTCGTCAGCGCCTACAACGCCTCGATCAACCTGCTGAAGAATTCCAGCGCCTACGACGCGACCAACAAGAAGGCGTCCACCCTGACCGGCGATTCGCTGGTGCGCGGCCTGCAGCAGCAGCTGCGCGGCCAGCTCAGCGCCAACGTGGTGGACATGAAGGCGCTGGGGCTGACGATCAACACCGACGGCACGCTGGCGCTCAACACCAGCACCTTCGACAAGACCCTGGCCGAGAACCCGAACGCGGCGGCCAGGCTGCTGGGCAAGGACGGCGCGCTGTCCGGCGGCCTGTCCACGCTGCTCAAGAGCAACCTGGACAGCGGCACCGGCACGCTGACCCTGCGTACCGACGCCCTCAACAAGCAGATCAAGAAGCTGGAGAAGGACCTGGACGACCTGGACGCGCGCATGGAAAAGGTGTCCGCGCGCTACACCCGGCAGTTCACCGCGATGGATTCGCTGGTGGCGCAGATGCAGGGCACCAGCAACTACCTGGCCCAGCAGCTTGCCGCATTGCAGAAATAAGCTTCCGCCATTCAAGTAAACGGCCATGACGGCCGATACACGGATATCCCCCCATCATTCCCGACGCCGCCCGGACCGCGCGCCGGACAGGTCCCAGGAGACTCACCCCATGTACGGTTCCAGCCGCAACTACGCCGAGCAGTACCGCAAGGTCGGCGTTTCCACCAAGGTTGTGGATGCCGATCCGCACAAGCTGGTGGCCCTGCTGTTCGAAGGAGCCGGCGAACGCATCCGCCGCGCCGAGGCCTTCCTCGCCCAGGGCGACCAGGCAATGAAGGGCAAGGCCATCGGCGAGGCCTGCGCCATCATCGGCCACCTCAACGGCTCGCTTGACCACGAAGCCGGCGGCGAGATCGCCGGCAACCTCTCGGCGCTGTACGACTATGTCATCCAGCGCCTGACCGAGGCCAACCTCAACAACGACGTGGCCGCGCTGCAGGAATCGCTGTCGCTCATGGGCGAGATCGAGTCGGCCTGGAACGCGATCCCGTCCGACCAGCGGCAACGCGCCGCCGCCGCCGGAGCCTGAGAACCATGATGGATGCCGATCACACCCTGCAGGCGCTGCACGACGATCTGGAGGCGCTGCGCGCCGCGGTGGAACAGGAAGACCACGCCGAGGCCGAGCGCATCGCCAACGGCCACGACCGCCGCCTGCGCGAATTCGTCGAGGCCTGCGGCGTCCAGGCCGCGGCCAACGGCCTGCGCAACCTGCTCGCCCTGCAGCAGTCGCTGATGGCCGACATGCTGGTGCGGCGCGACCTGGCCTCGGCGCGGCTGCGCGCCGGCCGCCAGTCGGTGCGCGCCGTGCACGCCTACCAGCAGGCCGAATCGCTGGCATGAACGAACCCGGCGCCAGCGTCGTGCACCACCCGGCCGAGACCGAGCTGTTCGAGGACACGCTGACCTGCGACGTCTCGCTGCCGGCGGCGTTCGAGCCCGGCAGCAGCGCGATCCGCGCCGGCGCGGCGGAAATGCTGTTGCGCAGCGTGGCGCTGGTGGAAGACTCGCGCGGCGGCGACGATGCCGACGAGCGCGGCGAAGGCAGCCAGCAGCTGCAGCGGCTGGAAGCGCGCATGGACCTGGCCCTGGTGCTGCTGGGGCGCCTGCTGCGCCAGTCCACCCAGGCTCTGCCGCTGCGCCCGGTGCGCTGGTCGCGGCGCGGCCTGCGGCTTGAGCTGGGCCAGCGCACCGGCGCGGTCCAGGGCAGCGCCGGCATCGTGCGCCTGCAGCCGGCCGACTGGCTGCCCGACCACATCGAACTGCCGGTGCAGGTACTGGGCGAAGCCACCTCCGGCAACGGCAGCCTCTACCTGTGGCTGCGCCTGCAGAGCACCGGCGACGCGCTGGAAACCGCGCTGGAGCGGCATCTGTTCCGCCTGCACCGGCGCCAGATCGCCGACAGCCGGCGCCCGCGTTGAACCCGCGCGTCCACGCCCCTGGCCGCTTGGCGCGCAGGCGCGCGCTCGGCTAAGGTGCGGCATTCCCAAGCGATGCCCGTTCCCGTGCGTGTCCTGATTGTCGATGACCATACGCTGGTCCGTGCCGGCCTGTGCCGGCTGCTGCAGACGTTCGGCGGCGTGCTGGTCACCGGCGAGGCCAGCACCGCCGAACAGGCGCTGGAACTGGCCCTGCAGCAGCAGCCCGACGTGGTGCTGATGGATCTCTCCCTGCCCGGCCGCAGCGGCCTGGAAGCCCTGTCCGACATCCGCCGCAGGCTGCCGCAGGCGCGCGTGGTGATGATGTCGATGCACGACGACACCGCGCACGTGCGCGACGCGCTGGACCGCGGCGCGGTGGGCTTCGTGGTCAAGGACGCCGCGCCGCAGGAGCTGGAAATCGCCCTGCGCGCAGCCCATTCCGGGCAGGTGTTCCTGAGCCCGCAGATTTCCGCGCGCATGCTCGCGCCCATGCTCGGGCGCGAGCGCCCCACCGGCATCGCCGCGCTGTCGCCGCGCCAGCGGCAGATCCTGCGCCAGCTCGGCAGCGGCCAGACCACCAAGGAGATCGCCGCGGAACTGGGAATCAGCGTCAAGACCGTGGAAACCCACCGCGCGCGCATGATGGAGGCCCTGGGCTGCCGCCGCGCCAACGACCTGCTGCTGCTTGCGGTACGCCACCAGCAGGAGCTCACCTGAGCGGTCGGGACGGGCCATCGGCCTGGAACCTCGTCACAGATTCGGAAATCCGTCGCATGCGGCGTCAGAATTCCGTAAGTCGTTGATGGGCAAATCCCGCGCCGGGCCTCCGCGACGGATTAATGGCGCAAAGTAGGGAAAACCCCTACACGATGTCGGAACAAACCAGGGTGCCTGCAGGTTTTCTCCGATTCATTCCCTGACACCCCCTACGCAAGATGCGTTCCATTGACGGTCGCTTCACATGGCGCCCACGGGGATCAGACGAATGAAGACCACGCTCGCCACCCAGCTCGGCCAGCAGCTCCACCTCACGCCCGCGCTGCTGCAGTCCATCCGCCTGCTGCAGCTCAACGGCCTGCAGCTGGAGCAGGAAATCCGCCAGGCGCTGGAAAACAACCCGCTGCTCGAACTCGAGGAAGAGGCCGCTGCGCCGGCCGACACCGCCGCGGCCGACGCGCAGGTGGAAACCGCCGCGTTCGACGAACTGCCCGAAAGCTCGATGTGGGACGTGGCCGGCGCCAGTTGGAACAACGCCGACGAGGACCGCACCGCGCGGCTGGCCATGGGCGAATCCAGCGATCCGCACCTGCGCATCCTGCAGGCGCTGTCGCTGGACCTGGACGAAGGCGACCTAGCCATCGCCGCCTTCTGGCTGGAGCACTGCGACGACGCCGGCTACCTGCAGGCGCCGCTGCCGCAGCTGGCCCTGCTGGCCAGCGCACGCTTCGACCGCGACGGCGCGCACGTGGAGAGCATCCGCCAGCGCCTGCTGCAGGGCGAGCCGGCCGGCATGGCCGCCCGCGACCTGCGCGAATGCCTGCAGGCGCAGCTGGCCGCCCTGCCCGGCGCCGTGCCCGCCCGCCACCTGGCGGCCCGGCTGCTGGCCGGGGACCTGCAGCTGCTCGCCAGCCACGACTACGCCGCGATCGCCCGCCAGCTGGATGCCGAGCAGGCCGACGTGCACGAGGCGGTCCGCCTGGTGCTGTCGCTGCAGCCGCGCCCCGGCGACACCCTGCAGGCGCAGGACGACAGCGCGGTCATCCCGGAGGTGGTGGCTTGGCGCGCCGATGGCCAGTGGCGGGTGGCGCTGAACCCGGCCACGGCGCCGCGCATCACCCTCAACCCGGCCTACGAGCGCGCCCTGGCCGCCAGCGAAGGCACCGCCGCGCAGCCGATGCGCGAGATGCTGCAGGAAGCGCGCTGGTTCACCCGCGGCCTGTCCATGCGCTACGACACCCTGCTGCGCACCGCGCGGGTCATCGTCGAACGCCAGGCCGCGTTCCTGGCCGAGGGCGAGGAAGCCATGGCGCCGCTGACCCTGAAGGAGGTGGCCGACGCCATCGGCATGCACGAGTCCACCGTCTCGCGCATCACCTCCGGCAAGTTCATGCAGACCCCGCGCGGCACCTTCGAGCTGAAGCACTTCTTCGCCGTGCGGCTGGAAGGCGCCAGCATCTCCGGGCAGGCGGTCAAGGCCATGGTGCGGCGCCTGATCGAATCCGAGCCGCCGGCGCGCCCGCTGGCCGACGAGGCCATCGCCCTGCTGCTCTCCCGCCAGGGCGTCAACATCGCCCGCCGCACCGTGGCCAAATACCGCGAACAGCTGGACATCGCCCCGGCGCGCGAGCGGAAGCGGCACAATGCGCGTCCGTTGCTGGCCCGCGCAGGCTGATCCGAGGAATCCCATGAGCAAGCTCACCGTTCTGCTGGTCGACGACCACGAAGGCTTCATCAACGCGGCCATGCGCCATTTCCGCAAGGTGGACTGGCTGCAGATCGTCGGCAGCGCCGCCAACGGCCTGGAGGCCATCGAACGCTCCGAGGCGCTGCGCCCGCGGGTGGTGCTGATGGACCTGGCCATGCCGGAAATGGGCGGGCTGCAGGCCACGCGCCTGATCAAGACCCAGGACGAGCCGCCCTATATCGTGATCGCCAGCCATTTCGACGACGCCGAGCACCGCGAGCACGCCCAGCGCGCCGGTGCGGACAACTTCGTCAGCAAGCTGTCCTACATCCAGGAGGTGATGCCGATCCTGGAAAGCGTCAGGCAGGAACAGGGCCATGAGTGAATCGCGGATCCTCGTGATCGACAGCGAGGGCGTGCGTGCCGAACGCACGGTGGCCCTGCTGGAGTTCATGGACCTCAACCCGCGCTGGGTCACCGACGTGGGCGACATCGACACCGCCCGCCACCGTTGCAACGACTGGATGGCGCTGGTGGTGGGCACCATCGAGGACCCGGCGCGCGCCGCGCCGTTCTTCAACTGGCTGGCCGGCACCGGCATGCCGCCGCCGGTGCTGCTGGCCGAGGGCGACCCGCTGGCCTTCGCGCGCCATTACGGCCTGCACGAAGCCAATGTCTGGCCGCTCGAACAGCCCATGCGCCATGCGCAGATGGAGGCGCTGCTGCGCCGCGCCAGCCTCAAGCGGCTGGACGCCGAGCACCATGCCGGCGGCGGCGAGGACAACGGCCCCACCGGCGCCAGCCCGGCGGTGACCGAACTGCGCCAGCTTATCGAGCAGGTGGCCGGCTTCGACACCACCGTGCTGGTGCTGGGCGAATCGGGTACCGGCAAGGAAGTGGTGTCGCGCGCCATCCACCAGCGCTCGCCGCGCCGCGACGGCCCGTTCGTGGCCATCAACTGCGGCGCGATCCCGCCGGACCTGCTGGAAAGCGAACTGTTCGGCCACGAGAAGGGCGCCTTCACCGGCGCGCTGAGCGCGCGCAAGGGCCGCTTCGAGATGGCCGAGGGCGGCACCCTGCTGCTGGACGAGATCGGCGACATGAGCCTGCCGATGCAGGTCAAGCTGCTGCGCGTGCTGCAGGAGCGCAGCTTCGAGCGCGTCGGCGGCAACCAGACCATCCGCTGCAACGTGCGGGTGATCGCCGCCACCCACCGCAACCTGGAAACGCGCATCGCCGAAGGCAAGTTCCGCGAGGACCTGTTCTACCGCCTGAACGTTTTCCCGATCGACGTGCCGGCGCTGCGCGAGCGCATCGCCGACATTCCGGCGCTGGTGGAAACCATCGCCGCGCAGCTGGCGCGCACCGGCCGCGGCGAGGTGCGCTTCGCCGCCGAGGCGCTGCAGGCGCTGGCCGCCTACCGCTGGCCGGGCAACGTGCGCGAGCTGACCAACCTGGTCGAACGCCTGGCGGTGCTGCACCCGGGCGGACTGGTGCGGGTGCAGGACCTGCCCGCGCGCTACCGCAGCGAAGCCGCGCCGGCGCCGGCCGTGGCGCTGGACGACGAGCGGCCGCTGGCCGGCCTGTCCGCCGCCGCGCCACCGCCCTCCCCGGCCCCCGTCGCCGCCGGCGCCGCGTCAGTGCCGGCGCACCTGCCCGACGACGGCCTGGACCTGCGCGACCACATGGCCGGCATCGAGCTGAAACTGATCAACGAAGCCCTGGAGCGTACCCAGGGCGTGGTCGCCCATGCCGCGCAGCTGCTCGGCCTGCGCCGCACCACCCTGGTGGAGAAGCTGCGCAAGTACGGGATCGACCGCGAGCAGGGCGACACGCCCTGATGCGCGCGGCCGGCGGGCGTTCCACGCCTGCCGGTTGTCGCGGGCACGCCGCTTGCAGGACATCGAGCGGCGGACGCGCGGGTACCAGACAGGGTCTTGCGGCGTGCGCCCCCACGATCGCAGGAGACAGTGAACAATGGCCATTGCCATGGACCTCGATGCCGACGACGCGGCGCATGCCGACCTGGCGTCGACCCGATTCGTGCACCTGCGGCATCCCGGGGACAGCAACCTGATCCAGCTGTCGCGGCGGGACGGGAAACTGCGCGGACTCCTGCTCCACCTGGTCGGCCAGGGCTTTCTCGTCTACAAGTTCTCCGACGACGGTGGGGCGGTGACATCGTTCGTCCATGCGGCGGCCGCGCCCCGCTTCTGGGCAAAGCACACCCATTTCGGCCTGCTCGAGCACGACGGCGCCTGCTACCGGCTGGAGCTGCCCGCGCACGGCCGCGCGCGGCGCCTGCTGGTGATCTTCTGCAGCATCTCGCCGGTCGACCAGATGTACGAAGCCGGTTTCTCGGCGCGCTATTTCGCCCGCAACCTCAGCCAGGCGCCGAAATACATGCCATGGGATACCGCGATCCTGCGCATCGCCGACCTGGGCGGCGTGGTGGGCGCCTTCTACACCGATACGCTGGCGCAGCCGGACAACGAGGCCCGCATCTCCGCGCTGATCGCCAAGGTGATCGCCGACCTGGGCATCGCCATGGACCACGTCGTCCTGTACGGCGCCTCCAAGGGCGCGTCCGGCGCCCTGCTGCATTCGCTGCGGACCGGGTTGAACGCGGTCTGCGTCGAGCCGATCCTGGCCGACGACTACTACGTGCGCCGCTACCGCGATTCGCACTTCACCCGCGGCGTGTTTCCGCGCGACAAGCGCGAGCTGTTCACCGGCCTGCTGGCCGCCGATTGCCCCGCGGCGAGGCGGGTGTTGATCCACTCCCGGCAGTCGCCGCAGCTGCCCTATATCCAGCAGATCGCCATGGCGTCGCGGCAGGGCCGGGACATCGCCTTCATCGACGTGCAGAACCCGGCGATCAAGGACCACCCCGACGTCGCGCCGGCATCGCTGGGCCTGCAGGTGACCCTGCTGAACCAGCTGCTGTGCGGCATGGACATCGCCGATGCCCAGATCGATGCGCTGCGCGCGTCGAACCAGTGCTGAGCGACGCCGCGATGTCTGCCGATCCGCGCCTGGCCGACCGCTTCCTGCACGTCCGCTCGCGCCTGCCCGGCGTGCCCGAGCTGCGCACCCGCCGCTTCGGTCCGGACGAGGACCGCTGGTACAGCTACAAGTTCACCGCGCTGGACGAGGCGTTGCGCGAGGTCCGCCTGCCGGGCGATTTTCTCGAACTGGGCGTGTTCAAGGGGCAATGCGCCCGCTTCCTGCACGCCCGCATGCCGGCCGACCGGACGCTGTACCTGCTCGACAGCTTCGAGGGGCTGCCCGAGGACTGGCTGGGGACGTGGAACAAGGGCGCGTTCGCGCTGGCGCCGGAGGACATCCCGGTGTTCGAGGCGGCCAACGTGGAGGTGGTGCGCGGCTGGTTCAGCGATACCGTCGAGGGCGTGGCCGCGCGGCTGCAGGCGCCGCTGGCGCTGATCCATGCCGACGCCGACCTCTACAGTTCCACGCTGGAGGCGCTGGCCGGCCTGGACGCGAGGATCGCGCCGGGCACGGTGATCCTGTTCGACGAGTACTTCATGCAGGCCGGAAACGAATTCCGCGACGACGAACACCGCGCCCTGCTCGACTGGTGCGAGCGCTGCGACCGCGACTTCGAGTACCTGTGGAAGTCCGAGTGGGTCCAGGTCGCGGTCCGCGTGACCCGCTGACGCTGCGCCCCGCCGGCGGGCCGCGGCACGCGCCTTGCATGGCTTCGGCATCCAACGTCCGCACGGAATCCGGCATGACCATCGTCCTGACCTATGGCACCTTCGACCTGCTCCATATCGGTCATGTGAACCTGCTGCGCCGCGCGCGGGAGCTGGGGAGCACGCTGGTCGTCGGCCTGTCGTCGGACCGCTTCAATGCGGTCAAGCACAAGCGCGCGACGCAGAGCTACAGCGAGCGGGAAGCCGTGCTGCGGGCCATCCGCTATGTCGACGATGTCTTTCCCGAGGACAGCTGGGAGCAGAAGGCCGACGACATCCGCCGCCTCGGCGCCGACGTGCTGGTGATGGGCTCGGACTGGCGGGGCCATTTCGACGACCTGTCGCGCTACTGCCAGGTCCGCTACCTGCCGCGCACGGAGAACATCTCCAGTTCCTCGATCAAGGCCAGCATCCGCTCGATGCAGTGAGCGGCCGCCTCCCGATGAACGACGCCATCGCCCTCCCGCCCCCTGCCACGGCAACCGCCGACGCCGGTCAGGCGACCGTGCCGGAATGGTTCGACGCGGATTTCTACCGTGCCCGGAACCCGGACGTCGCCGCCACTGGCGATGCCGCGTGGCGCCACTTCCGCGACCAGGGCTGGCGCGAATACCGCAATCCCTCGGCCCGGTTCGACCTGTGGTGGTACCAGGCGATGCACCTGGACGGCGACCATCGGCGCGACCCGGTGGCGCACTATCGCGCCGTCGGACAGGCGCGGGGCCTGCAGACCCGGCTGGCGCCCGGCGAACGGCTCGAGGTGGCCTGCAAGACCCGCTTCAACCTGCGCACGCTCGCGCTCCTGCAGGCCCTGGACGCGCCGGGCGACGTGTTCGCCCGCATCGCCGGCAACCTCGCCGGGATGCAGTTGTGGGACGTGGCCGACATGTTCGCCGTGCGCGCCTGCGACCTGCAGCCCGATGTCGCCGCCCATCACGCCCTGCTCGGTTCGATCGTGGCCCGGCGCAACGGCTGGCGGCGTGTGGTCACCGCGATGCGGACCGCCACCGGGCTGCAGGACGACCGTGCCGACTGGTTCCATCACCTGGGCCTGGCCTGCGAGCGCCTGGGCTGGCTGGACGATGCCGCCCTCGCCTATGCCCGCGCACTGGCGCTGGACGCCGGCAACGCCGACACCCATTACCGGCTCGGGCGCATCGAGGAACGGCGCGGCCGCAACGATGCGGCCGATGCCTGCTATGCGCAGGCCATCGCCTCCGATCCGGAGGCGGCAGCGCTGGGCATCGGCGTATGGCACGAGCGCGAGAAGGACTGGTGCGGCGCCGAGCGCGCCTACCGCCAGCGGCTGGAGCAGCCGGCGCACGCCGCGAATGCCCGCCTGCGCTTCGCCCATGGCCGCCTGCTGGAAATGCTGCACCGCTGGGAAGAGGCGGTGGATACGTATGCCGCCACCCTGGCCCTGGATCCGGCGCATGCCGAGGGGCACTACCGCCGCGGCTGGATGCTGGAACGGCTGGAACGCCCGGCCGAAGCGGCGGCGGCGTACGCGCGCGCGCTCGCGCTGCACGAGCACGGCGATTGGCGTTACCGGCTGGGCGTGTGCCTGCATGCCAGCGGCCAGACCGGCGCGGCCATCGCCGCATGGCTGCGCTGCCTGCCGGACGAGCCGCAGACGCTGGCCACCGCGGACGTGGACACCGCCGGGCGGCGCCGCGCCTGCCTGGACCAGTTGCACCTGCGCCCGCACGAGGCGCAGCCGCATTTCGAACTGGGGCTGGCCTGCGAGCGCCTTGGACTGGACGCCGAGGCCGCCGCGGCCTACCGCAGGGCCGCCGACCGCCACGACGCGCACTGCCCGCGGCTGCATTACCGCCTGGGCGTGGTCCTGCACCGCGCCGGGCGCGATGCGGACGCCTGCCAGGCCTTTCTCGATACGCGCCTGTTCCGGCGCGACTTCGACATCGTGCCCGAGGAGGCCGCCGCCGAGGGCCAGCCCGCGCGCGACATCAAGCTCGAGTACGCGGAGTTCCTGGAGACGCTGCCGGTCCGCGACGACGTGGTCCTCTACGAGAGCTTCCACGGCGATTCGGTGAGCTGCAATCCGCTGGCGGTGTTCCGCGCCGCGCGGGCGCATCTGGCCGGGCGCGGCATGCTGCATGTCTGGGCGGTCAAGCCGCATGCCACCGTGCCGGCGGAGCTGGCCGCGCTGCCGGACGTGGTCTTCGTCCGCCATGGCAGCCCGCTGTACGCCCGCTACCTGGCCACCGCCGGCTGGCTGGTGAACAACAACACCTTCATGCCGTACTTCGTGCGGCGCCCGCAACAGCGCTACCTCAACACCTGGCACGGCACGCCGCTGAAGAAACTCGGCGTCGACATTCCCGGCGCCCTTTTCGACCACAAGAACGCGGTGCGCAACCTGCTCCAGGCCACCCACCTGGCGATGCCCAATGCCTTCACCCGGCAGGCGCTGCTCGCCTCGATGCAGGTCCAGGAAGTGATCGGCTGCCGCATCGCCGATACCGGCCAGCCGCGGATCGACCTGATGCTCGGCGCGGACGCGCGCGCAAGGTCGCAGACCCGGCAACGCCTCGGGCTGGAGGCCGATGCGCGGATCGTCCTCTATGCGCCCACCTGGCGCGGCAGCCTCGATGGCGCGTCGCTGGACGCGGACCTGGTATCCAGCGCGATCGAACGCCTGACCGGGCACGGCGCCACCGTGCTGTTCAGCGGCCACCACATGGTGGCCCGCAAACTGGGCCGGCTGCCGGAAGGGGCGATGCCGGTACCGGCCGGCATGGACATCACCGAACTGATGTCGGTGGTGGATGTGCTGGTCACCGACTACTCATCGATCCTGTTCGACTTCCTCCCCACGGGCCGCCCGGTCCTGCTGTACGTCCCGGACCTGCAGCAGTACCGCAGCGAACGCGGGCTCTATCTGGACCTCGACGCCCTGCCGGTCCAGGCCTGCGCCACCGCCGACGCGCTGGGCCAGGCGCTGTCGCGCGCACTGGCCGGTGATCCGGTTGATGCCGCCGGCGGCGAGGCCCGGCGCGAAGCGGCGCGCCAGGCCTACTGGCCGCTGGAAGATGGTGGATCGGCGGCGCGGACGGTCCGGTTCTTCTTCGACGGCGACACCCGCCACGAGGTCGCCCGGCCGCCGCGGAGCAGGCGCACCCTGCTGTTCCAGGTGGGCAACTTCAGCCCCAACGGCGTGACCGCTTCGTTCAACCGCCTCGCCGGTTCGATCGACCCGGACAGGATGTCGATGACCGTGGTCGTCGACCCCTGGACCCTGGAGAGCTACCCGCAGCGCATGGAACGCCTGGCCGAACTGCCCGCGCACGTGGCGCGCTGGGGGCGCATCAGCTTCCCGGTGGCCAACCGCGAACAGCTGTGGCTCAGCACCCGCCAGGCCAGCCGCGAGGTGCTCAACGCGCGCCAGCTGCGCCTGCTCGACGTCTACTACCAGCGCGAGTACGCACGCCAGTTCGGCAGCGCCGACTTCGACGTGGTGGTGGATTTTTCCGGCTACGCCGCGTTCTGGACCGCGCTGTTCGCGCGCGGCCGGCCGCCCGGCACGCGCTGCGTGGCCTACCTGCACAACGACATGGAGCAGGAACACCGCAGCCGCCACCCGCAGCTGGCCAAGGTGTTCGAGCAGTACCCGCTGTGCGACGCGCTGATCTCGGTCTCCGACAGCCTCGATGCGGTCAACCGGCGCCGCTTTGCCGGGGTTCCGGGCCAGCACGCCGACCGCTTCCACAGCGTCGACAACTGCATCGACCCCGGCTTCATCCGCCGCCGCGCGGAACACGCGCTCCCGCCGGGCCTCGCCCGCTGGCGCGAAGGCCACGTGCTGCTGGGCACGGTGGGCCGGCTGTCGCCGGAAAAGGGCCATCGCAGGCTGCTGGAGGCCTTCGCGCAGGTACGCAGCCGCCATCCACGGGCGCGCCTGGTGATCGTCGGCGAAGGCCCGGAACGGGCGGTGCTGCAGCAGCGCATCGCCGAACTCGGGCTGGAGGACGACGTGCTGCTCACCGGCGCGCTGGCCAACCCCTACCCGGTGATGCGCGAACTGGACCTGTTCGTGCTGTCCTCGCATTACGAAGGCCAGGGCATCGTGCTGCTCGAGGCGCTGACGCTCGGCCGGCCGGTGCTGTCCACCGACATTCCCGGCCCGCAGAGCGTACTGGCCGATGGCGCCGGACGGCTGGTGCCCGACTCGACCGGGGGGCTGGCCGCAGGCATGTGCGACTGGCTCGCGCATCCCTGCCCGGGCGCGGCCTGGGACGCGGAAGCGTATTCGCGGCGGGCGCTGGCCCAGTTCGAACGCGCCGTGGCGGGCGTGCGCTGACATGAGCGGGCGCGTCAACGTCCTGGTCTTTCCCTGCGGTTCGGAAATCGGGCTGGAGATCCATGCCGCCCTGCGCCATGCCAAGGACATCGGCCTGCATGGCGCCTCCTCGGTGGAAGACCACGGCGAGTTCGCCTACCGCCGCCATCGCCGGATCGACGCCGACACCGGCAACGGCGATCTGGTCGCCGAACTCAACGCCCTGATCGACGCGTGGGACATCGACCTGGTGGTGCCCGCGCACGACAGCGTGATTCCGCTGCTCGCCGCGCAGCGCGGCCGGCTGCATGCCGCCGCCGCGGTGCCGGACGCCGCCACCGCCATGCTGTGCCGGGACAAGCGCGCGACCTATGCGCGCCTGCGCCCGCTGGGCATCGTGCCCGATGACGCCGGTCCCGTCGGCGGCGCCTACCCGGTGTTCGCCAAGCCGGCCATCGGCCAGGGCAGCCAGGGCGCCGAGCGCGTCGACGATGCCCGGCGCCACCGCCAGTTGCTGGACAGCGGCGAGCCCTATCTGTTCAGCGAATACCTGCCCGGCGAGGAATACACGGTGGACTGCCTGTCGGCCAGCGACGGCCAGCTGCTGCACGCCGCGCCGCGGCGGCGCACGCGGACCAGGAACGGCATCAGCGTGCGCACCGAGCCGGCCGATGTCCCGGCCCTGGTCGCCATGGCCGAAGCCATCGCCGGCGAACTGCGCCTGCGCGGCGCCTGGTTCTTCCAGGCCCGCCGCGACGCCGACGGCGTACCGAAACTGCTGGAGGTCGCACCGCGCATCGCCGGGTCCATGGCGCTGTCGCGGATGCGCGGCGTCAACTTTCCCCTGCTGCACGTCTATGCGCACCTGGACCGCCCGTTCTCGGTGCTGCCGCTGGGCCATGCGGTGCAGCTGGACCGCGCGCTCGGCAACCGCTACCGCACCGGGCTCGACTACCGCCGCGTCTACCTGGACCTGGACGACACCCTGATACTCGACGGCAAGGTCAACCCGGTCCTGGCCGCCCTGCTCTACCAGTGGACCGGCGCGGGCATCGAGGTGGTGCTGCTGACCCGCCACCGCCAGTGTCCCCGCCAGACCCTGGAGCGGCACCGGCTGTGCCCCGCGCTGTTCCAGCGGATCGTGCACCTGCGCGACGGCTCGCCCAAGAGCGCCGCGATCGCCACCGACCTGCCGGCGATCTTCATCGACGATGCTTTCCGCGAACGCCGCGACGTGCTGCAGAACACCGGCGTGCCGGTATTCGACCTGGATGCCGTCGAGCAGCTGCTGGACCTGCGCGCCTGACCCGCCGCCGGCTGGAACGGCGCTTGCATCCGCACAGGGGCGCCCTACTCAGAGCCCTGGATGAAAACCAAGCCCGTCCACGTCACCAGCCCCCTTCTGCCGCCGCTGGAAGAGTTCATCCCCTACCTGGAACGGATCTGGGAGAGCCGCATCCTGACCAATGCCGGCAGCATGCACCAGGCGCTGGAGAAGGCGCTGTGCAGCTATCTGGGGGTCAAGCACATCGCCCTGTTCGCCAACGGCACGCTGGCGCTGGTCACCGCCCTGCAGGCGCTGCGCATCACCGGCGAGGTCATCACCACGCCCTACTCCTTCGTGGCCACCGCGCACTCGCTGCTGTGGAACGGGGTCAAGCCGGTGTTCGTGGACATCGACCCGGAAACGCTCAACCTCGACCCGGCGAAGATCGAGGCGGCCATCACCCCGCAGACGACGGCGATCATGCCGGTGCACTGCTACGGCACCCCGTGCGACGTGGCGGCCATCGCCCGCATCGCCGACACCTACAACCTGAAGGTGATCTACGACGCGGCCCACGCCTTCGCCGTCCGCGACGCGCGCGGCAGCGTGCTGCGGCATGGCGACCTGTCGATACTCAGCTTCCACGCCACCAAGGTGTTCAATACCTTCGAGGGCGGCGCCATCGTCTGCCCCGACGCGCGCACCAAGCAGCGCATCGACCACCTCAAGAACTTCGGCTTCGTCAACGAGACCACCGTGGTGGCCCCCGGCATCAACGGCAAGATGCACGAGGTCAGCGCCGCCTTCGGGCTGCTGCAGCTCAAGCACATCGACCGCGCGCTGGCGCGGCGCGCCGAGATCGACGCCCACTACCGCCGGCGCCTGGCGGGCATCCGTGGCCTGCACTGCCTGCCGAAGGCGAGCCGGGAGACGGGCAACCACGCCTATTTCCCGGTGATGATCGACGAGGATTTCCCCATCGGCCGCGATGCGCTCTACCAGGTGATGCGCGGGCAGGACATCCTGGTGAGGCGCTATTTCCACCCGCTGATCAGCGAGTTCCCGATGTATCGCGGCCTGCCCTCGGCGGCCCCCGGCAACCTGCCCGTGGCCCACGCGGCCGCACGCCGGGTGCTGTGCCTGCCGATCCATCCGGAGCTGCCCGCCGCCGAGGTCGACCGGGTCTGCGACCTGATCGTTTCGCAGCTGCGCGCCCATGCGGCATGACCTGGACGAGGATGCGCGCCCCGCTGCACCAGCGCCGGATCGTGGACGCCTGGCTGGGCGTGCCGTTGCTGGCGCTGTGGCGGGTGCTGGACCGGGTGCTGCCCAAGCGCGCTGACCGCTGGGCGTTCTTCGACCACCCGCTCAAACGCGGCCAGTTCATCGAGAACGCCCGCGCGGTGTTCGAGCAGGTGCGCCACGACCCGCGGGTGCAGGTCCGGATATTCGTGCGTGGCGGCCTTCGCCCGGGCGACATCGAGGAATCCGGGCGGGTCCGGATCGTGCCGCTGGATACGCTGGCGGGGCTGCTGGAACTGGCCCGTTGCGGCGTGCTGCTGCTCACCAATTCGACCGCGCTGGACATGTCGCTGGCCTGGCGCAACGGCGGCTACGGCGCGCCGCGGCCCGCGCTACGGCGCCGGGTCGTGGTCAACCTCTGGCACGGCATCCCGCTCAAGCGCCTGTTCGCCCTGGCCAACCCCGGCCAGCGGCGGCACGGCGACCGGGATGGCTTCCGTCGCCGCGAGCGCGGCTTCTACGCCGGCCTGGTCGCCTCCTCGGACGTGGATGCCCATGCCATGGCCGCCATCTTCCATCCGATACCGCCGGCCAATGTCTGGGTGACGGGCCTGCCCCGCACCGATTTCCTGCGCATGCCCGAGTCCGCGCTGCCCGCCGCACTGGGCGCGCAGCTGGCCAGGGTGCGCGACCTGCGCCGCGGGCGCCGCCTGGTGCTCTACGCGCCGACCTACCGCGATGCCAGCGCGTCGGGCCAGCGCGACTATCCCTTCAGCACCGCCGAAGCGGCGCGCCTGAAGGAGCTGCTGCGGCGCCACGGCGCGGTGCTGGGCTTCCGCGGACACTACGTGACCGCGGCCAGGGCTCCGTCCGGCCTGGCCTGCCACATCGACGGCGAGACCATCCTCGACCTGGGGCATGCCGGTTTCCAGGAGATCGCGCCGCTGCTGCGCGAGAGCAGCGTGGTGCTGACCGACTACTCGTCCGTCTATATCGATGCGCTCTGCCTGGATCTT
>Ga0206118_100344_pt1 | contig 26999 bp, 21 predicted proteins | sample 3A20Ametagenome_FD_177999 | JGI IMG/M metagenome (GOLD analysis project Ga0206118, IMG submission 177999) | Enriched microbial communities from leaf-cutter ant dump, University of Wisconsin, Madison, United States - 3A20A | ecosystem: Environmental > Terrestrial > Nest > Insects nest > Nest dump... | reverse complement strand
GGCGGCGCGCCGGCCGATCCATCGATGGCGAAGATGCTGGCCGCGCTGGTGTGCTCGCTGCGCGGCTCGGTATGCATCTACCAGGGCGAGGAACTGGGCCTGGGCGAGGCCGACGTGCCGTTCGAGGCGCTGCAGGACCCCTACGGCATCACCTTCTGGCCGAACTTCAAGGGCCGCGACGGCTGCCGCACGCCGATGCCGTGGACCGGCGCCGAACTGGCCGGTTTCAGCAGCGCCAGGCCGTGGCTGCCGATCCCGGCCGAGCACCGCGCGCTGTCGGTGCAGGCGCAGGAAGCCGCGCCGGAGTCGGTGCTCAATGCCTTCCGCGCCTTCCTGGCCTGGCGCCACACCCAGCCCACGCTGGTGGGCGGCGCGATCCGCTTCCTCGACAGCGCCGAGCCAGTGCTGCTGTTCGAGCGCATGCTCGAAGGCGAGACTTTGCTGTTGGCCTTCAACCTGTCGTCCGCGCCGGTGCGGCATGGGTTGCCCGCCGGCCGGTGGCAGGCACTGGCCGTGCCCGGCCCGGTCGCCGGCCATGCCGAGGACGGCGAGCTGGTGCTGCCGGCGCACGCGGTGTACTGCGCGCGGCGCGGCTGAGCGGCCGATACACCATGCGGCAGAGCAGGGCGGAGAGCGATCTCCGCCCTTTTTGTTGGGCATCGCCTGAAGCGTGCGTAGAGGCCAACAAACGATGGCTTCCACCCCGTAGGAGCGACTTCAGTCGCGAACGGGCTTCACCGGCAAAGCCCGTTCGCGACTGAAGTCGCTCCTACGGGAGCAGGCGGGGTGGGGCTGGGCGCTGTTCTGACTGGCGCATCCCGTCGTTGGGTATTGCGGATTCCATCCAACGCACTTGCGCATCCTGCCTCCCGCGCCCGAAAAGCTCGCTGCCTGCGCGGCGGCTGCGACAGAACCGGCGCAGGCAATGGCGCGCCCTTCGTAGGAGCGACTTCAGTCGCGATGGGGCTTTGCCGGTGAAGCCCTTTCGCGACTGAAGTCGCTCCTACGGGGGCAGGCGGGGTGGGGCTGGCTGCTGTTCTGGCTGGCGCATCCCGTCGTTGGCGGATTCCATCCAATGCACTTGCGCATCCGGCCTCTCGCGCCCGAAAAGCTCGCTGCCTGCGCGGCTGCTGCGACAGAACCGGTGCAGGCAATGGCGCACCCTTCGTAGGAGCGACTTCAGTCGCGAACGGGCTTCACCGGCAAAGCCCCATCGCGACTGAAGTCGCTCCTACGGGTGCAGGGCGTGGCGGCTGGCGATGCCCACCCGGCCACGAAAAAGCCCGCTGCCTGCGCAGCGGGCCTTGTCGCGCAACAACCGGCGCCGGATCAGAACTTGTAGTTCACGCCGATCTGGTAGCTGCGGCCCCATTCCACGGTTTCCAGCGGGCGGTCCTTGCTGCCGGCGTAGGTCTCGTACTTCGAGTTGGTCAGGTTGCTGGCCTGCAGGAACAGGCTCAGGCCCCGGAACATCGTGCCGTCGCCGAAGCTGTAGCCCAGCTGCGCGTCCAGCACGTTCTCGCCCTTGACGTAGCGCAGGGTGCGGTTGCCGTTGAAGTTGCCGATCTCGCCGATGAAGTCCGAACGCTTGCGCTGGTTCAGGCGCACTTCGAAGCCGTCGTTCTCGTAGTAGGCGGTGAAGTTGTACACGCGCTTGGACAGGCCCGGCAGCATGATCGGCGCGGTGCCGACGCTGGAGGTGGTGCCCGGATCCGGCGGGATGTGGATGTTGCTGTCGTTGAAGCTGGCGCTGGCGACCACGCCGAAGCCGCGCAGGGCGTCGGCGAACAGGTCCAGCGGCAGCGAGGCGGTCAGTTCCGCGCCGCGCAGGCTGCCGCCGCTGCCGTTGAACGGCGCGGTGTAGGTACCGGTCATCTGCGCCGGCGCCTGGAGCTGTGCTTCGTTGGCCGGGATCTTCAGCCACTCGACGACCTGGCTGGTGAAATCGTAACCATCGCGCTTTTCGGTGTAGATGTAGGTTTTCAGGTCCTTGTAGAACACCGCGGCGGCAAGATAGGCCTTGTTGCCGAAGTATTTTTCCCAGGACAGGTCCACGGCATTGGCCAGCCACGGCTTCAGGTGCGGATTGCCGCCACTGGCGCCGGGCTTGCCCTGGCCGGTGTCCATGCCGAATTCCATCGAGGCGCGCATCTCGTCCACGCGCGGGCGCGCCGCCTGGCGGGCCAGGGCGAAGCGCACGGTATTCTCGGCCGGCAGTTCGAAGGCCAGGTTCAGGCTGGGCAGGAATTTGAAGTACTTGCTGCCCTCGTCGATCGGAATGACCTGGCTGCCGACCGGCTGCGAACCATCCCAGTAGTTGGACTGCGAGGACTGGTCCACGCGCTGGCCCTGGATGCCGATGTTGCCACGCACCGGAATCGAGCCGATCTGGGTGCTGATGTTGGCGCGCAGGAACATCGTGGCGATCTCCTCGTCCACGGTCCATTGCTTGGGAATCAGGTAGCTTTCGGTGGTGGTCGGCTTGAACACCATGTACCTGGCCACGGCCGCCGGGACGTTCCAGGCCGGAATGTAGCCGGCGCCGGCGAAGCCCAGGTCGACCGGCGCGTACTGCAGGTCGGAGGCGATGCTGGTGATGCCCTGCGCGCCGAGGTTGATGTTGCCCTCGGCCTGGGTCTTGTCCTTGCTGCGGTCGGCGTAGTTGAAGCCCACGTCGATGTCGCTGAACCAGCTGAAGCCCTCCGGCGCCGGGAAGTTGGCCGCCAGCCTGAAGCCCTTCAGTTCGTCGTCCACATGCGGGGTCTTGCCGTAGCCCGAGCCGTAGATGGTGTTGGTCAGGTACAGCTTGCCGTAGTCGGAGTAGTCCAGGCCCGGCGTCATCTGCGGGAAGTTGCCGCCGGCGAAGTCGAGCTTCACCGAATCCAGCTGCGGCGCCGGCAGCAGCTGCAGGTTGTTTTCCAGGTTGATCTCGTCGCGCTCGGCCTTGGACCAGCTGACGTCGGCCACCACGCGCACGTCGCCGAAGGTGAATTCGTTGTTCCAGCCGAAGGCCTTGATGCTGTCCTCGCGGTGGTTGTACATGCCGCGCACCAGCGGATAGACGTTGTGTGCGGTGCCGCTGACGAAGCTGCCGTCGCGGGTCACCACGTCGGTGAGGTACAGCGGGTCGTAGCCGCCGTTGTAGCCGCCCAGGTGGATTTCCAGCTGGTTGGCGGTGTCGTATTCCTTGGCCTTGGTGTAGAACGCGTCGAGCGTGCTGGTCCAGGCATTGTTCGGGCGGAACTGCAGGGTGGCCATCACGCCGTCGCGCCTGGCGTTGCCGGTGCGGCGCAGCGCCTTGATGCCGTCGGAATAGAACGTGTAGTCCGGGACGCCCGGGCGATTCAGTGGCGTTCCATCGCCGTTGCGGTCCTGCCACGGCTCGTACAGGCCGACCTGGTTCTCCTGCTTGGCCATGTCCGAATGCGAATAACCGATGGCCAGGCCGAGGGTGTCGTCGGCGAACTTGTCCACGAAGCTGATGTTGAAGCGGTTGCCGTAGGGGTCGACGTTGGCGGCTTCGCCCAGCGAGTTCTTCTGGTAGCGGCCGCTGATGGCGATCACGCGGTCGCCGTAGCTGAGCGGACGCACGGTCTGCATGTCCAGCGTGCCGGACAGGCCCTGGCCGACCAGGCCGGCGTCGGGCGTCTTGTACACGGTCACGCCGCTGATCAGCTCGGACGGGTACTGGTCGAACTCCACGCTGCGGTTGTCGCCGGTGCTGACCATCTCGCGGCCGTTGAGCAGGGTGGTGGCGAAGTCGGGCGACAGGCCACGCACGCTGATCACCTGGGCGCGGCCGGCCACGCGCTGGGCGGCCAGGCCGGGCAGGCGGGCGATGGATTCGGCGATGCTCACGTCCGGCAGCTTGCCGATGTCCTCGGCCGAGACCGCCTCGACGATCGAAGTGGCGTCGCGCTTGACCGAGATCGCGCTCTCGATGCCGCGGCGGATGCCGGTGACGGTGACCGTGTCCAGTTCGACGGCGTCGGCCTTCTTCTTGTCGTCGTCCGTGCTGCTCTGCGCGTATGCGCCGCTGGCCTGCAGGGCCAGCGCGGACGCGAGCGCCACGCTCAACAGGTTGCGCTTGGTGTTCAACATTCTCCCCTCTCCCAGGTGATGTCGTTTGGTTGTTCCGTGCGTGCGCCCGGTTCGGATTCCGGGCCCTCGTCGCCGATGCGATGCGGTCTGATTGCGACTGTCATGCATGGTAATCAGCGGGCAACGTCGTGGAATCGGCCTGCATACGTATTCAATGCGCCGGGCCGCGCCACGCCCGGCAGGTTTCTGGATGACAACGATGGCAACGGCGCCATGAGGGCGCCGTTGGTCACGCGGTTTCGCTGTCGCAGGCGCCGGGCCTGCCCGCACGGCTGGCCGGGCAGGCCCCGCACCCACGGCGCAATCAATCCAGCGGCACGAAGCGGATCGCGGCGCCGCCGCCGGGCGCGAGCTTCAGCGCGATGCGGTCGCCGCTGCCGACCTCCCGGGTCTCGCGGGCGAAGGCGAAGGGCTGGTCGCGCCAGTTGGCGCCGTCGCCGTCGCGGTAGATCTCGGCGCGGTAGCGGCGGCCCGGTTCGAGGAAGGACAGCGGCGTGTCCAGTTCGCGCGGCTGGTCGTCGCCGACGCTGCCCAGGAACCATTCGCCGCTGCCGCGCGCCCTGCGCGCGATGGTCGCGAACTGCCCGACCTCGCCGTCCAGCACATGGCTTTCCTCCCAGTCCACCGCCACGTCGCGGATGAACTGGAAGGCATCGGCATGCTGCGCGTAATGCTCGGGCAGGTCGGCCACCATCTGGATCGGGCTGTACAGCACCACGTACAGCGCCAGCTGCTTGGCCAGGGTGCTGCGCAGCGGCAGGCCGTTGCGGCCCTTCAGGCTGACGATGCCGGGGGTGTAGTCCATCGGCCCGGCCAGCATGCGGGTGAACACCAGGGTGGCCTCATGTTCCGGCGGATTCGGCGGCGCGCCCCAGGCGTTGTATTCCATCCCGCGCGCGCCCTCGCGCGAAACCCAGTTCGGGTACGTGCGGCGCAGCCCGGTGTCCTTGATCGGCTCGTGCGCGTTGACCGCGATATGCCGCTGCGCCGCCTGCCGCACCACGCGCAGGTGGTGGTTGCTCATCCACTGGCCCTCGTGCCATTCGCGCACCACCGGCCCGCCTTCCTCGTCCTGGCGCTGGATGTCGCCGGCGTCGCAGACGTAGCCGGTCTTGACCACGTCCACGCCGTTGCGTGCGTACAGCTCGAGCGCGGCCGGCAGCTGGCGCTCATAGTGGCTGACCGCGCAGGCGGTCTCATGGTGGCCGATCAGGTGCACGCCCTTGCCGGCGGCGTATTTCGCCAGCGCGGGCAGGTCGAAATCGGCGGTGGCGCGGGTGAAGTCGAAGCCCCAGCCATTGGCGAACCAGTTGCCGTCCCAGCCGGGGTTCCAGCCTTCCACCAGCACGCCGCGGAAACCGTTGGCGGCGGCGAAATCGATGTAGCGGCGCGTGTTGGCGGTGGTGGCGCCATGCTTCGCGCCGGTCGCCCAGGTCTCGGTCTCCAGGTGCAGCGACCACCACACGCCCACGTACTTGGCCGGGGTGAACCAGCTCACGTCGCCGATGGCGTTGGGTTCGTTGAGGTTGAGGACCAGGCTGGATTCGGCCAGGTCGCCGGCGCGCTCGCCGACCTGGATGGTGCGCCACGGCGTGTGGAACGGCAGCGTGCGCACCACCGCGGCGTCGCCGCTGCCGGGGGTGAGCGCGGCGCGCAGCACGTCGCCGTCGCCGCGCGCCAGGTTCATGCCGGCGTAGTCCACCAGCGCGGCTTCATGCAGGGAGATGTGCAGGCCGCTGTCGTCGCGCAGGGTGAGCGGGGTCTGCGCGGTGCCGATTTCGCGCAGCGGCGTGCGGCGGTACAGGTATTCCTCGCGGTTCCACTCGAACGCCGGAATCCACCACGCGGTGGCGGGGCGGGCGAGCGCGAACTCGGTCAGCTCGGCGCGGATGCGAGCCTGCTGCATCGCCGCCTGCTTCGGGAACTCATAGCGCAAGCCGACGCCATCGTCGTAGACGCGGAACACCACGTCGAAGCGGCGCCCGGGATGGGTGGCGTCCACCGCCTTCTCGGCGAAGCTGGCGCGCAGCTCGTTGTAGTGGTTGCGGGTCAGGCGGCGCTCGCCCCAGGGCTGTTCCCAGGTCTCGTCGAAGCTGCGGCGGGATTGCCCGACCAGTTCGAGATTGCGTTCCAGCCGGCCGTCGCCGAGCAGGAAACCCAGCCGCGACGGCGCGATCACCGCCTGGCCCCCGCGTTCGACGCGGTAGGCGATGCGCCCTTCGTGCTGCGCTTCGAGCGCGACCGTGAGCACCCCGCCGGGCGAACCGATGCGGGCCAGCTCGGCCGCCTGCGCCGCGGGCAGGCCGGCCAGCAGCAGGACGAAGGCGAGTTTCATGCGGAACAGGCGGGAGCAGGGGCGTGGCGGGGCCATGGCGGGTATCGACTCCGGAGTGCGGGAACGGAAAGCGGGTGTCGCCACTATTCCAGTTGGTGCGCAGCGTCATTGCCGGCAGCGGCACTGAATACGTATGCACCGGCGGTGCGCATCCGCCGGGCGGCCTCTACCATGGCCCGGGCGCATCGGCGCCGCACATCGCATCCGTGATTCCCGGAGGGGGGAGGCGCTTGATGAAAAGCAAACCGCAGCTGTCGTTCTGGCAGATCTGGAACATGTGTTTCGGGTTCCTCGGCATCCAGTTCGGCTTCGCGCTGCAGAACGCCAATGCCAGCCGCATCTTCGAGACGCTGGGCGCGTCGATGGAGGCGGTGCCGGGGCTGTGGATCGCAGCGCCGCTGACCGGCCTGCTGGTGCAGCCGGTGGTCGGCTACCTGTCCGACCGCACCTGGACCCGCTGGGGCCGGCGCCGGCCGTTCTTCATGGCCGGCGCGGTGCTGACCACGCTGGCGCTGCTGCTGATGCCCAACTCGCCGACGCTGTGGATCGCCGCCGGCACGCTGTGGGTGCTGGACGCCTCGATCAACGTGTCGATGGAACCGTTCCGCGCCTTCGTCGGCGACCAACTGGCGCCGCGCCAGCGCCCGGCCGGCTACGCGATGCAGAGCTTCTTCATCGGCGTCGGCGCCATCGTCGCCAGCCTGCTGCCCTACCTGCTGGCGCACTGGGGCGTGGCCAACACCGCCGCGCCGGGCGAGGTGCCGGACACGGTGCGCTATGCGTTCTACTTCGGCGCGGTGGTGCTGCTGGCGGCGATCGCGTGGACGGTGTTCAGCACCCGCGAATATTCGCCGGCCGAACTGGCTTCCTTCGACGATGCCGAACCTGCCGCCGGCCACCGCGCGGCCACCGGCGATGGTGCGCCGTCGTGGTTGCAGGCCGGCGCGTGGCTGCTGCTCGGCATCGCGCTTGCGGTGCTGATCGCCTGGCGCCAGGGCGACAGGATGCTCTACGTGCTGGCCGGCCTGTGCGCCGCCTACGGCATGCTGCTGGCGCTGGCGCGCTTGCTGCCGGGCACGCACATGCTGGCGGCCATCGTCGGCGACCTGCGCGCGATGCCGCCGACCATGCGGCGGCTGGCGTGGGTGCAGTTCTTCTCCTGGTTCGCGCTGTTCGCGATGTGGATCTACACCACCGCGGCGGTGGCCGGCACCCATTTCGGCTCCACCGACCCGCAGTCGGCCGCGTACAACGAAGGCGCCAACTGGGTGGGCGTGCTGTTCGGCGCCTACAACGGCTTCGCCGCGCTGGCGGCGCTGGTCATTCCGGCCATGGTGCGGGCCCTGGGCCTGCGCTGGAGCCACCTGCTCAACCTGTGGCTGGGCGGCGCCGGCCTGGTCTCGCTGATGTTCATCGCCGACCCGGCATGGCTGCTGCTGTCCATGGTCGGGGTGGGCTTCGCCTGGGCCTCGATCCTGTCGCTGCCGTATGCGCTGCTGTCCGACAGCGTGCCCGCGGCGAAGATGGGCGTGTACATGGGCATCTTCAATTTCTTCATCGTGATCCCGCAGCTGGTGGCCGCCAGCGCGCTCGGCTTCGCCCTGCGCGCGTGGCTGGGCGGCGTGCCGATGCACGTGCTGGTGCTCGGCGGCTGCAGCCTGTTCGTGGCCGGCCTGTGCGTGCTGCGGGTTCCGTCCCGTCCGGAGGTGGTGTGATGCGCGTGCGTCTGTCGATGGCCGGCCTTGCGCCGGCGCTTTCCCTTGCACTGCTGGCCGGCGGCGCGGCGGCCGGCACGCGTCCGGACTACGTCGGCACCACCGAGCCGTTCGCCAGCGACGCGGTGTACTTCGTCGTCACCGACCGCTTCGTCAACGGCGACCCGGCCAACGACCACCGCGACCAGGGCGGCGCGCACCGCACCTTCGACATTCCGGTGCACTGCGCGGACGGCATCGACGGCAACATCGGCTACCTCGGCGGCGATTTCAAAGGCGTGCTCGACAACGCCGGCTACATCCGCGGCCTCGGCTTCGGCGCGGTATGGATCACGCCCATCGTCGACAACCCCGACCAGGCCTTCACCGGCAGCAGGCCGGTCACCTGCACCAGCACCCTGACCGACCGCGGCAAGACCGGCTACCACGGCTACTGGGGCGTCAATTTCTACCGGCTCGACGAACACCTGCCGAGCGCGGACCTGGATTTTTCCGGTTTCACCCGCGGCCTGCACGACGCCGGGCTGAAGGTGGTGCTGGACATCGTCGGCAACCATGGCTCGCCGGCGTGGACGATGCCGGTGCGGCAGCCGCAGTTCGGCCAGCTGTTCGACAAGGACGGCAAGCTGGTTGCCGACCACCAGAACCTGCCGCCGCCGCAGCTGGACCCGGAGCACAATCCGCTGCACGCCTTCTACAACGCCATCGGCCCGGTGGACGGCGCCACCGGCTCGATCTTCGACGGCAACCTGGCCGAACTGTCCGATTTCAACCAGGACAACCCGGCGGTGATGGACTACCTGGCCGGCGCCTACCTGCAATGGACGGCGCAGGGCGTGGACGCGCTGCGCATCGACACCATCGGCTGGCTGCCGCACCCGTGGTGGCATGCCTTCGTCAAGCGCATCCGCGCCGAACACCCGGGCATGTTCATGTTCGGCGAGGCCTTCGATTACGACGCCGCGCGCATCGCCGAGCACACCTGGCCGGCCAACGCCAACGTCAGCGTGCTGGATTTCCCGCTGCGCGGCGCGCTGTCGGCGGTGTTCGGCAGGGAAGGCAAGGGCTTCGAGGCGCTGGCCGAACCGCTGCATCTGAGTGGCGGCCCGTATGCCAACCCGTACGCGCTGATGACGTTCTATGACAATCACGACATGGCACGGCTGGACGCCAGCGACAATGGCTTCATCGACGCGCACAACTGGCTGTTCACCGCGCGCGGCATCCCGGTGCTCTATTACGGTTCGGAAACCGGCTTCATGCGCGGCCGCGCCGAGCACGCCGGCAACCGCGCCTACTTCGGCCAGGAACGCATCGACGCGGCGCCGCGCAGCCCGATCTTCGCGCCGCTGCAGCGCATCGCGCGCCTGCGCGAGGCCACCCCGGCGCTGCAGCGCGGCCTGCAGGTCAACGAACGCCTGCAGGGCGACCAGGCGGTGTTCTACCGCGTGCTGCAGCACGGCGACACCGCGCAGACCGCGCTGGTGCTGCTCAACAAGGGCGATGCGGAGCAGAGCGTCGAGGTGCGCCGCTACCTGCAGGCCGGCACCTGGCGCGACGCGCTGGATGGCGGCGCGGCCGCGGTGCATGACGTGCTGAAGGCGCGGGTGCCGGCGCATGGCGTCAAGGTGTACGTGCTCGACGCCGAGGTGCGGCAGCCGGAACTGCAGGCGCAGCTGGACGCGGCAATGGCCGACCAGGCCGCCCGCGACGCGCGCCTGGCGCGCTGATGCGCCCGCTCCTACGGTTGCCGCGCGGCGCCGACGGTACAATCCTCGCCCCGCCGATACCCACCCGCCATGGACACGCTTCCCCCGCAGACTCCGCTCGAAACGCTGCTGAAGGCGGCCATGGACGGCACGGTGCCGATCAAGGCCTTCATGCAGGCCTTCGTCGCCTCGGAAGTGGTGCTGCTCACCGGCAGCCTGGTCACGCCCGACGGCAGCGGTTTCGATCCGCTGCTGTTCGACAAGCAGGGCGTGCTGCACGTGGCGGTGTTCACCGACCTGGCGCGCGTCGGTTTCCACACCCAGCAGGCGCCGCACACGCTGCGCTGGCCGATGCTGGACGTGCTGCGGCGGGTGCCCGGCGGCTACGGCGTGGTGGTGAACCCGGGTACGCCGCTGGGCTTCGAGATATCGCCTTCGGGTGTGGGCGAACTGCTCAAGGATTTCAGCTGACCCTGTGGATGCGGGGCCGGCCTCGCATGGCGCTTTCCCGGTAAGGCCTCATGTCGCAGGAGCGGCTCCGGGTGGCCTCGGGCCATCAGCCGCGATGGCGCTTTCCCGGTAAGGCCACGAAAGCGTTCGCGGCTCAAGCCGCTCCTACGGTTGCTCCCGCGTCCGCGACGACTCACGCACCACCAGCTTCACCGGGATGCTCTGGCTCTCCACCGGCTCGCGCGCGATCAGCGCCAGCAGCTTCTCCACCAGCAGCTGCCCGGCCTGCTTGGTGTCCTGCTGCACCGTGGTCAGCGCCGGCGACACCGAAGCCGCCAGCGGGATGTCGTCGAAGCCGCTGACCGCCACGTCCTGCGGTATGCGCAGGCCATGCTCGCGCAGGGCGCGCAGCGCGCCGATGGCGATCAGGTCGCTGGCCGCGCACACCGCATCGAAACGCTGCCCGCCGGCGAGCAGGGCGGTGCAGGCGGCGTGGCCGGATTCCTCGGTGGTGATGGCGTCGTGCTGCAGCGCCGGCTCGGCCGCCAGGCCGCGCGCGCGCAGCGCCTGCGCGTGGCCGCGGTAGCGTTCCTCGAACTCCGGGTAATGGCTGGAGGCATGGCCGAGGAAGGCGATGCGGCGCCGGCCCTGGTCGAGCAGGTGCGCGGTGATGTCGTAGCCGCCCTGGAAATTGTCGCTGCCCACCGATACGCCCGGCTGGCCGGGCAGGGCCGCGCCCCAGCGCACGAAATGCGTGCCCTGTTCGACCAGCCGCTGCAGCCGCTGCACCGATTCGTGGTAGTCGCCGTAGCCGAGCAGGATGATGCCGTCGGCCTTGTTGCTGTCCTCGAAATCGGCGTGCCAGTCGCTGGACAGCTGCTGGAACGACACCAGCAGGTCCTGCCCCTTCAGCGCGCAGGCGCGGGTGATCGAACCCAGCATCGAGTGGAAGAACGGGTTGATCAGCGAGTCGTCCGGGGTCGGGTCCTCGAAGAACAGCAGCGCCAGCGTGCCGGACTGCTGGCAGCGCAGGCTGGAAGCGTTCTTGTCGACCTTGTAGTTCAGCTGCCGGGCGATCTCCAGGATGCGCCGGCGCGTCTCGGCGTTGACCATCGGGCTGCCGCGCAGGGCGCGCGACACCGTCGGCTGCGAAACGCCGGCCATGTGCGCGATATCCAGTGACGTGGCTTTGCCCTTGATGACCATCATGACCGGCAGCGTGAAGGTGCCGGTCATCATGCCACGCGACGGCGGCGAGGGCGCCGCCGCGCCGGGTCAGCGCAGCGGCGTGGCGCCGGTCCGCCGGCAGACCTCGGCCAGCGCGTCCTGCAGCAGGCGCGCGCGCTCGAATTCATGCAGGTCCGGCTCGTCTTCCAGTTCCAGCGCGTCGTGGCATTCGAACGCCCCGGCGCCGTGCGTATTCCAGGCCTGCTGCAGCGCACGGTGCGGATGGTTGCCCAGGCGCAGGGTGAACCACAGCCGGTTGCCGATGGTGGACAGATCGTTGGCCGGCCCGGCCCAGCTCTCGCCGCTGGCGGTGCAGTGCACGCGGTAGATGCCGCGGCGGACCGGGCGGCGTTTGTAATCGGCGATCTGCTGCCGGCGCTGGTGCTTGTCCATGAGGGGCGCTCCTGAAGGGAAGAATATATTGCCCGGGTAAAAATGGCGTGGCAATATTACCCGGGTCAAATATGGAGCCAATGCATGAACGATCCCCTGGAGGCGCCCCACGCCCTGTTCGAAGGCAGCCGCCTGCTGGCCCGCGGCGAACTGCGGCAGGTGGTGCGGGAAGCCGTCGCGCGCGCCGGCGTGGCGGCCGATGGGCGGCCCCTGCTGCTGCTGGACGACCGCACCGGGCAGAGCCTGGACCTGGACCTGCGCGGCGATGCCGGCGAGGTGCTGGAGCGGCTGCGGGCGCGCTTTCCGGCGCCGGATGAAGCGGAACCGCCCGCGCCGAAGGAACGCGGCCGGCCGCGGCTGGGCGTGGTGGCGCGCGAGGTCACCCTGCTGCCGCGCCACTGGCAATGGCTGGCGGCCCAGCCCGGCGGGGCGTCGGCGACCCTGCGCCGGCTGGTGGAGGAGGCGCGCCGGCGCGAAGGTGGGGCCGGCGGCCTGCGCCAGCGCCGCGAGGCGCAGTACCGGGCGATGCTGGCGCTGGCCGGCGACCTGCCGGGCTTCGAGGAGGCCAGCCGCGCCCTGTTCGCGGGCGACGCCGCCGGCTTCGCCGGCCGCATCGGCCAGTGGCCCGCCGACGTAGGCGCTTACCTCACCAGCCTGTCGGCGGACGACGCGGGATGAGGCGACGGGGTGGGCGGGAAGGGGATGGGTTGTTACCATCCCGTGTCCCGTCCCCTCCCGGCGCCTGCACCCGGGAACCACGGATGCCGGCTGCAGCCGGCACAAACCCCGGCACACAACGCAAAGAGCGAATCCCATGGCGCGCGGCATCAACAAAGTCATCCTGGTCGGCAACCTCGGCAACGACCCGGACGTGAAGTACACCCAGAGCGGCATGGCCGTGACCCGCATCAGCCTGGCCACCACCAGCGTGCGCAAGGACCGCGACGGCAACAACCAGGAACGCACCGAATGGCACCGCGTGGTGTTCTTCGGCAAGCTCGGCGAGATCGCCGGCGAGTACCTGCGCAAGGGTTCGCAGGTCTACGTCGAAGGCGAGATCCGCTACGACAAGTTCACCGGCCAGGACGGCGTGGAGAAGTACACCACCGACATCGTCGCCAACGAGATGCAGATGCTCGGCGGCCGTGGCGAGGGTGGCGGCGGTGGTGGCGGCTACGGCGGCGAGCGCCCGCAGCGCCAGTCGGCCCCGCGCCCGCAGGGTGGCGGCGGTGGCGGCTACGGCAACCAGGACCAGGGCGGCGGCTACGGCCAGCGCCCGCAGCGCCAGGCGCCGGCCCAGCAGCCCGCGCCGCCGATGGACGACTTCGCCGACGACGACATTCCGTTCTGAGGTGCAAGGGCGGGAAATCGCTTGGTTCCAGAAGAAAAGCCCTCGTTCCAGAGGGCTTTTTTTGTTCCCTTCTTGCCCGGGATGGCCCCGATTGCCTCCTTCCGCCCCTCGTTGCCGCCATGCCCATCGTGGGCAGGCCGGATTCGGAGCGGAACATTCCTTCAGGGCCGTGGCGGCCATTGAGGCGGACGACCCATCGTCCGTGCGCCGCCGCCATCGGCCCGGGCGGCTGGCCTGGATCGACTCGGCGGTTATCCAGCGACGCCGGCCGCTGCCGAAATGCGGCGTGCTTCCTTCGCGCCACGCCGCTCGCTGTAGCGGTCCACCAGGTAGTCGCTGCGCCCGCGCACCAGCAGGGTGAACTTCACCAGTTCTTCCATCACGTCCACCACGCGGTCGTAGTAGGACGAGGGCTTCATGCGGCCGTTGTCGTCGAACTCCTGCCAGGCCTTGGCGACCGACGACTGGTTCGGGATGGTGACCATGCGCATCCAGCGGCCCAGCACCCGCAGCGTGTTGACCACGTTGAAGGACTGCGAGCCGCCGTTGACCTGCATCACCGCCAGGGTCTTGCCCTGGGTCGGCCGCACGCTGCCATCTTCCAGTGGCAGCCAGTCGATCTGGTTCTTGAACACGCCCGTGATGGTGCCGTGGCGTTCGGGCGACACCCAGACCTGGCCCTCCGACCACTGCGACCACTCGCGCAGCTGCCGCACTTTCGGGTGGCTTTTGTCGACGCTGTCCAGCACCGGCAGTTCGTGTGGATCGAACACGCGGGTCTCGGCGCCGAGGTGCTGCAGGATGCGCTCGGCTTCCAGTGCCAGCTTCCGGCTGAAGGACTGCGGCCGCAGCGAGCCGTACAGCAGCAGGATGCGGGGCGGATGCATGTCGCCGGCGCCCAGCACCTCGTGCACGGGCGCGGGGAGCAGGCCGGCATCCAGGTGAGTGGGGAGGTCGAAGGGGGATTGTTCGGGCTTATTCATTCTATTATTCTAGAAAAATGGAAATGAAAGATGCAATCACCTCCCTGACCGCCTTGGGCCATACGACTCGCCTGGCTGCCTTCCGTCTGCTGGTCGAAGCCGGCCCCGCAGGCCGCATCGCCGGTGACATCGGCGAGGCACTGGGCGTTCCTGGCGCGACGCTGTCCTTCCATCTGAAGGAACTGGTGCATGCCGGCCTGGTGGAGAGCGAGAGCCGGGGGCGCTACGTCTGCTATCGCGCCAACTTCCAGGCGATGAACGGCTTGATCGAATACCTCACCCGCAACTGCTGCGCCGGTTCGGGCAATGCCGGATGCGTGGCGGCGATCGACCCCGCCTGCGGCTGCTGATCGCCGCCCGTTCTCCTGCAGCGTCGCCTTTCACCACACGACACCCTCACCATGACCCATAACGTCCTCTTCCTGTGCACCGGCAACAGCGCACGCAGCGTCCTGGCCGAGGCCACGCTGCGCGCGTGGGCCGGCAACCGTTTCAAGGTGTTCAGCGCCGGCAGCCAGCCCACCGGCACCGTGAACCCGTTCGCCCTGGCTCAACTGCAGGCCGAGGGGATATCCATCGCCGGACTGCGCAGCAAGTCCTGGGACGAATTCACCACGCCGGAAGCCCCGCGCATGGATCTGGTCGTGACCGTGTGCGACTCGGCGGCGGCCGAGACCTGCCCGGTGGTGTTCGGCGATTTCCTGCGCACCCATTGGGGGTTGCCGGACCCCGCGGCGGCCGGTGGCAGCGATGACGACAAGCGCGCGGCGTTCAAGCAGGCCCATCGCGTCATCCAGGCCCGGCTGATGGCCTTCCTGGCGCTTCCTTCATCGGTCTGGGAGGGCCGCGCACGACTCAAGGCCGCCCTAGACAGGATCGGTTTTGTCGAAGCCGGGGACGAAGCCGGTGAGTGACGCTGCGCCCCGCATGGGGTTCTTCGAACGCTACCTGACCCTGTGGGTGGCGCTCTGCATCGTGGTGGGCACGTTGCTGGGCCACCAGTGGCCTTCCGTTTTCATACGCCTGGGAAGCATCGAGTGGGCGCAGGTGAACCTGCCGGTGGCCGCGCTCATCTGGGTGATGATCGTGCCCATGCTGATGAAGGTGGATTTCGGCGCGCTGCGCCAGGTCGGCCAGCACTGGCGCGGCATCGGCACCACGTTGTTCATCAACTGGGCGGTGAAGCCGTTTTCGATGGCCTTGCTGGGGTGGCTCTTACTGCGCCACGTCTTCGGACCCTGGCTGCCGGCCGACCAGGTGGACTCCTATATCGCCGGCCTCATCCTGCTGGCGGCCGCGCCGTGCACCGCGATGGTGTTCGTGTGGAGCAACCTGTGCCGCGGCGACGCGGCGTTCACCCTCAGCCAGGTGGCCTTGAACGACGCCATCATGGTGGTGGCGTTCGCCCCGCTGGTCGCGCTGCTGCTCGGCATTTCCTCGATCACCGTGCCGTGGGCCACGCTGGCCATTTCCGTGGGGCTGTACATCGTCGTGCCGGTGATCATCGCCACGGGGCTGCGCGCCTGGGTGATGCGCCATGGTGGACAAGCGCGACTCGACCGCTGGCTGGCCCGGCTCGGCCCGCTTTCGCTGGCGGCCCTGCTGCTGATGCTGGTGCTGCTGTTCGGCTTCCAGGGCCGGCAGATCCTCGCGCAGCCGCTGGTCATCGCGATGCTGGCGGTGCCCATCCTCATCCAGGTCTATCTCAACTCCGGGCTGGCGTACCTGCTCAACCGCAGGCTGGGCGTGGCCCATCGCGTGGCCGGCCCGTCGGCACTGATCGGTGCCAGCAACTTTTTCGAACTGGCGGTGGCCACCGCGGTGAGCGTGTTCGGCGTTCACTCCGGGGCGGCGCTGGCCACGGTGGTGGGCGTGTTGATCGAGGTGCCGGTGATGCTGTCGGTGGTCCACATCGTCAATCGTTCGAGGGGCTGGTACGAACGACGGGCCCTGCACTGAGGCACACCGGATGGCGCGGGGGCTTGCGCCGCCGCGCCCGGAATGGGGATTTCTCCCGATGTGCCGGCCTCGTTCCAGTGCCAGCATCACAGGGCTGCGGCCGGCTAACCGGGCGCGTCGGCGCGTGACCGCAGCCGAAGGCCTTGCTGTACCGTGCCGCCATGTCCCCCGTGTCCTGCTGGAGATAGTCGAATGATGAAGCGCTGGCCCCTCTTGCTGTTCGCCCTGGCCTCCGCCGGCATCACATCGGCCACGCTCGCCGCCGAGCAGCGGCCGCGGGCGCGCGAGGCGGGCGTGGTGATCGGCACGCTGCCGACCGGGCCGCGCAATGCCATCACCGACGTGGCCGGGGTCGGCGTCGGCCACGCCACGCTGCGCGAGGGCACGCGCCTGCATACCGGCGTCACCGCGGTCCTGCCGCATGCCGGCAATGTGTACCGGCAGCGGGTGCCGGCCGCGATCGTCGTCGGCAACGGCTACGGCAAGCTGGCCGGGATCACCCAGGTGCAGGAACTGGGCGAGCTGGAAACGCCGATCCTGCTGACCGGCACGCTGAGCACGTGGAAGGTTGCCGATGCGGCGGTGGACTGGCTGCTGCGCCAGACGGGCATGGAGCAGGTACGCTCGATCAATCCGGTGGTCGGCGAAACCAACGACGGCTACCTCAGCGACATCCGCGCGCGGCCGCTGACGCCGGCGCTGGTGGAACAAGCCCTGGCCACGCCGTCCTACGCCGAGGTCGAGGAAGGCGATGTGGGTGCCGGCGCCGGCACGGTCGCCTTCGGCTGGAAGGGCGGCATCGGCACCAGTTCGCGGCGGCTGCCCGCGGCCGGGGGCGGTTATACGGTCGGCGTGCTGGTGCAGAGCAATTTCGGCGGCGAACTCACCATCGCCGGCGTGCCGGTCTGGAAGGTACTGCCGGACCCGGCGGCCTACGCGCGCAGCCTGGCGGTGCCGCCCCCCAGCACCGGCGACGGCAGCATCATGATGGTGGTGGCCACCGATGCGCCGCTGGACGCGGCGCAGCTGCAGCGCCTGGCGAAGCGGGCGCTGGTCGGGCTGGCGCGTACCGGTTCGGTGATGTCCAACGGCTCGGGCGACTACGTCATCGCCTTCTCCACGGCGAAGGAGAACCGGCGCGATCCGGAGGTGGCGGCGCAGCCGGCGCGCAGCCTCGCCGGCGAAGCCATGTCGCCGCTGTTCCAGGCTGCCGCCGAGGCGACCGAGGAGGCCATCGTCAATTCGCTGTTCCGTGCCCACACCGTGCAGGGACACCGCGGCACCGCCGCGGCCCTGCCGCTGGAGCCGGTACTGGACGCGGTGCGGCGCGCGAAGCTCGCGGCGCCGGCTTCGCGCTGAGGCGCACGTTCCGGCGCGCGCCGTCCGCCGTCATGGCACGTTGCCGCAGAGTCGCGGCGGTGCCATCTGCACCGTGGTCGCACTGGCCGGAGGTGCGCCCATGCGCGTCCTGATCGCGACCGCGCCGCAATCCCCCGGTCCGGCGCGGTTCGGCTGTCGCTGGCGATGCCATCCTCGGCCCGGTCGATGAAAGCCGGTTCGTGCCCGCGATCCGGCCAGGGAGCGGGGTCGCGCGTGCCGTCCGCGATTGAATGTGCGCTCGGCGGCGACGTCGGACGGCCGCGCGCTTCACGCCTTCAGTTCAGCAGCCGCGCCAGCTGCGTGCGGTTGGCGACATTCAATTTGCGGAAGATGGAGCTGATCTGCGACTCGATGGTCTTGCGCGAGCGGCACAGGCGCTCGGCGATGGCCGCGTTGCGCAGTCCCGAGGCGACCAGGCCGGCGACCTTGCGCTCGCTGGGCGACAGGCACCTGAGCAGGGGCAGGGCGCGGGCGGAGAGCGCTTCGGCCATTTCCCCGGCTTCGCCCGCGGGCGCGAGGATCAACAGGTGCTGTGCGTGGTGCGACGAATTGCCGGGCGCCGAGCTGATCTCCACGCGCAGGGCCTGCGCCGGCCGCTGCGGGTGCGCGATAGTGAAGCTGGCGCGCTGGCCGGGCGCCATGGTCGTGCCGGTGGCGTCTTCCATCCAGCGGCGCAGCGGTGCCTCGATCGCGCGTGGCAGGCGCCCCGCACGTTCGCCGTCGGTGCTCCAGCGCCGGCACAGGCGCCTGGCTTCGCGCGACATGTAGGACGGCGCCAGGTTTCCATCCACCAGCAGCGCCGCCAGTGGCAGCTCGTACAGCAGGTCTTCCACGGCCTGGTGCCGCAGGCGGTCGGATTCGAGCAGGCGCACGCGCTGCAGGCTCGCATCCAGCAAGGGGTACAGCCCGGCCAGGAAGCCCACTTCGGCGTCGGACAGTTCGCTGTGCGCGGCGAGGATGCGGATGCTCAGCACCGCCTCCAGCCGCGTGCCGTCCCAGAACGCCAGGTGGATGAACTCGCGCCAGGCCGGCGCCGGGTTCTGCGCCTTGAGCCGTTCCGGCGCAAGCGCGTCCTGCGAGGCTATCTGCGAGAACGTGTACCAGCGGATGCGCGGATTCGCGTCCAGGTAGGGCGCGGCCACCTCCAGGCTGGTGACCAGGCGGCTGTCCCCGTCGCCGGCATCGGCCAGGTGATGGCGGCCCTGCAGCGGCCGGTAGCCGTCGATGTCGAACAGCAGGCTGCAGGAATGGCAGGGCAGGGCCTTGTTGACCAGCGCCGCACAGGCCTGCCACAGCGAGGCCATGTCGAGCGCCTTCACCAGCGCCGCGCGCTCGGCGGCCATGCCGTCCGCGGTGGTGGAGGCGCAGGTGGCATCGAGTATCAACATGGCATCTCCCGGAAGGTGCGGACAACGTGGCGACGGCGCCGCATGCAGGCCAGCGGCGGGCGGCGTTCCGGCTATGTAGCAGCGGCGCCGCGGCGCTGGCAAGCCGCGCAGCGGCGGCCCCTGCGGCAGCCGCGCTCGATGCTGACAGGAACATCCGGGTTTTTCCCGATTCGCCGCATCGCGCGATATGGTCGAATGGCAACGGGCAGATCCAGCCAGGGCAAAGGTGGCAGCGATGCGGTACACGAATGAACGGTGGCAGGCGGCAAGGGAGGCGAAACCATGAGCGCGGCACCCGGCAGACTGGTCCTGCACATGCCCTACCTGTTGTTCCTGGGCGAGGAGACCAACCCGCTGAAGGCCAAGACCGCCTTCGGCCTGCGCGACTGGACCGCGCAGGGCTGCATCGGCCAGACGCGGCTGCCCGGCGGCAGCATCGACCTCGGCCTGCCGGAGATGGACCCCGCCGCGGCGGCCGCCGCCGGCGCGCGTTCGCTGGTGATCGGCGTCACCCCGGTCGGCGGGCGCATTCCCGCGCATTGGGGGCCGCTGCTGATCGCCGCGGTGGAAGCGGGCCTGGATATCGTCAGCGGCCTGCACACGCCGCTGGAATCGGTGCCCGGCCTGGCGCAGGCGGCGACGCGTTCGGGGGCGCGGCTGGTGGATGTGCGGCGGCCACCGGACAACCTGCCGCGCGCCACCGGCAGGCGGCGCAGCGGCAAGCGTGTGGCCATGGTCGGCACCGACTGCGCGCTGGGCAAGAAATACACCGCGCTGGCGCTGGCGCGGGCGATGCGCGGGCAGGGCATCGATGCCGATTTCCGCGCCACCGGCCAGACCGGGATCATGATCGCCGGCGCCGGCATCGCCGTGGACGCGGTGATCGCCGACTTCATCGCCGGCGCGGCCGAGTGCATCTCGCCGGATGCTGCGCCCGACCACTGGGACCTGATCGAAGGCCAGGGCTCGCTGTTCCATCCGGCCTATGCCGGCGTCACCCTCGGCCTGCTGCACGGCTCGCAGGCCGACGGCCTGGTGCTGTGCCACGACCCGCTGCGCACGCACCTAGTCAGCTGGCCGGATTACCCGGTGCCGACCCTGGCGGTGGCGCGCGACCTGTACCTGCAGGCGGCGCGGCTGACCAACCCCGGCGCGCGTCTGGTGGGGGTGAGCCTGAACACCTCGGCGATGGACGATGCCGCCGCACAGGACGCCCTGGAACGCGCCGAGCGCGAACTGGGCGTGCCCGCCTTCGACCCGATGCGCAGCCGCCTGGACCGGGCCGTCGCCTCGATCATGGGGTGAAGCCGTCATGGCGCGCACGCTGCATGCCAGGCCGCACGCCTGGAGACTGAAGGAGCCCTTCGCCATCGCCCGCGGCGTGCGCAGCCAGGCGCGCGTGGTCATCGTCGAACTGCACGAGGGCGGCCTGGTCGGCCGTGGCGAGGCCGGCGGCATCGGCTACCAGGGCGAGACGCCGGAAAGCATGCTCGCCCAGATCGAACAGGTGCGAGGGGCGCTGGAACAGGGCTGCGACCGCCACGACCTGCTGCGGCTGCTGCCGGCCGGCGGTGCGCGGCACGCGCTGGACGCGGCGCTGTGGGATCTGGAAGCCCGGCGCAGTGGCGTGCCGGTGTGGACGCGCGCCGGCATCCGCCACTGGCAACCGGTCGAAAGCGCGGTGACCATCGGCATCCGCGACACCGCCGCCTACGAAGCCACCGCGCGAGCGCATGCGGATTACCCCTGGCTCAAGGTGAAGGTGGGCAAGGGCTCGCCGCTGGACGCGGTGGCCGCGGTCCGTCGTGGCGCGCCGCGGGCGCGGCTGATCGTCGACGCCAACCAGTCGTGGAGCGTGGGCGAACTGCGGGCCTGGGTGCCGGCCCTGCAGCCATTCGGCGTGGAACTGCTCGAACAGCCGATAGCGGTGGCGGACAGCGATGGCCTGCTTGGTTACGACGGTGCGATTCCGGTCTGCGCCGACGAGGCGCTGTCCACGCTGGACGACCTTCCCGCGCTGGTCGGGCGCTACCAGTTCGTCAACATCAAGCTGGACAAGACCGGCGGCCTCACCGCCGCGCTGGAGCTGGCCGCGGCCGCGCGCGCGGCGGGCTTCCGGCTGATGGTGGGCTGCATGCTGGGCGGTTCGGTGTCGGTCGCGCCGGGCATGGTGCTGGCGCAGCTGTGCGAAGTCTGCGACCTGGACGGCCCCTGGCTGCAGGCCGAGGACTGGCCGGGTGGCATCGTCTACCAGCGCGGGCGCATGTCGATGCCGGAACCGGCGGTATGGGGTTGAGCATGCGTTGACCGCAACGACCGGGCCGGTCGCGCAGACAGCGCAACCGGCCTTCGCATCAGTCCTGCGAACTGGACCAGTCGACCGCCGGGTAACTGCCCGGTCCCATGAACGCACGCAGCACCTGTTTGTATGCGCCCGGCCCGTTCTCGCTGTTGGTGAACAGCACCAGGCTCTCGCCGCTGGCCGGGTCGAGCATGAAGAAGGCCTTGAAGCCGGGGTTGTCGCCCCAGTGCCAGACCAGCCGCCTGCCGTCGGCCTCCTGCAGGCCGACGCCCAGGCCCCAGGCGATGAACGGATCGGCCGGTCTGGGCGAGGCCGGATCGTCGGCATCGCTGGATGGCGCGGACATCAGCGCGTGCGTGGCCGGTTTCAGCCCTTCGCCGCGGTACAGCGCCTGCTGGATGAAGTTGTCGTAGTCGTGGGCGTTGGTGACCAGGGTCCACGCCGTGTTCTCCCAGGCGAACACCCGGTCCGGCTCGGGCGTGCCGTCCTTGCCGTGGCCGGACGCGGTGCGCGCGTCGAACCCGGGGACGGTGAGGTAACTGCTGCTGGGCATGTCGAACGGCGAGAACACTTCGCGCGCGGCCAGCGCGTTCCAGCGCGAGCCGGTGATGTGTTCCAGGGTGCGCTGCAGCAGGTAGAAACCCTCGCCGGAGTAGGCGTAGTGCTCGCCGGGCGCGAACTTGCTTTCCAGCGGCGTGCGGTCGATCGCCGGGTCCGAGGGCGATATCTGCCAGTTGCGCAGTCCACTGGTGTGGTTGAGCACCATGCGCGCGGTGATCCTGCGCGCCAGCGGGTTGTCCCTGGTCCTCGGCGAATGCCAGTAGTCCCACAGGGGTGTATCCAGGTCGAGTTTTCCGGCATCGACCAGGCGCAGCGCGATGTAGGCGGCGACCACCTTGGACAGCGACGCGGCCTGGAAAACCGTGTCGTCGCCGACCTTCGCCGCGCCATGGTTGTTCAGCACGCCATGGCAGTACGCCTCGGAAATGCCGCCGCGCGTATGGACCAGCTGCGCGCCGGGAATGGCCTGCGAGCGCATCGCCGCCTCGAAGGCTTCGCGGCTGCCCCGTACAGCCTCCGTTTCCTCCGCCGTTGGCGTGTCGCATCCATGTCGGGCCACGGTGGCGGGAGCGGACGGGCCGGAATGCGCGTCGGCCATGGAGAACAGTGCCAGTGCCAGAACGGCCATGCGTGGTGCCTGGATCTTCATCTTTTCCCCGGTCTGTTCGAAAAGGTGCCGCATGTATCGCGAAGCATGCAGGAATGGCGCGGCCTGTGGCGACGTGGGATACACGCCAGAGCGCATCGGGCGGCGGCAACCATACCGCATCGGCAAACGCATCAAGCCTGCCTGAAGACACTTTTCGCAGGTCGTCCTTCATTGTTTCCGACGTGGCGGAGCGGGCGGCGAAAGCCACTATCACTGCGGCAGAATCGGGGTTTCTGCCGAGCGGCAGGCCGGGCAGCGTCCCTGGCGGGAATGGAGATGGGGCACTCCATGTGACGCCGATGTGCCGCGTGGCTAGAATCCCGCTGGCAGTGGGCCGGATGCCCCAGGGGAGAATGGAATGAGAGCAGGCAGGTTGTGGGGGCTGCTGCTGGCCCTGTCGATGCCGGCGGTGCAGGCGGATGCGGCGGTGGATCTGGGGCAGTTCATCCGCAAGGATGAGTTCAACGAGATCAAGATATCTCCGTCAGGCGAGTACTACGCGGCGACGGTGCCGCTGGAAGGCAAGACCGCATTGGCGATCTTCCGCCGGGCCGATCTCAAGCCCACCGGTACGTTCATGCCGGTGCGCAACGCGCACGTGGGTGATTTCGAATGGGTGAACGATCAGCGCGTGCTCATCGGCATCGCGGAGAAGTTCGGCATGCTCGACCAGCCGCAGCCGACGGGCGAGATTTATGCGATCAACGCCGATGGTGGGCAAGCCGACCTGCTGGTCGGCTTCCGGGTGCAGGGCAATGGCGCCGGCACCCGCATCCAGCCGAAGAAGGTCGAGGACGTGGCTGCGTTCCTGACCGACGTACTGCCGAACGACGACCGCCATGCGGTGATTTCGGTATGGCCGTTGCTGGGCGACGAGCCCTTCACGCGGGCGGAGCGGATGGACGTACGCAGTGGCCGCCGTACCACGCTGGCGCGTGCGCCGGTGCGGCGCGCGAGCTTCGTGACCGACAACGGCGGCGAGGTACGGTTCGCGTATGGCGCCAATGTGGACAATGCCAGCAGGCTGTACTACCGCGATGCCACCGGCGCCGAATGGCGCCTGGTCAACGACCAGAACGCCAGCAGGAAGATCGAGATTCCGCTGGGGTTCTCGCAGGACAACCGGCTTGCCTACCTGCAGGTGCGTGGCGAGGATGCCGGCACCGACCGCATCGTCGCCTGGGATCCGGCGACCAACGTACGCACGACGGTGCTGCATGACGCCGGCGCCGACCCGCTGTCGATCATTCATCGCAATGGCACCTCGATTCCGGTCGGCGCGCAGGTGATGGATGGGCGGCATCGCAATCTTTTCTTCGATGACGCTTCGCCGGAAGCCCGCCAGTACCGCAGTCTGGAGGCCGCCTTTCCCGGCCAGTCCGTTCGTATTACTTCCAGCACCCGCGACGGCAAGCTGCTGTTGATCAGGGTATGGTCGGGCAACAGCCCCGGCGACTTCTACCTGTTCGACACGGCGAACAAGCAGGTGGCCCATGTAGTGAGCAGCGGCAGCTGGATCGATCCGGATGCCGCGGCCCCGGTCGAACCCTTCACCTTCAATGCCCGCGATGGGCTTGCCATCCATGGCTATCTGACCCGGCCGCGCGCCGCATCGGGCGCCCGGCCGATGGTGGTGATGCCGCATGGCGGGCCGTTCGGCATCTTCGACGCATGGCAGTACGACCGCGACGCGCAGATGCTGGCGGCGGCCGGTTATACGGTCATGCAGGTCAATTACCGCGGTTCGGGCAACTACGGCTGGGCGTTCCAGAATGCCGGCGCCCGCCAATGGGGCGGTGCCATGCAGGACGACCTGACCGATGCCACGAAATGGGCGATCGCGCAGGGCCACGCCGATCCGGCGAAGATCTGCATCTACGGTGCCAGCTATGGCGCCTATGCGGCGCTGATGGGCGTGGCGAAGGAGCCTTCGCTGTATCGCTGCGCGGCCGGTTACGTGGGTGTCTACGATCTGCCGATGATGCAGCGCGAGGATGGCCGCAAGCGGCGCAGCCTCGGGAACTGGTCCAGGGACTGGGTGGGCGAGGACATGGCCGCGCTGGCCGCCGTTTCGCCCAACCGCATGGCCGAGCGGATCAAGGTCCCCGTGTTCCTGGCGGCGGGCGGCGAGGATGAGATCGCCCCTGTCGAGCACACGCGCATGATGGAGGCCGCATTGAAGAAGGCGGATGTCCCGGTCGAATCCCTGTACTACGACACCGAGGGCCACGGTTTCTATACCGAGCCGCACCAGCGCGAGTACTACGGCAGGTTGCTGGCGTTCCTCTCGCGGCATCTGGGCGGCGAGACCGCGAAGTAGGCGCGGCGCGCGGGCAGGAAAAGCAACGGCACTTCACGGCGTCGTTGCTTCACCATGGAGCGGCTCAGCGCACGCCGTGCATCATCCGCTTCAGCAGCGGCGAGGCGAGCAGGGCGAGCACCGCGCAGCCCAGGCCGATCCACATCAGCAGCCAGAACAGGTGCTCGTAGCGGGCGGCGGCCTGGGCGATGTCCATCACCTCGCCCTCGGGCACGTCGATGGCGGCGAGCTTGCCGAACAGGGCGGCCAGGGTTTCCGAGAAGGCGGTGGCCAGGAACCAGGTGCCCATCATCAGGCTGACCACGCGCGGCGCGGCCAGCTGGGTGACGGCCGACAGGCCCACCGGCGACAGGCACATCTCGCCGATCTCCAGGACCAGGTAGGCCAGCACCAGCCACCACACGCTGGCCATCTGCCCGGTGGCGCCGACGTGCTGCGCGGCCAGCGCCAGCGGCACGAACGACAGCGCGCCGAACAGCAGGCCGAACGAGGATTTCACCGGCTTGGACGGGTCCAGGCCGCGCCGGTCCAGCCAGGCCCACAGCGCGGCGAACAGCGGCGCCAGCAGCACCAGGAACAGCGCGCCGAGGTAGGTCAGCGAACCGGCGGTCTGCGGCAGCACCAGGCAGTCGCGCACCAGCATCACCAGCATCGCCGCGACGATGGCGGCGAACAGCACGCGCGGCGCATTCGAGGCCGGGTCGCGCTCGGACAGGCGCGCGGCGACCACGAAGCCCAGTGGCGCCAGCAGCAGCGAGGCGATCGACCATGGCAGCGGCGTGCCGTCGCGGACCACCAGCGACGGCACCAGGTCCTTGGTCAGCAGGCGGTCGGTGAACGTGACCCATGAGCCGTAGGTCTGCTCGTACAACGTGAAGAACACCAGCGCCATGAAGATCAGCGCCATCAGCGCGATCATCTGCTGGCGCTGCACCGGCGTGCAGCGGGTGCCGGTGAACCAGGCGAACCACAGCAGCACGCCGCCCAGCACCACGATCATCAGCATCAGCGCCAGGCTGATTTCGCCGCCCAGGGCGAAGGCGCCATTGGCCGCGGCCCACATCAGCGCGGCCACCGGCAGCACGCCGGCGATGGCGATCGCATAGATCAGCCATTCGCGCGGCAGCCCGGCCACGCGCTCGCGCAGCGCCGCCGGCTGCGGCGGCTCGGCGTGGCCCTGCAGGTATTTCTGGCCCCACAGGAACATCGCCAGGCCGACCAGCATGCCGATGCCGGCGGCGCCGAAGCCGTATTTCCAGCCGTAGGCCTCGCCGAGGAAACCGCAGACCAGCGAGGCGAACAGCGCGCCGAGGTTGATGCCGGCGTAGAACAGCGAGAAGCCCGAATCGCGGCGCGGGTCGTTCTCGGGATAGAGCTTGCCGACGATGGTGGAGATGTTGGGCTTGAGGAAGCCCACGCCCATGATGATCAGCGCCAGCGACAGGTAGGTCGCGCCCAGCGCGGCGTCGTCGCGCACCACCTCGCCGCCGACGCGGTGCGCCGCGTGGCCCTCGAAGGCCATGCCCAGGTGGCCCAGCACCAGCAGGATGCCGCCGAACACCACCGCCTTGCGCATGCCCAGCCAGCGGTCGGCGAGCAGGCCGCCGAACACCGGCACGCAGTACACCAGGCCGCCATAGGCGCCGAGCAGGTCCAGCCCGGCCTTGTCGCCGAACAGGTGGTACTTGGTCAGGTAGAGCAGCAGCAGCGCCTTCATCCCGTAGAAGGAAAAGCGCTCCCACATCTCGGTGAAGAAGCAGACGTAGACGCCCTTGGGGTGGCCGAGGAAGTCGCTGGACGGGGAGGCGGCGGTGGCGTGCATCGGGGAGCCGGCGGCGGAATCGGCGGCAAGTATAGGAGCCGGGCACGGCGCGGGCCGCGGACCCAGGGCCGTCCGCCCCCGCGGGAGCGCACTTCCATGCGCGAACGGACAGCACCGGCAAAGCCGCGTGGCGTACCGGAGTGCGCGCCTGCGGTCCGATGGCGGCCGCCCCCGGCGCATGCTGCGGCACGGCTGGACTTGCCGTTAAGCGGACGTTAGCGTTGCAGCGTTTTTTGCCAGCGGGAAACCTCCATGAACAATGCTGCACCCCCGCAGCTCACCTTCCGCGCGGTGGTCCTGGCCATCGTGCTGGCGGTGGTGCTGTCCGCCGCCAACGCCTACCTGGGCCTGTTC
>Ga0206118_100343_pt1 | contig 27061 bp, 24 predicted proteins | sample 3A20Ametagenome_FD_177999 | JGI IMG/M metagenome (GOLD analysis project Ga0206118, IMG submission 177999) | Enriched microbial communities from leaf-cutter ant dump, University of Wisconsin, Madison, United States - 3A20A | ecosystem: Environmental > Terrestrial > Nest > Insects nest > Nest dump... | reverse complement strand
CTGGAACGGCCGGCTGATGCGGAACAGCGCCGCGCCCAGGGTCAGCGCGTCGCTGGGCATGTACTTGGCGCCCACTTCCACCTGGCGTGACAGCACCGACGGCAGCAAGTCGCCTTCGTTGCTGGTCCAGAACGGCGCCTCCTGGCCCAGCGCGATGCCGCGCACGTAGCTGGCGTACAGGTTGAGCTGCGCGTTGGCGCTCCAGATCAGCGCGGTCTGCGGCAGGAAATGCGACACGCGGCTCTCGCGCTCGGGGTTGCCGCGCTTGTCCCAGGCGCGCTCGTCCAGGCGCACGAAGCGGCCGCCGGCCAGCCACTGCCAGTCGTCGGCGAAACGCACGCGGTCCAGCACGAACAACGCCTTCTGGCGGCTGTCCAGGCGTCGCACCGACGGGCCGGGCTGCAGCGGCGAGGGCTCGAACTGCGGCACCTCGCGGTCGTGGATGTTGCCGCTGCCGACGTATTCGTTGACGTTGCGGCGCTTGTCCACGCTGCGGCGGAAATAGTCCGCGCCCAGCACGAGCTGGTGCTCCACCGCGCCGGTGGCGAAGCGGCCACGCAGTTCGGCGCGCAGCTGCTGGTTGCGGCGGGTGTCGTCCGGGCTGCGGTAGTCGTAGATGTCGTAGTCGCCGTTGGGCGCGAAGTAGTTGCCCGGCACGCTGCCGTCGGCGCAGCCGGCGGTGTAGTAGCAGCCGTAGGCGAAGGCGACGTTGTCATCGATGACCGAGCGGCTGTGGCTGGCCGACACGCGCGACTGCCACGCCGGGCTGAAATCGTAGGTGTGCAGCGCGGTGAGGTTGGTGCTGTCGATGCCCACCGGCTTCTGCCAGCGCTGGTAGCCCAGCATCTGCCTGCGGTCGACGTTGCGCGGCAGCGCGCTGGCGCCCAGCAGCTGGTAGCCCGAGGCCGAGCGCTGCGCGCTGGTCTGGTAGCTGGCGTCCACTTCGAGCTTGCCGCGCTCGCCGATCAGCCAGTCGGTGGCCAGCGCGTAGAAGTTGCGGCGGCCGTCGGCGTGGTCGATGTAGGAGCGGCTGCTGTCCCACGCGGCGTTGAAGCGCACGCCGAAGCGCGGCGTCAGCCAGTGGCCGACATCGACGGCGGCGTAGCGCGAGCCTTCGGCATCGGTGCCGAGAGTGACGGTGCGCACCTCGGCCGGGCGCTTGCCCACGTAGTTGATGACGCCGCCCGGCGCGATCACCCCGGCGGCCAGGCCGGCCTCGCCCTTGAGGATTTCCACCTGCTGCACGTTCTCCAGCGCCAGGCGCTGCTCGCCGGCCACGGTGAGGCCGTTGAAGCGGTAGCCGGTGGCGGTGTCCAGCGCGAAGCCGCGGATGGCGATGTTCTGGTAGTAGCCCACCGGCGCGTAGCTGTCGCCCAGCGAGGCATCGTTGCTGGCCAGTTCGGACAGCGTGCGCACCACGCGCTGGTCGAGCAGGCCGCGGTCCAGCACGCTGATCGAGGCCGGGGTGTTCTTCCAGTCGCCGCTGCCGAAGCTGTTGGACTGGGTGTCCGTGGCGCCGGGCTGCCTGGCCTGCACGCGCACGGCGGCCAGCTCGGTGGGCGAGCGGTCGGCGGCGGTGTCCAGGGCACTGGCGTGCAGCGGCAGGGCCGCGCCCAGCGCGGCGGTCAACAGCGAAATTCGGTGGCAGCGGTTCATTCGTTTCGTCATCAGCCGTGGGGGGAGACGAAGCGAAGGCGCGCACGCGCGACCGGCCACGAAGGCGGTGTGCCTGCTGCTCAAAGCTCCCTACGCCGGTGCAAACCGGATCAGGTTCCAAGGGACTCTCTCAGCCTGGAAAAGCCCAGGCACCCCCGCTTCAGGGGCGTATTTGACCACAAATGGCGCGGTTTGGCCCGTGGGTGGGGTGGGGCTTGGCGAGCAGAGGACCTTGCCGGCGGAGCCCCGTGCATATAGTCAGGAGCTGGGCGGCTCTGCCAATTGGGTTGGACATCGTCGCCAGCGGGTTGGGCGTGGTAGAGGCGCTTAAGCGGGCTGTGGGTGATTAATGGCAGGAGTCGGCCAGAAGCGGACATTCAACGCTTGAGTTAAACCGCGCCGCGAAGCGGCATCGGCTTGAGCGAATTTTTATATTCGTTTGAGATCAACCAAGGCTTGTTCTAGCAAGTCTGACAAGGCGCGCTGATGAGCGGAAAACTCGGCTTCGTAGAATTCGAACCTTGGTTCATTGTAATAGTCAAATTGCTTTCGATCTCGCAGCTCCTTCAGCAATCGAACCGAATCCTGGGAAATAAAAAGAGCTCCAATATCCGTTGCTCTACTCAAAGCAGCGCTTGCCTTGATGTACTCCAGATAGAGGTCTCTTTCTCGCTCATCGGAAAGGCCAGTGCCTTGGCCGTAATCTTCTTTGTGCACGCGGAAATATGCGATCTTGTCATAAAGTGCGTTGATTATTTCTTCATATGCCTGTTCGCGACGAACAATCTGAGATCTATAGCTCTCCAGTCGCACAGCATAATCGTGCCTTATAGACTCGCGCAGTCTTTCAAGTATCCAGTTCTTGCAAAGAAAGGTGAGCAGCGCAACCAAGCTTACGCTGCTTATCGAGCTGAGCAATGCTATTGCTATTGATTCCATATGCACTTAGAACATAACGCCTGAGTTAAGCCGCATCGGACGCGGGCTTTCCGAAGCCGATCATATGGCAGTTTGCAGCCAGCTCAAATAAGTCCCGAACCGGCGTCAGCTTGAATGAATTGTTAGGGGTGGTCACTCGACATTGATTGCAAAAATTCGGAGCCCGCCCCTGTCTTTAATCTGACGGCGAACACTGGCAGTTTCGGATTTGAAGCGCCCTCAATCAAGAAGCCGCCGGATTTGAATTCTTGGTATTCAACAGGATTGCCGTACAAATCAGTGTGACTTCTGGCGAGCAACTGGATTGCGGTTAAGTTGCCGACTTTTCCGGAATTTTGGTCGAATTGATCCTTTAGCGCTGCGTATGCGCTAAATGGGGCGATTATGCCGACATATCCAATTACGATCTGACTCTCCCCCGCTTGTAGTTGCACAGGCATGTGAAGTGCTGAGCCGTCTTGATTGAAAAGTCCCGCATTCAAGCCTGTATAAAAAACTTGTGAGTTACCTTCTTGCTTTTCTATCTGTAAATCCACAACTGAAATTGTTCTCGAGCCATTGTTGGATAGAGTGATGCGCCAAGGTTCGTTGATCAAGCGACCTGATCTCGCGAAGTTAGATCCGCTGTCAACTAAAGGTAGATCTAATGATCGAGCAGCTGCGATCGTTAGTTTTTCGGCATTTCCCTCTCGCCTGAGAAACTCTTGCTGTGCAAACGGCACAAGTACAGCTAGGGCGGAGATTAGAAGAGACGCGTATCCGACTTTTCTCGCAGTATGGTCAACAGCGTCTTTTACGGGCGCACCGCTTCTGTTCCTAATGTTGCCTCTCCACTTCATGATCACCCCTAACTACCTAATAGACTGACCCAATGGGTCCGGCTATAAGAATTATCCACAAAGCACCGTATGGCGGGCTTTCCCCTTGATACAGTTTGATACTAGGGCCGTTAGGTCCGGCTAACAAGCCGACGTATAACCTGACCAAGCGTCAGGCTCGGTGGCCGCACCAATGGCCGCTATGGGTCGATTGGCGCCCGCGCAGCGAAAGGGAGCCGTGTGCAATTCCTTGGCGCTGCTTTCCAGCTCAGTTGGTGTGGTGTGCGACTCGCCTTGATCGGGAATGTTCAACCAACTGCCTGCGCGCTCAGGCGGCAGCATGCAGTGCGGCCAGCAGCGCCTGGCCGTCATGGCTGGCGAACCACTGCGCGTGGCCGAGCAGGAAGGGGTGCCAGGCCACGTCCGCGTTGGTGGTGGAGTGGGTGATGCCTTCGAAGTACTCCACTTCGGACAGGGCGAAGTCCAGGTGCACCACCGGCAGCAGGTCGGCCAGCAGGTGCACGCGCGCGGGCGACAGCGGCAGCTGCTGCCGGTAGCCGTCGAGCAGGGCCAGGGCGATGTCGATGCGCACGGCCTGCGCGCCGCGCTGCAGTTCCAGCCAGGCGACGGCGTTGCGTTCGATGGCGGTGGCCAGGTCGAACAGCGCGCTGGTGGGCGAGGCCAGGCCGAAGTCGAGCACGGTGCTCACCGTGTCGCCCTGCCAGAGCAGGTTGGAAACATGCCAGTCGTTGTGCGCCCACAGCCGCGGCTCGGCCTGCAGGCGGTCGGCCAGGCCCGCATGCCACGGCAGCACGATGTGGCGCAGTTGTTCCTCCCACGGAATGCGCGCCAGGTAGCGGGCAAGGCCGGGGCGGTTGTCCAGGTCGGCCTTGAGCGCGGCGATGGGGTCGTGGCTGCGGATCAGGTCGTCGCGCGCCACCAGCAGGTGGGTGCCGCGCTGCGGGGCGTGGTAGCTGGCGGCGGCCTGGTGCAGGCGCGCCAGCATGCGCCCGGCATCGCGCGCCTGGGCGAGGTCGGTCAGCGGCGACCACGACACTGCGTCGCGGTACAGGTCCTCGCCGCTGCCCAGCGTGTGCAGTTCGTAGGTCCAGCCGTCATGTTCGACCGCGGTGGCGCCGTCGCGATCGCGCAGCACCTGCACCACCGGCACGCCGGCAGCGGCCAGGTGCGCGATGAAGCGGTGTTCCTCGCCCAGCGTGGCCGCGTCGCGCACGCTGTGGTGGTGGCGCTTGACGAACAAGCGCCCCGCCACGCCTTCGACGATGGCCGCCGCCGACATCGGCCGCGGGCTACGCCACAGCGGGGCATCCGCGCCTTCCAGTTGCGGGTAGCGCCCGCGCAGCCACGCGATCTCGCGCCCGCTGATGGCGGGCCAGTCGGCGGGCACCTCGTCGTTGTTGAGGCCCTGGACGCGGTGGGAGGAGGCGGTCATGAACGAAAAGCGGGCAATGCGCGTGGTGCGGGGGGCGACAGGGTAGCGCGCGGCGGCCTTGGGCGCGCCGGTGCCTGGGTGTGGCGGGAGGGATTTCGATCAGGGGACTGCGCGATTCGATATGGGAGTCCGCCGCATGTGGCTGTAGGAGAACCGCCCGAGGGACTTTGGTTGAGAGAACTGCGCCATCTGGTGTAGCGGTCTGCCGCAGGCGGCCGTAGGGGAGTTGCCGGGACTTCGGTCAGGAGAACGGCGCCCTCCTGCGTGGCAGTGCGCGGCGTGTGGCTGTAGGAAGAACTGCCCAAGGGCCTTGGTTGGGAGAACTGCGCCATCTGGTATGGCGGTTTGCCGCAGACGGCTATAGGGGAATTACCGGGGCTTCGGTCAGGAGAGCGGCGCCCTCCTGCGTGGCAGTGCGCCGCGTGTGGCTGTAGGAAAACTGCCCAAGGGCTTGGGTTGGGAGAACTGCGCCATCTGGTGTGGTGGTCTGCCGCAGACGGCTGTAGGGGAACTACCGAGGCTGCGGTCAGTAGAGCGGCGCCTTTCGGTATGGCAGTCCGCCGCAGGCGACTGTAGGAAAGCAGCCCGAGAGGCTTCGGTTAGGAGGACGGCGCCATTCGATGTGGCACTCCGCCGCAGGCGGCTGTAGGAATACTGCCCGAGGGGCTTCGGTTAGGAGAACTGCGCCATTTGATGTGGCGGTCTACCGCGCACGGTTGTAGGAAAACCACCCGAGGAGCTTCGATCAGGAGAACTGCACCATTCGATGTGGGTGTCCACCGCACGCAGCTGTAGGAAAACTGCCCGAGTGGCTTCGGCTAAGAGAACTGCGCCATCCGGTGTCGCTATCTCCCGCAGGAGACTGTAGGAAAACCGGAAAGCTCCGAGCAGGAGAACCGCGCCATCCGGCACGGCGGTCTGCCACACGCAGCTATAGGAAAACCACCCGAGGAGCTTCGGCCAGGAGAACGGCGCCATTCGATGTAGCGGTCCGCCGCAGGCAGCCGTAGGAAAACTGCCCGAAGCCGGGCCGCGATCAGTTCTTGCGCTGCTTGCCGCGGTGGAAGTCCCGGATCATTTCGGCCAGCCCGTCGTCCTCGGCGAAGAAGTAGGCCACGGGCAGGTCGAAGACGGCGGCCAGCCGCTGCAGGGTCTGCAGGTCGGGCTGGTGCACGCCGGTTTCGTAGCGGTTGATGCGGGTGCTGGCGACGAATTCGTCCAGCCCGGCGCGGATGCCGAGATTGCGCTGCGAAATGCCGTACGCCTCCCGCGCCTCGCGCAGGCGCACGCTGTAGACGGGGAGATCCTTCTTCGCTGACAAGGCCGTGCACGTCCCGGGCTTCGGTGGACAGAAGCTTCCGGATGGGCGCTTGACATCGATACTACGTTAAACGTAGTGTGCGCATCGGGTTAATAAGTGAACGCATCGCGTGCAATGGCTCCCGCCCGCCGGGTGGAGCCGCGAGGCGGCACGGCAGGGCGGCGGCGCGGGGGTATCGCACAGGCCACGCCCGGACAGGCACCGGAAACACCACAGGGAATCGCCAGCAAGGCCGACGGGCTCCGTTGCCGGGAGCGTCGCTGCCCGTGGCCGGCACCGCGCGGGCGCCCGTCCATGACCGCATGACGAAGTACCCACCATGGAAACCCAAGGACGCAGCATGAAGACCAGCGCTTTACGCAACGCCATTTCCATCGCCCTGTTCGCCACGCTTTCCGGCAATGCCGGCAACGCCCTGGCCCAGGAACCCCCGCCCGATGCAGGCCGCACCGAAGCCGGGCAGCAAGACGGCGCAGGGCAGGGGAGCGCCACCGCACCGGCACCCTCGAAGCCCGCCTCGCGGAAGGAGCCGGCCGCCACCGAACTGGAAACGGTGACCGTCACCGGCACCCGCATCCGCGGCGGCACCACGCCGTCGCCGGTGATCGGCATCGGCAGCGAACAGATCCGGCAGGAGGGTTTCAACGACCTGGGCGAGGTGGTGCGGAGCCTGCCGCAGAATTTCAGTGGCGGGCAGAACCCGGGGGTCGTCAGCGCAACCGGGTCGGGCAACCTCTACAACCAGAACGCGGGTGGCGGTTCCAGCCTCAACCTGCGGGGGATTGGGCCGGACGCGACATTGACCCTGCTCAATGGCCGGCGCCTGGCCTACGGTGGGCTGATGCAGGCGGTGGACGTCAGCGCGATCCCGGTTGCGGCCGTGGAGCGTATCGATATCGTCGCCGACGGTGCGTCCGCGATCTACGGATCCGACGCGGTTGCCGGCGTCGGCAACGTGGTCCTGAAGCGCGACATGGACGGTGGTGTGGTCAGCGCGCGCTATGGACGCGCCAGCGACGGCGGCCTGGACACGCGGGAATACGATGCGACTGCCGGCGCGGCATGGAACGATGGTGGCCTGATCGCCACCTACCGCCATACCCGCATCGACCCGATCGACGCCAGCGAGCGGTCGTACACGCAGCACATGGCCCGGCCGTTCGTGCTTTACCCCGGAGGCACCACGCGCAGTGCGCTGGTGAGCGCCTACCAATGGCTTGGCGAGAGGACCGAACTGCGCCTGGACGCGCTGAGGACCGAACGCGACCAGGTTTATTACCAGACCGGCCGGGGGCTTTACTACGACCAGCGGTCGGATGGCACGGCGTGGTTCCTTGCGCCGTCGCTGGAGGTCGGCCTGGCGCAAGGATGGACGCTGCAGGCGAGCGCCGTGCGGGCACGCGACGAAAACACCGGGCGGGCGTGGCTGGTCGCCAACGGTGGGAGCGAGCCGCGGCTGGTATCGGGCGTGTGTCGCTGCAATGAAAGCCGCTCGTATGAAATCAGCGCGGAAGGGCCGTTCCTGCAACTGGACGCGGGCGAGGCCCGGCTCGCGGTCGGCGCCGGCTATCGCAGCAATGCACTGTTGAACAGGAACCTCCTGACCAGGACCCGGGTGCGCAGCGAGGACAGCAGCAGATTTGCCTATGCGGAAACGAGTGTTCCCCTGATTGGCGCCGGCATGGCGGTGCCGTTCGCGCGGCGGTTGGAACTCACGGCCGCCGCCCGGATGGAGGACTACGACAGCTTTGGCCGGGTGACCACGCCCAAGCTGGGTTTGATCTATGCGCCCGGCCGCGACTTCACGGTCAAGGCATCGTGGGGCAGGTCGTTCAAGGCGCCGACGTTGAACGAGCGCTATGGCACCCTGGTGGCGTACTTGGTACCGCCGGCGATGATCGGCGGCACGGGGTATGGCGCCGACGACGCGGTGCTGTTGTCGTGGGGCAGCAATCCCCGGCTCGGCCCGGAAAGGGCAACCACGCGCACCGTATCGCTGGCCTTCCACCCGGACCGCGTGCCCGGCCTGCAGGCTGACCTGACCTGGTTCGACATCGATTACCGCGAACGCGTGGTGCAGCCGTTCGCGGCCTTCGCCCAGGTGCTGAGTGACCCCGCGGTCGCCGAATTCCTGGCGTTCTCGCCCACGCGGGAACAGCAGGCCAACCTGCTGGCCACCTACTCCGGCGGTTTCTACAACTGGACCGGCAAGCCTTACGATCCGGACACCGTCGTGGTGATCGGACGCGGCGAGTACGTCAACGCCAGGACGCAGCGGATCAGGGGGTTCGACCTTTCCGGGTCGTACGGGCGCGCACTGGGCAGGGGCCGCCTGGACCTGCGCGGTTCGGCGAGCTGGCTGGACAGTGCCCAGCAGAACACGCCCGGGCAGGCACCGTTCGACCTGGCGGGGACGATCTTCTATCCGGCCAAGGTGCGCGGCCGCCTGGGGCTGGTGTGGACCGCAGGTGGGTTCACGGTCTCCTCGTTCGCCAATCACACCGGAGGCGTGGCCTACCCGGCCTTGCGCCAGGAGCTGGCCTCGTTCAACACCTTCGACCTGGCCCTGCAGTACGCCACCGCCCGGCGCAGCGCCACCGGCTCCGGCTTCGAAATCGCGCTGTCGGTGCAGAACCTGCTTGATCGCGCGCCTCCGCTTTACCGGCCGCTGGCGGCGACCGACGTGCCGTACGACTCGACCAACGCGTCGGCGGTCGGGCGCTACGCCAGCATCACCGTATCCAGGCGCTGGTAAGCCGGATGGCGCCCGGATCCATGGGGAGAATCCAACAATGCATCCAATGATGAGGCTGGTCCGGCGCATCCTTGCGCCGGTGGTGGCGGGCCTGCTGCTCACCGGTGGATCAAGCGCGCAGGGCGTTTCACCGCGCCAGCTTGTGGAAGTCGCCGACCTCGACGAACTGGCGGTTTCACCCGACGGCAGTCTCGTGGCGTTCCGGGTGCAGCGGCCATCGATCGAACGCAATACCCATGACGCCACCTGGTATGTGCAGCCGGTGGACGCAAGTGCGCCCGCGCGCAGGGTGGGCGAGGGCGGCCAGCCGTTGCGCGAATCGGATGGGGCCTCGCTGGCACCGGCCGGGGTGGCGTGGTCGCCGGACGGCCGTTTCCTCTACTACCGCGCCCTGCTCGACGGCCGTGTCGCCGTCTGGCGCGCCCGCGCCGATGGCTCCGGGGCGCGCGTGGTGACACGCGATGAGGCGGATGTGCGCCGCTTCCGGCTGGCCGCCGACGGGCGCACGCTCCGCTACAGCGTCGGTGCCACCCGCCAGCAGGTGAGCGACGCCGAGCAGGCCGAGTACGACAACGGCATCCATATCGACGAAACCATCCCGCTGGGCCAGCCGCTGTACCGGTCCGGGCGTCTTGATGGACGCGCTGCCACGCAGCGCCTGCACGGCGGCGACGTGATCCGTTCGCCGTTGCTGGCAGATGTTCCCGACCGCTGGCGCGAGATCGACCTGATGACCGGGAACACGCGCGACGCGAGTGGCGAAGGCGCCCCATCGGCGGCGTCGCCGCACGACCAGGTGGCGGCGTTCAAACCCTGGAAGCTGGCCTGGGATGCACACGCCGCCCGCGCCGCGATGCTGGTGCACGTGACGGAGTGGCAGGGCATAGGGCCGCGACCCGAGGTCGCGCTGTCGGTGCTGGCAGCGGGCAGGGGAGCGCGGCCGATACGGTGCAGCGACGCGTTGTGCACCGGCAAGCCGATTACCGCCATCCAGTGGCGTCCCGGGCACGATGAAGTGCTGTTCACGCTGACCGACGAAGGCGACAGCCAGGCCCAATCCATTTTTCGCTGGCACATCGCTTCCGGTCGCGTATTCCCCGTGGTCCGCACCTCCGGGCTGATGAACGGCGGGCGTGCTGTGCCCGACGCCTGCGCTGCGTCCGCCGTGGCGTTGGTGTGCGTCGCGGCGGATGTCCGCCATCCTCCGCGACTGGAGCGGATCGACCTGGACTCGGGCGACAGGCACGTGCTGTTCGATCCGAATGCGGCATTGGCGGCAGACATGGCCGACGTGCCGGTGGAGCGTCTGCAATGGCAGGACGCGGCGGGGCGCCAGTTCAATGGGCTCTACTTCCCGGCCCGGCGCGCCGCCCATAGGCCCGCACCGCTGTTCCTCACCTACTACCGGTGCTCGGGCTTCGTCCGTGGCGGTGTCGGCGACGAGTGGCCACTGGCGACACTGGCGGAGAGCGGCATATCGGCCCTGTGCATCAATGCGCCGCCCAGCGTGCAGGACGCGGTCACGCGGTTCGAGATCGGCCGCTCGGCCATCGAGAGCGTCATCGGCCTGCTGTCGGCCCGGGGGGAGATCGAGCCTGGGAGCGTCGGCATGGGAGGGCTCAGCTATGGAACCGAGGTGACGTTATGGATGGCGATGAACTCGGACATGCTCTCGGCCGCCTCGGTCAGCAGCATTGCCTTCTCCCCGCTCGCATACACGCTGATGAGCCTGTCGGGCGATCCGTTCTTCTCGCGTCTGCACACCTACTGGCAGTTGGGCAGCCCGGAAGCCACACCCGCGCAATGGAAACGCCTGTCGCCGGCGTTCAACCTGGAAAGGATCGACATACCGGTGCTGATGCAGCTGCCGGAGCAGGAGTACCTGCATACGCTCGACTATGCGGTCACGCTGGTCCGTGATCGACGGGCGGACCTGTACGTGTATCCGAACGAGGCGCACCAGAAGTTCCAGCCCCGCCACAAACTGGCGGTGTACGAGCGCAATCTGGACTGGTTCCGTTTCTGGCTGCAGGGCATCGAGGATCCGCATCCCTCCAAGGCCCGGCAGTACGCACGCTGGCGGATGATGGCGGGCAGGCGGAACGCGGCCTTGCCGGGACAGGCGCATGACTAGGACTGCTGCCGCACCCAGTTTTCCACGGCGCACAGGTCCAGGATGCGGCCGATCGTGCGGTCACGCGGGCCGGGCCCGAGCGCGAAGAAGCGGTCCAGGGACGAACCGTCGACGATGCCCTGTGCGTGCAGCGCGCCATCCCGCAGGTACGCGTGCAGGCGTGGCGCGTGCCGGGCATGGAGCGCACCGATGTACGCGCTGAAGGAGCCCTTGCTGCGGCGCGCGAGTATCGCCTGCGGCAGTGTGTCCGCGTAGGCCTGGCGCACGATGGAACGGTTCTGCGCACCGGCGATCCACATCCAGCTGGGTACCCGCAGTGTCGCCTCCATCACCGGCTGCGACAGTAGTGGAAGCCGCAGGTGCGCGTGCATCCCGCGGGGGGCCGACTCCCTGTAGATCTGTGTCGCCGCGAGCGCGAAGATCCGTTCGCGTTCGCCTGGGAGGGCGCCCCGGGGCATGTCCAGCCAGGGGTGGGGGTCGGGGGTGCATGGGGCGAGCGCGGGAGAGAGGAATGCGTCGGTCGCGTTGCAGGTCGGCCCGGGTGGCCGCGTCAGTTTCCGAAGGGCAAGCCGCGCGACCGTCCACACCGTGCACTGGTGCAGTCCGGCCAGGTCGTGGATCGCGCGCAGCGCCTGCGCTGCCCCCTTCTGCAGGAACGCATCCGCTGCCGGCGCTGCGGAGGTCAGGTAGCAGAAGACGGTGTCGCCACCACCACCGGAGAAAAAACTGGAAGCGCCATGGCGGCGCCGGGCCTGCTCCATGATCGTGTCGGTGGCGTGCTGCAGCATCCCGACCCGCGGCGTCGACGTCCACGGAGCGACGTCGAAATCGTGCCTCATCGATTCCAGGCCCATGACGTCGGCATCCATTGGAGCGCCAATGAGCGCGGCTACTAGGCCGGCGTAACGGCGTTCGTCCGCGCCCGGTACCGGCGTCACCAGGGTGCAGCACGCCACCTCGGCACCGCTGTCTTTCAGGCCGATGCCGACCACCGAGGAATCCAGCCCGCCGGAGAGTTCCAGGAGGATCGACCGGTCGATACCGGCCCAGGCGCGGGTCGCCATGCTGACCGCGCCGCGAACCGCTTCGGCCGCTTCGTCGGCGCTGGCATAGGGCGGTTCATGGGTGACGACGTCCCATGGCGACCACGCCGCATGAACGGTCGTCCGCCCTCCCTGCACCACCAACCGGGTGCCGGGGAGCAGCTCCTGAATGCCCGCCAAGGCGGTCCGCGCGCTCTTGATGTCCGGATAGAGCAGCCGATGCCGGATGGCGTCCCAGTCGACGCGCCTTCGATGGCAGCCCAGTTGCTCGGGTAGCGCCACGTCCGAGGCAATGAATCCACGGCCACCGTCGATGTGGTGGATGCACGGCATCCCGCCTTCCGGGTCGCGCTGGAACGTGATGCCGCCAGCATGCGCCGGATCGGGCTGGATAATGAGGTAGGCACCCCAGCAGTTCTGCAGAATGTACCGACGCAGCCCGGCGTGGCTGAGGGCGGTCGGAAGCTGTGCCGCATGCGTTATCGGCATGCCATTCCGCGAGAAGACATGCCCCAGGATCAGGCCCTGTCCCGCCAGCGGGATCACCGGAGTGGTTGCGCAGACATGCAAGGTGCAGCCGGCGACGGGCAGGTGGCGCTGCATCCCGGACGAATGAAGCCGTCGCGCCGCATCATCGAACGAGTGCGCATGGTCCCCGTTGGTCGGGTGCAGCAATGCAATGTACCGGTACGCCATCACACCACCCGTATCGGTGTGTGTGCACAGGCGTTGCCGACGGTGTCGTTCAGCACCATGTGCCGTACCTGCACCCAGCAGTGCGCCGACAGGGGGTCTGCCACGACACCGAACACCAGGTGCGCGAACAGCCCGCGCCTGGCCAGGAACCGGACCAGGGCGATCGAGTCGGGCAGGCAGCGGGTCGCGGCGGGAACGTAGAGACGTGTGAGAAGGAATGCGGCGGATGCCTCGCGGAGCTGCTGCTGCATCGCGTCGGAAGGGTCAGTGCCAAGCGCGTTTGCGCGCTCTCCGCGATAGGCGGCCATTGAGGCCAGCGTCCCTTTCAGCGTGAGGCGCCGTAACTGCAGATGTACCGAGCAGACATCCCTGAAGACGCCGAGGGCTGCATCCACTTTGAAGGGTGTATCGCGCCATGCCCGTTCCATCGCGCTTGTACGCGGTACCTCGATGGCACCGGACGCCTGCATTCCGGACAGGGCCACCGGCGTGATGCCACGCCCGCGCAGGCGCCGCGCATCGGAAGCCGAAAGCGCAGCGCCCTCGAGGTGTGCAAGGAAGACGCGCTCCAGCGCGTCGGAGAGGCGGAAGTAGCGATCCGCCGCGAGATCGAGAAAGAGCGGACGACCGTCGATCAGACAGTAGGACAGATCCGGGTCGATGCAACGCGGCATGGCAGGCGCTCCCGTGGAGGAAGCAGGGCGCACCTCGCGGTGCGCCCTGTTTTTTTCACTCTTCCGAAATGCCGGGGACAGGCTCGCCGCCCATCGGCTCGTTGCCTTGCAGGATGCCCTGCGTCTCCACGCTCGCGACGCCCAACTCGATCACGTCGTCCGCGCTGGTGCGGGTGTTGTCGTTGCTGTCCATCTTTGCCTCTCCTGCGGTTGCGTCATGGCCGTTTCCATGACGCATGCAGCCTAGGAGGCGGAGAAATTTATTCTCAAATGATTATTGCGTTGCCAAGCCATGATTATCCGCGGATGTGCGGCCCGTCATGGAACGCGTGGTCAGCTACGCGAAGACGCGCGCTGCTGGATCTGCCGCAGGGCTCTGCGCGCTCCCGGAGAATCCGGCGCGGCTACTGGCGCCGTTCGTGCTGGTCGACAAGCAGGGCCACGATCCGCGGAACCAGACGCCTGCGGCGCGCGTGGTAGTCGCTCAGGGCGGCTTTCAGCGCCGGGATGTCGCGTGCCTGCCAGTAGCGGCTGAGTTCGGCCAGTTCTTCGTCGGCATGGTCGACCAGCGCATGTTTGGCGCGCCGCACCGGCGCCAGCCGGTCGTTGGCCTGTTCGATGGCCTGGTGCAGCGGGCGGAAGGCGGTGGCTCCGGCGATGGCGTCGAACAGTGTCCAGGTCCGCTCGATCGCGTCGCCATCGTCGCCGGGCGCGGCGTCGCTGCCAGCGCGGGCCGGCGTGTCTTCAAGGCTGACCCTGTCGCAGGCGATCAGCAGCAGCCGTTCCATCCAGTCGTAGAGGTCGCGCAGGCCGAGCTCGGTGAACAGGGGCACATGCAGCCCGTTGCGCGCGTGGTCGTCGATCAGCCCTTCGCCGACCAGGCGGTAGAGCGCGGCGCGGACGGGCGTGGGGCTGCTGTTGAACTCCACGGCCAGGACGCCTGGGTCGATGCGTTGCCCGGGCAGGTACAGCCCCGAGCGCAGCGCCTGCCGCACCTGCCGGTAGACGAGCGCGCTCTTGGAGTGGTTCGCACACATGCCGAGCTCCCTGCCTGCGTATGGCGTCCTTTTCGCGGGGCGATGGTACAAGAGCCCCGCGCGTGCCTGGGAACAGGGTTCGTCAACGTTTTCACGCTGCGCTTGTACTCCACTCCACGGATCAGTCGGGGCATGGAGCCGGGTGGCCGCGGCTTCCCGCCGCCTTGGCCACCGTCGCGCCACCGTCGCGGCTACTGGCATGATGCGCGCATGCCGCCCACCCTCGATCAGCTCCGTCGTTACGCCGTCGCCCGCTCGCTGTTCAAGCCGACCACGCTGATGCGGGCGATCGAAAAACTCGGTTTCGTCCAGGCCGACCCCATCCGCGCGCCGGCGCGGGCGCAGGACCTCACCCTGCGCCACCGGGTCAGGGACTACCGCGCCGGCGAGCTGGAGCGGCGCTATGCGCGCCTGCCGCTGGAAGAGGATTTCTTCGTCAACTACGGCTTCCTGCCGCGCGCGCACCAGGCGTTGATGCACCCGCGGCAGGCGCGCACGGCGTGGACGCCGGCGCGCTGGAAGCAGGCGCAGGCGGTGCGCGAATTCGTCGCCGGCCGCGGCGTGGCGCACCCGCGCGAGGTCGAGGCGCATTTCGCCCATGGCAAGACCACCAACTGGTTCGGCGGCTCGTCCAACGCCAGCACCCAGCTGCTCGACGGCATGCATTACCGCGGCCTGCTGCGGGTGGCGCGGCGCGAGGGCGGCACCCGCGTGTACGCCGTGCGCGAGGACATCGCGCCGGTGCCGGCGGATGAGGTTGAAACACGGCTGGACGCGCTGATCGACCTGGTCGTGGGCAAGTACGCGCCGCTGCCGGCGGCCAGCCTGCGGCAGTTGGTCGGTTACCTGGGCAACGGCGTTCCGCAGTGGCGCGACGCCTGCAGGCCGGCGCTGCTGCGCGCGCGGCAGCGCCTGCAGTGCGCGCGCGTGGACGGCGTGGACTGGCTGTGGCCCGATGGCGAGTGCGCGGAAAGCCGGCGCTGGCAGGCCGACGAGCAGGTGCGCCTGCTGACGCCGTTCGACCCGGTGGTATGGGACCGCCGCCGCTTCGAGCTGCTGTGGGGCTGGACCTATCGTTTCGAGGCCTACACCCCGGCGGCGAAGCGCAGGCTCGGTTACTACGCGATGCCGCTGCTGTGGCGCGAGCAGGTGATCGGCTGGGGCAACCTGTCGGTGGTGGCGGGCGCGCTGGACGCGCAGCTGCGCTACGTCGCTGGCCGGCCGCCGAAGGAGGCGGCGTTCCGCATCGCGCTCGAGGAGGAACTGGAGCGCATGCGCGTATTCCTGGGCATCGCGGACTGAAGGCGGCCTGTTGCCGTTGCGGTCATGTTTGTGCCCGCATGCATCACGCTTCGGCACGCGGCCCTAATCGAGGGCGCTGCAGCGTGGTCGCGTGACAGAGGCAGCAACGAGGTGCGCCATGACCAGCAACCAGAGCCGCAACCGGACCGACCAGGTGCAGCAGCAGCCGCGCCCCGGCACCGAGGACCCGCGCCGGGCCAACCCCGCGCGGCAGGGCACGCGCAGCGAGCCCAGCCACCAGAAGGACATGCACGACCAGCGCATGCTGGACCGCGAAGAGGGCGATACGGAAACGGGCGGAAACAGGGATTCCCACCACTGATCGCGGTGGCAGCGGCCGGTGGAAATCGGCACCTGCGCGCGAACCCGCCAGGAGATGACGGCCATGAAGAAACGCCATGTATTCAGTGCGTCGGGGCTGGCCTTGGCCGAGCAGGCGATGGCGGCGGCGCGCAGCGCCGGCGTGGACAATGACGACATCCTGCTGGTCGCGCGCTCGGACATCGAGAAACGCGCGATTCCCGACAGGCGCAAGATGGCCGACACCGACCTGGTGGCGGCGGTAGGCCGTGGCGCAGGCTACGGTGCCGCCACCGGCCTGCTGGCCGGCCTGGTGGCCGTGGCGGTGCCGCCGCTGGGCATCACCCTGGCCGGTGCCGCGGCGGTGGGGCTGGCCGGCGCGATGGTCGGCAGTCTGGCGTCGGCCCTGCTCGGGGCGACCGTGCCCGATCCGGTACGCCAGGCCTTCGACGACGAGATCCAGGCCGGCAACATCCTGCTGGTGGTCGACGGCGAACCGGAGGTGCTCGACGTGGCCGGCCCGGCCATCGAACGCCTGGGCCTGCGCCCGCTGCCCTACGAATCCACGTCGGCGCTGACCTGAGGGCACCGCGACGCCGCCGCCACGCACTCGACGCCACCGCCGTTCTTGCCTAAGGTCGTGGCTTCGCCAATCGCGGGGGAACGAGGATGCGCGTCGGATTCGTGCTGGGGATGTGTCTGGCCGTCGGCAGCCTGCAGGCGGCCGAGCCGGTGGCGACGGTGCGGGTGGCCTTCGACCGCGACGGCATCACCGCCAGCGAGGCGCACGGCCTGGCCGACATTGCCGCCGGGCGTGCGCTGGGCGCCGACGATCCGGTGCGGATCGCCTCGATCTCCAAGCTGGTCACCGCGCTGGGCGTGATGCGCATGGTCGAGGCCGGGCAGCTGGACCTGGACGCGGACGTGTCGCGCTGGCTGGGCTGGCCGCTGCGCCACCCGCAGTTCCCCGGCACGCCGATCACCCTGCGCCTGCTGCTGTCGCACCGCGCCGGGCTCACCGACGCCGCCGGCTACTACGCCGTGCCGCTGGGCGGGCAGCTGCGGCAGGTGCTGGACGACCCGCGCGCGTGGGACAAGGCACATGCGCCGGGCACGTTCTTCCGCTACGCCAACATCGATTTCCCGCTCATCGCCTCGGTGATGGAGCGGGCCAGCGGCGAACGCTTCGACCGGATGATGCAGCGGCTGGTGCTGGCGCCGCTGGGCATCGCCGCCTGCTACAACTGGGACAGCTGCGACGACGCCACCGTGGCGCGCGCGGTGGTGCTGTACGACGCGGCGCACCAGCCGGTACGCGACGACAACCACGGCCGCCGCCCCGATTGCCCGGTGGTGGCCGCCACCGACGGCAGCTGCGACCTGGGCCGCTGGCGCGCCGGCGACAACGGCGCGCTGTTCGCGCCGCAGGGCGGCCTGCGCATTTCCGCCAACGGCCTGGCGAAGATCGGGCGCCTGCTGCTGGGCGAGGGCGAGGTGGACGGCGTGCGCCTGCTGCGCGCCGACTCGGTGCGCGAACTGGCGCGCCCGCAGTGGACCTGGGCGCCGGGCGACGGCATGACCTCGGAAGAAGACGACAGCGGGCAGGGCGGCGACGGTTTCTTCTGCCGTTACGGGCTGGCGATGCAGACCTTGGCCACGCCGGTGGAGGGCTGCCGCGACGATCCGTTCGGCGACGGCGTGGCGCGCTTCGGCCATTCCGGTTCGGCCTATGGCCTGTTGTCGGGGCTGTGGGTGGACCCGGCCAGCGGCACCGGCGTGGCGTATTTCGCCACCGGCCTGCCGGAGGCGCGCAAGGGCGAGCGCTCGGCGTTCTCCGCCACCGAGGAGCGGCTGGCCCGGCCGTGACGGCCGCCCGCCGATGGCCGCCATGTGATCGAATCCGCCGCCGCGCCCGGCCTGCAGGCCGGCGCGCGTTGGCGATCCACCCGCTCAGGCGGATGCCGCGCCCAGGACATGGCCGGCCAGCTGGCTGATGCCGCCGACGGCCAGTTCCACCCAGATCGCCAGCACCACGCACAGCGTGGCGATGCCCAGCATCCACCGCTGCCGCCGGCTGCCGAGCCGCCGCGCGAAATACTCGTAGCCCAGCCCGGCGCCGAACAGCAGGGCGCCCATCACCCCGAAGTCCATCGGGCCCCAGTGCCAGCCGTCGCCGGCGGGCTTGTGGCGGTCCAGCGCGGACATGACCAGGGGGATGAGAAGCAGCAGGCCGGTTCCGATGGCCGGGCGGATCGCGAGGCTTTTCACGGCGGTACTCCACGGATGATGGACGGGCCTGCAGCATGGGCCGGCCGTGCGGAGCCGGGATGGCGGCAGGGTGAGGTCACGGTGAAGTCGAGGGCGGGCCGGCGTCGCCGTGCCGGCGCTGCCGGCGCAGCGCGGTGCGCATCAGCCGCTGGAAGACAGGGCATTGCAGGTGGTCGTCGTGGCGGCAGCGGGCGGCGTGGCGCAGGCCATCGCGCAGGGCCTGCAGGCGGGCGATGCGCCGCTCCAGCTGCCCGGCCCGGTGCAGCAGCTGCGCGCGGTCGATGGCCGGGGCGCCGCCGTCGCCGAGCATGGCGCCGATTTCCTCCAGCGAGAACCCCGCCGCGCGCCCCAGCGCGATCAGCGACAGGCGCTGCATCACCGAGGCCGCATAGACGCGGCGCAGGCCGTTGCGGCCGATGGGCCGGATCAGCCCGCGGGTTTCGTAATAGCGCAGGGTGGAGGCGGCGACGCCGCTCTGCCGCACCACCTGGCCGATGTCGATCTCCTGCACGCTTGACCTCAAGTCGGCTTCAACGCCGAGACTGATGGAAACAGGTTTCCAGTCGGGCGGAAAGAGCGATGGACGGTATCGGAATCATCCTGCGGATCGTGGTCATGGGCATTGCCGCCACCGCGGCCACCGATCTGTGGGCGCTGCTGCTGCGCCGGCTCGGGCGGCCCACGCTGGACTACGCGCTGCTGGGTCGCTGGATCGGGCACTGGCGCGCAGGGCGTTGGCGCCATGACGCCATCCGCACGGCGGCGCCGGTCCGACACGAGCGCGTGCTCGGCTGGAGCGCGCACTACGCCATCGGCATCGCCATGGCCGGCGCGCTGGTGGCCATCGCCGGCAGCGGCTGGCTGCGGCAGCCGACGTTGGGCGCCGCGCTGGGCTTCGGCGTGGGCAGCGTGCTGCTGCCCTTCCTGGTGATGCAGCCGGCGTTCGGCAACGGCATTGCCGCCGCGCGCACGCCGCGGCCGTGGCCGGCGCGGCTGCAGAGCCTGGCCACGCATGCGGTGTTCGGCGCGGGCCTGTATGCCGGGGCTGCGGCATGCGCCGTTTTTTCGCTTTGACATCAAGGGCTTGAAGGAAAGCGCCGGAACGCTGCTAGCCTTTCCACCCACCGCCCGGAGAACATCATGACCATCGGATCGCAGTCGGACATCGACGGCCTGCAGCGCATCGGCCGGCTGGTCGCCCAGGTGCGCGAGGCGATGCTCGCCGCCGCCTGCCCGGGCATGACCACCGGCGAACTCGACCTGATCGGCGAGCGCCTGCTCGCCGCGCAGGGCGCGCAGCCGGCGCCGCGGCTGGTCTATGGCTTCCCGGGCACGACCTGCATCAGCGTCAACGAGGAAGCCGCCCATGGCGTGCCCGGCGCGCGCGTGCTGGCCGCCGGCGACGTGGTGAACGTGGACGTGTCCGCCGAGCTGGACGGCTATTTCGCCGATACCGGCGGCACCCGCGTGCTGCCGAAGGCCGCGCCGCGCGACCTGCGCCTGTGTCATGCCGCGCGCAGCGCCCTGGCCAACGCGCTGAAGGTGGCGCGCGCCGGGCAGCCGCTGAACCTGATCGGCGCGGCGATCGAACGCACCGCGCGCCAGTCCGGCTTCCGCGTGATCGAGAACCTGGGCAGCCACGGCGTCGGCCGCGCGCTGCACGAGGAACCGGACCACATCCCCGGCTATTACGACCCGCAGGACACGCGCCTGCTGCACGAAGGCATGGTCATCACCATCGAGCCGTTCCTGTCCACGCGCAGCCGCCAGGTCGAGGAAGGCGACGATGGCTGGACCCTGCTGGGCGCGCGCGGCAACCGCTCGGCGCAGTACGAGCACACGCTGATCGTCACCCGCGGCGAGCCGATCGTGGTGACCCTGCACTGACCTGCGCGCCGCGCCATCGACGCGGCCTGCACGCGGCGATGGCGATGGTGCGGGCGTTCCCGTCCACCCCCGACGCGCATGGCCGATCCACCGCTGCTTACCCCCGATGGCCGCTACCTGGTCGTGCGCGGCCGCCTGTGGCGCGCCACCAATCCGCACCTGCCGGAGGAACAACGGCAAGCGGCGGTGCGTGCGCTGATGGCCGCGCGCCGCGAGGTGGGGCGCGCGCGCCGGCAGGGCGAGCGCCAGGCGCTGGCGCGTGCCGGCGAAGCGGTGGATGCGGCCAAGCGCGCGCTCGGCGAACGCGGGCCGGTGTGGTGGGACGACGGCGCGCCGGACTACAACCGCCACCTGGCGAAAAACACGCCGTACGCGGCGTGGCATGCGCGCATGACCGGCGCCGCAGGCGATTGAGCGGCGATGCGCCACTGGCGCGGCATCACGAACGGAAGCATCGGCCCGGAAGCCCGGACACCGCAGGTGCCGGGCATGCCCGGCACGACGCCATGCAGGAAAGCGCGGCGCCGGCCCCGCGTCTACGGGGCGGGATGCGCCTGCCGGTCCGCCTGGCCGGCGGCCAGGGTCCAGCCGACCAGGTCGGTGGTGGCCTTGCCCAGCGCGGTTTCGAAGGCGGCGGCCACGCTGGCCACGTCGGTGCCGGCGGCGGGTTCGGCGACGAGGAAGGTGCGCGAGGCGACCACGCGCTGGTCCAGGCTGTGGATCAGCTTGGCGTTGAGCTCGATGGTCGCCGCCGGGCGCTCGTTGCCGGCGTAGTCCGATTCGAAGCGGCGCAGGTCGATGGCGAGCTTGTAGTCCGAACGGATGCCGGTGGCGATGCGCGCCACCGCGCCGATCCGGCCGGAGTCCTCGAAGCCGCGCAGCAGCGCGTCCTCGAGCATGTCGGTGGCCGGCTGCGACCAGGTGGCGCCGCGGTAGACCTCCAGCTCGCCCGGGGTCGGGCGCACGTTGATGCGCGGGCTGTCCACCAGGCGCGCGGCGGCCGGCTTGGCGATGGCCAGCTGCCAGTCCACCCGCGGCCACGCCGCATCGGCGCTGATGCGCGCCTGCGGCGCGTAGATGGTGATGGGGTGGCGGTCGCCGCTGGCCAGCACCGAGCAGCCGGCCAGGGCCAGGACGCAGAAGGGGGCGAGCAGTCGCATCGGCAGGGAGCGCTTCATTTGGGGTCGAACTCCTTCGGGGCATCGCGGCCGAGCAGGTAGCGTGCCGGGTTGTTCTCGAGGCGGTCGCTGACCCGGCGCAGGTCGCGGATCAGCCCGCGCAGCTCGGTCAGGGTCGGGCCGAGCTGGGCCAGGCCGTCGTTGGCGAAACTGTTGATGGCCGCGCGGTTCTCGCCCAGGATCGCGTTGGCGTTGCCGGCGGCCGAGTCGAGCTTGGCGAGGCTGGCGTCGAGCTTGTCCAGCGTGGCCGGCAGCTGGCGCACGACATTCTCGTCCAGGTGGCGGATCGTGCCGTTGGCGGTGGTGAGGGTGGCGTTGAGGTTGCGCGCGGCGTCGCGCGCCTCCACCAGCAGCGCCTGGGTGCCCTGGTCGCGGTCGGCCAGGCCGCCGCTGATGGTTTCCAGGTGCGCCAGGGTGTTGGAGATGCGCTCCACGTTCTGGTCGCTGAGCAGCTGGTCCATGCGCTCGACCACGCGGTTGGCCACGTCGGTGATGTTCTGCAGCGCCGAGGGCGAGGTCTGGATGGTGGGCACGGGTTCCTTGCTGACCGCGGTGAGCGCCGCGGCCTGCGGGCTGCCGCCGCTGAGCTGGATGATGGCCGGGCCGGTGATGCTGGTGATGGCGAGCTTGGCGCGGGTGTCGGTCTTGACCGGCGTGGTCGAGTTCAGGCGCAGCCTGGCGATGACCTTGCGCGGGTCGTCCGGCGCCAGCGACAGGTCGGTGATCGAGCCTACCGAGATGCCGTTGTACTGCACCGGGCTGCCGACAGACAGGCCGGTCACCGCTTCGTCGAACACCACCCTGTATTCCTGCCAGGTGCGGTCGGAGGAGTACTTCGCCGCCCACAGGCCGAAGGCGAGCAGGGCCAGCGACACGATGAGGGTGAAGGCGCCGATCAGGACGTAATGGGCTTTGGTTTCCATGGGGTCACGGCCGGAAAGGGGGAGCGGGGAACAGGGAAGGACGCAGGGCTGCTGCGCCTGCTCGGTCCGCGGACAGAGGTTGCAGCACGGCGGTGAAGGCGAAGCGAGGGCCCGGGTTCATGCCTGCCGCTCCGTTTCCCGTTCGCCGCTTCCACGCGCGGCGCGCGCGCGCGGGCCGTGGAAGTATTCGCGGATCCACGGATGGTCCAGGCGTTCGATCTCCGGCAGCGGCGCGGTGGCCACCACCTTGTGGTCGGCCAGCACCGCGACCCGGTCGCAGATGGCATAGAGCGTGTCCAGGTCGTGGGTGATCAGGAACACGGTCAGGCCCAGCGCTTCCTGCAGGGTCTTGATCAGGCGGTCGAAGGCGGCCGCGCCGATCGGGTCCAGGCCGGCGGTGGGTTCGTCCAGGAACAGCAGCGGCGGGTCCAGCGCCAGCGCGCGCGCCAGCCCGGCGCGCTTGCGCATGCCGCCGGACAGCTGCGAGGGCAGCTTGTTGATGGCATCGGCCGGCAGGCCGGCGAGCTTGACCTTGAGCAGGGCCAGTTCGTAGTGCCAGCGCTCGGGCAGTTCCGGGTGGTGTTCCTTCAGCGGCACCTGCACGTTCTCGCCGACGGTGAGCGAGGAGAACAGCGCGCCGTCCTGGAACAGCACGCCGGTGTTGCGTTCGATGTGCAGGCGCGCGGCCGGGTCGTCGGCGCGCGCGTCCGCGCCCAGCACCTCGATCTGCCCGGCGTCGGGCGTGCGCAGGCCGAGGATGGAGCGCATCAGCACCGACTTGCCGGTGCCCGAGCCGCCGACCACGCCGAGGATCTCGCCGCGGCGCACGTCCAGGTCCAGGCCCTCGTGCACGGTCTGGTTGCCGAAGCGGTTGACCAGCCCGCGCACGCGGATGGCCAGTTCGTCGCCGTCGTGCCTGTCCCGGGAAGGAATCGCCATCGTGCGTCCCTCACCAGCCCATGTGCATGAACCACAACGCGGCCAGCGCGTCGAGGATGATGACCAGCGAGATCGTCTGCACCACGCTGGAGGTCGTGCGCTCGCCCACCGACTGCGCGGTGCCCTGCACCTTCAGCCCTTCCAGGCAGCCGATCAGGGCGATGATCAGCGCGAACACCGGCGCCTTGGACAGGCCGACCAGGAAGTGGCGCAGTTCCATGGTCTCGTGCATGCGCGCGATGTACATCTGCGGCGGGATGCCCAGGTCGAACGCGCCGACGGTGACGCCGCCAGCCAGGCCGGCGACCATGGCGATGAAGGTCAGCAGCGGCAGCATCAGCATCAGCGCCAGCACCCGCGGCAGCACCAGCAGGTCGATCGGGTCCAGGCCCAGGGTCTGGATCGCGTCGATCTCCTCGCGCGCCTTCATCGCGCCGATCTGCGCGGTGAAGGCGCTGGCGGTGCGCCCGGCCAGCACGATGGCGGTCAGCAGCACGCCGAACTCGCGCAGGAAGGCGATGTTGACCAGCTCGACCACGTAAATTTCCGCGCCGAAGTCGCGCAGGATGGTCGAGCCGAGGAAGGCGATCACCGCGCCGACCAGGTAGGACAGCAGCGCGATCAGCGGCACCGCGTCCAGCCCGACTTCCTCCATCTGGTGCACGGTGGCGGTCAGGCGCAGGCGCCGCGGTTGCCGCACCAGCCGCGCCAGCTTGGCCAGGTTCTCGCCGAAGAAGCCCAGCAGCACCACGATGTTGCCGCCGATGGCGTGCACCGAACGGCCGAGCCGCTCCAGCGCCGCCGCCACGCCGTAGTCGCGCTGCGGCCGCGGGCGTTCGTCGGCGACCTCGTCGATGGTGCAGACCAGGGCGCGGTGCTCGTCGCGGAACAGCAGCGCGTCGTCGGCCAGCCCGGCGCTGCGCGAGTAACGCAGCAGCTGCAGCACGCCGGCCGAATCGAGCTGGTCGATGCCGCGCGCGTCCATCCCGCGCACCGGCGCCTGGATGCCGCCCAGCACCTGCGCCGACTGCAGGGCGGTGGACAACGTCCAGCTGCCCGACAGCCTGAGCTGGCCGTCGACGTCCGGGTCCATCGCGCAATGGGGCGGTTCGGCGTTTTTCATGGGGCGTCCGGCGCCGAGCATAACCCGTCGCCCGTCGTGCGCCCATGAGTCGATCAGTGGGGCGCACTTCCGGGTGATACTAATGCGCATGTCCGCCGAACCCGTCGCCCCCGTTTCCATCGCTCCCGGCCGCGCCACCTACGCGCAGCGCGTGGCCTTCGTCACGGAGATCGCCGGCCGCCTGCACAGCTACGGCACCACCGCGCAGCGGCTGGAGGCGGCGGTGGTCGCGCTGTCGCAGCGGCTGGACCTGGATTGCGAGCCCTGGTCCAACCCGACCGGCATCATCCTCAGTTTCAGCGACCCGACCCAGGCGATCGGCTCCAGCGACATCACTCGCGTGATCCGCCTCGACCCCGGCAGCAACGACCTGCACAAACTGACCCTGGCCGACCAGATCGCCGATGCGGTGGCCAGCGGGCAGATGAGCATCGCCCAGGGCCACACCGCGCTGCGCCAGCTCGACCGCGCGCCGACCTGGCGCGACAACGCGCAGATGCTGCTGTCCTTCTGCCTGGGCTCGGCGGGCGTGGCCGGCATGTGGCGCCTGCCGTGGCTGGACGTCATTACCGCCGGTTTCACCGGCCTGCTGATCGGGCTGATGCTGTTCCATACCGACCGCCGCGTGGCCACCCGCGAGGCCAGCGATGCGCTGGCCGCGCTGCTGGCCGGTTTCGTGGCGGTGCTGGTGGCCAGTTTCGTCGGCCCGCTGAACCAGAACTCGGTGATCATCGCCTCGCTGGTGGTATTGCTGCCGGGCATGGCGCTGACCAACGCGGTGAACGAACTGGCCAGCCAGCACTGGGTATCGGGCACGGCGCGTTTCGCCGGCGCGCTGACCACCATCATGAAACTGACGGTGGGCGCGATGATCGCGGTGACCATCAGCGACCTGATCGGGCTCGATCCGCTGGTGCGCGCCTCGCGCCCGCAGCCGGAATGGGTGGAATGGGGCTCGGTGATGCTGGCCGCGTTCGCCTTCGCCATGCTGTTCCGCGCCTCGCGCCGGGATTATCCGTGGGTGATGGCCGCCTCGCTGGCCGGTTATGCCATTTCCCGTTATGGCGGGCAGCAGTGGGGCGGCCCGGCGGGGATATTCCTGGCGGCGATGATGCTGACCGCCGCCGGCAACCTGTTCGGCCGGCTGGTGCAGCGGCCGGGCGCCATCATCCGCCTGCCCGGCATCATCATGCTGGTGCCCGGCAGCATCAGCCTGCGCGGGGTATTGAGCTTGATCCAGCAGCAGAACGTGGGGGCCGGCGAGTCGGCGCTGCTGACCGTGGTCAACGTGGTGATGGCGCTGGTTGCCGGCCTGCTGTTCGGCAACCTGCTGGTGCCGGCGCGGAAGAATCTCTGAGGCAGGGCCAGTGGATGCAGGAGCCGGCGTTGGCTTCGTTTCTACGGCTCCTGCCCATCCTTCCTGATTCCCCTGCGCAAATGAAAAACGCCGGCCTGCGCCGGCGTTTTCATTACGGGATGATTCCCGCCCCGATCACTTCTGGATCAGGAAATCCTCGACCTTGCGGCCGCCGGCGGTGTATTCGGCCAGCCAGCGCGGCTGCTTGCCGCGGCCGGTCCAGGTATTGGCGGCATTGGCCGGGTCGCGGTACTTCGGCGCGACCTTCACGCCCTTGCTGGCGCTCCTGGCCGGGGCCTTGGCCGCACGCGGGGCGCGGCTGGCCTTGGGGGCGCCGGCGCCGAACAGTTCCTCGATGGTGTAGCCGGCCTTCTGCGCGGCCTTGACCAGCTGGCTGCGTACCTTGGTGATGGGCTGGCGCTTGGCGACCACGCTCTTGCGCTTCTGTGCGTCGCGGATCAGGGAGGCCAGTTCTTTGGCCGACAGGCCGCTCAGGTCAATACTCATCGAATAGCTACTCCGGATAATGGGGTTGGGTATCGCCGATCCGTGGCAGCACGGCGAAGCATACCGGCTGTTATACGGAAACGGCAAACGATAATGCGCCCCGGATATTATTTCCATGAGAAAAGGCCGGGGTTTTGCCCCGGCCTTTTCCGTCACCCGGCGATTTTCTGCAGCAGCCCGGCCCTGTCCAGATTCTCGGCCTCGCCGGCCGTGCGCGCCCGGTATTCGTAGGTGCCCGCGGCCAGGCCGCGTTCGGATACCACGATGCGGTGCGGGATGCCGATCAGCTCCATGTCGGCGAACATCGCGCCCGGGCGCAGGCCCCGGTCGTCCAGCGCCGCGTCGATGCCGGCGGCCTGCAGGTCGGCCAGCAGCGCCTCGGCGGCGGCGGTGACGGCCGCCTCCTGCTTCGGGTTGATCATGCACACCACCGCCTGCCACGGCGCCATCGCCACCGGCCAGATGATGCCGGCCTCGTCGTGGTTCTGTTCGATGGCCGCGGCGACGATGCGCGATACGCCGATGCCATAGCAGCCCATCGCCATCACCGCGGCCTTGCCGTTCTCGTCCAGCACCGTGGCCTTGAGCGCTTCGGCGTACTTGCGGCCGAGCTGGAACACGTGGCCGACCTCGATGCCGCGCGCGATCTTCAGCTCGCCGCCGTCGCGGGCGCGGTCGCCGGCCACCACGTTGCGGATGTCGGCCACTTCCGGCTCGGCCAGGTCGCGGCCCCAGTTCACGCCGGCGAGAT
>Ga0206118_100341_pt1 | contig 27235 bp, 28 predicted proteins | sample 3A20Ametagenome_FD_177999 | JGI IMG/M metagenome (GOLD analysis project Ga0206118, IMG submission 177999) | Enriched microbial communities from leaf-cutter ant dump, University of Wisconsin, Madison, United States - 3A20A | ecosystem: Environmental > Terrestrial > Nest > Insects nest > Nest dump... | reverse complement strand
CGCAGGAACTGGTTCTGCGCGAAATCGGCCACCTGCTGGCGCGGGCCCATCGCGCCGATCACGCTGCCGACCCAGATGCGCATGTCCGCCGGCGGCGCCAGGCGGGTGTCGTTGCCGGTCTTCAGCGCCAGCAGCAGCGGCGCGTCGAACAGGTTCTCGACCTCGCTGACGGTCATGCCGACCAGCGGGCTTTCGGCCGTCACCGCCAGCTCGAACACCTCGCCCTCGATGCCATAGGCCTTGGCGAAGTAGCTCTCGGTGCGCGCCGGGGTCTGGCCGTCGCCGTCGCCGCCGTCCTCGTGCGACAGCCTGCGGTCGCCGAAGAAGCGGAAGTACAGCAGCGAGGCGGCCAGCAGCGCCACGCCGATCGGCAGCGGCGCGAACATGCGCAGCGGCTCGATGGTGGCGGTGCCCGAGGGCAGGTTGTTGTTGGCCGAGATCAGCAGGTCGTTGAGCAGGATCAGCGGCGAGTTGCCGACCATGGTCAGCCCGCCGCCCATCACGATGGCCGCGGTGATCGGCAGCAGCAGCCGCTTGAGGGTGAGCCCGGTGTGCGAGGCCAGCCGGGAAGCGACCGGCAGGTACAGCGCCATCACCGACGGGTTCTGCATGAAGGAGGAATTGAAGCCGGCGGTGGCGCTGGTCAGCAGCAGCAGGCGCTGCTCCAGCCCATGCGAGCGCCGCAGCAGCCAGCCGGCCAGCCGGTTCAGCGCGCCGGTGCGGTCCAGCCCCGCACCGAGGATGGTGGTGGCGATGATGCTCATCACCGCGTTGCCGGAGAAGCCGCCGAAGATTTCCTCGGGCGCGATCAGGCCGGTGACGCCCAGCACCACCATCACCACCAGCGCCACCACGTCGGCGCGGATGCGCTCGAACAGGAACATCGCCATGGTGAAGCCGACCAGCCCGAGCACGAGCTTCATGTCGGTGGTCAGCGTCAGCGCGGTATCCATCAGGGCTGGGTGGCGCGAGTGGGAAGGCAGGACGCGATGACGGCCGGCGCCGCCCGGTGCGGGGCGGCGCAAGCGCCATGCTCGATGGACGATGAGGGGAGTGCCTTCCGCTGTGGCAGACGCCCGGTGCCGTCGGCGGGTGCGTATGTGCGTGAAGGCCTCATTCCCTTACTCCCCGGTCCCTGTTTCCTGCCTGTCATACAGCAGATCCCAGACGCCGTGGCCCAGTTTCTGGCCGCGGGTCTCGAAGTGCGTCTGCGGCCGCCAGTCCGGGCGCGGCACGCTGCCGCGCGGGCCGGCGCGGTTGGCCAGGCCTTCGGTGGCATCGAGCACGTCCCACATCTGCTCGGCGTAGTTTTCCCAGTCGGTGGCGCAGTGCAGCCGCCCGCCCGGGCGCAGCTTGCGCACCAGCAGCGCGGCGAACGCCGGCTGCACCAGGCGGCGCTTGTTGTGCCGCTTCTTGTGCCAGGGGTCCGGGAAGTAGATGCGGATCTCGTCGAGCGCGCCGTCGGCGATCTCCTTCTCCAGCACCTCGACCGCGTCGTGGTGGTAGAGCCTGACGTTGCCGGCGTCGTCCTCGGCCAGCGCGTTGAGCAGGCGGCCGACGCCGGGCGCATGCACCTCGATGCCGATGTAGTCCTTGGAGGGGTCGAACTGCGCGGCGTGGCGCAGCGCGGCGCCATTGCCGAAGCCGATTTCCAGCACCTTTGGCGCGGCGCGGCCGAAGGTGGCGTCCAGGTCGCGCGGCTCGCCGGTGAAGTCGATGCCGAAACGCGGCCAGCGTTCGTCGAACGCGCGCTGCTGGGCGGGGGTGAAGCGGCCCTGGCGCAGCACGAAGCTGCGGATTTCGCGGCGGCCTTCGGTGACGGTGAAGGGCTTGGGCGGCGCCTTGGCGCCGGCGCTGTCGAAGGGATTGGTCATCAGCCGACCAACCCGTCCACCGGCGAAGACGCGCTGGCATGGCGCCTGCGCGGAATGCGGCCGGCGAGGAAGGCCTCGCGGCCGGCCTCGACCGCCTTGCGCATCGCGCTGGCCATCAGCACCGGGTTGCGCGCGCCGGCGATGGCGGTGTTCATCAGCACGCCGTCGCAGCCCAGCTCCATGGCGATGGCGGCGTCCGAGGCGGTGCCGACGCCGGCGTCGACGATGATCGGCACCCTGGCGTTCTCGATGATCTCCATCAGGTTGTAGCGGTTCTGGATGCCCAGCCCCGAGCCGATCGGCGCGGCCAGCGGCATCACCGCGGCGCAGCCGATCTCTTCCAGGCGTTTGCACAGGATCGGGTCGTCGGAGGTGTAGACCATCACCTCGAAACCGTCCTTGACCAGCTGCTTGGCGGCCTTGAGGGTCTGCACCACGTCCGGGTACAGGGTCTTCTGGTCGCCCAGCACTTCGAGCTTGGTCAGGTTGTGGCCGTCGAGCAGTTCGCGCGCCAGGCGGCAGGTACGCACCGCTTCTTCGGCGGTATAGCAGCCGGCGGTGTTGGGCAGGATGGCGTAGCGATCCGGCGGCAGCACGTCGAGCAGGTTGGGCTCGCCCGGGTTCTGGCCGATGTTGGTGCGGCGGATGGCGACGGTGACGATCTGGGCGCCGGCGGCCTCGGTGGCCAGGCGGGTTTCTTCCAGATCCTTGAACTTGCCGGTCCCGGTCAGCAGCCGGGACGCATAGGTCTTGCCGGCGATGACCAGCGGATCGGTGGGGGCGTGTGCATTCATGGGGCGATTATCGCGCATCGCATCAGGCGCTGTGTTGCATGGCGTTGCCTCGTGGTCGCGGGGCCCGCGCCGCATGAGGCTTTCCCGGCAGGGCCGATGGGGTGCAGGCGCCACGCCGGCGGCATGGAAGAGCGGTCACCCGCCGCCCAGCGCGTGCACGATCTCGACCACGTCGCCCGCGTTCAATTGCCAGTCGCCGTGCCGGCCGCGGGGCACGATTTCGCCGTTGACCTCCACCGCCACGCGGCGTTCGGCCAGGCCTTCGGCGGCCAGCAGGCCGGCCAGGGTGAGGGGCGACGGGAACGGGCGGGTTTCGCCATTGAGCTGGATATCCATGCGCTCATTCTCGCCGGCACGCACGGAAAATCCAGCCCATGCGGCAGTGCAGCGTGAGCCCGCCGTGGGCCAATGAAAAACTAACACCGTGCGGCAGCGTACGCTGCCGCTTCCCTCGTCCGTCAGGAGTTCTTCCATGCGTGTCCTTTCCCGTCCACTGCGCTCGGCGCTCGCCTTGGCGCTGGCTGCCGCCGCCCTCCCGGCGATGGCGCAGTCCCCGTTCTCGAAGACCGTGTTCTTCGGCGACAGCCTGACCGACACCGGCTATTTCCGTCCCATTCTGGTGCAGGCCAATCCCAGCGCTTCGGTTGCCGGCCGTTTCACCACCAATCCAGGCTGGGTCTGGTCCGACTACCTGGCCGACTACTACGGCACCAACGCCCTGCCCAACGGCAACGGGCAGGTGGGCGACAACTACGCCGCCGGCGGTGCGCGCGTGGGCGTGGACGTCCCCAATCCGCTGAGCCCGCTGCTGCCGCCGACGCCCTCGCTCAAGACCCAGCTCAACACTTACCTGGCAGCCAACGGCGGCAAGGCCGATGCCAACGCGCTCTACACCGTGTGGGGGGGCGCCAACGACCTGTTCGCGGTGGCGGGCGGCGCGCCGCCGGCGGCCACCATCGGCGCGGCGGTCGCCAGCCAGGTGGGCATGGTCGCCACGCTCAAGGGCGCCGGCGCGCAGTACGTGATGGTGCCGAACCTGCCCGACATCGGCCTGACCCCGTCCTCGCGCGCCGGCGGCCCGGTGGCGATGGCGCAGGGCACCGCCCTGGCCAAGGCCTACAACGACGCGCTGTTCGGCGGCCTGAAGCAGGCCGGCCTGCAGGTCATCCCGGTCGACACCTTCAGCATCCTGCAGGAAATCGTCGCCAACCCGGGCGCCTATGGCTTCACCAACGTGTCCGGCACCGCCTGCCAGCCGCAGGTCACCGCCCAGTCGCTGACCTGCACGCCGCTGAACTACGTCACCCCCAACGCCGCCGATACCTATGTGTTCGCCGACGGCGTGCACCCGACCACGGCCGCGCACCAGATCCTGGGCCAGTACGCTATCTCGGTGCTCGAGGCGCCGCGTCTGCAGCAGGTGCTGACGCATTCGGCGCAGACCACCGGCCGCGCCCGCGCCAACCAGGTGAGCGGCCACCTGGGTGGCCGCCCGGCCGACGGCATGAGTTGGTGGGGCAATGTGCGCGGCGACATGCAGCGTTACGAGCACGCCAACCTGTACGACGGCATGGCGCCGGCCGGCCTGTTCGGCATCGACTGGGCGCGCGATGGCATGGTGATCGGCGGCTTCGCCGGCTATGGCCGCATGGATGCCGACTTCGGCAACAGCAAGGGCGACTTCACCCAGTCCGACACCACGCTGGGCCTGTTCGCCGGCTGGTACGGCGACCGCGTCTGGGTCAACGGGCAGGCCAGCTACAGCTGGCTGGGCTACGACGTGACCCGCAAGGTGCAGCTCGGCCCCGCCACCCGCGTGCACAAGGGCTCGCCGGACGGCAGCAACCTGACCGTCGCGCTCAACGCCGGCTATGAGTTCGGCCAGGACGGCGGCTTCCGTCATGGCCCGGTGGCCGGCGTGGTCTGGCAGAAGGTCAAGCTCGACGGCTACCTGGAGAGCAACGCCAGCGCCACCGCGCTGGGCTATGGCGACCAGAACGTGGATTCCACCGTCGGCCGCGTCGGCTGGCAGGCGCGTTTCGATGGCGGCAGCATCCACCCCTACGCGCAGGTCACCTGGGACCACGAGTTCGAGGACGGCCAGCAGGCCAGCGCCTGGCTGCAGACCATGGCCGACGCCGGCGCCTACAAGGTTCCGGGCCTGCAGTTCGACCGCAACTACGCCACCGCCGTGCTGGGCGCGCGGATGAACCTGTGGGGGCTGCAGAGCAATATCGGCGTGAGCACCACCACCGCGCAGAAGTCGGCCCGCGACGCGACGTTGTTCGCCACGTTCAGTGGCGGATTCTGAGCCGCAGCGGAGCGTTGGAGGGCGGCGCCGCATGGCGGTGCCGCCCTTTCCGTGGAAGCGCGTGCCGGGCCGGCGCTCCGCAGATTGCCATTGCGCGGCAGGCCCCGGCCCGCATAGACTGCGCATCGCCGCGCGGGTGTAGCTCAATGGTAGAGCAGAAGCTTCCCAAGCTTACGACGAGGGTTCGATTCCCTTCACCCGCTCCAATCGACTTTCCATCGCATTCCAGGGAAGTCCACGGGTGCGCCTCTGCGCATCCGTCCGTCAGCCGGTAACTCCCTCCCCACGCCAGCAGCCCGCGCAGAGCGCATCAGGAAATGCGGTCTGCCGCCGCAGCGGGATTGCCTGGGCCTTGCACGACATCTCTTTGGTGCTGTGCTGGACTCCGCGTTCTTGCCGTTGGAACGGGCTGGTCTTGAAGCCCGCGCGCAGTTGCCGGTGGTCAGCAGCAGTCGCCTTTGCCGGGCTTCGTGAGCCACCGGCTGGTCGGGAAAGGCGTGGTGGTCACGGGCGCTCGAGAATGCGGGGGCCGGGCCCTCCCGCACCCAGCGCGTCCTGTGGGTTGCGCAGGGGGCACTCGTCCAGCGACAGGCAGCCGCAGCCGATGCAGCTGTCCAGTTCGTCGCGCAGCCGCGTCAACCTGGTGATGCGTTCGTCCAGGCTGGCGCGCCAGCGCGAGGACAGTTCGCGCCACTGCGCGGCAGTGAGCTTGCTCCCGGGGGGATACCGGCCAAGGGCCTCCTTGATTTCCTCCAGTGGAATGCCCGTGCGCTGGGCCACCTTGATCACGGCGATGTAGCGCAGCACGACCGAAGCGAATCGGCGCTGGTTGCCGGCGTTGCGCGTGCTGGCGATCAGCCCCTTCGACTCGTAGAAGTGGATGGTGGAAACCGGCACGCCCGCGCGGTGCGCCACTTCACCCACGGTCAGCAGGCGCGAGAAATCGAACGGCTTCCCTGCATGCATGGCTTGACCTCAACTTTGCTTGAGGTTTTATAGTCCGCCCGCGCTGAACCTGGCAAGCCGCTTCGAGCGGCCGGTTTTCCTGCAACCCATCGGTCGCGCGGCCTTGTCGCGCGGCCGCTTCTTCGAGAGCGGACACTCATGCAAAACATCGTTGACAAGATCCTGGACAGTCGCTGGGCGTGGAGGGTTGCCCGCCTCCTGCTGGCGGTGGTGTTCCTTTCCTCCGGGCTGGCCAAACTGCTCGACTTCCAGGGCGGGCTGGCGGAGATGCGCGCCGCCGGGTTGGAACCGGACTGGCTGTTCAACATCGCGACCATCGCGGTGCTGCTGGGCGGCTCGGCACTGCTGCTGCTCGATCGCGCGCTTTGGCTGGGCGCGGGGGCACTGGTGGTCTTCCTGCTGCTGACCATCCTGGTCGTGCACCGCTTCTGGGCGTTGCCGGAGCCACAGGCCAGGGCGGCGATGTTCTGGGCGCTGGAGCACATCAGCCTGGTGGGCGGTCTGGTCGCGGTGGCGATCGCCAGCCGCCTGCGTCGCCGCTTGGAGGGGCAGGCATGAAGGCACGTTCTGCTTTCCAGGGGGCGGACGACCGTGCGTGCCAGCGGTCAAGGGCCCGAACCAGTCGCAGGCCCGCTCCCGGTTCACGGTGCCAACGGCTGGCCATGATGGCAGGGGTGTTCAGGTCCGCGTGTGCCCGGACAGCAGCGGATACAGGGACAGCACGAGCAGGGCGGCCATCGCGATGTTGAAGACGCGCAGGTGGCGCCTGTCCGTCAGCCAACGACGCAGTGTCGTGCCGAAGGCGGCCCAGACCGCGACGCTGGGCGCATTGACGACGGCGTAGAGCGCCGCGATGGCGATTACCGCCGGCAGGCCCGCTTCGGCGGGTGTGTAGGTGGCAATGGCCCCGATGGCCATGATCCACGCCTTGGGATTGACCCACTGGAAGGCGGCGGCCTTCCAGAACCCGAATGGCCGGCCGGGGGGCGCCTCCTCCTGCAGCGGCTGCGCCATGGCGATCTGCCAGGCAAGCCAGAGCAGGTAGATCGCACCGACCACGCGCAATGTGGTGTACAGGAACGGGTACGCGAGGAACAGGCGCCCGAGCCCCACGCCCACGCCGAATACCATCGCCGCGAAGCCGACACTGATGCCGACGATGTGTGGCACGCTGCGGGCGAACCCATGATTGAGCCCCGAGGCGAGCACCATGGTGTTGTTGGGTCCTGGCGTGATGGAGGTCACCAGCGCATAGGTCATGAAGGCGAGGAGCAGGTCGGGTTGCATGGGGCGCGGGCAGGGAGCTGAGGGTGGCGGGAGAGGAAGGCAGGCACGGCCGGTCGCTACGCCGGGTCACGGCACGCCGGTGCAATGCGCGATGAATCCTGCGCGTCGTTCGATGCGCCGGTAGTAGTCGTCCACCGCGTCCAGGTGGGGATGCTCGAATGGCGTCTGGTACCAGCGATGGACGGAGAGTCCCACGGCGATGTCCGCGAGGCTGAATGTTTCGCCTGCGACGTAGGCGCCCGTATCGACCAGGCGGCCTTCCAGTACGCGCATGAACCGATGCCAGGCGTCCAGTGACCGCTGGGTCTGCCGGGCATCCCCATGCTCCGGGGAGTGGCGCACCAGTGCCATGAAGGCATAGCGCCATGCCCCATTGAGGTCGGAGGCCTGCCAGTCCAGCCACTGGTCGACGCGGGCGCGCGCCCTGGGTTCGAGGGGATAAAGCGCGGAACCGCCATGGCAGTTGGCGAGGTAGCGCAGGATGGCGTTCGACTCCCACAGCACGAAATCCCCGTCGATCAGCACGGGCACCATCGCGTTCGGGTTGAGCGCCTTGAAAGCATCCGTGTTCACGTCGCCGTAGCCGCTGCCCCATTCCTCCAGCTGGTGCGACAGGCCAAGTTCGGCGCAGGCCCACAGGACTTTGCGGACGTTGATGGAAGATCGCTTTCCAAGGATCTTGAGCATGTGCTGTTCCAGTGGGGAGCCCGGGCAACGGCGTTCGTGGTGTTCAGGGGGACTGGGCTTCATGCGGGAGCGAGTTCCGCGCGGCGCTGGATGATGCGAGATACGAGCCCGTAGGACAGCGCTTCCTCGGCCGGCATCCACAGGTCACGCTCTATGTCCTTCAGTACGCGGCCCAGGGGCTGGCCTGTCTCGCGCGCGATCACCTGGGCGATGCGTTCCCGCGCCTTGATGATCTCCACGGCCTGGATCGCGATATCACTTGCCGGTCCACCGGCCCCGCCACTCGGCTGGTGGATGAGGAAGCGGGTCTGCGGCAGGCAGAAGCGCCGCTCCTTGGGCGCTCCAAGGTACAAATGGGTGGCTGCGCTGCCGACCCACCCCGTGCCGATCATGTTGACTGGCGACGAAACGAAGCGCACGACGTCGTGGATCGCATCGCCTGATTCAAGGTGGCCTCCCGGCGAGGAAACGATCAGGGTGATCGGCGCGCTGGATTCCGCATCCAGGGCAAGGAGCTTGCGGACGGTTTCCGCGGCCAGTGTGTCCGTGATGGTGCCGAACACCAGCACCGTCCTTGCACGAAAGGCCTTTTCTTCGAGAAAGGTGCTGGCGCCTCCAGGCTGGACGGCTGCGGGGGACTCTGCATCGCTGGCGAACATCAAAGGGAACTCCGGGGGTAACGGACCAGGGTCACGCGTTGTGGGAGTGCGTGGGCGGCGGCAGGATAAAACCTCATGTTAACTTGAGGTCAAGCGGGGCATGGCGCGGCTGTGGCGGGCCGGGCGGGGCGATCCAGGCTGGAGCGAGCGGGCGGCCGGGATGCGACGGCGGTGCGCGGCCGCGACAGATTGCGACGGCCCCAGCGCGGGTGGTTGCAGATCTCCTGCGCCGGTGGCGCGCACCGGGCGAAACGCCATCCGGCCGTGTGCGGGACTGCTGCATCATCTTCCGAAGCAGTGGCGAACTCCATTGCCGGTGAGGTGCCCGGCGCCATTCCGTGGTCGCTTGCTTACCCGCGCGCTGCACCGTTCCGCCGATGCTGGATGGCGTCAACGGTGGACAGGGGGTCGCGCCCCTCCACGCCCTGCGCGAACTCCCCTGGGGCGGCATCTGGCCGGTTGCCGGCGGGGGGCGCCAGGTACATAATCCGGGCGCGATTCCATGGCGCCATCGGAAGAAGCCCGTTGTCGTTCAACGTCCTGAGTGTGGCGCGGTACTCCCATCACCTGCTTCATTCGCAGATGCCGCTTGGGCATCGTGGCGTCAAGCAAGGGCCAGGACGTGGCGTGCCCTGTCTTTCTGCCCTGGCCCTGCGATGAAGCTCGCCATCCTCTCCCGCAACAGCAAACTCTATTCGACCCGGCGCCTGGTCGAAGCCGCGCGCGCGCGCGGTCATACCGTGCGCATCCTCGACCCGCTGCGCTGCTACATGCGCATCACCGCGGGCGATTTCAGCATGCATTACAAGGGCCGGCCGCTGACCGGCATCGACGCGGTGATCCCGCGCATCGGCGCTTCCATCACCCGCTACGGAACCGCGGTGCTGCGCCAGTTCGAGATGATGGGCGCACGCACGCCCAATCCCTCCGACGCGATCCTGCGCGCGCGCGACAAGCTGCGCGCGCACCAGGTGCTCGCCGCCAAGGGTATCGACATGCCGGTGACGGTGTTCGGCGACAATCCGGACGACACCGACGACCTGCTGTCCATGCTGGGCGCGCCGCCGCATGTGGTGAAGCTCAGCGAGGGCACGCAGGGCCGGGGGGTGATCCTCACCGAGAAGCTGAGCGCTTCGCGCGGGACGGTGGAGGCGCTGCGCGGCCTGTACGCCAATTTCCTGGTCCAGGAGTTCATCGCCGAGGCGCAGGGGGCCGACCTGCGCTGCCTGGTCGTGGGCGACCAGGTGGTCGCGACCATGCGCCGCCAGGCCCAGGACGGCGAGTTCCGCTCCAACCTGCATGCCGGCGGCAGCGCCCAGCCGGTCGTCTGCAGCAGGGTTGAACAGCAGGTGGCGGTGCGCTCGGCCAAGGCCCTGGGGCTGGGCATCGCCGGCGTGGACATGATCCGCTCCCGGCGCGGGCCGCTGGTGCTGGAGGTGAACTCCACCCCGGGCCTGGAAGGGATCGAAAGCGTATCCGGCGGCGACATTGCCGGGCGGATGATCGACTACGTGGCCAATCTGAAGCGCTGAGCCGGTATTGCGAATTGCTTGCAAGGTTTTAACGGACCTTTAATTCCGGGGGCCATAGGCTTGCTCCACTGCGACCAGCCCTCCTCAGCGGGTCCGGTGATCGGGAATCTTCAGGCCCTGGCGTCTCTGCGCCAGGGCCTTGTTTTATCGGTGTCGCGCCGGGTCGCCCGCGCGGCGGGTAACCGGTACGTGGCGCGGCCAGGCACGGCTTGCCGATGCAGCGAATTAAGGGTCCATATGTTGTAATTTCACTGCATTGCCATGCCGTGTCCGACGCGGCACTCTGGAACTCCACATTCGAGGTACCTACGCCTGTGCGCATTCTCGTGATCGAAGACAACAGCGACATCGCGGCCAACCTTGGGGACTACCTTGAAGACCGCGGCCATACGGTGGATTTCGCCGCCGATGGCGTGACCGGCCTGCACCTGGCGGTGGTGCACGATTTCGATGCGATCGTGCTCGACCTCAACCTGCCGGGCATGGACGGCATCGAGGTCTGCCGCAAGCTGCGCAACGACGCGCGCAAGCAGACCCCGGTGCTGATGCTCACCGCGCGCGATTCGCTGGACAACAAGCTGGCCGGGTTCGATTCCGGCGCCGATGACTACCTGATCAAGCCGTTCGCACTGCAGGAAGTCGAGGTGCGGCTCAACGCGCTGTCGCGCCGCGGCAAGGGCGGCCACACCCGGGTGCTGGAAACCGGCGACCTGGAATACAACCTGGACACGCTGGAAGTGCGCCGCCAGGGCAAGCTGCTGCAGCTCAACCCGACCGCGCTGAAGATCCTGCAGGCGCTGATGGAAGCCTCGCCGGCCGTGGTCACCCGGCAGGAGCTGGAAACCCGGGTGTGGGGCGAGGAACTGCCCGATTCGGATTCGCTGCGCGTGCACATCCACGGCCTGCGTGCCGTGGTGGACAAGCCGTTCAACGCGCCGATGATCCAGACCCGTCACGGCATTGGATACCGGATCGCCGCACCCGATGCCTGAAAATGCATCGCCTGCGGTCGTCCGCAAGCAGGGGCGGTATCGCCGCCGCCTGCGCAGCCGCATCATCGTCTCGTTCGTGCTGCTGGGCTTCTGCCTGACGGCATTGTTCGCCTTCGCCACCAACTGGGCGCGGGTTCGCGTGGAGAACCAGCTCGTCGAGGAGGTGATGAACCGGAACATCGACGAGTATGCCAAGCGATATTCGCTCGATCCCAACCGGAATTCGACTTGGCCAGTGAAGCAGATGTATGCGCGTGCGGTGAAGCCTGACAAGTTTGAAGCGTTGCGGGCCGAAGAGCCTGATTGGTATGAGTTTAAGGACGGCATCCATAATCTTTCAGGGGTTGATGAGGGGGGGGTGCCGTTCTCCTACAAGTTGGCGGTAAGAAAAACGCCGGAGGCGTGGTTTTTCCTAGCTTACGACATGACAGATAGTATCCGCGGTGAGCAGCAGCTCAAGCGGGCGCTGTTCCTGTCCGTAATTTTCTTCAGTGTACTGTCCTGGATTCTGGGGTGGTGGTCGGCTTCGCGGGTAATGCGGCCTGTATCGGATCTGGCCAAGAGGCTGCGCGCTTATCGGGGCGGTAGTGCGCAGCCGGAGCCGCTCGCGCCACGTTTCTCGGACGATGAGGTTGGTCAACTCGCAGAAGCATTGGATGATTATTCCGCGCGTTTGACCGAGGTGGTGCAGCGCGATCGCGAATTTAATGCTGACGTTAGCCACGAACTGCGTACGCCGTTGGCGGTGATTCGCGGTGCGACCGAACTGCTGCTGGCTAGACCGGGGCTGGACGAAAAGGTGTTGCATCGCCTGCAGCGCATCCAGCGCGCTGAACAGCAGTGCAGCGATCTGATTGGCTCCTTATTGCTGCTTTCACGCAACGAACGGGGGCAGGGGAGCAGTAATGTGGCGCGCGTGGCCGAGCAGTTGCTGGATGCGCACCGGGCGCAATTAGGTGGCAAGCCATTAGTGCTTACGCTGGAAGATACGCACGATCTGGTAGTGGACGCACCGGAGGCCGCGCTGTCGGTGGCGCTTGGAAATCTGATCGGCAACGCTGTGAAATACACGCAGGAGGGGCAGGTACGTGTGCGTGTGTTGGATAAGATGGTCGAAGTGATCGATACCGGTCCGGGGTTGAGCGAAAAGGATGCGGCTAGCTTGTTTCAGCGAGGTTATCGCGGCACTCACGCTGGGCAATCACAAGGTGGAGGTATTGGCCTTTCGATTGTTAATCGTCTATGCGGACTGTATGGTTGGCGGGTTGATATCCGGCCTGGAAATAGTGGGGGGGTAGTGGCTAGGCTGATGTTTGGTACTTAGAAATTTGTTTTTTTATAAGGGGTTGGTTTATAGCTCTGGTGGAGGCCTTGGTTGCCCAAGGCCTCTAGGTCCTATTTATGATTGTTCTTATAGATCCTGCTCATACCTGACGCGAGGTGCAGGGTACTCGTCGTCTGGCGTTCCGGTAGAGCCGGAGCCAACGGTGCCCCAACCTTGAGGAGCGGGGCATTGATCCACGCCGCCATTGACAGCATCGAGTTCCACAATAGTTAGCTCTCTCATCGATTTTCCTTGAGGTTTGGATGGTTTGATGCGAGGGTAGGTCGCATCATTTTCATAAAAATTCATTCTGGCGGATTTGTCAAATGGATTTTGTTTTTGGTATATGCGGAGCTTTGCCGATGGAATATCCATGCAGGACATGGCGCCGCATTTACGAATGGGCGGCTAACTGACGGTACAAGCTATCCAGCGCCTCCACCTGTGGCTGCAGGTGCTCCGGTTGCCCATCGTTGACGATCACATCGTCGGCCAGCGCCAGCCGCTGCTCGCGGCTGGCCTGTGCCTGGATCATGCGCGTGGCCAGGGCGGCGTCGATGTTGTCGCGCTGGAGCAGGCGGGCATGGCGCATGGCTTCCGGCGCATCGACCACCACGATCCGGTCCAGCCAGGGGTAGCGGGCGCGCCCGCCGGCCTCGGCCAGCAGTGGGATCGCGGCGATCGCGTAAGGGCTTCCGGCGGTTTCGCAGATGTCCCGCACCCGCGCACGGATCGCCGGATGGGTGATCGCCTCCAGCGCTTTGCGCTCCCCGTCGTTGCCGAAGACATGCTCCCGCAGTCTCGCACGGTCGAGCGAGCCATCGGCCAGCAGCATCGCGCTGCCGAAGCGCCGGCCGATCTGCTCCAGCGCGGGGCTGCCCGGCGCCACCACTTCGCGTGCGGCGACGTCCGCATCGGCCACGGCGATGCCCAGTGCCTCGAAGCGCCGCGTGACCTCGCTCTTGCCCGAGGCGATGCCGCCGGTAAGCCCGACGATGAACCTGCTCATGGGCAGGTGCCGCCCATGGCAATGGAGTGACCGGCAGCGCCGGCTGGCGTCACGCCAGGCCGGCCCACTGGCGGTAGGCCGCGATCATCGGCTCGCCCCACATGAAGACCAGCCAGCCGGCGATGGCCAGGTAGGGGCCGAAGGGAATGGGCGTTGCGCGGTCGCGGCCGCGCGCGTACAGCCAGATCGAGCCGATGACGGCGCCCACCAGCGAGGACAGCAGGATGATCGGCAGGATGCCCTTCAGCCCGCACCAGGCGCCCAGCGCCGCCAGCAGCTTGAAATCGCCGTGGCCCATGCCTTCCTTGCCGGTGATCTGCTTGAACAGCCACCACACCGTCCACAGCGACAGGTAGCCCACCGCCGCGCCTATCAGTGCCGGCTTGGCGGGCATGTAGAGGTTGTCCATGCTGCCTATCAGGCCCAGCCACATCAGCGGCAGGGTCAACTGGTCGGGCAGCAACTGGGTGCGCAGGTCGATGCCGGACAGCGCGATCAGGAAACAGGTCAGCACGATCGCGCCGAAACCCTGCCAGCCGAAACCGAACTGCCACACGCTGGCCAGCACCAGCACCGCCGTCAGCAGCTCCACCAGCGGGTACTGGATGGAGATCGGTGCCTGGCAATGGCGGCAGCGCCCGCGCTGGATCAGCCAGCTGAACAGCGGGATGTTCTCGTACCAGCTCAGCTTGTGCTTGCAGTGCGGGCAGTGCGAGGGCTCCACCACCACGCCGGGCGGCGGCGGCTCGTAGATGTCCGGTTCGCCCAGGATCTCCCGCGCGTCGCGCCTCCACTGCCATTCCATGCGCCTGGGCAGGCGCAGGATCACCACGTTCAGGAAGCTGCCGATCAGCAACCCCAGTCCGGCAGCGGCGGGGTAGCCGATGCCGGGATGCTGGTCGAGAAATGCCATGGGTCAATTATCCAACTACGGAGGCGAGCTTGAAGATCGGCAGGTACATGCCGATGACCATGCCGCCGACGACCACGCCGATGAACACCATGATCATCGGTTCGATCAGGCTGCTCAAGGCGTCGACGGCATTGTTCACTTCCTGCTCGAAATACTCGGCCACCTTGAACAGCATGGTGTCCAGCGCACCGGCCTCTTCGCCGATGGCGGTCATCTGGATCACCATGTGCGGGAATACGTTGACCTGTTTCATCGCCATGTTCACCGGGTAGCCCACCGCCACGTCGTCGCGCATGTGCAGGACGGCTTCCTCATAGACCTTGTTGCCGGTGGCGCCGGCGACGATGCCCAGCGCCTCGACCAGCGGGACGCCGGCCCGGAAGGTCACGCCCGTCGTACGGGAGAAGCGGGCGATGGCGCTGTTATGCATGATCTGGCCGATCACCGGCACCTTGAGGATCAGCCGGTCCATGGCGTGCTGCATCCTGGACGAGCGCTTGAGGGCAAAAACGAAGCCCACGATGGCGCCCACGGTTACCAGCAATATCAGCCACCACCAGCCGACCAGGAAGCGCGAGGCGGCCACGATCATCTGCGTGAATACCGGCAGGTCGGCACCGAAGCCGCTGAACACTTCCTCAAATTGAGGCACCACAAATATCAGCAGAATGGAGCTGACAATTAATGCAACGGCAATAGTCATCGCCGGGTAGAACAGCGCCTTCTTGATCTTGCCCTTCAGTGATTCGATGTTTTCCTGGTAGTTGGCGATGGTCTCCAGCACGGTTTCCAGCACGCCCGCGCCTTCACCGGCGCGTACCAGGTTGCGGTACAACTCATCGAACTGCACCGGGTGCTTGCTGATGGCCTCGTACAGGGACGAACCGCCTTCCAGGTCGGCGCGGATCTGCCCGACCAGCTTGGCCATGCGCGGGTTTTTGTGACCGCTGCCGATGATCTCCAGTGCGGTCACGATGGGCACGCCGGACTTCATCATCGTCGCCATCTGGCGGCTGAAGAAGGCGATGTCCTTGGGCTTGATGGTGCTGCCGGCCGCGCCGAACAGGGGTTTGGGCTTGGGCTTCACCACCGTGGGGGTGATGCCCTGCCTGCGCAGTTCTGCGCGCAGCATGTTGGCGTTGCGGGCGTCCTGCTCGCCCTTCATCCTGGCCCCGCGTTTGTCCGTCCCCTCCCAGACAAACGGTTGCATCTGGCTGGTGTTGCGATCCACCGGCGTCTTGTTCACTGCGCTACGGGTAGCGGACATCGTTCTTCTCCCCGTCCGGCCACTCCCCGGGCCGGACAACCCCTGCATGGTAGCGGGTCCGCCCGGGCGTGGCATCCTGCCTGTCGGCAAGCGTGGCCGCCATCACGCTCCCGAGGGGAAGCGGGATGGCATCCGCAATGGCCCTGGCGCGGCGGGCAATGAAGTGTCGTGATGTGACGCAGTGCGTCACCCTGCCGTGTGCATCGCAGAATCACCACGCCGGGCTTCCTTTCTCCATGAATGCTGCCATCATGCGCCGGGGACATGGCAGGTGGGGCCATTGGCACGCAACCTGCTGTACAACCCGTACGGGGCGGGCGACGGCCTTCCCGGTGCTCACAATCCAAACCTCTAGGGGATGTACAGATGAAGAAGATGCAGCAGGGCTTCACCCTGATCGAACTGATGATCGTGGTCGCGATCATCGCCATCCTGGCCGCCATCGCGCTGCCGCAGTACCGCAACTACACCCAGCGCTCGTCCAATGGCGCGTGCATGGCTGAAGCCAAGGCCTACATGAACGGTGCTGTGGCCGACATCGCTGATGGTCGCGATGCCACCGCGTTCGTGAACAGTGCCTGCACCGGCGGCGTGACTCCGCCCACCGTTGCCGATTACAGCACCCCGATCACCATTAGTTTTACTCCCAAGACCAAGGGCAATGCTTCGCTGGCCAAGGATACCGAGTGCAATACCGGTAGCGGCCAGTGCACCCTGGAGCCGTAATCAGTGCGGTAGTTCGACGCAGTATAAGAGAAGCCCGGCGCAAGCCGGGTTTCTTTTTGTGAAGCAGCTTTTGCTGGAGTGTGTGAGCTTTCGCTGGCGCGCTGTCGGCGTTGTCGGCCATGGAGGGGGCAATATCAGGCTCCAGTTTTGCATGCCCTGCACGGCGACAAACCTAAGGGCCATCAACTAGTGATGACGAAAAATTCTATTAGGGCTTTTCTTTTATTGGCCTTGCTGGTTGCATTGTTGGCCGCGGCATGCCTTTGGCCGGGGCTAGGGGGAGGCTTCATGTTCGATGATCGGCCCAACATCGTGCAGAACACGGCACTCCATGTTGACCGATTGGGTGGGGACGGGCTGCTTTACGCTGCATACAGCTTCCAGCCCGGTAACGGTTCGCGTGCGTTGTCCATGCTTACCTTTGCGCTGGATTATTGGCGTGCAGGGCTGGATGCGAGTGCATTCAAGGTCACCAATATCCTGATTCACGTATTGACCACACTCGCCTTGGCCGTATTCCTGCGTCGCTTGCTGGCATCGGTGCAGTGGCCGCCTCGGCGAGCGATGGCGGGGGCCTTGATTTTGGCGATGGTGTGGGCGCTGCACCCATTGCAGGTGTCCTCGGTGCTGTATGTGGTGCAACGCATGCAGACGTTGGTGACTCTGTTCATGGTGTTGGCAATGTGGGCCTACCTGTGCATGAGACAGGCCCAGATGAAGGGCGAGCGCAGCCGACAGCATGGGGTGTTGATGATGCTGTTCTGGGCCTTGGGCCTTGCCAGCAAGGAAGACGCTGCGCTGTTGCCGGCCTATCTGCTGGTGATGGAGCTAGCGGTGCTGCGATTCGCTGCAGCGTCGCCAAAGCTCGCTTGGCTTTGGCGCAAAGGCTATCTGCTTATGGCTGTGGCCGGCGTGGCGGCATATGCCTTGGTGGTTGTGCCGCATTACTGGCACTGGACCGCCTATCCGGGACGGGATTTCTCCAGTTGGGAGCGATTGCTTTCGCAGGGGCGTGTGCTGGTCATGTATCTGGGGCAAATTGTTTGGCCATCGCCCAGCAGACTGCCGTTCTACTACGACGATTTCGCGGTGTCGCACAGCCTGTGGCAGCCGGTTACCACATTGCCGGCTTGGTTACTTGTGTTTGGACTGTTGGCATGGGCGTGGTGCTGGCGCACGCTGCGGCCGTTGTTTGCTTTTGGGCTGTTGCTGTTTTTCGCCGGGCATTTCATGACCAGTAATGTCGTCAACCTGGAACTGGTGTTCGAGCATCGCAACCATTTGCCGCTAGTGGGGGTATTGGTGGCGATGGCTGACCTGTGTGTGGCTGGATGGCGGCGTTTGGCGCTGCGCCCGTCGTTGGCTGTGCTGCTGCTGGCTGGTTTGGTGTTCGCGGAGGGAGGCGCCGCCGCATGGCGTGCCTACACATGGGGCGAACCGTTGCGCTTTGCTTTGGAAACCAGACGGCTGGCACCCAATTCGGAGCGAGCATGGTTGGCACTCAATGCTGCTTATGTGGAGCGCAGCAGCTTCAAGGTGGGTAATCCGTGGTTTGACCGTGCCATTGCTGTGTGTGAGGAAGGGGGCGCGGCCACGGGATCGGCTGTGCTGTTTTCCAATGCGGTGATTTACAAGACCATCCGTGGGGATGTCACTGCCGAGGACTGGGCGAGGCTGCAGGCTCGATTGCCGCATATGACCATGAATGTACAGAATCGTGGCATTGCGCTCAATTTGCTGAGCAATGTCGAAAAAGGCATGGCGCTCGACAGGGAAGAAGTGGTGCGGGTGTGGGAAGCCATGACGGAGCGGACGGATTTCACCTCTGATGAATATCTGCGCATGGCGGCATTCATATACAACAAGACGGAGCAACCCGAGCGTGCCTATCCCTTCATGCGCCGTGCGGTGGAGATGGCGCTGCCCGATGACCCGGCTATCGCCAAGCTACTGGCGGATCTGGAGAAGGTAGGAATGAAGGGGTGGGCACAGGGGCTCAACAAAGTGCGAGAAAAGGTGGCTGGTCAGGGTGCAGTGATAGGTGAGCATCCACCCTAAGTTTGGCCCGGTTTTTGCTAATTCTTAATTGCTCCGTTGACGGCCTGCCTGTGTTGCGGCGGCATGTTCCCATTCAATCATCAATTCACCAGAGTTCCGGTCATGAGACATTTCCAGCGAGGCTTCACTCTCATCGAACTGATGATCGTGATCGCGATCATTGCAATTTTGGCGGCCATCGCGTTGCCGCAATATCGCAACTACACCCAGCGGTCTGCTAATGCAGCCTGTCTGGCCGAGGCTCGGGCATACATGACTACGGCTGTGGTCGACATGGCCGAATACAAGCTGCCACCGGCTTTTGAGCCCAGTGCTTGTGATGTGAGTGCCGACCCCGCTCTGAACACTGGTGATTTCGCCAGTCCACGACAAGTGACGTTTGCAGCGCCCACCAAGGGTAATGCCAGTCTCAAGCAGGATACGGAATGCGACACCGGCAGTGCCCACTGCGAGCTTCTACCCTGAATTCGATTACCGTGCTGACAGCATGTTCAGTTGTCCGCTAACCGATTGATTTGCGCGCTGGCGCGCCGGATAAGAGTGCGTATCAGTCTTCGTCACTCAGTGACTTGCCGGACCTTGCAAGCATCTGTTCCCAGCGAGCTGCCAATGCTGGGGGGGAAAGGTAGTGATCGAAGTAGTCGCATGACTGGCGTGCCATTGTGGCGCGTCTTTCTGGATCTTTCGCAAGCGCGACAATCGCTTCGGCCAGCTTCTCGGGCGTCGCGGCGCAAGCCATTGCGGGAATTTCAGGGCATCCATCAGGGACGCTATAGGCACTTTGGGTGATGATTGCTTTGCCGGCCGCCATTGCCATGTACAGCTTGAACGGCAGTACGCGCGCGGCCTTACCGCCGCCACCGAAGACGCCGAGGCAGATATCGGCCTGTGCCAGATGCGTGGCGATGACCTCGGCCGGCTGCCATCCCCGCAGCCAAGTCACGGCTGGGTTGTCCAGCAGCCAGCAGGAAGCGTCCTCGGCATGCTGCCCATCACCGATCAGAGTGAATTCAATAGAGTCCTGGCCGCGCAGCATATCGATGGCCTGCGCAATGACCGTGGTGCCTTGGAGGGGCACGAACGTGCCGATGAACACCACGCGGGTCCTGTGGGCTGCCTGATTCTTGCGGTCCGGCGTGGGGATCAGGGTGGTGTCCAGCGCCAGTGGAAAAGCATGGATACGTTCGAGTGCCACGCCGAACAATTGATGGATGTGTCGCGCATTGGCTTGGGTATCGACAATGACGTGGTCGGCAGTTTGCAGGGCACGCACCTCTGCATGGAACAGTGCGCGTGAAAGCCAGCCAGTGGCGGCTGTGGTGCTGCGGTCCTGATACAGGGAATCCCAGACAGTGATGTAGGCGTCGCAGATGCATGTCGGACGCCAGCGGCATGGCAACCAGGAAAGCAGCCAGAGTAGAAACAGGCTGGGGTAGGGAACATAGACCAGATCGCCCCGGCGGCCATTCAGGAGCAGGCGCATGGCCGATAAGACATTGCCCGCGAGTAGCCGGGCAAAGAACGGAAGTGATCTGTGGATTGCACCCTTGGTGATTTTCCAGAGATGGGTATCCTCTGGAAGCCAGCGGCCGCACTCGATGACCTCGACTCGTTGCATCGCCGCCACCGTGCGCAACGTGTTGCGGGCGTTGGGGTAGCCGCTGCCGCGCAGGCCGACACCGGCAACAAGGAGGCGGGTGGCTTTTTCCTCAGACATGCGGTGGATCTTCTCGACGTTCGGCCACGAGGACCAGATTCATCGAGTAGGGCGGATCGTTGCTGATGATGAAGTCGTTTTCATCGAAGCCATAGCCCTCCGGTGCACCATGCGGGGGCGCAGGCTTGTGGCGCCTGAGTTTCCCGATGACGGCATGTACGACGTCGAGCGCAGTGCGTCGTACTGGTTCGGGAATGAAAAACAGGGTTGCGGGCAGGGTGAGCCATTTGGTGCGGGTGTAGCGGTCAATCTCCGTCGCGGCGATCTTGCGGGGAGCTCCCATGCGAAGCTCGCTTTTCAGCTGGAAATATTTGCGCACCTTGCCGGAGAGTTGCGCCATCCCGTACTCGCGCAGATGCCAGCGATTCCAGGGCTTCTGGCCGGGAAGCAGGCGATTTTTGCGGTCAGGCGTTATGAGAACCAGGGTGCCGCCGGGTTTGAGCAGGCGATGGGCTTCGCGCAGGTAGGCTTCGTCATCGTTGACGTGTTCGATCACCTGGAAGGAGAGGACGACGTCAAAGGAACCTGCAGGGAATGGGAGTGGGGATTGCGGATCTATCTGCAGGAAATGGAGGTTCTTGTTGTGGTATCGGGTCCTAGCGTACTCCACGGCATCACCGGCGATGTCGACGCCATATGCCTCCTCGGCAATATCGGAAATGCGCCTGGTGCCATAGCCCGAGCCGCAGCCGAAATCCAGCACCTTCTTTCCGGTGCAGAGGTTCTGGGCGAAGGCGTAGCTGGCCGCATGCATGGCGTAGATGGTGTAGGTGCCCAGCGACTGCATGTAGGCATCTTCAAGTACGCGTTCGCCGGTGGGTTCCAGGTCGATTTTCATGGGGGAGTGGCGGGTCCTGAGGTGGTCGAACCGGGAAGGAGCATGGCGATGAGGAAGCTGAGCAGGTCGCCGCACATGCTGGCAACGCGGGTCAGCAGGACCAGTTGCACTATCTGGTGGCTGCTGCCATGGCCCAGAAGGATCAGTGTCATTATGCCCTCGCGTGCGCCCAGCCCAGCTGGCGTGCCGGGAGCGAGAAAGCCGAGTATCCAGGACAACGCAAAGGCGGCGGTTGCCAGCGGGTAGTCGATGCTGTCGGCAAGCCCAAGGGTCCTGGCAAGCAGCCAGACGCCGAGACCGATCATCAGGTAGTTGCAACTGTAGGCGGCCAGTGCCTTGAACGTGGTGGAGGGCCCCGGCAGTCCGCCGATCATCCGGATGAAGCGGGCGGGCAGGCCCTTACCCTCCGAAGGAGACAGCCTGATGCAGAAGAGGAGCGTCGCGCCGACGCTGCCCGCCAGGAGCAGGAGCAGCAGCCAGCGATGCTCGGCCAGGTTGGATGCCGAAGAGGTGAAAGCAAGCAGCAGGACGCCGACGATGACACTGGCAGCCGAGGCGAGCAGGGTTTCCTGAATGACGCTCGCGACATAGGGTTGCAGTGGGATGCCTTGCTTCAGTCCGAGGGCTGCCCGGCTGGCGTGCTGCGCAATGTTGCCGGGAATGTACTTGGCCAACTGCGCAATGCTGATGAGCCGGGTGAGTTCGCCAGTTGATCGGACCTGCGCCTGCCGCAGCAGCAAGTGGCGCCATGCAAAGCCAGTGACGGGGTAGATCGTCATGTAGCAGAGCGTGGCAGCGAACACCGCGAGCAGTGTGCCTGGCTGTTCAAGTGTGGCAACCAGGAGGCGCGGATCCAGGTTGCGCCACGCAAACCAGAGAAAATAGGCCATCAGGCCCATCGCGACGATCAAGCCGGCTGTGCGCCATAGTCGCTTCATCGCCTGCTTGCCACCAACAGATAGCCGCTGCCCCAGTCGGTGTTTCGGGTCATGGACTGGATCGCGAAGGCGGTGGACATCAACGCCCTGCCGGGCGCCGATGCGATCAGCCTGCTGAAAGGGGCATAGTTGCGACGGTCGATGCCGCTGGAGGCGGAGGCCTGTTCCTTGGTTCTTTCACCGCGCTGCTGGATCAGCTTGCGGTAGATGCGATTGCCAAGCCATTCGGTGGCGTTCGCCAAGGGAAAGCCATAGCACTCGAAATGCTGGATTTCCAGGCCGTGTGACTGGATCAATTGCTGTATGTCCTGGCGATCGTAGCGTCGCCAGTGTCCCGCCCATACATCGCCCTCGCCCCACCGGGCGCGATGGGCCGGCACCGAGAGGACGAGTCTGCCGTGGGGCGCCAGCCATCGCAGCCACTGATCCAGCGCCCCGTGATCGTCTTCAATGTGTTCGAGCACATCAAAAGCGCAGACCAGATCGAAACCGCCGTTCCAGTCCGGCTGTGGGGCCGGGTGGATCCCGTGTGGCTGCGAACATTGCCGTGCGATCTTCTCGGCTGTTGCGCGGGCTTCATCCGACGTCTCCAGACCTTGGACGACAAAGCCCATACGGGCCAGGTCGTACAGCAATGCCCCGGCGCCGCAGCCGATCTCCAGCAGTTTTCCGGCAGGAACGGTGCCGAGGGCGGACAGGATTCTGTTTCGGCGCAGGAGATAGCGGATAGGGGGTGTCCAGCCTATCTCCGGCATGACGATGCCGTTGGTCTTGGAATATCCCGGGCTCAACATTTGAAGATGTTTATCCGCATTCGAATGGACCCGGATCAACCATCACGCCGGTAGGTCAGATTGGTGATCTGCTCGGAAATCAGCCCGATCAGGAAGATGATGACCGCCGCGCTGAACAGCAGCGTGCTCATGTTGGTGAGCCGGTGCTCGGTGACGAAGGTATAGCCGTAATACCCCAGCCCGGTGAGGAAAAAGGCGGCGGCGATCGGCGCGAACAGCTTCAGCGGCGAGTACAGCGTGGCGATCTTGAAGATGATCAGCAGGAAGCGGATGCCGTCCTTGATCGGCCGGATGTGGCTGTTGGTGCCCACGCGTTTGGCGACGGGAATCGGGACATAGGCCACCGGGTAGGCGCTGCGGAAGAAGGCCATGGTGCTGGTGGTGGGGTAGCTGAAGCCGTTGGGCAGCAGGTGCAGGAACTCGCGGAAGCGCTCGGCGCGTACGGCGCGGAAGCCGGAGGTCAGGTCGTCGATGCGGTGGCCGGTCATGTGGCTGGCCAGGCGGTTGTAGAAGCCGTTGGCAAGGCCCCGGTGCAGACTGGCCTGGCCGCTGGCGTCGCGTGCGCCCACCACCATGTCGTAGCCTTCTTCCAGCTTGGCCAGCAGGGCGCCGACGTGCTGCGCGCCGTGCTGGCCGTCGGCGTCCATGAAGACCAGGATCTCGCCGGTGGCGGTGCGGGTGCCGCGCTTGATCGCCGCGCCGTTGCCCATCGAATACGGGTTGCTGGCCACCTGGGCGCCGTGGCTGGCCGCGATGGCGGCCGTATCGTCGGTGGAACCGTCGTCGACGACGATGATCTCCGCCTGTGGCCAGGCCTGCCGCAGTGCCGGCAGGGTGCGCCGCAGCCCCTCGGCCTCGTTCTTGGCCGGCAATATGATGCTCAGTCGCTGCACGTTCTCTACCCGTCGTTCTCCCCGGCGGACATGGTAGCGGGAACCCGCGGCCATGGGATGGGGCGGGTTCTCATTCCTTTGCGGCGGGCTCCGCGAATAGAATTGCGCCTGTTGCCGCTGTTATCCAATGGAGTACCCGGTGAAAGCTCTTGTCTGCGGCGGCGCCGGTTATATCGGCAGCCACATGGCGCGCCTGCTGGCCGCGCACGGCCACGAGGTGGTGGTGCTGGACGATCTGTCCACCGGGCATGCGCAGGCGGTGCAGTGGGGGCGGCTGGTCGAAGCGGACGTGCTGGACCGGCCGTCGCTGGAGGCGGCGTTCGCCGGGCAGCGGTTCGATGCGGTGTTCCATTTCTGCGCACGTTCGCTGGTTGCCGAGTCGATGGTCCAGCCGTACGACTACTACGCCAGCAATGTCGTGGGCACGCTCAACCTGCTCGAGGCGATGCGGCGGCACGAGGTGCGGCGGCTGGTGTTTTCCTCGAGCGCGTCGGTGTTCGGCCAGCCGGCCGGCGGCCTGGTCGACGAGGACCACCCCACGCTGCCGATCAATCCATACGGCGCCAGCAAGCTGATGGTCGAGCGCATCCTGGCCGATGCGGCGGCGGCCTACGGGCTGGATTCGGTGGCGCTGCGCTATTTCAACGCGGCCGGGGCGACGGCCGATGCGCGCATCGGCGAGTCGCATGCCTGCGAGACCCACCTGATTCCCAATGTGCTGCGCTCGGTACTGGGCGACGGGCCCGCGCTGAAGGTCTTCGGTGGCGATTACCCCACGCCCGACGGCACCTGCATCCGCGACTACGTGCACGTCGACGATCTGGCGCAGGCGCACCTGCTGGCGCTGGATTATCTGGATTCCCATCCGGGAGCCCACGCGTTCAATCTCGGCAACGGCAAGGGCTTTTCCGTGCGCGAGGTCATCGCCGCCGCGTCGGCCGTGACCGGCCGCACCGTGCCCTGGGAGATGGCGCCGCGCCGTGCCGGCGATACGGCGGTGCTGGTGGCTTCAAGCCGGCGGGCGAAGGCCGAACTGGGCTGGTCGCCGGCCTGGACCGGGCTGGACGCCATCATCGAAAGCGCCTGGCGCTGGCATCGCGCGCAGCCCTGGTGAGCCGCCGCGCCGCGGTCACCGGTAGGTGACGACCCGCACTGGCTGCAGGCTGCCGGCGTCGAGCACCAGGCGCCCGGCACCGTGCCGGGTCACGATCGGCAGGCTGCGCAAGGCGGCGTGCGCCGGATTGGCGGCAGGCTGGCCGTCGGTGGTACTGGGCGTGGCGTTGACCGCCAGCCGCGGCGCGATCGCGGCGTAGGGCACGTACCACGCCGGCTTCAGCTCCCGGTCCATGCCGGTGTCGAGGAAGGCGGCAAGCACGGAGGCAGGGTCGGTACGCGAGGTGCCGGGGCGCAGGCCGACCAGCAGCGGACGGCCCCGCGGCAGGCGCGTCCATTCGGGGCGGCTGGCCCGTGCCAGGTCGGCCGCCTCCACTTCGTTGGCCAGGACGAGGGCCAGGCGCATGTCGCTGGCGACCAGGAACACCGGGCGGGTCTGCCACAGCAGGTGCAGGCCGAAACCGAGGAAGGCCAGCTGCAGCAGGCCGACAACGGCCAGGTCCAGGCGCAGGCGCTTCTTTCCGGGCTTGAACACGATGAGGGTCAGCAACGGCCCGGCGGCCAGTTGCGCAGCCAGCAGCAGGCCCAGCAGCGGCAGCACGCCGGAGATGCGGTACAGGCCCCAGGGATGCCACAGCGGCAGCACGGTGGCGGCGATCATGGCGACCAGCAACAGGGTGGCCAGGGCATGCAGGGCGGCGGCTTTCCAGCGGTTCATGGAGGAGTGGCGGCAGAGGAGGAGAAGGCGCCATGTCCAATGGCATGACTCTGGACGGGCGTGCTGGATGGCATCCGGTGCTGCGGCTTCCGGGCCTATGCCTGGGAGATCAGCATATCGATCGCGTCGATCAGCGTGTTGGCGTGCGCCGACAACGAGTGCACGGGTCTGCCCAGTTTGCTGGCCGGCACAGACACCATCTCAAGTGGATGCAGTACGCATGGTTTGTGTTCGATCACGAAGATCGGGTTCAAGGTGGGATGGTGGATGGCCGGGAGCGCCGTGCGCAGTACAAGCGGAACCACCATTCTTCGGTGATATCCACCCAACGAGGGCGATTGCACATCCACCACGTAGGGAATTGCCGGGTTTCTGCCAGGATTTCTGAAGACGTCGTACTGGGCCATCAGAGGGTTGAGAATTCGTCGGCGATGGAGCCGTGGTGGCTGTTGAAGTCGTTCCAGACATCCGCCGATTTCTTCAGGCGCTCGCGGTCGTTGCGCAGTTCAAGCGTCTTCTGTTCGACAAAACTTGCCAGCATGGCTTCCACCTCGGCAGACAGGTTCGTGGTCAGGTTGCGGGCCTGGGCGACCAGATCCTGATTCAGGGACAGATTGACCGGGCGCTTGGGGGCGGTGGTGTCGTAGAACGTAAGCATGGAATGTCCTCCGGCTGCATGCGCATTATATGCGCATGGTAATGGCGCGCAACGCATTGCGCCCTTCCCAGGGCGTTCGCCATCCCGCTTACCCCCGTACAATCGCCGCATGTCGTCCATGCCGGGGAACACCATGAATACAGCCGTTGCCGCCAATCTCGTGGGCATCACCGGGATCGCCCGGCGCCTGGTGCAGGACGGCGCGCTGGAGGAGGCCGCGGCGCGCAACGCGATGGCGCAGGCGGCGACGGCCAAGGTGCCGCTGGCGCAGTGGCTGGCCGAGAAGAAGCTGGTCAACGCCGCGCAGCTGGCGGCGGCCAACGCCGTCGAGTTCGGCATGCCGCTGCTGGACGCCTCGGTGTTCGACGCCAACCACAACGCGATGAAGCTGGTCAGCGAGGAACTGCTGCGCAAGCACAACGTGCTGCCGCTGTTCAGGCGCGGCGGCAAGTTGTTCATCGGCACCAGCAACCCGACCCAGCCGCTGGACGAGATCAAGTTCCACACCAACCTGGTGGTCGAGCCGATCCTGGTGGACGAGGACCAGATCCGGCGCACGCTGGACCTGTGGCTGGCGAGCAACGAGAGCCTGGGCGGCGGCTTGGGCGACGACGACGAGGGCATGGGCGACCTGGACGTCGCCGCCGGCGACGAGGACATGGGCGGTGGCGGCGATGCCGGCATCGATGCCAAGGGCGACGACACGCCGGTGGTGAAGTTCGTCAACAAGGTGCTGGTGGATGCGATCCGCCGCGGCGCCTCGGACATCCATTTCGAGCCCTACGAGGACGACTACCGGGTGCGTTTCCGCATCGACGGCCTGCTCAAGACCGTGGCCAGGGCGCCGGTGAAGCTGCGCGAGCGCATCGCCGCGCGCCTGAAGGTGATGTCGCAGCTGGACATCGCCGAGAAGCGGGTGCCGCAGGACGGCCGCATCAAGCTCAACCTCTCCAAGACCAAGCAGATCGACTTCCGCGTGAGCACGCTGCCGACGCTGTTCGGCGAGAAGATCGTGCTGCGCATCCTCGACGGCAGCGCGGCCAAGCTGGGCATCGACAAGCTGGGTTACGAACCGGTGCAGCAGCAGCTGTTCCTGGATGCCATCCACAAGCCCTACGGCATGGTGCTGGTGACCGGCCCCACCGGTTCGGGCAAGACGGTGTCGCT
>Ga0206118_100340_pt1 | contig 27258 bp, 37 predicted proteins | sample 3A20Ametagenome_FD_177999 | JGI IMG/M metagenome (GOLD analysis project Ga0206118, IMG submission 177999) | Enriched microbial communities from leaf-cutter ant dump, University of Wisconsin, Madison, United States - 3A20A | ecosystem: Environmental > Terrestrial > Nest > Insects nest > Nest dump... | reverse complement strand
GACACGGCGCTGAAGGACAAGATCAACGCCGCCATCAAGGCCATCCGCGCCAACGGCACCTATGACGAATTCTCGAAGAAGTACTTCGACTTCGACATCTATGGCGGTTGAGGGTTTCGCCTGAGGCCTTGCCCCTCACCCTAACCCTCTCCCCGCAGGCGGGGAGAGGGGACTTGCTCCGCAAGATGGCTGCTGCCTGTGGAAACCGGTGCGGCAAATCCCCTTCGCCCCGCTTGCGGGGAGAAGGTGGCCGGCAGGCCGGATGAGGGGCGAGCCAGCTGAGCGACGCGTGACTGTTCTGAAGGAATAGGAATCCCATGGCCGATGCCGGATCGCTGATCAACTGGGGCCTGCTTGCCCTCGAGCCGCCCGGCTGGGGCAAGGTCCTGCTCGGCGGCTTGTGGAATTCGGTCCAGATCGCCGTCGGCGGCTACGGGCTCGGCCTTCTCCTCGGCACGGGCGGGGCGATGGGCAAGCTCTATGGCGGCCCGATCACCAAGGACCTCCTGGAAGTCTATACGACGCTCGTGCGCGCCGTGCCCGAACTGGTGCTGATCCTCATCCTCTACTATGCCGGCACGGATATCCTCAACCAGATTTCCGCCGCGCTCGGCTGGGGACCGGTGGACGTCAGCGGCCTTGCGGCCGGCATCTTCGTCATCGGCGTCGTACAGGGCGCCTATTCGACGGAGGTGCTGCGCGGGGCGATCAAGGCGGTGCCGGCCGGGCAGATCGAGGCGGCGCGCGCCTACGGCATGGCACCCGGCCAGATCCTGCGCCGCATCACGCTGCCGGCCATGCTGCCGCATGCCATTCCGGGCCTTTCCAATCTCTGGCTGATCGCCACCAAGGACACCGCGCTGCTGGCCGTCGTGGGCTTCAGCGAACTGACGCTGGTGACGCGGCAGGCGGCCGGCAGCACCAAGGCCTATCTCCTTTTCTTCTGTGCGGCCGGCGTGCTCTATCTCATGCTGACGCTCGCCTCGAACGTGCTGATCGCCCTTATCGAGCGCCGCTACCGGCGCGGCATGGCGGAGCCGGCATGATGAGCGAGGAGACCGTTTCCGCGTTGGCGTTGACCGAGCTTCCCCGCAAGGAGAGCTTCTTCAAGCCGCACCGCATCGTGCTGATGGGGATCGCCGCGCTCCTCGTCTTCTCCATCGTCTGGTTCATGCGCTGGGACTGGGTGCCGAAATATTCCGGCCTCCTCCTCTCCGGCATCGGCGTGACGCTGCTGATGCTCGCCAGCACCTCGATCATTGGTTTCCTCTTAGCCGTGCCGATCGGTCTCGTGCAGGTCACGGGACCGTGGCCGCTGAAGGCGCTGGCGCGCGGCTTCTGCACGATCATACGCGGCACGCCGCTGCTCCTACAGCTCTGGCTGCTCTATTACGGCCTCGGTTCGCTCTTCCCGCAATTCCCGGGGATTCGCAATTCCTTCCTCTGGCCCTATCTGCGCGAGGCCTGGCCCTACGGCGTGGCCGCGCTCACCATCTCCTTCGCGGCCTATGAGGGCGAGGTGATGCGCGGGGCCTTCGCGGGCGTTCCGGCGGGCGAGCTGGAGGCGGCGCGCGCCTATGGGATGAGCCGCTTCACCATGTTCCGCCGCATCTGGCTGCCGCGCGCCGTGCACCGGGCGCTGCCGACGCTGAACGGCGAGATGGTGCTGCAACTGAAATCGACGCCGCTGGTCGCGACGATCACGGTGGTCGACGTCTATGCCGTCGTCTCCAAGGTGCGCCAGCAGACCTACATCACCTATGAGCCGCTGCTGCTGCTGGCGCTCATCTATCTGTGCCTCACCGCCGTGCTGGTGGTGGGCTTCCGCTATTTCGAACGCAAGATCCCGACGCGGGGAGCCTGACATGACCATCCATTCCGCCCTTCTCAATTCCATGCCGGAAATGGTGGCCATCCGCCGCGACCTGCACGAGCATCCCGAGCTCGGCCTGGAGGAGGTGCGCACGTCCGAGGTCGTTGCCCGGCATCTGGAAAGCTACGGCTACACGGTCACGCGGGGCCTTGCGAGGACCGGCGTGGTCGCGACCCTTTCCAACGGCACGGGTCGCCGGTCGATCGGCATTCGTGCGGACATGGATGCGCTGCCGATCCAGGAGGAGACCGGCCTTGCCTATGCCAGCAGGACGCCCGGGAAAATGCATGCCTGCGGCCATGACGGGCACACCGCCATGCTGCTCGGCGCGGCACGGGCGATTGCCGAGCGGCGCAATTTCGACGGCACCGTGCATCTCATCTTCCAGCCCGCTGAGGAGAATTTCGGCGGGGCGAGGATCATGGTGGAGGAGGGCCTGTTCGAAAAGTTCCCCTGCGACGCCGTCTTCGCGCTCCACAACGAGCCGAACCTGCCCTTCGGCCAGTTCGCGCTGCGGGAAGGTGCGATCATGGCCGCGGTCGACGAGGCGCGCATCACCGTCAACGGCGTCGGCGGGCATGGCGCCGAGCCGCAGGAAACCCTGGACCCCATCGTCTGCGGCGCCTCCATCGTCATGGCGCTCCAGACCATCGTGTCGCGCAACATCCATCCGCTCGACCCGACGGTGGTGACGGTCGGCTCGTTCCACGCGGGCTCGGCCAGCAACATCATCCCGAGCCGGGCTGAGATCGTCGCCGGCATCCGCTCTTTCGACCCCGCGGTCCGCGACGAACTGGAACGGCGCATCCGCCTCATCGCCGAACGGCAGGCCGAAAGCTACGGCATGAGCGCGACGGTGGACTACGAGCGCTTCTACGACGCCACCGTCAACCACAAGGCCGAGACCGATCTCGTGCGCGACCTTGCCGTCCGTTTTGCCGGCGCCGACAAGGTCGTCGACCTCGCACGGCCCTTCATGGGCAGCGAGGATTTCGCCTATATGCTGAAGGAACGGCCGGGCACCTACTTCTTCCTTGGCGGGCGGAGCGGGGAGAACGACCGATCGCTCCACCATCCCGGCTACAATTTCAACGACGACCTTCTTCCCGTCGGCGCCGCCTTCTGGACGGAGCTGACGGAACATTGCCTCAGCGCCGGCTGACGGGCGCGCGAAGGGGTCGCCTTCCCTCCGGCAGGCGTGCCGGTTGTCGGGTTTGCCACGATTTCGACATATTCCCGCACGCGCCGGAAGCCGTTTTACGGCTTCTTTTTCGAGCGTCACACATTCGTGAAACTCTTGAAATCGGCAATCCCCGTTTTACCGCCACAATTGTTAACGGGGCTCGATCCGTTCGCAGTTTTTGCGTGCGGAACCCTCTTTTCAAATATTCGCAATACAGAATAGCTGTTTAGGAACAGATGGTTATCTAAAGGATATTGGTTTCGCGGAAACCGTCCATATGGACGGTTATGCGAATTTCCGCCGCGGCCGGTTGTGGCCCGGAACGGTGCTTTTCACTGTTCGAAAAACGTTGACAGTTGTTTCCAAAACGAGACCCTTGCGTCCCACAAATTGAGGGCCCATCTTTATTTCACGAAAGCGACACACCCCGCTTCCGCAAGTCAACCGAAGGAGACGACGCATCGGATCGAGTGAAACAAAGAAAGCTGTGAGCGCCCCGAAATGGCCCGTTCCGGCAATCGAGCGAGACCGACCGCCGCTTCCACTTTTTCTTAATATAGAAAGGACCACGACCATGACCAAGACCTTCAAGGCAACCTTTGCTGCTACCCTTGCTGCCGCTTCGCTCTTCGGCGCCTCCGCCGCATTCGCCGGTGGCGACTACTACATCGGCGGCTCCGCCGATGCTGCCGCAGCTCATGAGAACATCGACTCGGTCCGCACGAACAGCATCAGCAACAAGCGCGTCATCCTCAAGGACCATCAGGTCAACAACGAGAAGCCCTACGACCATGGCGACTACCGCACCATGGCTCCGAACGGCAACAACTGATAGCCGGCGCGATCGCGGCTGATCCCCTGAGGCTCGACCCCGGATCGGGACGGTAGCTCCCCCTTTTCTACCGCTCCCCCTTCCGGTGGGCATCTTGGACTTCCGGCGATCATCCCCGGGCGTCGATCCCACGCCCGCTGATCGGCGGTGCCGCGTTCATCCGTCTTTCGAAGCTCCCGGTGGCGACACCGGGAGCTTCGCCCGTTTCGACAGGGCCGGCCTCTTCATGGGGTTCGGCATACGCTGCCGGGAAGCGCTTTACGTTACGTCAGCGCGTCCAGCCTCGCGCCAGCTTGCTTGCCTAGGTTCCGCCTCGGCCAGCATGCAGGCCCGCAGGCAGAAGACAGGACCGCACCCTCCTTCCGCCAACCCCCGGGCCTGCATGTGGCCTTGTCCCGCGACACGGGGACGCCTTTCCCGCAAAACATTCCTCTGCTATCCGGTCCCGGCAAAGGAGACTGCGATGGCCAAGACTGCGTCCGACTGCACGACGATGGCGGAAATCCGGGAGAACATCGACCGGGTGGACGAAGCGCTGGCGGCGCTTTTTGCCGAACGCTGGAGCTTCATTCGCCGCGCCGCCGAGATCAAGGCGGACCTCGGCATTCCCGCCGACGTGCCGGAACGCGTGCGGCAGGTGTGCGACAATGCCCGCCGCAATGCCGAGGCACGGGGCCTCGACGGCGCGTTCTACGAGAATATCTGGGCCGAGCTCATCCGCCACGCCATTGCCTACGAGAAGGCCAAGCTCGGGGAAGAGTAGGGATCAGCGCTGGTTGCGCTTGCCGAGATGGTCTTCCCAGTCGAGCGCGGTGCGCACGATGAAGGCGAGGTCGTCATGTTTCGGCGTCCAGTCCAGCTCCTTCATCGCGACGGAGGGATTGGCGACGATGAGCACCGCATCGCCCGGCCGTCGGGCGGCAAAGCGCACCGGAAACTCGACGCCCGAAACGGTCTTGACCTCCTTCAGCACCTCCAGCACGGAAAAGCCGCGGCCATAGCCGCAATTGGCGACGATGGAGCCGCCGCCTGCCCGCATGCGCTGCAGGGCCTTCAGATGCGCGTCTGCAAGGTCCGAGACGTGGATATAGTCGCGGATGCAGGTGCCGTCCGGGGTCGGATAGTCGGTGCCGTAGACGTCCATGCCGTCGCGCTTGCCGAGCGCGGCCTCGCTCGCCACCTTGATGAGATGCGTCGCGCCGCGGGTCGACTGGCCGGTGCGCCCGCGCGGATCGGCGCCCGCGACGTTGAAATAGCGCAGCACCGTATAGGTGAGGTCGTGCGCGGCGGCGGTGTCGTGCAGCATGATCTCCGTCATCAGCTTGGAGGCGCCGTAGGGCGATTCCGGCCGAAGCGCCGCGCTCTCCAGCACCGGCTCGCTGCCCTCCGGCGTGCCGTAGACCGCGGCGGTGGAGGAGAAGACGAAATGCGGCACCTTCGCCGCGACGGCCGCGGCGATCAGCGCGCGTGACTTCACCGTGTTGTTCTCGTAATAGGAAAGCGGATCGGCGACCGATTCCGGAACGATGATCGACCCGGCGAAATGGATGATCGCATCGATGCGGTTTTCCGAGAAGATCGCCGAAAGCAGCGCCGCATCGGCGATGTCGCCCTCGTAGAAGCGCGCTTCCGGCGCCACTGCCCAGCGGAAGCCGGTAGAAAGCCGGTCGAGCACGACGACCTCTTCCCCTGCATCGACCAGCGCCCAGACCATGTGGCTGCCGATATAGCCCGCGCCGCCCGTGACAAGAACCGCCATTCCATCCCCCGAATCGCCTGAATCTCAGGCATATCACCCCGCTCGCCGGCAAGACGCAACCGCAATTCCGTCCTGAATTGCCCCGCTCCAGGAAGTTCCGATGTCAGACCGCTTCATCCTGCTTTCCGGCTGCTCCGGCGGCGGAAAATCGACGCTCCTCGAAGAATTGCGCCGGCGCGGCTACAGGACGGTCGAGGAGCCCGGCCGCCGTATCGTCGAGGAGGAATTGGCAAGCGGCGGCACGGCCTTGCCCTGGCTCGATCTTGCCGCCTTCGCCCGCCGCGCCGTTGCCATGGCGCTTGCCGACCGCGAGGCGCTGCGGGGTCATCCGGGCCATGTCTTCTTCGACCGCGGCCTGATCGATGCCGCCGCTGCGCTGGACGCGGCGGGCGGTGCCGTGAACCTTGCGGAACTGGCCGCCGGGCACCGCTACAACAGCCGCGTCTTCCTGACGCCGCCCTGGCCGGAGATCTATGCGGCGGATGACGCGCGCCGGCACGGCTTCGCCGCCGCGCGTGCCGAATACGAGCGCCTTGCAAGCATCTATCCGATGCTCGGCTATGAGCCGGTCCTTCTGCCGAAGGCGCCGGTGGCCGCGCGGGCGGATTTCCTGCTCGCGCGGCTTTGAGCGGGGTCAGCGCGCTGCGATGTAGCGGGTAAGCCGGTCCGCGGCCTCGGCCACCTCTTTCGGATCGCGCAGGAAGCAGGCGCGCATGAAGAACGCGCCGCCGGGACCGAAGGCCGTGCCCGGTGCAAGGCCGACGCCGGTGCGGTCGACGATGTCGAGTGCGGCTTTGCGCGAATCCGTCACGCCGTCGATCTTCAGGAAGGCATAGAGCGCCCCGTCGGGCTTCAGCGTCTCCACCCGGTTGGTGGCGATCAGCGCGTCGCAGAAGACGTTGCGGTTTCCGGCCGCCTTGTCGATATTCGCCTGCACGAAGGCATCGCCCTCGTCGAGCGCGACGACCGCGCCGCGCTGCAGGAACTGCGGCACGCCGGAGGTGGAATATTGGATAAGGTTCTCCAGCACCTGGCCCAGTTCCGGCGGCGCGACGATCCAGCCGACGCGCCAGCCGGTCATCGACCAGTTCTTCGAGAAGGAATTGACGAAGACCACCCGGTCGCCGTCCTCCATCACGTCGAGGAAGGAAGGCGCGCGTCCGCCGGCATAGTGATAGAGCGCGTAGATCTCGTCGGCCATGATCCAGAGGCCGTGCCGGCGGGCGATGGCGAGAAGGTTTGCAAGGTCCTCATGCGTTGCCGTCCAGCCCGTCGGGTTCGACGGCGTGTTGATGAAGAGCGCGCGCGTCTTCGGCGTGATTGCCGCCTCCACCCGGTCGAGATCGACCTGCCAGCGCCCGCCGGTGAAATCGAGCGGGACGGCGACGGGATTGGCTCCCGAAAGCTCGGCGGCCGCCGCGAAATTCGGCCAGGCCGGTGTCAGGTACACCATGTCGTCGCCCGGCGAGACGAGCGCCTCGATGGCGATCTTGATCGCCTGCATGCCCGAGCCGACGGCATAGAAATGCTCCGCCGGCAGCGCCGCGCCGAAGCGCCGGGCATAATAGCGCGACAGCGCCGCCCTCAGCTCCGGGATCCCGCGCTGCCAGGTGTAGAAAGTCTCGCCCTTCAAAAGGGCATCGGATGCCGCCCGCGCGATGAAATCCGGCGTCGGCAGGTCCCCTTCGCCGACCCAGAGAGGGATCAGCCCGTCGCGCCCGCGCGCATAGTTGACGACTTCGACGATCCCGCTCTCCGGCGCCCGGAGCGAGCGGGGGCTGAGGCTCTCGACGATGCTCATGGAAAATCACTCCACCAAACCGCAATCCGCCCCGCCGACGCGGCGAAGCGCCAAAGCTCTAGCCGGTTTTGCGGAAGGGTTCACGCGAGTTTCGCTGACGGATGCATCGAATTCGGTGATGGACGGAGGAGGCGCCCATGTCGTGACGCACGGGGCCGGCGGCGAACCGGCGGCAGGGGACGGGGCGCCGGCGCACGCGCATCGCTTCGGGTTTCCGGTCAGGCGGATCGGCACAAGGGATGCGGCGTCGCCTCATCCCGAAGCCACCGGGCCGTGCCCGGGTCGCACGTCATGCCGAGGTGCTTGCAATCCTGGCAGCCGGCATAGTCCTGCCAGTAGGACTTCGATGCGACGAATTCACGAAAACGCCTGAAGGCCGGCCCATTCCAGATATCGCGGAAGCCGGTCGTCTTCAGGTCGTTCTGCTGGAATTCGATTCCGAGCTTGCCTGCCAGCCCCGCCATGTTGCCGGGCTTCATCTCCGACACCTGCTGGGACGGGAACATGATGCCGTCGTGCTGGATGTAGCATTCGGTCATGCCGGAATTGTCGAAACGCATCGGCCGATCCGTTTTGATGCCGAGCGTGGCTTCAATCCAGTCGCGGAACCGGGCCGTGAAAAAATCGAGGCGCAGCTCGCCCTTGAATTCCAGCGTGTGGCATCTCGTTATGAAGCGCACCGCGGCGTGGCGCATCTCGTCGGTCGATATCCGGATATTCTCCCAGTTCCGGCTTGCGCGGCCGCCGTCATGGACCTCCGAGATCGTTATGCTCGAGGCGCCCGTTTCGATGGCAAGGTCGACAAAGCGCTCGAAACGGTCATGCGAGTGGCGGTTGAGGGTCGCGCTTATACCGATCGCGGCCTGCGGGGCCTCGTCGCCCGCGCGCGCATGCAGCAATGTCCGCAGGCCCTTGATCGCCCGGTCGAAGCTGCCCTTGCCGCGCATCCTGTCATGGCTGGAACCATCGGGACCGTCGAAACTGACCCCGAGATAGGCGGCCGACCGGACCAGGCTCTTCGCCAGGTCCGCCGTGATCGTGGTTCCGTTGGTGGTGATCGCCACACGCAGCCCCACGGACCGCGCGTGTTCGACCAGTTCGACGGCATCATCCCGCAGCAGCGGCTCGCCTCCCAGGAAGGTCACAAGAAGCCCGCCCGTGGCGGCCACTTCGGAGATGATCCTTTTCCATTCCGTGGTGCTGAGATCGTGCGCCGCCTTCTTGAGGAACATCGACGTCTGGCAATGCCTGCATCTGAGGTTGCAGTCGCCGGTCAGGTCAATCCGCACGACCTCAGGATAGTACATGGTTACCACCCCGTGCCAGCTGCTCCGTTTCCGCCGCTGTTCGGCCCCATTACCTGGCCGGCAAAGGCGATCTTGCTGGAGGACTGCGCGGCCTTCAGTTCCAGAACATGGGTCTGGTCGCGTATGAAGATGCGCGTTTTCTCCATCGCGTCATCAAGGTACTTCGCAAAATTATCCGGCATGTCGAAGCCGTCTGACTTCGCTTTCGCCGACGCGGAACCGCTGGACAGCAATTCGAGATAGTATTTCGTGTTCTGGAGGAGATGCTTGGATAGTTCGTTATGATCGGGCATGGCAAACTCCCATATCGATTGGAACTGTGTTTATGCATGCGGCCTGTCTCAGGTAAGCAGCAAGTTAACGGAAAATCAACCGAAAATTATATATAGCAATAGATACAATCTATAGGCGTATAAGGCTGTAGCATCAGCCCGCCTCAAGGAACCGATATGGTCAGCCGTCCCGAAAATAGTCCGGGTCATCCAGCCACGGCTGGCAGTTCGGGTCGATGCCCTTGGCTCTCATGTCGGCCTCGATCTTCCGATTGAGCCGTTTCCCGAAATTGCGGGTCTCACTGCGTTTGTTCGCGATAAAGCCGCTACCCGGCGCGAATGCGGTCAGGAACAAGGCTTCGAAATTGACGACCTCTTCGCCACTGCACGCAACGAACCAGAGTTCTTTGCCGGCGCGGATCAGCTCCGCTATTTTCTTGTTGCCCCTCCCCCTCAAATGGGTCCGGATCCGTCGGCGCACGCCCTCTGCTCCGCTTTCCGATATGCCCACGTATAACGGCTCCAGATTGTCCGGCCAGTTGAACATGTAGGCGTCGAACTCGGCTGTGGGTTCTATCGGCAGCAATTCGTTTCGGGCCCTGCCTATCGCATAGATGCCCGGCCCCTTCGGGCAGGTTCCATATCGAGAAAGGGGTTCTGGATCAGACCATATGATGGAGCTCGTCTTCTTGCGGGAATTCATCGGAGCAGGTCACCTCACCATTGCCGGAAACGGTGTCATGACAAATGTTGCGATCTTGTTGCAATGCCATGCGAAAGAGGTGCGCCAAACCGCAGCAGGCGCGAAAGGTCCCGAAGGAAAAGAACGATTTCGCAAGCCGTGCTTGTGTATGTGTAGCGCAGACAGATTCAGGAGTTTTGAAAACTTGATCGCGAATGGTGCCCGGAGGCGGATTTGAACCACCGACACGCGGATTTTCAATCCCGCGCTATTTGTGGTTGTTCAATACCTTCTGACGGAAATTCTGTCAAACCCGGCCGCGAATATCAATCGCTTAGCCGCCCTTTGTCAAACCCCTCCGATGTGACTCACGCCTGCGATATTCTTTGGCAAGCCATCTCGATCGGCCATGTTATTTTGTTCGCCGCATCTGGAATCGCTGACACAAGGGGCAAAGATGCCGTCGAATGGCTTGTCAACGCGCTCGTTGACGAGATCAACAAGGCCCTCGAAATTCTGGACGTCATTCATTCCGACCAGATCGGCGACAATAGCCTTCCGGAAGGGATAGCTGCAACTGACGCCGTATTCCTCGCCGAAATCGAGGAATGGCGGAAAGCATATGACAAGGCCGGCGAGGAAGACGAATGCGGGCCGCTTTGGGACGAGAAATGTGCCGTGGTGGATCGCATCAGGGATCGTCCCGCTAACACCGCCGCCGGCCTCGCGGTCAAGTTGCTTGTGCTGTCAGAGTACGGCGACTTCAGCATTGAGGATCAGGCGCTGCAGCGGCTTCTTGAAGATGCCGGGCGGATCGTTGACGTGCCGATGCCGACCAGGATGGCGGCATTGAACGCGAGGCAGGGAGCGGCAGCATGAGCACCCATATCGACCTTCACGCCATGTTCGATCTTCAAGCGTCGCTGCGCTCGCTTGAAGCTGCGGAATACCCTGAGGACGAACGGAACATCGTCGCGGATGGCCTGCTGAATAATCTGGCCGCTGCCGCCCAACGCGGCGAATTCACGTCGGAGCTTGTCGAGCTGTACACCCTTTTCGCTGTAGCGGCCGATACGGCACAGCAAGTCGTCAAGGAAGAGAGCCAGTTGCTGCGCGAAGTCGGCTTTCACTTCTTCCCAAACTGCATCGACGACTTCCTTGAAGAAGTCCTCAAACGGATGAGGAGGCAGTCATGAGCGGCGAATCCAGCGTTGAATTCAGCCGCGCGATGGCGCTCCTCAAACTCGCGGAGAACGCCGCGCAGGAACTGTGCAGCGGCGGTGACGTCGAACTGGCGGACAGTGTCTCCGTCTCGCTGAGGTTAGCAATGGAACTCCTTGAGGTCGACCATGCCGCCGGCGGAATCGGTAGGGCGGATGGGAGGAAGGCATGAGCATCGAACCCGCCGATCCGATCGACGATCTTTGCCAGATCAGTGATGAGTTGCGTGTCATTTGGCTTGCGTTGAATGGCGCCGAAGGCGGCGTGTACATCACATCGATCGCCAATTGCGTAAATGAGATCGACCACCGCCTCCGCGCCGTCATTGAAAACATGATCAACGATGTCTTCTCCGAGAGATCAGGCGGAGGCGCAACATGACGGCCGGCGATCCTCTCCTTGAGTCCGGCGCGGCCGCATACGACCCGTTGGAGGAATTCCGCGCCCTCGTCGAAGAAGTGCTCGATCAGCTTCGCCAGAGAATCGACGGCGCTGGCGACGACGTGCGTGAAGCCGCTTCGATTATCGAAGACACGGACATCTTCGAATCCATGATGTCCACGCTTGACGACCTCGACGACGTCATTGCCTCAGCCTTCGAACGTGCGGCGGAGAAACTCGATCTGTGATGCCGCTGCCCCCCCCCCAACAAGACATGATGCGACATGGCGACCGCCAGCATATATGATTTTGCGGCGATAGCGGAAAAGGTCGCGCGTGAACTGCTGGGCGAGCCAAACCAGCATTTGTCCAAGAAGGACGAACTGCGGTTTGGCTCGAACGGGAGTCTCAAGGTCATAATCGGCGGCAAGGCCGCCGGCACGTTCTCCGATTTCGAGACGAGCGAAAGCGGCGGGTTGCTCGACCTCATCAATCGCCAGATCGGCGGGGATCACAAGGCCGCGCTGGAATGGCTGCGCGATCGTTTCGGCCCGCCCGGGCAGGTGAGACGGGCAACGGCCCGGATTGTTGCCGTGTACCCTTATTATGACGAGATGGGGCAAAAACTCTTCGAGGTTGTCCGAAAGGAGCCAAAAACCTTCCTTCAGCGAAAATCTGACAAGGATTATTCCGTCAAAGGCTGCCGCGTCGTCCCATATCGTCTCCCCGATGTTATCGAGGCGATCGGCGGCGAGTGTATCGTTTTCGTCGTGGAAGGCGAGAAGGACGCGGATCGGCTCGCTTCCCTTGGTGCACATGCAACCTGCAACGCCGGCGGCGCGGGCAAATGGCGGGAAGAGCATTCCGCATGCCTGAAGGGCGCGAACGTCGTCATCATCCCCGACAACGACAAGGCCGGCGAGGACCATGCGGAGAAAGTCGCCAAAAGCCTGAAGGGCCTTGCCTCCCGCATCCGTATCCTTCGCCTGCTGACGACGGATCGCAAAGGCGACGTGAGTGACTGGCTGGATGCCGGCGGCACGATCGAGCGGCTGTATGACCTTGCCAACGAAGCCCCGGACTGGCGGGCGGCAAGCCGGCTTCCGTTGACCTGGCTGGGCGACGAGGACCGAGTGCCACCACGCAAATGGCTGGTGAAGGGACTTCTCGGCCGCAACGAAATGTCGATTGTCCATGCTCCCTCTGGCGGCGGAAAGAGCTTTTTCGCGCTCGACCTCGCGGCAAGGATCGCGGCCGGCATGGATTGGTTCGGGCATCCGGTCTTTGAAAGCCCCGTCCTATATGTGGCTGCCGAGGGCGCTTCCGGTTTCCGCCTTCGAATGAAAGCGTGGCGTCAGAAAAACCCGGAAGGGGCTGGAGCGCCCTTTGTGATGCTCTCGCGCTCGGTGGACCTGCTGGATGCGAAAGCGGACGGGATCGAGGTCATACAGGACGCCATTGCCGAGATCGAGGACACGACCGGCCATGCCGTTTCTATGATCGTGCTGGACACCCTGTCCCGCATGATGCCCGGCGGCGTCGATAGCGAGCCGCGCGACGTGAAATTCTTCCTTGAAAACACCGAACGGCTGCGCGTCGAGACAGCAGCCCATGTGATGATCGTCCACCATTCAGGAAAGGAAACCGATAGGGGAATGCGAGGCTCGTCAATGCTTCGCGACTATGCCGACACTGTTCTTGAGATCAAGGGCGAGGCCGATGGCCCGCGCCGTGCGATCGTCACGAAACAGAAAGACGGCGAGGATGGCCGAGAATACCGTTTCAGCCTGTTGCAATCGACTGTCGGGGTGGACGAGGACGGTGACGACATCACCTCCTGCGTTACCGACCCCATCGGCGCGAGCGAAGGGCCTGAACCGGCAGTAAGGCCGCGCCTGAACGATCGGGAAGAAATCGCCCGACGCTGCCTCGCTGACCTTCTCTTGGACGATAGCGTGACATGCGTGACGCCCGTGACATCGGGCGTGAGAAGCAAATGCGTCACGTTGGACCAGTGGCGGGAAGCTGTCCGCAACAAGTTCGGCGTTGATGCGGATGGTGCGACTGCCTTCCGCAAGACGTGGGAACGCCTGAAAACCAAGCTGATCCGACTGTCAATCATAGGTGTTGATGGAGGTTACGTATGGTTAGCGTGACACTCATGTCACGCCGTGACAGTCACGCTTGTCACGGCGATACGAGGGGGCGTGACACCCCCAGCCCCCCTAAAGGGGGCGTGGGGGGTGTCACGACCGCCCCCGCATGGGTCGCCGGCCCCACTGCGGTCGAACATCCGCTTAGGGACCGTTTTCCCTTCCGCGCCGGAACGGGGCAGCGCGACCCCGGAAAACCGTCAGTCCCACCAGCGGAAAAGTTCGGTTGTCAGCGTTGTCAGGGTTGTCAGCGTCTGGGCGGTTGTCATGGTTGAGCTATCCCATGACGTTGAGATCGGGGACGATCTGGCAACCGTCCTGCGGCGGATCGTGGCCTCGCATGATGAGGGGGAAGCGGTCGACCTTGGTGTTGTTGTATCCGCCGCCGATGGATTGAGCGCCGCTGCAGCGACATTCGACGTGAACTGCTATCGCCGCACCATGCTCCGCCGCATCTGGTTCGAGCACTATCAATTCAAAAGCAGAACGACCGCGGCCAGGTTGATCGCCGCAAGCTGGAAGCAATGGAAAAAGAAAGACCCGGCCCCTGATGGTAGTCAGGCTGACTATTTCGACCGCATGGACCAAAGGGGGATTGGACCGAAGTGCGCGCGCACCGTGAACAACGACCTCGATACCGGCGAGGATAAGCACCGGCGCCGTTGATTACATTTTTTTGCATTCTGCTGGAGGTCTCCCGACGAACATTGTTTCGTACCGTCTAATTGGAGGTGACACATGCTCGAATTCGACAATCCGTTCTTGCCCGGTTCGGCGGCAACAGAGACCAAAGCGCCTTCGCTTCCGTCCGCAGCGGCTGTTTATTCCGCCCGCCGCCCCAGCGATCAATCCAACGTGGCGGGCCATGCGGCCCCCGCTGCCACTTCACCCAGTGCGCGACCCCTCATGTATGCCGCAGGCCGGCGTGAGCGCCGCGCCGGGCGGTCGGGCTTCTCGATAGACCCCGCCCGGTTGGAGGCATATCGCCGGCGGAGCGCCGGATGCCGCGGCTCGACGGACAAAGCTGATGACGACCGCCGCAAGGCCCAAAATACGCTGGATGCCCAGAAATATCAGGCGCGTCGTTTCATCGACAACCGTCAGGCAGTGCCGGCCGCCCTCGTTGCCCGGATCAAGGAACTCCAGACGGAATTGGATGCGGCGGACGCCAATTACGCTGCGGTCTCGGATGAAATCCAAGGAATCCTGTCGATTGCCGACCGCATCGAAAAATATGCCGATGAATACAAGGCGGAGGATGTTGCAGCCCGCCGCCAAGAAATCGAGGAACGCGCCCTGCGGGAATATCAAAAATCTCGCGGCCTGCAGCTTGATGGGGACGACGAATGATCACGAGCACCGTCACCAAGGCCCGCAACGCGATCTCGGAGGCTCTGCGAAGCGCATCCGCCGACCTTGAAGAAATTCGCGATCAGATCAAGGCCCTGCATGCCGAGCGAGGGCGCATCGAACGCGAACCGGATGATTTCGGCACGATCGCACATCATGTCGATGCCATGATCGAGGAGGCGCGGGGCATACATCTGGTCGGACGCTCGATCTTGACGGGTTCGTCCCTGAGTGCTCCCGCCCTCGACGTGATGCTGGCCAACATGCTGAAGGTCCATCCCTTCACCGTGATGGCCCATCTGTCACCGGATCAACTTCGCGAAACGTTGCTGGCACCGCTCGACCGGAAGTCCGGAATTGCTCCCGAGCGCCGTATATCGGAACTCGATCGGATCGACGGCGAGTTGCTTGTGGCGGAGATCGCCGAGGAAGTCGTCATTCGCGAAATGGAAGACGCGACCGGCAGCTATATCACCCGCCGCGCCGATGCCGATCCGGCCATCCTGCTCGCGCCGGATGACGAGCTTTCGCCACCCCCGGAGTAGGGACCGTATCCCGTTCCGATGGGTATGCGGGGCAGCGCGACTGCCGGATTTCCCCAGTCTGACACTGTTTTAGAAGCCTAAACTCAAGACCTCAACTTTAGCCTAAAGTCCCTAAACATAAGGGAAATTGATGAATTCAGATCGAGTTCGGGAGGTTTTCGACATAGCACCCGAACTCGCCGCCCTCCCGGTTCTAGCGTCGCCGGGAGGGCGACCACGGAAAGGAGAAGCTGATGCATCCCGTTCTCGTATCGCCGTCGTTCGCGCGTATCCGCGAAGCCCTCGATCAGATCGAGGAGATCAACGAAATGACCCGCGCAGCCACGGCCCCCATGCGCGCGGTTGCCGCAGCCGCCCAGGCAGCAATCCAGCTTCCGGCGCAGATCAACATCCCCACTTTCCTCGAGGAGGACTTCAACGATGCATGAAACCACCACCATTCGCCTGTCGAAGCCGATCGAGCACGACGGCCAGACCCTGACCGAAATCACCGTCCGTCCTGCGATCCTTGGTGACATGCTCATGGCAGACTTCGTTGAGGGCGAACAGACCAAGCAGGCGGCGATCTATTCGTCGATCGCAGGTGTTTCCCTTCCCGCCTTCCGCCAGCTCGCGCCGGCCGACTATGCGAAGATCGTCACTGCGGCGGACGCGCTGGCGGGAAACGGGTCGGCGGCAGCGCCGGAAGCGCCTGGCGTGATGCCGCAGGTCTGATTGCGCATGTTCTCGCCACGTCGATCCCGGACGTACAGCGCCTTTCCGTGAAAGAGGCTCTCGCCTGGCACGGCGTGGCGGTGAAGATCATCACAGCGAAGGGCGGAAAGAGGAGAAGGTGATATGACGGTGAGAGAAAGCCGACTTCGCATTTCCGTCATTGACGGTGTGACCGGCCGCCTTGGTAAAATTCAGGGCGCGCTCGGTCAGTTCCATCGCCGCAACCAGTCGCTGCTGGCCCCGTTGAGCGGAACGATCGGCCGCCTCGCCGCCCTCGGCGGTGCTTACTTCGGCGTCACGCACGGGATGCAGGGAACCATCGGCGCAGCGCGGGAGATGCAGGCCGCCCTGACCGAGATCGGCATCAAAGCCGACATGCCGCAGAGTGCGATCGAGCAGCTTCGCCAGAGCATTACCGCGCTTTCCCCGCGCGTCAACCAGACGACATCTGACCTTCTTTCCGGCGTTGACGCGATGGTCACGCTCGGCCTCTCCGCCGACCAGGCCGTTGCCGCCATGCCGGCGATCGGCAAGACGGCGACCGCCACCATGTCGTCGATCGCCGATCTATCGGCCTCCTCCGTCGCCGCCATGCAGAATTTCAAGGTCGCACCTTCCGAGATTGCCCGCATGCTCGATGCGATGGCCGAGGCCGGAAATCAGGGTGCCTTCGAAATGCGGGACATGGCCCAACATTTCCCCGCCCTGACGGCATCGGCAGCCTCGCTCGGCATGGAAGGTGTCGACGGCATCATCGACATGGCCGCCGCGCTCCAGATCGCCCGGCGCGGCGCGGGAGATGCGAGCACGGCCGCGAACAATCTGAGCAACTTCCTCGGAAAAATCATGTCGCCCGAAGTGTCGAAGCGCTTCAAGAAATTCGGCGTCAACACGACCAAGGAACTGCAGAAGGCTCATAAGCTGGGTGTCTCCCCGATCGAGCACTTCATGAAACTGGTCGACCAGAAAACCAAGGGCGGCCGCGCCGACCTGCTCGGTCAGCTCTTCGGGGATAAGCAGGTTCTCGATTTCGTCCGTCCGATGCTGTCTGACTTCAAGGATTACATCCGCATCCGCGAGGATGCCGAGCGCGCAAACGGCACTGTCGACAAAGCCTATGCCAGGCGAATGGAGGATGCGGAACAGAAAATCCGGGCTTTCCGAATCCAGATGGGGAATCTCGGCCTTTTGTTCGGAGCGAAAGCTCTCGCTCCGCTCGGTGACTTCGCCGGCAGGCTTGCCCACATTTTCGACACGCTGGACAAGCGCGTCGGGGTCTTCGACAAGCTGAAGGCGGCCTTCGACGGATTCGCATCCGGGCTGGGCCAGAAGGATGCTGCCAGCATGATCGGCAACCTCGGCGACTGGCTCGAGGAAGGCATCTTCGGAAAGGAATTTACGGGCAGCATCAAGGAGGTCGACGGGCGCGTCAGCGAACTTGCGAAGCTGTCCAACCGTTTCCGGGAGATCGGCCGCAACGTGCGCCAGTTCGCCAACGATGTGGCGGACAATCCGATTGCCAGGTTCCTCGCGGAGATGTCGGGGCACGGTTTTAAGCTGATGCTGGCCTCGGCCGGGATCGGCATGCTGGCGAGCGCCATCTGGAAGCTCGGCAAGGCGGCCGCCTTCCTGTCCGGCCTTACCGCGGCTGTTGGGATCGTGAAGGGGCTTACGAAGGTCGGCGGTGCTCTGGTCGGCATCGGCGCGACCGTCGCGACGGCGGCAACCGCTTCCGGCAAGGGCAAGGGTGCCAGCGTGGCGGCCGCCGGCGCGAAACAGGGCGGCGGATGGCTCGCTCGTTGGCTCGGCGGCGAGGGTGTGAAAGACCTCGTCGGTTCCGGCCGGAAGTCGACGCAACTCACCGCTCTCGAACAGGCCGGCAAGGCCACCGGCAGATTCGGCGCGGCGGTAGGCATGGTCGGGCGTGGTGCCGGACGGCTGCTCGGCACGCCGGCGATCGCGGCCGAGGTAACGGCCCGCGCGCTCATCGAAAAGGGGCTGACCGACGAGCGATTCAAAGACCCCGATTTCGCACCATGGGCGATGCGCAACGCAGAGGATCGCGCCGCCGGCCGTGAATCCATTCCGATGCCGGAAACCTCGAAGGCGGTTCCGTTCAGCTTCAAATCCCTGTTCGCCGACCTGATGAAACCAGCGGGCAGCGTCGGCTCGGCCGCCATCGACACGTCGGCCGCCGAGCAGAAGGTTGCCGAATTGAAGGCTTCGCTGACCAGCGCGACGGCCGAATGGCCGGAAGCGGCGAAGACGGGGCTTCAGTCTTATGCCAATGCCATCGCCGCCGGTGGCGGACAGGCAGAGGCGGAAGCGAACCGGATCGGTGAAGGCATCACGGAGGCGCTTACGGTAGAAGGCCAACCATCGGTCGACACCAGCCAGCTACAGCGCGCGCTTGAAATGGCCCGGCAGATCGGCAATGCGATGCAGGGGCTCGGCTCCGCCAAGGTCGCGGTCCCAACGCGCTCGATTGACGGCGCGCGGGCAAAGGGCGGCGATGTTCGCGCCGGCGGCACCTATCTCGTCGGCGAGGAAGGTCCGGAGATCGTGACCTTCCCGAAATCCGGCCTCGTCCACGATGCCGCGAGGTCCGCCCGCATGATGCGCTCTCCCGCGCTCATGCCGCCAGCGGCCGCATTGCCTGCCGAGGGCCAGGCATCGGCACGGCGGAAACCGCTCGGCCTGCTTGCTCGATCGTCACGGCTGGACGGCGCGCGCGCCAAGGGCGGCGACGTTCGCGCCGGCGGCACCTACCTTGTCGGCGAAGAAGGTCCGGAGATCGTCACCTTTCCGTCATCGGGGCCTATCGGCAAAGCCTCGAAGATGGTCGGCATGATGCGGAATGCGGCCATCGCGACTTCGGCGATGGCGTTGCCCGCTGCGGCGCAGACAACGTCCTTCGCGGAAACGTTCACCCCTCCGGGCTTGAATATGTCCGCTCCCGACATGGCTGCATCTCTTGGAGGAGCGTCCTTCGATCTAGCGGAACTGTTCGCACATGCCCGACCGCAGGCAACAGACCAAAGACAGGCTCGCTCGGTCAACGTCAATTTCAACGCCGGTGCATTCCATACCGAAGTGAAAGCCCAGCCGGGACAGTCCACGAGAGAGATCGCGGAAGCTGTTGAAAAGCATCTCTCGACGAAACTGACCGCCCTTTACAGCGGCATGTTCAATGATGGGGCAAATTGATGGCTGACGTGAAGATCACATGGGCGGACAACAACCTCAAGAGGTTCGGCAGGGACATTGCCGAACTCCAGCGCCGGTTTCCGCTGGCGCTCCCGAGAACGATCAACCAGGTCGGGGACCGAGAGAAGACACAGGTCATCCGAAACCTGACCAAGCAAACCGGCCTGCCTCGCGCGACGATCGTCAAGGCGATCGGCGATCCCTTTCGGGCGCGGCCGGGGGCGCGGCTTTCTTACGATATGGTCACGCGGGGCGGCGACATTCGCCTGAAGTATCTCGCTCCAAGGGAAACCCGACCAGGCGTGTCTGCAATTCCATGGGGCAAGCGCCGGGTCTTCACCGGCACTTTCATGAAGGGCGGGAAATTCCCCGTCCGGAAGGTCGTGCCGGATTTCGAGGGGCATGTCTTTCGCCGCCTCAACTCCAGCGGGACGAAGATCACGCACGCCCGCTCCGGCATGAAAATTCCCGTCGAGATGACGACCGGCGCGACGAGGACGGCCTTCGAGCGCACCGCCGGCCCATTGCTCCAGCAGCGCGTGGACGCGCTGATCGGCAAACTCTTGAAGTAGGAGAACGAACATGACGAATCCGAAATCCGTACACAATGTCGTCCTTGCCGCGGTTCGTGGCGAAGACTGGCTTGATGAGGGAAAGGCCGCGCTCCGGCGCGAGAGTGAGATCGAAGCCGCTCGCGCTGGGGCGATGCAGCGCGCTGCCGCCGCCGTCCATAAGCGCTTCCAAGTCGCCTTCGGCACGGCCGGAATCGCGGGCGATGGGGCTCGCATGTCGATGGTGTCCGATCTCCTTCTTTCGAATCGGGAAATGAGCGGTGAGGACGCGGCCGCTTTCGTCCTGCAGCACATGACGGTCAAACAACCCGCCGAGGCCGCCATTGCGGCATATGAGCAGCGCCGGATCGCTGCGGCAGGCGGGGAAAGGGTTGGAGGGGCCGCTATGCCCGATGCTCGCGGGGCCGTGTCCAAGCTCGCCGGCGCGGCGAAAGACGTCTATGCCGCCAGACGGGCGCAGGGCGCCGATTAGAAGGCCTTCGGCAAGCCTGCCTGTTTCAGCGTCTCGTTGGCCGTGTGGCGCGACTTGACACCGTGGTCGACGGTGAAGTTACGGTTGCTGACGGGGCTAAACCATATTTCATGGTCGCCCTTACCGGGCCTCACATAGTAGCACCCGGCGGCCGTCAGCAACTCTTTCAGTTCGCGTAGATATCCCGCCATGGGAGATCAGAAGCAGGGATTCGGAACCTTTGCCAAGTGCTCCGACATAATATGCACCGGAATCTCCGGCAGATCAGATTGAACGCCGTTCAATTCCAGAAGGTCGGAGATCGCCGCGAGCACTTTCTTTTCCAGCGCTTCGACGGTCTCCGCCTCGACGGCGAGGCCGTCGATATCATTGCTGGTTGCGACCCAGACGGCGGCTTCCTCATCCCATGCCGCGCGTACGATTATTGAAACGTGCTTCATACGATGCTCCTGCCTCGACGAGCGATCCAAGCTCGTCGGATGATGTCAATTGGCATATTATGTAGCGCATGGAAAGTGAATTATTAGTAGGGAATTAGCGGCTCGGCCCTACACGAGGCTGATTTCGCGGGCTTTCGACATTTCCCGGCACCTCAACGCCTATGGTTTCTCGACACGGCCTCTTTGTGCTTCCGCCGCCGGAAGAACTGCGCGAGCGTCTCTATCGTCGCATGAGGAGACAAGGTGCAACGATGGCAGGTCAGAAGCTTTGGACCGAGGATGAGGTGGCAGTCCTGCACGCACTCACCCCTCGCTATGATTTGATAGAGCAGAAACTCAAAGGACGATCATTCGAGGCGATCCGTCACAAGTGCAACCGACTCGGTATATCGAAAAACATCCATCTTTGGACTGGAGCCGAGATTTCAAAGTTGCGCCGGTTGTATCCATCCGCAGCGAAAGCGGAAATTATTGCCGCGTTCCCCTGCTCGACCTGGGAGCAAATAAAGTCCGCCGCCCAGCGTTATGGTTTTCGTCGCGACAAGCGCTCCCTCCTGAGATCGGGCAATCTTCTGATGGATATGATCCTCGACAGGTGCGAGGCGATCGGCTGGTCGTATGCGGATTTGGATGATGAATGTGGAACGGGGCAATATTTTCAGAACCGCTGCTGGAAAGCATATCCTGTAAATTCCATGGCCGCCCTGAAAGCGATCAGTGTGCTGGGCGGCGTTATTTCCGTCAAATGGATAGAATAATCTGCCTGGGTTCCGATAAGTGATAGCTTATCGGTAGTCAGGATTGGTCCTTATTTTTCGACAGGATCGTTGTTATCGGTACGATGTCACTCGCATCGATCGGCGCGTTGTCTCTGGCTTCATCGAGAAGTTTCTTCCAGCGAGCCTCATCTTTTGCAATCTGCTCTAAGATCGGTGCGACCTCAATGTCATCGACTTCCTTCATCGCGCTCTGGAAGTCTTTGCTGTTGATCAACGCTCGAGTGATATCGATGAGCGGCTCAAGGCAAGCTGCAAGGTTTCCTGTGTTCCGGTAAAGGTCAAGGAATGCCATATTCACCCCCAACAACCCCGGCTCCCCCCTCGCTTGAGCTTCGATCTGGGCATTGAGGACCTTCCCATAGGCTTCGTTTGCCGCCTGCTGTGTCTTTGCAAGATCGACTGTTATGCGAGGTAGCCTTGCGTCGAGCGCCATTCCCATTTGGCAGAGCCGCCTTATCGCCTCGGCGCGGGTCCGGATGCGGTTTTTGAAACCCCACTCGTCGATGGCCTCAACTTCAGACGGAGCCATGAGGATATGAAGGTGTTGGGTTTTGTTTTCTGGGTTTTCGTCGCTCATTGAAAATCGATGCCTCAAAACAACATTATAGACAATATGTACATATAGGTCTTGACGATCCGTAAAGACGGGAGCATGTTCGCCTTCAACAATATGTACATATGCAACATGGAGGTGATGATGGATGCCATCGACCGGGAGCGGAAAACTGAAAAATTCCAGATGCTGATGGATAAGACGACGTTAGGTGCGGTGGATGATTGGGGTTTCGCTCATCGTGTGCGTACACGCGCAGAGGCGATCCGCCGTCTCATTCGGCTTGGGATTTCTGCATCGCAGGCAGAAACGAAGAAGGGCGACGTCTCGGCGTAGGAACCGACGTCGCCCTTTGGTCTCAACAGACTTGGAGGTCTATCGAAATGCAGGGAAACACTACCCTCAAACCGCATCCGAAAGCAAGCGCCCGCATGCTCTCTGGCGCTTGGTACACCCCGCGTAAGAGGGGGGCGTGATGGCAACGGCGAACTTGAACATTCGCATGGTGCCGCGGCGCATGCTAACAGCGAGGGAGGCCGCAGAGTATTGCGGGCTTCCAGCCAAGCGCTTCCAAGGCGAATGCGGCGTTCCGCCCGTCGCCATGCCTTCCGGCACCCGGCTCTACGACATGCGCGATCTCGATACATGGATCGACGGCCTCAAGGCCGGCGCCAGTGACAGCGACGATGACATTCTAGGGAAGCTCGATGGCTAAGAAGCGGGAAAAGCGACAGAACAAATACGCTGGTTGGAAAGGGCCGTTTAGAGACAAGAAGCCGCCCTTCAAGTGGCGCATGTATCATCGGGCCACGAAGACGCCAATCGATTGCGTCAAGTTCGAGCCGTATTCCCTCGCCTTTGATATGGAAGTGCACCGTGTCAACGAGTTGCACAAGGTGAGGGAGGTGAAGCCGGGCACGCTTGGCATGTTGATCAAGAAGTATCGCGCCAGCCCCAAGTTTCAGAAGCTGGCCGCGCGCACCAGAGCGGACTATCAGAAGGTCTTTGATTGGTTGAAGGCGATCGAGGACACGCCGCTCGAACGTTTCTCACGGGGCCTTGTTGCCAAAATTCGCGACAAGGCGGAGACACAGCATAAGTTCCGCTTCGCCAACTATGTGCGCACGGTTCTCTCCGTCCTCTTCGAGTGGGGGCTGGAGTACGAGTATGTGAAGGAAAACCCCGTCAAGAACGTGAGCCTCGCGACCAGGCCGAAGGATTTGCCGGATGCGAACCGGCCGTGGACCGATGCCGAGCGGGAAACCGTCTTGGCGGCCTTACCGATCCAGATGGCGCTACCGATCAGCCTCATGATGTTCTACGCGCTCGACCCGCAGGACGCGCTGGGCCTGCCGAAGACGGCTATCTCCGATGCTGGCATCGATACACGCCGGCGCAAGACTGGTCAGCCGATTTATTTGCCGGTCTTTGAACCTGTGGCGAATGCTCTCGCGGTCTCGCCAAAGCATGACGCGATGACGTTATGCGCCAACACACGCGGCAAGCCTTGGACTTACAACGGCTTCAGCACGAACTGGGACAAGCTGAAGAAGAAGCTGGAAAAGGAAGGGGCGATCCAGCCCGGCCTTACGCTGAAAGGCCTCCGGCATACCGTCGCGACGATCCTCGCCGAAATGGGGAAAGATAGCGGAACCATCCAGCTCGTGCTCGGCCATGCCACGGAAGCCATGGCAAAGCACTATTCCCGCCGGGCCGACATGACGCGCAAGGCGACCGAAGTCGTGGCGGATTTCGAGGCCGAACTGAACAAACGAAAAACGAAAGTTGTCAAACCCGGCGCGTAAATCTGTCAAACCCGATAATTTCAGAAGAGACAAAGATATGGAAAAAGATAGACGTAATAAGGGCTTAGAATGGTGCCCGGAGGCGGATTTGAACCACCGACACGCGGATTTTCAATCCGCTGCTCTACCAACTGAGCTATCCGGGCATCCGGCTTGGATTTCGTTGAAATCCGTGGGGCGTTTGGTTCCGCCCCGGAAGCGAGCGGGGTTATAGCATCTTGCAAAAATGTGTCCAGCCCCAACGGCGGTTTTTTGCGGGAAAATTGGTCCTGTTTTCAAGTTGCGGAAAAGATTGAGCTTTCCTTACGTTTCGTCGTCGTCCGCCTTCGCCTCGTCGTCGGCGACGGGAATGGCATAGGAGCCGGAGAGCCAGCGGTTGAGGTCGACGTCGCGGCAGCGGGGCGAGCAGAAGGGGTAATGCTCGCGCGCGGAGGGGCGCTTGCAGATCGGGCAGGGCACGGCCTTGCGCAGCGGCGCCACGGTGGCGGAGGGCTTTTCGGTCCCGCTTGCCATGTCAGGCGTCTTTCCAGCCGGCATGCACGTCGAAGCCTTCGCCGGAAAGCAGCGCGAGGGTCTCGTAGAGGGGAAGGCCGACCACGTTCGTGTAGGAACCGACCAGCTTGACGGCGAAGCTGCCGGCAATGCCCTGGATGGCGTAGCCGCCCGCCTTGCCGCGCCATTGGCCGGAGGCAAGGTACTGCTCGATGTCGAGGCTCGACAGGCGCTTGAAGCGGACCTTGGTGTCGATGACCTTCTGGCGCACCGTGCGGTCCGGCGTGATGAGGCAGACACCCGTGAAGACGCGGTGGCTGCGGCCGGAAAGGAGGTGGAGCGCGCTCGAGGCCTCGTCGACCATCTCCGTCTTCGGCAGGATGCGCCGGCCGACGGAAACAACTGTGTCGGCGGCCAGGATGTAGCTGCCGGCATAGGCCGGATCGCCCTTGACGGCGGCGAGCGCCGCCTGCGCCTTGCCGGTCGACAGGCGCCGGGCGAGCGAGCGGGGATGCTCGGAGCGTTTCGGCGTCTCGTCGATATCCATCGGCATGAGGCGCGCGGGCGTGATGCCGGCCTGCGCGAGCAGTTCGACGCGGCGCGGCGAGCCGGAGGCGAGGATGAGCTTGTCGGTCTGCGCCATGGGGGCTCCGGGAAGCGCCGGGATGCGCCGTCGTTCACGCCACAGCGACGAGCCGGGGCGAGGGCGCGATCCGCGGGCTTACTTGAAACGGTAGGTGATGCGGCCCTTGGTGAGGTCGTAGGGGGTCATCTCGACCAGCACCTTGTCGCCGGCGAGAACGCGGATGCGGTTCTTGCGCATGCGGCCCGCGGTGTGGGCGATGATCTCGTGCTCGTTTTCGAGCTTGACGCGGAAGGTTGCGTTCGGGAGCAGTTCCGTCACGACGCCGGGAAATTCGAGGACTTCTTCTTTTGCCATCTTGCGGTGATATTCCTGTGGGGTGAATTCGGGGAGGCCGGATGCCCGCCTCGAAAAAGTTGCCGGAAACTACACAATCGCCAGGGCTTTGTGAACACCGAAGCGCCGGGTTTCTGCATTTGCCGGAAAGAGAACCGCTTCCCCTTCAGCCGGACGCCTTCAAACGCTTCTCGATCAGCGTCTTCAGGAACTCGCGGACCTCGCGGTAGGCGCTCATGATCTGCTCGCGCGTGCCGGTCGCCACCGTCGGGTCCGGCGTCGGCCAGTACATGACGTCGACGGCCATGGAGCGGGTGAGCTCGAGGGCGGCGTGATGGGCCTCCGGCGCCAGCGTCACGATGAGGTCGAAATAGTCGTCCTCCAGCTCGTCGAGCGAATGGGGCGCGTGGCGGCCGAGCGAAAGGCCGACCTCGCCAAGCACGGCATCGACGAAGGGATCGCGCTCGCCGGGGCGGATGCCGGCGGAGGCGATGTAGGTGCCGGGCAGTAGGCTGCGGGCGATGGTCTCGGCCATCGGCGAGCGCACGGCGTTCATGCGGCACATGAAGAGGACCGAACGGAGCGTTCGCGGCGGGGTCTTTCCGGGGGCCGGGGAAGCGCCTTCCATCCGCTCACCCGCGCCAGTAGAGGACGCAGACGAGCGTGAACAGGCGCCGGGCCGTGTCGAAGTCGAACTTGATCTTGCCCGAGAGCCTGTCCATCAGCGTCTGCGAGCCCTCGTTGTGGATGCCGCGCCGGCCCATGTCGATCGCCTCGATCTGGCTGGGCGTCGCCGAGCGGATCGCCTGGTAGTAGCTCTCGCAGATCAGGAAATAGTCCTTCACGATGCGCCGGAAGGGCGTCAGCGAGAGGATATGGGTGGCGACCTCCTCGCCGCCTTCCGTGCGGATGGCGAAGACGAGCTTGGAATCGAGCAGCGAAAGATTGAGGCGATAGGGCCCGCCCGCGTGGCCGAGCGGCTCGAAGCTGTTTTCCTCGATGAGGTCGAAGATGGCGACGGCGCGCTCGTGCTCCACGTCCGGCGTGGCACGGCCGATCGTATCGTCCAGCACCACGTCGCAGAGGCGGAAACGGCCTTTCGTCGCCATGCCTTACGTCTCCATGTTGAGGCGGATCGCGACGGAACGGGCATGGGCGCCGAGCCCTTCGGCCTCGGCCAGCGTGACGGCGGCAGGCCCGAGCGCGCGAAGCTGGTCCGGCCCGAGGCGCAGGATCGAGGTGCGCTTCATGTAGTCGAGAACCGAAAGGCCGGAGGAGAAGCGGGCGGAGCGGGCGGTCGGCAGGACGTGGTTCGAGCCGCCGACATAATCGCCGATGACCTCCGGCGTATGGCGGCCGACGAAGATGGCGCCGGCATTGCGGATCTGCGGCAGCAGGACGTCGGGATCGGCTGTTGCGATCTCCAGGTGCTCGGCGGCGATGCGGTTGGCGAGCGGCACGGCTTTGGCAAGCTCCGGCACGAGGATGACCGCGCCGAAGTCGCGCCAGCTCGCGGCAGCGGTCTCGGAACGCTCCAACGTCTTCAGCTGCCGCTCGACGGCGGCTTCGACGGCGTCCGCAAGGGCGAGGCTGTCGGTGACGAGGATCGACTGGGCGCCGGCATCGTGCTCGGCCTGGGCGAGGAGGTCGGCGGCAAGCCAGTCCGGGTCGTTGTCGCCGTCGGCGATGACGAGCACTTCGGAGGGGCCGGCGATCATGTCGATGCCGACGGTGCCGAAGACCTGCCGCTTGGCGGCAGCGACGAAGGCATTGCCGGGGCCGGTGATCTTGGCGACGGGGGCAATGGTCCCCGTGCCGTAGGCGAGGGCCGCGACGGCCTGCGCGCCGCCGATGCGGTAGATCTCGTCGACGCCGGCAATGCGCGCGGCGGCAAGCACGGCCGGGTTGATCTCGCCGTCCTTCGCCGGCACGACCATGACGATGCG
>Ga0206118_100338_pt1 | contig 27575 bp, 31 predicted proteins | sample 3A20Ametagenome_FD_177999 | JGI IMG/M metagenome (GOLD analysis project Ga0206118, IMG submission 177999) | Enriched microbial communities from leaf-cutter ant dump, University of Wisconsin, Madison, United States - 3A20A | ecosystem: Environmental > Terrestrial > Nest > Insects nest > Nest dump... | reverse complement strand
ACGCCGGCGAAAGCCAGGCCGAGCGCGCGCTGATGGGCAAGGTCGAGGAGATCATCGACCGGCTGATCGCCGAGTTCAACGAGAACCTGGCGATCTTCCTGACCCTGGAAGAGGAATTCCGCGAGTTCCTGGCCCAGCACCGCCGCCGCATCGAGATCGCCGAACGCCGCGCCACCGAGACCCAGCGCGGCCAGGAAAAGCTGGAGATGGCGCGCAGCCGCGCCCAGGCCGAACTGGAGCGGCGGCTGCAGGGTGCGCCGCTGCCGGCGGCGATCGAGGCTTTCCTGCGCCAGCCCTGGAACCACCACCTGACCATGAGCCTGCTGCGCGAAGGCGACGACGGCGAGGCCGTCGGCGAAGCGCTGGCGCTGGCCGACGTGCTGCTGGAGGAAGTGGCCGAGGCGCGCCGGCAAGTGGTCGGCAAGCCCTGGCTGCAGTCCGTCCAGCCGGGCCTGCGCAAGGTGTTCGCCAGCGTCGGCCTGCACGGCGAAGGCAGCGTCGGCGCGATCGACGCGCTGCATGACACACTGCAGGCCATCGCCGAAGCGCGTCCGGAGCTGGAGCGCGCGCTGCCCGAACTGCCGCAGGTCAGCCTGCCCACGCCGCCGACGCAGGATCCGGCGGCGCTGGACCTGGGCGAGGCGCGCCCGGAAAGCGTGGACCACGCCGACGCGGCGCGCTTCCGCGCCATGGACATCGGCACCTGGCTGGACTTCATCGACAAGGACGGCAAGGTGCAGGCCGGCAAGCTGTCCTGGGTAAGCCCGATTTCCTCGCGCCTGCTGTTCGTCAACCGCCGCGGCATCCGCTTCTGCGTGGCCTCGCCGGAAGAACTGGTGGTGATGGAGCGGCTCGGCCGCCTGCGCCCGCACGTGGACGACGGCGCGTTCGACAGCGCCATGCAGGGCGTGATCAACCGGCTCGACCCGCAGACGCCCACGGTGCACTGAACCCCGGGCCGCTTTGCTACGATCCGGCGGGTATTCCACTGCGCATCGGGGACGGGCATGGCCGTTGAGGTACGGGTGTTGAAGGAAGCCGCAGCGGGCGAGCGGCGCGTGTCGGCCACGCCGGAAACGGTGAAGAAGCTGCTGGCGGCCGGGGCCAGGGTGCAGGTGCAGGCCGGTGCCGGCCTGGCCGCCGGGTTCACCGACCAGGCCTACCGCGATGCCGGCGCGCAGATCGACGATGCGGTGGACGCCGCCGACCTGGTGCTGTGCGTGCAGGCGCCGCCGCCGCAGCTGATCGGGCAGCTCAAGCCCGGCGCCGTGCTGGTCGGCACGCTGCATCCGCAGGCCGATGCCGCGCGTGCCGCCGCACTGCAGGCGCGGCAGCTGGTGACTTTTCCGCTGGAGCGGCTGCCGCGCACCACCCGCGCACAGGCCATGGACGTGCTCAGCTCGCAGGCCGGCATGGCCGGCTACAAGGCCACCCTGATCGCCGCGCAGCTGGCGCCGCGCTTCTTCCCGATGCTGACCACCGCCGCCGGCACCATCCGCCCATCGAAGGTGCTGGTGGTCGGCGCCGGCGTGGCCGGCCTGCAGGCCATCGCCACCGCCAGGCGGCTCGGCGCGCAGGTGGAAGGTTTCGACGTACGCCCGGAAACCCGCGAGCAGATCGAGTCGCTGGGCGGCAGGTTCCTGGACCTGGGCGTCAGCGCCGCCGGCGAGGGCGGCTACGCGCGCCAGCTCACCGACGCCGAGCGCGCCGAGCAGCAGCGGCGCCTGGCCGAACACCTGAAGGGCGTGGACGTGGTGATCTGCACCGCCGCCGTGCCAGGCCGCCCGGCGCCGAAGATCGTCACCGCCGCGATGGTCGCGGGCATGCGCCCGGGCAGCGTGATCGTCGACCTCGCCGCCGAGACCGGCGGCAACTGCGAGGCGACGCGGCCGGGCGAAACCGTCGACGTGGGCGGCGTGACCGTGGCCGGCCCGCTCGACCTGGCCAGCATGGGCGCCGTCCACGCCAGCGAGATGTACGCGCGCAACGTGCTCAACTTCGTCTCGCTGTTCCTGAAGGACGGCGCGCTGGCCTTCGACTGGAACGACGAACTGCTGGCGAGGACGGTGTGGCCCGAGCGCCCGGCTGCCGGCGAAATTCCGCCGGTCTGAGCCGATGCCCGGAATCGGACTGGCCGCCGGCGAGACGCTGCTGCGCGAGGGCGCGGCCAATCTCCAGCGCGGGATGGAGGCGGTCGGCGGCCGCTTGTTCCTGACCGACCGGCGGCTGCTGTTCCGCTCGCACGGATTCAACGTACAGGACGGGGATACGGAAATCCCGTTGGCGCGGATACGTGGCGCGTGGCCATGCTGGACCCGTCTTCTCGGCGTGCTGCCGCTGGTCCCCAACTCGCTGGCGGTGGCGACCGATGAGCGCGACTACCGTTTCGTCCTGTTCGGCCGCCGGCAATGGTTGGCGGCCATCCAGGCGCAGATGCCGCGCGCCGGACGCTGACGGTCCCCGTCGGTCGCGGCGTCCGCAACGATCATTGCCGCAAAGGGTACGCGGCCTGCCTGCGGTGTCGATCGGCGCGTGAGCCCGGCATGGCCGGCGGCGCCGCATCGTACCTTCCACGCCGCAGGCCGCGCGGCAACCGTCCCTCACCAGACGGCTGGACCGGGCGGCTACCTGTCGCGCGGCGGTGGCGGGTTTGCTTCCATCCACTGCTGGCGCTGCTCGGGCGTCATGCGGTGCCACTGCTCGCGCAGCTGTTCGCGCTGCGCCTTGTCCATGGTGCGCATCTTCGAGAACAGGGCGCGCGCCTCGCGCTGCTGCTGCGGCGACATGTTCTGGAAACGGTGCATGCCGCGCCGCGCCTGCAGGCGCTGCTCGGGGGTCATCTGCTGCCAGCCGTGGGCATGGTCGTACATGCGCTGGCGGCGCTCGGGCGACGCGTTCCAGCGGTCGCGCAGCGGCGCGATCAGGGTTTCGCGCTGGGCCGGGGTGAGCTGGTCCCATTCGGGCAGCGTCTGCTGCTGGGAAAACGCCGGAGCGGCAAAGGCCAGCAGCAGCGGCAGCGAAAGCAGGGAAAGGCGGGTATTCATGGTTCTCACTCCATCGCCAGGGCGTCCGAGCCCAGCCACAGATACAGCTCGGGGCTTTCGTCGAACAGCAGCGCGTCATCGGTCGGATCGTCGCCGGCGTCGGCCGCCGCGCTGGGCGGCAGCGCCGGCGGCGTGCGGTTGAACTGCACGCCCACGGTGACGGCCAGCACCGCCGAGCAGGCGGTGGCCAGCCACCAGCCGCGGCGGCGCCATGGCGAGGCATCGGCACCGGACGTGGCGTGCCGGCGCGCCTGGCGCAGGCGCGCCAGCGTGGCCGGGGAAACCGCGCCGTCGGCATGCTGTTGCAGCTGCTGCAGCGAGCGGTCGAAGTCGTCGTGCGGGGATGTGGGCAGGCGGTTCACCGCGTGGCCTCCAGTTGTTTCTGCAATGCGTCGCGCGCACGCGACAGATGGGTTTTCACCGAACCTTCCGAGCAGCCCATGATCCGCGCCGTGGTCGCCACGTCCAGCTCCTGCAGCACACGCAGGCTGAACGCCTCGCGCTGGCGTGCCGGCAGCTGCCGCAGCGCCTGCACCAGCCGCGCATAGTCCTCGCGCTGCTCGTGCCGTTGCGCCGGCCCGGGGCTGTCGTCGGCCCAGTCGATGGGGCCGTCCTCGTCCTGCGCCGGCGCCCAGAATTTCAGCCGGAAGCCGCGCCGGCGCTGCAGGTCGATGATGCGCCGGCGCAGGATGCTCCAGAACAGCGGCGTCCATTCCTCGGCCGGCTGGTCGCGATAGCCGAGCATGCGCTCCATCGCGTCCTGCACCGCGTCCAGCGCATCGTCGCGCTGGCGCAGGCCGGCCTCGGCGAAGCGGAACGCGCGCGGTCCGACCCCGGCCAGGAAGGCGTCCAGCGAGGCGGGGGCGGCGGCGGGCGGCAGGGGGGGGCTGGTCACCAGCACAGGGTAGCGTTCCGGTCGGTCCTGACGCTGATAACGCCCGGCGGCCGGATTGGTTGACACGGCAACGGTCGCGCCGGCGTTCATCGCATGGTTATGATGCGGGACGGGCAGTTCCGGCCTTGGAGAGGGCAGCAATGAGCGACGGGTTCGTGGCGTTGTACATCTTCATGCTGGCGGCGATCGCCGGCCACGTGATCATTTCGCGGGTGCCGGTGATCCTGCACACGCCGCTGATGTCCGGTTCCAACTTCATCCACGGCATCGTGCTGATCGGCGCGATGGTGGTGCTGGGCCATGCCGACACCACGCTGGAGAAGGCCATCGGCTTCATCGCCGTCGCCCTTGGCGCGGGCAACGCCGCCGGTGGCTACGTGGTCACCGAGCGCATGCTGGAGATGTTCAAGAGTTCGCGGAAGCCGGAAGGAAGGGACAAGTGACCGCGCCGGTGTCCCTGGCGCCCGCGCGGCGGCTCGAGGCGCGGCGGGTCTTCCAGTGGCTCAGCTACCTGCAGTACCCGGCCCTGCTGGTGGCGCTCGGTCACGCGGCGCTGCCGCTGTTCAGGGGCCTGGACGGCCTGCTCGACGCCTTCAACAACGCCCTGCTGTATGCCGGCGTCGGCATCGGCATGTCTTCGCTGCAGGACCCGACCCGGACCCAGAACAAGGTCTCCCGCGACGTATGGGAAGATCCGCGCAAGGGCTATTGGATGCTCTGGCTGCTGGCCCTGCAGGCACTGCTGCCGATCGTGTTCGGCCTGCTGGGTGCCGCACTGGCGGAGTCGGCGGCGCTGTCGCAGCTGTCGCTGGGCCTGGTGGCTTTCGGCATGGGCATGATCGGGCTGCTGAAGACGGCGATCGAGATGCGCGAGCACCACCGCCGCGACAGGCGCGCTCCCGTTACGGAAACGATGGTTCTGGAGAAGGCGGCATGAGCATGACGTTGCTGGTGAAGGCGAGTTACCTGGTGGCCGCCACGCTGTTCCTGCTGGGCCTGCAGCGCATGGCCTCGCCGAAAACCGCGCGCAGCGGCATCCACTGGGCGGGCGTGGGCATGCTGCTCGCTACCGCCGCCACGTTCTTCCTGCCTGGCCTGCACAACATCGCGCTGATCCTGGTGGCGCTGGTGCTGGGCACCGGCCTGGCCTGGCTGTCGGCGAAGAAGGTCGCCATCACCGACATGCCGCAGATGGTGGCGCTGTACAACGGCATGGGCGGCGGCTCGGCCGCGGCCATCGGCGCGGTGGAACTGCTGCGCTTCGCCGATGTGGCCGGCCGCGATACCAGCCACTGGAGCGCGGACGCCATCGCCGCGCTCGCGGCGCGGCAGCCCTCGGCCACCGTGCTGGCGCTGGCGGTCATCGGCTCGGCCATCGGCGCGGTGTCGCTGTCCGGTTCGGTCATCGCCTGGGCCAAGCTCGACGGCCGCCTGGACAAGCGCGTCACCTTCCCCGGCCAGCAGGCGTTCAACCTGCTGGTGGCCGTGGCGATGGTGGCGCTGGGCGCGTGGGCGGCGGCCAGCCTGCAGCCGGTGGCGATCATCGCCTTCTTCGTCGCGGCGCTGGCGCTGGGCGTGCTGATGACCCTGCCCATCGGCGGCGCCGACATGCCGGTGGTGATCTCGCTGTACAACGCCTTCACCGGCCTGGCCGTGTCGTTCGAGGGCTACGTGCTGGGCAACGAGGCGCTGATCATCGCCGGCATGATGGTCGGCGCGGCCGGCATCCTGCTGACCCGGCTGATGGCCAAGGCGATGAACCGGCCGATCAGCGGCGTGCTGTTCTCCAACTTCGGCGGTGGCGGGCAGGGCGCGGCGGAAATCAGCGGCAGCCAGAAGCCGATTGAGGCCGCCGACGTGGCGGCGATGATGGCCTTCGCCGAGCGGGTGGTGATCGTGCCCGGCTACGGCATGGCGGTGGCCCAGGCCCAGCACAAGATCTGGGAGCTGGCGCAGCGGCTGATCGAGCGCGGGGTCAAGGTGAAGTTCGCCATCCACCCGGTCGCCGGGCGCATGCCCGGGCACATGAACGTGCTGCTGGCCGAAGCCGGCGTGCCCTACGACCTGATCGCCGACATGGACGACATCAACCCCGAGTTCGCCAGCACCGACGTGTCGCTGGTGATCGGCGCCAACGACGTGGTCAACCCGGTCGCCAGGACCGACCCGGCCAGCCCGATCTATGGCATGCCGATCCTGGACGTGGTGGATTCGAAGAACACCATCGTCATCAAGCGCGGCAAGGGCACCGGTTTTGCCGGCATCGAGAACGCGCTGTTCTACGCCGACAACACCCGCATGCTGTACGGCGACGGCGCCGAGGCGGCGGGGGCGCTAGTCAGCGAACTGAAGGCGCTGGACGGCGGGCACTGAGCGCAGGGCGGGCGTTGTCGCCCGCCGCAAGCGTCAGCGCGCCAGCCACCAGGCGACCGCCAGGCCGGCCAGCAGCCAGAGGATTTCGGCGGTGCCGTTGGCCAGGCCGATCAGGGTCCAGGCCAGGTGCGGGCCCAGGCGCAGCGCCGATTCCCACGGCGCCAGGCCCATCGGGCCGCCGATGTAGGCCGCGGCGATGCCCCAGTTGGCGGCCAGCGCTATCAGCAGCGTCGCCAGCAGCGCCACGGCGATCCGGGTCCTGCCGCCCGGCAGCGCGCCCAGGCGCAGCATCCACGCCGCTTCCGCGGCGGCGGCGATCGCCATCCAGCCGGCCTGCGAGCCGGTGGCCAGGGCGACCATCAGCCAGGCGATGGCCAGGGTGACGCTTCCCAGCAGCAACAGCAGGGGCCAGAGCCAATGCTGGGGGCGGTTGGCCGGCGATGGGGCAGGAGACATGCGGATTCCCGGAAAGGTCACGCAGCATAGCCCTTCAGCGGCCGGCGCGCCCAGTCGGCTAAAATGGCCGCCTTGCGGGTAGCGTCCGCGTCCCCATATCGATCCACATGTATTCCCGCAGCAGCGAACCCGTCCATTTCGAACGCGATTGCCCGGCCGTGATGGTGCCGCAGGGCGACAGCGTGACCCTGCCGGCCGGCAGCTACGGCTATATCACCCAGGCGCTGGGCGGCAGCTATACCGTGTTCGTCGAAGGCAACCTGTTCCGCATCGCCGGCAAGGATGGCGACGCCATCGGCAAGGAGCCGCCGCCGGGGCTGGAACTGCCCGAGAACGCCGGCGACGAGGACGTGGAAAAGCTGGTCTGGGAGCAGCTGCGGACCTGCTTCGACCCGGAGATTCCGTTCAACATCGTCGATCTCGGGCTCGTCTACGACGTCGACATCAAGCACCTGGACGATGGCCGGCGCGAGGTGGACGTGCGCATGACCCTGACCGCGCCCGGCTGCGGCATGGGCGAGATCCTGGTCGACGACGTGCGCAGCAAGCTGGAAATGATCCCGACCGTGGCCGAGGCCGATGTCGAACTGGTGTTCGACCCGCCGTGGGGCCGGCACATGATGTCCGAGGCGGCACGGCTCGAAACGGGCATGCTGTAAGGTGTGCAACGCGCCAGCCCGCGCGCGGGCCGGCTTCAAAAACCGCAATCTGGAAGGAAACATCCGGTGTCCCAGTCTCTGAGCTTCCACGTCACCCGTTCGGACCACCCGCGCAGCGCCGAAGAGCGCGCCAAGATCCTGGAGAAGCCGGGGTTCGGCCTGCACTTCACCGACCACATGGTGGCCGTGCGCTGGGACAAGGACACCGGCTGGCATGACGCGGCGGTGATGCCGTACGGCCCGATCGCGCTGGACCCGGCCGCGGCGGTGCTGCACTACGGCCAGGAGATCTTCGAGGGCATCAAGGCCTACCGCCATGCCGACGGTTCGGTGTGGACCTTCCGCCCGGACGCCAACGGCCGCCGCCTGCAGCGCTCGGCCGCGCGCCTGGCGCTGCCGGAGCTGCCGGTGGAGATCTTCGTCGAGTCGCTGAAGCAGATGATCGCCGTGGACAAGGACTGGGTGTCCGGCGCCGACGAGGCCAGCCTGTACTTCCGTCCGTTCATGATCGGCGACGAGGCCTTCCTCGGCGTGCGCGGCGCGCACAAGGCCAGCTACTACGTGATCGCCAGCCCGGCCGGCCCGTACTTCGCCAAGGGCGTGGCGCCGGTGGCGATCTGGCTGTCCACCGACTACGCGCGCGCGGCCAAGGGCGGCACCGGCGCGGCCAAGTGCGGCGGCAACTACGCCGCGTCGCTGCTGCCGCAGCAGCAGGCGCAGGCGCAGGGCTGCTCGCAGGTGCTGTTCCTGGACCCGGTCGAGGGCAGGTACCTGGAAGAGCTGGGCGGCATGAACGTGTTCCTGGTCTACGGCAAGACCAACACGCTGGTCACCCCGGCGCTGTCGGGCAGCATCCTGGAAGGCATCACCCGCGAATCCATCCTGCAGCTGGCGCGCGACCGCGGCATGACGGTGGAGGAGCGCAAGGTGTCCATCGACGAGTGGAAGCAGGGCGTGGCCTCGGGCGACATCACCGAGGTGTTCGCCTGCGGCACCGCCGCGGTCATCACCCCGATCGGCCAGCTCAAGGGCGAAGGTTTCTCGGTCGGCAACCTGGACGCGCCGGCTGGCGTGGTCACCATGTCGCTGCGCAAGGAACTGACCGACATCCAGTACGGCCGCCTGCCGGACCGCCATGGCTGGCTGGTGCGCCTGGATGGCTGAGTCCCGCGCCATGCATTGCAAACCGAAAGCCCCGCGCAAGCGGGGCTTTCCGCTTCCGTAGGAGCGGCTTCAGCCGCGAAGGGGCTTTCCCGACTGACGGGAGCTCGTGTGTCGGTGCAGGAATGGCCTGGAGCCTGCAGCTTCCTCCCGGCCACGATGGCATTGTCGATGGTCGAGCGTCCTTGCGGACTTATGTCGGGAAAGCCCCTTCGCGGCTGATGGCCCGAGGCCACCCGGAGCCGCTCCTACGGGAGCGGGTCATTCTTCGCAGAGGTCGGCCAGCCGCGCCTGCAGGAAGCGCAGCGCGTCGGCCGGGGCGACGTCCAGCAGCAGGCCGCGCTGGCCGGCGTTGATCCAGATGCGTTCGTGCGCCTGCGCCGTGCTGGCGAACAGCACGCTGGCCGGGCGCTGCTGCGCGAACGGGCTGATGCCGCCGACCCGGTAGCCGCTGCGGCGCTCGGCCTCGGCGATCTCCATCATCTGTGCGTGCTTGCCGGCGCAGGCGGCGGCAAGCTTCTTCAGCGACAGCCGCTGGTCGGACGGGATCACCGCCACCACCGGCTGTTTGTCCACCCAGGCCATCAGCGTCTTGAACATGCGCGCCGGGTCGATGCCCAGCGCCTGCGCCGCGGCCAGGCCCTTGCTGTCCACCTCGGCCGAGTAGTCGTAGGCATGCAGGCCGTGGGCGATCCCGGCCTTGTCCAGCGCGGCGGTGGCGCGGGTGCCCCTGGCCATGTCAGAGCGATTCGAAGCGGTTGGCCTCGACGTTCTTGCGCACCTTGTCCGGATTCCACACGCGGCCGTTCATGGCGATGTAGACGCCTTCGGGCAGCGACTGCACCGCGCCGATGGCGCAGCCGATGTTGAACTCGGCGTCCGAGCCGCGGAAGCGCGCCGGGCTGAGCGCGCCGGTCATCACGATGGTCTTGCCGGGGATGGTCTGCAGCACCTTGCCGGTGGCGACCATCGAATCGGTGCCGTGGGTGACCAGCACGTGGCGGGTGGGCTGCGCGGCGACGGTGGCGCGGATCAGCTCGCGGTCGGCGTCGGTGATGTGCAGCGAATCCTTGCGCAGGATCGGGATCACGTTGAAGCGGAAGGTCACGCCCAGCTCGCGCAGGATCATGCCGATCTGCGGGTCGCCGATCTGGTAGTCGGACTTGTCGTCGAAATAGATCTTGTCGATCGTGCCACCGGTGGTGACGATCAGGAGGTCTTCCATCATTGCGGTGAATCCAGACGGTAATGGTGCAGATGATAAGCCGTGCGGCGGTATTGCCGCCGGGCAATGTCATGCTGCACCTGTAGGAGCGACGCCAGTCGCGAGGGGCTTTCCCGGTAATGCCCCATCGCGACTGGCGTCGCTCCTACGGTGAAGCTCAGTCCGTAGGTCGGGGCTACGTCCCCGACGGTTCCCGGCATCAAGGCGTCGGGGGCGTAGCCCCGACCTACAGGCATGGTCAGGATTTGCGCTTGCCGAACCGCGCACGCAGGCCGGGCAGGCTGGCAAGCGCGACGACCAGCAGCGCCAGCACGATCTCCACCCATGCCAGCAATGCGGTTTCGCGGTGCGTCCAGGCGCTCATCACGCCGTGGCTGAACCAGAACAGCGCCAGCACCCCCGACCAGAACGGTGCGCGCTGCCAGCCCAGCCGCAGGCCGATGGCCAGCAGCAGCGGCGGTGCGGTGAACACCAGCTGCGTGGCCAGCCAGTGCTTGTCGTGCAGGAACCAGTACGTGTACAGCGCGGCCAGCGCGATCAAGGCCAGCAGCAGGGTCGGGCGTCGTGCGTTCATCGTGCCAGCCTCCGCGCGACGTCGGCCACGCGCCGGCCCAGCACGCGCGCCAGCTGCGCCTCGTCGTCGCTGGGCTGCGGGTCGTCCTGCGCGCCGGCCACGTGGCTGGCGCCATAGGGCGTGCCGCCGCCGGTGGTGTGGCTGAGCGCGGGTTCGGTGAAGGGGATGCCGACGATCAGGCAGCCGTGGTGCAGCAGCGGCAGGTGCATCGATAGCAGGGTGGATTCCTGCCCGCCGTGCATCGACGCGGTGGAGGTGAACACCGCCGCCGGCTTGCCGACCAGGGTGCCGTTGACCCACTCGGCGCCGAGCCCGTCGAGGAAATGCTTGACCGGCGCGGCCATGTTGCCGAAACGGGTCGGGCTGCCGAGCACGATGCCGTCGCACTCGGCCAGGTCGGTCGCCTCGACATACGGTGCGCCGTCTTCCGGCACCGGCGGCGCGCTGGCCTGGGTGACGGCGGCCACCGGCGGCACCGTGCGCAGCCGCGCGCTCATGCCCGGCACCTCGCCGATGCCGCGGGCGATCTGCCGCGCCAGCCGCGCCACCGAGCCGCCACGGCTGTAGTACAGCACCAGGATTTCCGCCATCGCACCATCCACACGTCACACGGGAGGCGGCAGTATCGGCGATGCGGGCCGCGCTTTGCATCGGGTACCCTTGCCGCATGGAGCCTCTGGATTCGCTCAATCTGTGGATGGAACGCATCCGTGACCGGGGCCGCCGGGCCAGTTTCGCCCGGTTCCTGTGGTGCCGTTTCCTCGACGACCGCCTGTTCGAGGCGGCCGGCGCGCTGGCCTACACCACCGTGTTCGCGCTGGTGCCGCTGGCCATCGTGGTGTTCGGCGTGCTGTCGGCGTTCCCGATGTTCGACCGCTGGAGCGAGGCGCTCAGCGACTACGTGTTCTCCAACTTCGTGCCATCGGCGGCGCGCGCGGCCGAAGGCTACCTGCGCCAGTTCTCGGCCAGCGTCGGCCAGCTCACCGCGGCCGGCTTCATCGCGCTGGTGGCCTCGCTGCTGATCACCCTCAACAGCGTCGAGCAGATCTTCAACCGGATCTGGCGGGTCGCCTCGGCGCGGCCGCGGCTGACCCGCTTCCTGGTCTACTGGACCGTGCTGACGCTGGGCGCGATGCTCGCCGCCGCGTCGCTGGCGGTGTCGGCCAAGGTGTTCGCGCTGCCGCTGTTCGGCACCGCCGAGGGGCGCTGGCTGGCCGACCTGTCGCTGCGGCTGGCGCCGGTGCTGATCGAGTTCGCCTGCGTGATGCTGGTCTACCGGGTGGTGCCGCACCACACGGTGAAGTGGCGCCACGCCGTGCCCGGCGCGCTGCTGGCGGTGGTGATGCTGGAACTGGTGAAGTGGGGCATGGGCCTGTACCTGGGCAGTTTCCAGGCCTACCAGAAGCTCTACGGCACGGTGGCGTTCGTGCCGATCCTGCTGCTGTGGATCTACCTGGGCTGGGTGTCGGTGCTGCTCGGTGCCTCGCTGGCCTCCTCCGTCGCCGCGTTCCGCTACCAGCCGCTGGCGTTGCGCCTGCCGCAGGGCTGCGAGCTGTATGCGCTGCTGCGCCTGCTCGGCCGTTTCCGCGAGGCGCGCCGGAGCGGACAAGGGCTGGACGAGGAAGAACTGCTGACGCTGGAGCCGATGCTCACCGACTCGTTGCTGCAGCAGATGCTGGAGCAGATGGAAGGCATCGGCCTGCTGCGCCGCGACGAGCGCGGGCAATGGCTGCTGGCGCGCGACCTGGGCGGCATCACCCTGCACGAGCTGTACGAAAGCGCGCAGCTGCGCATCCCGGTGGCGGAGGAGTACCTGCCGTTCCGCGAGGATGCGCTGGGCCAGGCCGCCTGCGCCGCGCTGGACGAACTGCGCGTGCCATTGCGCGCGCAGCTCAAGCGCAACGTGGACGATATCTACACCCATGCCGGAGAAAGCCGATGACCCCCCGATTCCCCTGCCTGGCGCTGCTGGCTCTGGCATTGGCGGCCTGCAAGCCGCAGCCCGAAACCGTCGCACCCGAAGTCGATGCGCCGGCGCCGGCCACCCAGCCGGCCAGCGCCGGGGCGGTGGAGCACACCGCGGAAATGCCGCGCCTGCAGGTGCAGACAGTGGACGGCAAGTCCTACGACCTGGCCGACCACCGCGGGCAATGGGTGCTGGTCAACTTCTGGGCCACCTGGTGCGGCCCGTGCCTGCAGGAGATGCCGGAGTTGTCGGCGCTGCACGCCATGCGCGGCAACATCGACGTGGTCGGCCTGGCCTACGAGGACATCGAGCCGGGGGACATGCAGGCCTTCCTCGACAAGCACCCGGTCGCCTACCCGATCGCCATCCTCGACCCCTACGACCCGCCGCAGGACTTCGCCACCCCGCGCGGGCTGCCGATGACCTGGCTGATCGCGCCGGACGGCAAGGTGGCCCGGCAGTTCGTCGGCCCGGTCGATGCGCGGCAGGTCGAGCAGGCCATCGCCGAGGCCGGCGGCGAAGCGGGTTGAACGGGGCGATGTCTCGGCCAGCGGTTTTCATGTAGTTTTGCGGACGCGCCGGGCGTGGTGCCCGGCAACGAAACAAGGAGTGGTGTCATGGGGCTTGTTCAGGCAGCAAAGGGTGCGATCAGCGGAGCGCTTGCCGACCAGTGGAAGGACTTCCTCACGGTGCCGGACGGCCTGCCGGCCACGGCGGCGCTGTTCGCCGCGGTGCCGCGCGGCAGCAATGCCGGGCGCGGTGCCAGCACGCTCGGCTCGTCGAACATCATCAGCAATGGCTCGCGGATCGTCGTGCCCGAGGGCTACGGGCTGCTGCTGTTCCAGGACGGCGCGGTCACCGGCTTCGCCGCCGAGCCGGGCGCCTATGAATGGCGTTCGGACGACGTCAACTCGGCCTCGATCTTCGCCGGCGACGGCCTCGTTTCGTCGCTGATCAAGCAGAGCTGGGAGCGCTTCAAGTTCGGCGGCCAGCCCGGTGCGCAGCAGGCCGCGTTCTTCGTCTCGCTGAAGGAACTGCCCGACAACCGCTTCGGCACGCAGTCGGAAATCTACTGGGACGACGCCTTCCTCAACACCCAGGTCGGCGCGGTGACGCGCGGCTCGTACACGCTGAAGATCGTCGACCCGATCCTGTTCGTGAAGAACTTCGTGCCGGCGGCCTACCTGCAGCCGGGCAAGGTGTTCGACTTCACCGACCTGGACAACGCCGCGGCCAGCCAGTTGTTCAACGAAGTGGTCGGCTCGCTGGCGCCGGCGTTCAGCCTGTACTCGAACGACCCGGCCAAGGGCAACCGCATCGCCCGCCTGCAGCAGGATTCGGTGGGCTTCGCGCAGAGCCTGTCCGCGGCGGTGGAAAACGCCTACCAGTGGAAGACCGGGCGCGGCCTGGCCATCGTCAAGACCGCCATCGTCTCCATCGAGTACGACGCCAACACCCGCGAACTGCTCAAGACCGTGCAGCGCGCCGATGCGCTGTCCGGCGCGCGCGGCAATTCCAACCTGCAGGCCAGCGTCGCCCAGGGCATCCAGTCGGCCGGCGAGAATGGCGGCGCGGCGGGCCTGATGGGCATCGGCATGGCTTCGGGCATGATGGGCGGCATCGGCGGCCTGCAGCAGCCGGTGGCGCCGGCCGCGCCGGCGGCGGACGACCCGGTCGCGCGGCTGAAGAAGGCCAAGGAGATGCTCGACCTCGGCCTGATCACGCAGGGCGACTACGACGCGCTCAAGGCCAAGGCGCTGGGCCTGTAACCCGCAGGACGCGCCGCGAACATGCCAGATCCCGGAACCACCCCGCCGCCGCTGCCGGCCTCCGCCGCGCCGCCGCCCTTGCCGGCGGCCGCGCCGGCCGGACCGGGGTCGCCGCAGGAAGTGCCGCTGCTACCCGGCAGCTTCCCGCTGGATACCGCGAAGCTGCCGAAGGCGATCCGCGACGAGATCGAGGCGCCCGATCCGGTCGCCATCGACACCTCCGCCACCGAGTTGAAGGACGGCCTCAACCGCTGCCCGAAATGCGGCGCCACCGAGATCCGCCAGAAGCCCGGCAGCGACGTGCTGGTCTGCCTGTATTGCCGCCACGAATGGCATGGCGAGCGTGTCGAGGAAGCGTTCGGTTTCGGCGAAGGCATCGACCAGCTGACGGGCACGGTGGTTGCCTCCGGCGCGCAGGACATCGCCGCCGACGCCGCCAGCCTGATGACCTTCAAGTGCGGCGGCTGCGGCGCGGAAGTGGCGGTCAACACCGAGAACGCGATGACCGCGCGCTGCCACTGGTGCCGCCACGTGTTCGGTGTCAATGAGCAGATCGCCAACGGCGCGGTGCCCGATGCGGTGCTGCCGTTCCACATCCGGAAGGACGATGCGGTGGCGCGCATCCGCCAGTTCGTGGACAAGCGCCGCATGTTCGCGCTCAAGGCGTTCAAGGAGCAGTTCACGCCGGAGAACGTGGTCGGCGTGTACCTGCCGTACATGATCGTCGATGGCAACGCCAGCGCCGACGTCGCCGGGCAGGGCGAGATCCAGACGCGCAGCTACACCGTGGGCACGGGCGACAAGAAGCGGACCTATTACGACGCCGACGTCTATCGCGTGGAACGGCACGTGGACTTCACCGTCGACGACCTGCCGCTGGAATCTTCCGGCGAGCGCGGCAACCTCGACGTGAACGCCAACACCAACAACATCATCAACACCATCCTGCCGTTCGACACCAAGAACGCGGTGAAGTGGAATGCCTCGTACCTGGTCGGCTTCACGTCGGAAAAGCGCGACCGCGACGTCGAGCACCTGCGCCCGCGCCTGGAGGACCAGTTGCTGTCCATCGCCCGCTCGCAGGTCGAAGGCTCGGTGCGCCGCTACGGCCGCGGCGTGCGCTGGGAACAGGAGCGGCTGGAAGTGCACGGCACCCGCTGGGTGTCGATGTACCTGCCGGTGTGGCTGTATTCCTACCACCAGCCGGGCCGCAACGGCGGCCTGCTGCACTACATCGCGGTGAACGGCCGCACCGGCGAGACGATGGGCAGCGTGCCGGTGCAGCAGTGGAAGCTGCTGCTGGCCGCGCTCACCGCCGGCACCTTCATCGAAGCCCTCGCCATCGCATTCCTGGTAGCCACGACATGAGCGAAGACAGTGGACTCTGGTTGCTGGCCGCAGGCCCGGCCGGCGCGACGGCGCTGTACTGGGCGCTGTACCGGTATTACCGCAACACCGACAAATCGCATGCCTTCGAGCGCGAGACCGACATCGAGGCCAGGCCGGTGACCGGCGCGGACACCAAGGTCGGCGAGGTGAAGGGCACCCAGCGGCGGCGCATCGACGGCGACAACGTGGGCGCGCACCGGCAGCGGGTGAAGCGGGTGCGCTGAGCTGCCCTCGTAGGTGCGGGGCTTGCCCCGCACAGGGCATTGCCGGGAAAGCCACATGCGGGGCAAGCCCCGCATCTACGGGTGCAGGCTTTGCAGCAACACGGCGAAGTCCCTCGCAAAGCCGGCCATGTCGAACAGGCCGCTGTCGCGGCGCGCCGCGGCCAGCCGCTGGCGCAGGCCATGCAGCGCGGCCGGGTCGTTGCCCAGTGCGATGGCGGTGGCGACGAAAGCGTCGTCGTCGGCCACGTTCATTTCGTCCAGCCCCAGATGGTGGTTGAGGCTGCCGGCCACGCGCGAGGCGAAGGTCGCGCCGGGCGCGGTCAGCACCGGGCAGCCGGCCCACAGCGCATCGGAAGCGGTGGTGTGGGCGTTGTAGGGATGGGTGTCGAGGAACAGGTCGGCGTGGCGGTAGCGCGCCAGGTAGTGCGGATGCGGCAGTTTCGGCATGAACACCAGCCGCGCCGGTTCCACGCCTTGCTGGCGGGTGACCTCGCGCAGCCGCTCGTCGGCATGGCCGGGGCCCGACAACAGCCACAGCACGCTGCCGGGCACGCCATGCAGCACCCGCAGCAGGCGGCCGACGCTGCGCGGGTTGAGCTTGTAGCTGTTGTTGAAGCAGCAGAACACGATGCCACCGCCGTCCTCGCCGCGCTCGGGCAGGCCGCAATCGCCGCGCGCCGGCGGCTCCTCGACGATGCGGGTGTTGTCCGAAGGCTGGAATGCGCGCGGCAGCCGCAGCACGTTTTCGCTGAAGGCCGGTTCCAGTGCCGGCGGCAGCACGAAAGCGTCGGCCAGCACGTGGTCGATCCATGGCGCGCCGGAAGTGCCGGGATAGGCCAGCCAGTTGACCTGCACCGGCGCCGGACGCAGCGCCAGCACTTCGGGCGCACCGCCGCCGCCCCAGCCGCGAAGATCGAACAGGATGTCGATGCCGGCCGCGCGGATGTGCCCGGCGATGGCGGCGTGGGGCTGCCCGGCCACGTCGTGCAGCGTGTGCGCGGCGGCCTGCAGGCGCCGGCGGATGGCGCTGCCGTCGTCGCGGTTCAGCGCGAACAGGTGCACCTGCAGTGCCGGCTGCATGCGCAGCTGTTCGAACAGCGCCACCGTCAGCAGGCCGGTGGGGTGCGCGCCGAAACCGTTGGACAGGAAACCGACGCGCAGCGGGCCGGGCAGGCGCGCCGGTGCCGGCGGCAGTGGCCGCAAAGAGCCGGCGACCGCCTGCGCGCGCTGGCGGGCGCAGGCCAGTTGCTCGGCGGCGCCAGCGTCCTCGCTGAGGAAGGCGAATGGTTCCACCGCGGGGTTGCCCTGGGCGACGGCATCGCGCACCTGCCGCGACAGCGCGTCCAGTCCGCGCCAGTCGCACAGCCGCCGCTGCCAGTTCAGGCGTTGCGCGGCGATGTAGGCCTCGCTGGGCAGCAGCGCGTGGGCGCGGCGGTAGGCGTCGGCGGCGGCTTCAGGTTGCCCGGCGTCTTCCAGCGCATGGCCCAGCCACAGCGCGATGCCCGGATGCTGCGGTGCCTGCATGGAGGCGTGCTGCAACAGGCCGGCGGCCTCGTCGTGGCGGCCCTGCATCCAGCGGGCGCGCCCGAGCCGCGCCAGTGCCTCGGGGTGGTCGGCGCGCAGTTGCAACGCGCGTTGCGCGGCCGTTTCGCCGGCGGCCACGTCGCCGGCGCCCAGCTCGGCGTCGGCCAGCATCACCCAGGCGATGAAATCGGCCGGTTGCCGTTGCACCGCCTGGCGCAGTTGCCGGCGTTCGTCGGGCGTTGCGCTCACGCCTGCGCCGCGAACACCGGGCGGGTGAGGTTGTCGGCGTCGCCGCCGGTGCACAGCACCTCGTCCTCGATGCGGATGCCGCCATAAGGGCGGAAGAAGTCCACGCGCTCCCAGTTGACGCTGGCGGCGTTGCCGGCCTTCTTCACCTCGTCCAGCAGCATGTCGATGAAGTACACGCCCGGCTCGACGGTCACCACCATGCCCGGTTCCAGCACGCGGGTCATGCGCAGGTAGGGATGGCCGGCCGGGCGCTCGATGCGGCCGCCGCGGTCGCTGGCGGCGAAGCCGGCCACGTCGTGCACCTGCGCACCGATCAGGTGGCCGATGCCGTGCGGGAAGAACGCCGCGCTGACGCCGCTGACCAGCGCCGCTTCCGGCGACACGGTGATGACGCCGAAGTCCTTCAGGATGCCCATCAGCGCCAGGTGTGCATCGACGTGCAGCTGCTTGTAGTCGAAGCCGGCGCGCACCGCCGCGCACATCTTCTGCTGCGCGGCATCGACCGCGTCGATCAGCGCCTGGAACTCGTCGTGGCCCGCCGCGGCGTAGGTGCGGGTGATGTCGCTGGCGTAGCCGTGGGCCGAGGCGCCGGCATCGATCAGGAAGCTGCGCAGCGGCTGCGGCGTGCGCTGGCCGAGGTCGGTATAGTGCAGCACCGCGGCGTGTTCGTTGAGGGCGATGATGTTGCCGTAGGGCAACTCGTTGGCGTCCTGCCCGACCGCGCTGCAATAGGCCATGTGGATGGCGAACTCGCTGGCGCCGGCGCGGAACGCGGCCTCGGCGGCGCGGTGGCCGCGCACCGCGTGCGCCTGCGCCTGGCGCATCAGCGCGATCTCGTAGGGCGTCTTGAACGCGCGGTGGTAGTCGAGGTAGTCGAGTACCGGCTGCGGGTTGTTGGGCACGAATTGCCTGTCGGAAGCCGCACCCAGCGCGCTCTGCGGCTCGCCGAGGATGGCGCAGCGCGCCGGGTCCTTCGGCAGCAGCGCCAGCGCCTGTTCCGGGGTGCGGATGACGTGGATGTCGAAATGCTCCACCCACCAGCCGCCGGGCGCGGCCGGCACCACGTGCCAGTAGTCGTGCGGCTGGTGGTAGACCAGCTGCGGGCGCTTGCCCGGCGTGTACACCAGCCAGCTGTCGGGCAGGCGGGTCAGCGGCAGCCAGCTCTTGAACTGCGGGTTGACCGCGTACGGGTAGTCGCGGTCGTCGAACACCTGGTAGTGCAGGCGGCCGCTGGGGACGACGAGGTGGTCGAAGCCGCCACGGGCCAGGGCTTCGTCCGCGCGGCGGGCGAGCACGCCCAGATGGTCGGGATACAGGGCGCCGGGATCTTGCGGGTTCATCGTGGGGCTCGCTCAGGTGAAGGAAGGCGAAGCCACGATTTTGCCGCAATCAGGCAGCGGCCGCTGTGCCGTTTCCGGCACTCAGGCCGCTGGGAGCTGGGCTTCTATCCATTGCCGCAGCTGCTCGCGCTGGCTCTTCTCCAGGGCGATGAAGCGGAAGCCGGCCCACGCATGGCCGGGTGCGCGCGTGGCTTCGTGCCACAGCAGGTGGGCGCCGACGTCGATCGACAGCTCGCCGCCGCGGTCGTCGGTGATGGGGAAGCGCAACTGGTAGAGCGCGTCCTCCACCAGCGGTTCGGAGGCGATCAGCAACATGCCGGTTTCGGAAATGTTGCCGAGCCGGCCGATGCCGGTGCCGGTCATCTGGTCGGTGACCGGCACCAGTGCGGGGACCTGCAGGCGCGGGGCGCGCCGGGTTTCGGTAATCATGCGGCCGGCTCCGGGGTGGCGCCACGGGTGAGCGAGCGCAGGGCGCGCAGGGTGGCCTGCCAGGCACGGTCGATCAAGCGTGCGCGGTCTTCGGTGACGATGCGCAGCTGGCCGTGCGCCATCAGCCGCGCCAGCGCGTCCAGGGTGTGCTCGGCCACCTTCTGCCCGCGTGCGTTGACGAACAGGGCGTGGTCGGTGATCAGGCTGTACCAGGACAGGCGCAGGCGGCGGCTGTCGCCCTGCTGGTTGGTGACGAATTCGAACCAGGTGCCGAACGGCAGCATGCGCAGTTGCCGGTAGCGGGCTTCCTCGTCCGCGGTGCGCGCGGCGACGGGCCGCTCCCTGTCCTCGCCGGCGCCGCCCTTGCTGTCGCCGGCGCCGAGCCGGGCACGCGCCTTGAGCTTGCTGGCCAGCTCGGTCTTGGAGGTGATGGCGTCCTCGCCGCCGGGCGCGGACAGGCGCCGGGCGATCGCGCTGGCCTCGTCCTGGTGGTAGCCGACCTGCAGCAGCGATTCCTCGATCTGCTCGCCCAGCGCGGCGTCGGCCTCGCCGGCCGGGTTGGCGGTGATCTCGCCGATGCGCCGGGTGGCCTGCTGCTGTTGCTGCCATTCCTCGGAATCCTCGCCGCGGCGCAGCAGGGTCAGGGTCAGCACGTCGCTCCAGGCCTCCTGCAGCAGGGTCTGCACGAACTTGGGCGGTTCCGCGCTCTGGCACAGCTGGCCGATGGTGCGGCCGGCCAGTTGCTTGGCCGCTTCCAGCCGTTCCTTGCCGCGCGCGGCCTCGATCTGGCGGCGCTCGGCCAGCTCGGCCTTGCGCGCGGCCGAGTGCAGGTGGGTCTGCACCTTCTGGTTGGCCTCGGCGAAGACCGCCTCGTCGCCCTGGTAGTCGTTGACGACCTGCTCGACCACCTCGTCCAGTTTCTGCAGCAGTACCGGGTCGTCGTCATCCTCGCCGAGCCAGACGGCGCCGGCTTCGGCCACGGTGTTGAGCAGCTCGCGCGCCGGGTGCTGTTCGCGGACGAAGAAGGCCTCGTCGCCGAGCGCGGCGCGCGCCAGCGGCACCTGCAGGCGGGTGAGCAGGTCCGCCGCCGGGCCGGTGCTGCGGACTTCGTGCTGGATCTGGGTGTAGAGCAGGCCGAGCAGGTCCAGGGTGTTGCCGTCGCGCGGCGACAGCACCGCGCCCTCGCCGTGTTCGGCGCGGACCTGCGACAGCAGCGCGGCGTGGATGTCGCCGAAGCTGCGCCGGGTACCGGGTACCGGGGCCTGCGATTGCAGGCGCCCGAGCACGCTCGCCACCGCCTCGCTGGGCACGGGATGGGTGGGGGCCGCGGGAGCCGCCGGCGCAGCGGGGGATGCCGTGCCGCTGGCACGCGGGCCGGCCGTGGGCACGCCGCCGGCCGCCGCGGCCTGGCTGGCGAGGTTGCCCAGTGCCGCCATCATCTCGCCGAGGTCGCCGGCGGTGGCGCCACCGGTCGCGGCGCCGCCGGCCTGCAGGTTCCGGGCCAGCAGTTGCCGCGCGCTGTTGAGCAGTTCGTGCACGGCGGCCATGCCGGTGTCGGCAACCGGCCCGGTTGCGCCTGCCGGCGGGGCGTCGCCACCGGGGACGACGTCCGCGGCCAGCGCGGCGGCCGACCACGACATGGCCGGCGCCTGGCCCTGCCACTGGGTCAGCGGCCGCTGCGTCGCCGCCGGTGCGTCGCCACCGGGCGCGGTGCCGACGCCGCCGCGGCGCGGTGCGGAGGGGCGCGGCAGGTAGGGGATGTAGACCAGCCCTGGCAGCACGCCCTCGCGTGCCAGCAGGATGTTCAGCCGGTCCAGCAGCTCGACCAGCAGGTCCAGCACCTGCCGCTCGAACACGTGGTACAGCTGCAACTGCGCGAAGGTGTCCAGCTCCAGCCGTTCGCCGCATTCGCGCAGGATCCGGCACAGCCCATAGGGCCCCACCGGCAGCCGTTCGACATCGAACGCCGGTTGCGCGGCCAGCACGCCGAAGCGCTGGCCGAGCAGTTGCAGGTGCGATTGCGCGCGCAGGCTTTCGCGCCGCGCCATCTCGTGCAGGACGATGTCACGGTCGATGTCGGTGTCGTTCACCAGCGTCATCGTTCGCGCCGGGGTGGGCACCTGGGCGGCGGCAACCGGTTCGCGCAGGCCGGCGATCGCCGTGGCCAGCGCATCGAGGAACCAGACGGGGAACTGCGTGGCATGCACGCCCAGCTGCCGGATCTGGGCGTAGATATCGGACTGGATCTGGCTGTTGCGCGCCTTCTCGGCCTGGCTGAACAGCTCGCGCTCGAGTTGGACGGTGGTCAGCTGCAGGTGCGGGGCCAGCACCTGCGCGGCGACGCCGTGGATGGCTTCGAGCAGCTGGCGCACGCGGGGCGGGACCGGCGCGGCGGCGATGCAGGCCAGCGCCTGGTTGGACGAAGTTGCTGCAGTGCCTGACATCCGTTGTACGTCCGCGTCCCCTGATGGGGCGATTTCTATCATTTCGGGGAAGGTGGTGCCAGTTGCGCGGGTCAGGGCAGGAACAGCTCGACCACGTCGTTGGTGAAGCGCCGCCCCAGCTCGGTGGGCGTGACGCGCCCGCCCTCGGCCAGCAGCCAGCCACGCTCGACGGCGGTGGCCAGCGCCGGTTGCAGCACGCCGCGCGCCAGCCCGGTGCGCGATTCGAAGTCGCGCAGGCCGAAGCCCTCGTGCAGGCGCAGCAGGTTGAGCATGTACTCGAACGGCAGGCGCGCGGCGTCGATCACGTCGTCGCCACCGATGCTGGCCGGGGTGCCGGCAGTGTCCATGAAGGTCTGCGGGTGCTTGTGCTTCCAGCGCCGCAGCACGTGTTGCTCGGCCCCGGAGCTGATCTTGCCGTGCGCGCCGGCACCGATGCCGAGGTAGTCGCCGAAGCGCCAGTAGTTCAGGTTGTGCGCGCATTGCCGGCCCTGCCGGGCGTAGGCGCTGACCTCGTACTGGCCGTAGCCGGCCGCGGCGAGCAGGGCCTGGCAGTGTTCCTGGATGTCCCAGGCGCCGTCCTCGTCGGGGATGCCCTGCGGTGGCCGCGCGAAGAACACCGTGTTCGGCTCCAGCGTCAGCTGGTAGTGCGAGATGTGGGTGGGAGCCAGCGCGAAGGCGCGTTCGAGGTCGTGCTCGGCCTGCGCCAGCGTCTGCTGCGGCAGCGCGTACATCAGGTCGATGTTGAAGTTGTCGTAGCCGGCATCCTGCGCCAGCTTCACTGCGCGCTCGGCTTCGGCGCTGTCGTGGATGCGGCCCAGCCGTTGCAGCGCGGCGTCGTCGAAGGTCTGGATGCCGAAGCTGATGCGGTTCACGCCGGCGGCGCGGTAGCGGTCGAAGCGGCCATGCTCGGTGGTGCCGGGGTTGGTCTCCAGCGTCACTTCCAGGTTCGGCGCGAAGCGCAGCCGCGCGCTGGCCTGTTGCAGGAAGCGGTCGATGGCTTCGGGCGGGAACAGGCTGGGGGTGCCGCCGCCGAAGAACACGCTGCTGACCACACGGCCCCAGACCAGCGGCAGGTCCTGGTCGAGGTCGCGGATCAGCGCGTCGACATAGGCATCGAACGGCAGCGCGCCCTTGGCCGCATGCGAGTTGAAGTCACAGTACGGGCACTTGCGCACGCACCACGGCAGGTGCACGTACAGCGCCAGCGGCGGCGGCACCAGTTGCAGCGGTGGGGCGTGGTCCGTCGGGCCGGGACAACCGCAGGCGTCGCCGTGGGCGTGGAAATGCGCGGTCATGGTCGGGTTCAGCGCACCCGTTGGCCGGAAAGCTTCTGCAACAGCAGCTGCAGCGCCTTGGCGCGGTGGCTGCGGCCGTTCTTCTGTTCCGGCGTCATCTCGGCGGCGGTCAGGCCCAGTTCCTCGTCCAGGAACACCGGGTTGTAGCCGAAGCCATGGTAGCCGCGCGGGGTGTCGATGATGCGGCCTTCCCAACTGCCTTCGCAGATCAGCGGCTGCGGATCGTTGGTGTGGCGCAGCAGCACGATCACCGCGTGGAAGCGGGCACTGCGGCGCTCGGCCGGCACTTCGCGCAGCGCGTCGAGCAGCTTGGCATTGTTGGCCGCATCGTCGGTGGGGCTGCCGGCATAGCGTGCGCTGTACAGGCCGGGCGCGCCGTCGAGCGCATCGACGATCAGGCCGGAGTCGTCGGCCAGCGCCGGCAGGCCGGTCGCTTCGCAGGCATGGCGGGCCTTGATCAGCGCGTTCTCGACGAAGGTCAGCCCGGTTTCCGCCACCTCGCCCACGCCCAGCTCGCGCTGCGGCACGATCTGCAGCGGCAGGCCGGCCAGCATTGCCTGCAGTTCCTTCAACTTGCCGGCGTTGCCGCTGGCCAGCACCAGCTTCATGCCGACAGCGCCTGCTGCTGGGCGGCGAACAGTTCGCCGATGCCCTTTTCGGCCAGCGCCAGCAGCGCGTCGAGCTCGTCGCGGCGGAAGGCGTGGCCCTCGGCGGTGCCCTGCAGTTCGATGAAGCCGCCGCCATCGTTCATCACCACGTTCATGTCGGTGTCGCAGTCGCTGTCCTCGGCATAGTCCAGGTCCAGCACCGGCACGCCCTTGTAGACGCCGACCGATACCGCCGCGACCGCACCGAAGATCGGGTTGCGCTTGATCTCGCCGCGCTTGAGCAGCAGGTTCACGGCGTCCACCAGCGCCACGTAGGCGCCGGTGATCGCGGCGGTGCGGGTGCCGCCATCGGCCTGCAACACGTCGCAATCGAGGGTGATGGTGCGCTCGCCCAGCGCGTTGCGGTCGATGCAGGCGCGCAGGGTGCGGCCGATCAGGCGCTGGATCTCCAGCGTGCGCCCGCCCTGCTTGCCGCGCGCGGCCTCGCGGTCGCTGCGGGTATGGGTGGAGCGCGGCAGCATGCCGTATTCGGCGGTCACCCAGCCTTCGCCCTTGCCGCGCAGGAACGCCGGCACCCGGTTCTCGATGCTGGCGGTGCACAGCACGCGGGTGTGGCCGAAGCTCACCAGCACCGAGCCTTCGGCATGGCGGGTGAAGGCGCGTTCGAGGGTGACGCGGCGCAGTTGGTCGGCCTGGCGGCCGCTGGGGCGGGAAAAGGTCATGGAAAGTCCGGATTGCTGGGGGTCCCTTCTCCCCTCGGGAGAAGGTGCCCCGAAGGGGCGGATGAGGGTACGGGCGAAGCCACGCGGCAATGAGCCGCACGCTGCGCCGGTGCCGATCTGGAAGGGGCGCTAGGGTACCATTTGCCCTCTTTGCCACGCACCGGAAACCCGCATGATCCGAAGCATGACCGCCTATGCCGGCGGCGAACGCGCCACGCCCTGGGGCACCCTCGGCTGCGAGCTGCGCTCGGTCAACCACCGTTTCCTCGAAGTAGGGGTGCGCCTGCCGGAGGAACTGCGCGCGCTGGAGCCGCAACTGCGCGAACGCGTGGCCGGGCGCATCAGCCGCGGCAAGCTGGACCTGGTCATGCGCCTGCGCGCGCCGGAAGCGGCGTCCTCGCTGGCGGTCGATGAAGCGCTGGTCGAGCAGTTGGGCGACCTCGCGCGGCGGCTGCATTCGCGCTTCCCCGACATGCGCATCAACTTCACCGACCTGCTGCAGTACCCGGGCGTGCTGCGCGGCGAGGCAGCCGATACGGCGGCCCTGCATGCCGAGGCGCTGGTGCTGCTGGACGAGGTGATCCACGGTTTCGTCGCCGCGCGCGAGCGCGAGGGCGACACGCTGGCCGCGGCGATCGCCGAGCGGGTGGATGCGGTCGAGCGCATCGCCGCCGAGGTGCGCACGCTGATCCCGGCCATCCGCGAGGGCCAGCGCGCCAAGCTGGCCGCGCGCCTGGCCGACCTGCCGCACCCGGTCGATCCCGGCCGCGCCGAGCAGGAACTGGTGATGTGGCTGCAGAAGCTCGACGTGGACGAGGAGCTGGACCGCCTCGGCAGCCATATCGGCGAGATCCGCCGCGTATTGCGCCAGCGCGAGCCGGTCGGCCGCCGGCTGGATTTCCTGCTGCAGGAGTTCAACCGCGAGGCCAACACCCTCGGTTCAAAATCGGTGGACAGCCGCACCTCCAACGCCGCGGTCGAGCTGAAGGTGCTGATCGACCAGATCCGCGAGCAGGTGCAGAACCTGGAATGACCGCGCCCGTCCGCGGCATTTGCAGTGGCGCCCGCGGCTGGTTATCGTGCGCCGCCCGACTTTCATCGACCCGGAGAACCGAGCGATGCGTGGCACCCTCTACATCGTCGCGGCCCCCTCCGGCGCCGGCAAGAGCAGCATCGTCAACGCCACGCTGGCGCGCGACCCGCAGGTCGCGCTGTCGATTTCCTTCACCTCGCGGGCGATGCGCCCGGGCGAGGTGAACGGCAAGCACTACCACTTCGTCAGCGCCGCGGCGTTCGAGGAGATGATCGCCGCCGGCGATTTCTTCGAGCATGCGTTGGTGCATGGCGACTGGAAGGGCACCGCGCGGCAGTCGGTGGAGCCGCAGCTGGCCGCCGGCAAGGACGTGTTGCTGGAAATCGACTGGCAGGGCGCGCGCCAGGTACGGGCCAAGGTGCCCGACGCGGTCAGCGTGTTCATCCTGCCGCCGTCCAAGCAGGCGCTGGACGAACGCATGCGCAAGCGCGGGCAGGACAGCGAGGCGGTGATGGCCCAGCGCCTGGCCGCCGCGCGCGAGGAAATGCTGCATTACGACGAATTCGATTTCGTCATCGTCAATGAGGTGTTCGACACCGCGGTCGATGAAATGTGCGCCATCTTCACCGCCAGCCGCCTGCGCCGGGCGCAGCAGCAACTGCGCCACGATGGCCTGATCCGCTCGTTGCTGGCCTGAGTCCGTCCGGACCCAGGGGCACCGACAGCTGCAATAAGTCCGGTGGAATTGCGCAAGTCGCTGATTTGAAAGTGATGTTGCCGGCACGAACTTGCGTGCTCAGGCGGCATGCCGTATCCTCCCCCGCCTTTCCCCACCCCAATGCATGACGGCCACCGCCGTCGGGAGTCCGTTCAATGGCCCGTATCACGGTCGAAGATTGTCTGGAAGTGGTCAACAACCGCTTCGAACTGGTCATCATGGCCTCCAAGCGTGCGCGCCAGTTGGCCAATGGCGTGCAGGCCACCCTCGACAACAGCGAGACCGACGACAAGCCGACCGTGCTGGCGCTGCGCGAGATCGCCGCCCGCAGGATCGACAACGAGCTGATCGAGGAAGTCGAGAAGGCCGAGCGCGAGCGCATCGAGCGCGAGGCGCTGGAGTGGGCCGCGGCCGAAGTGGTCGCCGACGAGGACATGTCGAAGAACGACGACTGATCCACGCGGTCATCGGCTTCGCAGCGAACAGCCCGCCCCGTGCGGGCTGTTTGCATTTGCGGGCGGTGGCGGCCAATGCGCGGGCAATTGCCGTGTTCTCCGCGCTGGCATAGTCTTCCGGGCATGAACCCAGGCCCCTCTGCCCAGGTCGCCGTGCCCGCGGGTGGCATGGTGCCGGAATACGTACTCCAACTCGAACGCGCAGCCAGCTACCTGCCCGCCGAGCAGCTGCCGATGCTGCGCCGTGCCTGGGAAGTGGGGGCATCGGCGCACGCCGGGCAGACCCGCAAGTCCGGCGAGCCCTACATCACCCATCCGGTCGCGGTGGCCGGCATCCTCGCCGAACTTGGGCTGGACGTGGAGGCGCTGGTCGCGGCGATCCTGCATGACACCATCGAGGACACCCCGCTCACCCGCGAGGAGCTTGCCGGGCAGTTCGGCGAGACCGTGGCCGAGCTGGTCGACGGCGTCACCAAGCTGGACAAGCTCAAGTTCCGCGACCGCCAGGAAGCGGCGGCCGAGAGCTTCCGCAAGATGCTGCTGGCGATGTCGCGCGATCTGCGGGTGATCATGATCAAGCTCGCCGACCGCCTGCACAACATGCGCACGCTGGGCGCGCAGAGTGCCGAGGCGCGGCGCCGCATCGCGCTGGAAACGCTGGACATCTACGCGCCCATCGCCCAGCGCCTGGGCATGAGCCTGATCAAGTCCGAGCTGCAGAACCTCGGCTTCAAGGCACTGTACCCGTGGCGCCACGCCATCCTCGAAAAGCACATCCGCAGCCAGCCGGTGGTGCGCCGCGAGGCGATGGCGCAGGTGGAGGTACAGCTGTCGCAGCGGCTGGCGCGCGAGGGGCTGGAACACCGCCTGGTCAGCCGCATCAAGACCCCCTGGAGCATCTACACCAAGATGCACGAGGAGAACAAAACCTTCGACCAGGTGATGGACGTGTTCGGCTTCCGCCTGGTGATGCGCTCGGTGCCCAGCTGCTACCACGCGCTGGGCGCGGTGCACGCGGCGTTC